>Ga0207675_100000343_pt1 | contig 44358 bp, 58 predicted proteins | sample KBSSwiS42_FD_184305 | JGI IMG/M metagenome (GOLD analysis project Ga0207675, IMG submission 184305) | Switchgrass rhizosphere microbial communities from Kellogg Biological Station, Michigan, USA - KBS Switchgrass S4-2 (SPAdes) (version 2) | ecosystem: Host-associated > Plants > Roots >...
CCAAAAAAATGCTCCGGGGGTCTTTTCGGGCCTTTCTTCTTACTTCGAGGGCTTTGAAAGGAGGTCGAAAGTCTAGTGAGGCGCGCCAAAAGTGACCCGCCAAACGAAAGAACTCAGCGAGCACCGGCGGAAACTCCAGAGGACAGAGAGAATCAACTCACTTCTTTGGCTTACGACCTCGCTGAGAAGCAGTTGAGAGAGGGAACAGCCTCGTCGCAGGTCATCACGGAGTTTTTGAAGCGCGGATCAACGCGCGACAGGCTCGAGAGAGTCAAGCTCAAAGCCGAAGGCGAGCTGCTCGAAACGAAACGTATTCTGATGGAAGCGCAAAGGGAGAGCGAAAGCCTCTACGCGCAGGCCATCGATGCGTTCCGAGCATATTCAGGCGAAGCACCGCCGCAACAGGAGCCTGAGTATGACGAGTTCGAGAATTAGGACGTATTCTGAGCTAGCGATGCTCAGAACGTTCGAAGAACGATTCGAATACCTCTCACTGAGGGGCGAAGTTGGTTGTGCTACCTTCGGCGGAAACCGTTGGATCAACCAACAGTTCTATACCTCTCGAGGATGGCGCCGTCTTCGCCACGATGCCATATCCAGAGATGAAGGATGCGATCTCGGCGTTGAAGGATTCGAGATTCACGACAAGATCATCGTGCATCATATCAATCCGATCAATGAAGAGGACATCCTGCATGGTACGGCCCGTGCGTTGGATCTGGACAATCTGATTTGTACGACGCACGACACGCACAACGCAATCCACTTCGGGGATGCGGGTCTTCTGATGAAGCCGTATATTCCTCGAAGTCCAAACGATACTCGATTGTGGTAGGAGAATCATGCCCCCCACCAAGAACACCCCCGAGAAGCCGGCTTCGGAAGCTGACTCCGAACAGGCTCAGGTCGAGGCTGCCCTCGCGCGTACGACACAGGACGGCAAGGGTGTCGATCCCGTTCCTCCGGCGGACTTCGAGTCCTTCGCGACCGAGGGCGTCGAGAAGAAGCCTCTGCTGTCCGTCGAAGAGGTGACGCATCAGGTCCTGGCTGGTCGCTGGGGTGCTACGGCCGCGGGATCGATGAAGAACCTCAAGGACGCGGGCTACGACACCGACGCCGTGTGGGCGGAGTTCGAGCGCCGCAAGGCCGGCGGAGCACCGACCGCTTTCTGACAGGAGAGTCATGACCACGATCGGCTACGACCTTCCTGTCAAAGATCTGATCGCTGGTCTTGACGCGACAGGTCACGTCACACACACACAACACCGCAAGACACACGTCACGTTGCACCACAACGGCGGGATTCTTTCGCACGAAGGTGTTCTGTCGGTCTGGCAGACGCGCCCCGCTTCTGCTCATTTCGATGTGGACCGTCCGGGCGCCGTGGCTCAGTACGTCCGAGTCAACGAGTACGCTTGGGCGACGGGCGACACAGAGGGAAACCAGCGATCTATCTCCATCGAGATGAGCAACGAGACTGGTAGTCCCAACTGGTCGGTCGCCGAAGCAACCTGGAAGTCCGCCGGCCGTCTCGCGGGATGGTTGTTCGCTCGAGTCATTGGTACTCGCCCAACCGAGGACACGCTGGTTGTTCACAAGTACTGGAACGCCACGGACTGTGCGGGTCCGTACATCGATCGGGTGTACAGCCAGATTCTGACCATCGCCCGACAGACGTACGATCGCATCGTCTCGGGTCACGAGATCGACGACATCACCAGAAAGAGGGAAAGCGTGATCCAGATCGTGAAGGGCACCGACAGCCCCGCGCACTACGTCCTGGAGATCACAGGCGACGGGATCCGCAAGTCGCACATCTCCAACGAGGCCATCCTCGACCTGTACCGGACCATGCTCGGCAAGGTGGACGAGGAGGGCGAACTCATCAAGGCTCCGGTCGAGGTCAAGCCCCAGTGGATGATCGACACCGTCAGCAACGGGCCGACGCTCTAGTTCGGGTCAAAATGGTAGTTCTCAAGGAGGACTGACATGCCACTGGGTTCGGCGCCCACGAGCAAGATCGACATCGATTACACCCGGGCCCAGGGCACACCCTCAACGGGCCGAATTCTGTTCCAGCCTCCGCGTCAGCCTCTCGGTTCGACCATGCTGTCCAACGCCGCTGTTCCTGTCGATCTGATCGGCGGCGTTGCGACGGTCGACTTGGCTCGGCTCCCCGTGGGCACGTACAGGGCGATCGAGCAACTGGATGGTTTGACGCAGCGTTCTTTCGATTTTGCTCTTCCGTTGACTGCGCCGGCATCGATTCGGTACGAAGACATCGTACAGGTCGCACCCATCCCCGCTCGTTTCACTTACGTCGCGAAGATCAACGGGATCTTACCCAATCCCACTACGGGCAACATCGAGCTCGAAGCTCTTGAAGGACCACAGGGTCCTCCGGGAACGAACGGCACTAACGGAACCAACGGTCTTGACGGCGCTGCGGGACCAAAAGGAGACAAGGGCGATAAAGGGGATCCTGGCGATGATGGTGCTAACGGCACTAACGGTCTGGATGGCGCGACTGGACCTAAGGGCGATAAAGGGGACAAAGGCGATCCCGGCGACGACGGTGCTAATGGCGCTCCTGGTTCTCCGGGCACCGACGGAAAAGACGCCTCCGAGCTCTATCCATCATCCGAAGCCGGCTACAAAGCCTGGACTGCGGATCCTCAGCTCTGTGCCGCTGACTTCAACCACAACGGAGGAGTCCTCCTCCTGATGCGTTTCCAGTGGAAGGACGCTGCGACCTCGCTCGCCGAGCTGGGTTTCTGTGTCACATCCGCAGCATCTGGTCCTGGGGCATATTCCGGTGTCGCGGTGTACGCTGACGGCCAGGGTGTCGTGAATCGTCTTGGTCAATCCAACGATGCTGGGGCTCAGTGGACTACCCAAGGTCCTAAATCCGTCGCTCTCGCATCTGCGATATCTGGAATGATTGACGGCGCGTTTTATTGGGGCGCGATCCTGTGGAACGGAAGCGGTGCAGGAAAGATCGCCGGCGTGCCCGCGACCATGCTGTTGACGCTAGCCAACGTCGGCAAGAGGCGCTCGGTATATCTGACTGGTCAGTCATCCTTCCCGTCGACCATCGATATTTCCGCGGCGACTCTGAACAACGCGACATACTGGATGACCGCCAAGTAGCTGTCAAAGGAGGTGTTCGTGACAGACAGCATTCTGGATTCGATCAAAAAAGTGTTGAACGTTCCGGCGGACTACACAGCGTTCGATCCAGACATCATCATGCACATCAACTCGGTCTTCAGCACGCTGAACCAACTCGGAGTGGGACCCGAGGAAGGTTACATGATCGAGAACAAGGACGCTGTCTGGGACTCGTTCCTCGGCGGTGATATTCGACTCAACAACGTGAAGACTTACGTGTATCTTCGCGTTCGTCGACTGTTCGATCCTCCAGGAACGTCCTTCCTGAACGAAGCGATCTCCCAGCAAATTCAGGAACTCGAGTGGAGAATCAATGCTCAGAGAGAGGACGTCCAATGGACGAAGCCGCTGTAAAGGAGACCTTGCTTCGTTCCGGGATTCGGCATTCCGGAGTGAAGGGTATGAAGTGGGGTGTCCGGAAGGATCGCGGGCACGAGGGCGAGCGTGTCAAGCTGAAGAAACTTCCCAAGCTTGACAAGAAGTGGGCGCAGCAATTTGAGGGCATTTCCGGATGGGCCAAGGTTAACAACCTGGCTGCCGACCATCTGAATGGCCCCAACGGTCGGTTCGCGAAGCTGGCTGCCCGGCCACAGTACAAGGGTAAAGACTTCAAGGATCCGAAGAACAAGGCGTTGTACCAGAAGTATCTGGACGACGGCACGAAAGAGGTCAACGCCGCTTGGCGCCAGGTCGCGAAGGAAATGGGCGTCAACCCTTCGGGAACTCAGCGGTTGCAGACCGTCATCGACCCGGCCAACGGGATGGCATATTACAAGTTGGCCGACGTCAAGCATTCTGGTATGGACGATCCTTCCGTCGTGATGGTCGCTGAGCTGGATGCGAACGGATATCTCGTCAACATGAAGATGATGGACGAGGGCACCGGCGAGATCAAGCACTTCGGTATCAAGGGAATGCGATGGGGTAAGAAGAAGGCACATCCTGTCACCTCCGAAGCCAAGCAGAAGCAGGGCGTCAAAGAAAAGGTCAAGAAGACCAAGATCGGTTCGGTTTCCAACGCCGATCTGCAGGCAGCCATTCGACGAATGCAGCTTGAGCAGGATTTCAAGCGGCTTTCTGTCAATGAGAAGTCCGGCGTCGCACGTTGGGTTTCGTCGACGCTGCTGGAGATTGGAAAGCGCGAAGTTCAGGCCGCGGCAGCAAAGAAGATCGGAACTTTGGTCGCGAAGAAGGTGGCCACGGCTGGAGTAGCATAGAAAGGAGGGTTGTTGATGGCGTTGTCGAATATTGCGGTTCCTCGTTATTACGGCGAGTTCCGCGAAGCGGTTCTGCGCGGGGATATTCCCGTAAATCGTGAAATCTCTCAAGAGATGAACCGGATCGATGCGCTCATCGAGAACCCACATTTCTACTACGACGACACAAAGCTGGAAGGGTTCATACTCTTCTGCGAAAATGAACTGACGTTGACTGATGGTACCGATCTGAATCTGCTCCCCTCATTCAAATTGTGGGCTGAGCAGATTTTGTGTTGGTATTACTATGTCGATCGTTCGGTCTGGAACGTCCGCACAAAGAAATTCGAAACTCAGAAGGTAAAGCTTCGTCTGGTTACGAAGCAATTCCTGATTGTTGCTCGTGGTGCTGCCAAATCGATGTATGCGTCATGTCTTCAGGCATATTTCTTGACTGTGGATACGGCAACGACACATCAGATTACCACAGCGCCTACGATGAAACAAGCCGAAGAAGTGATGAGCCCATTTCGAACGGCCATCACTCGAGCTCGTGGTCCTCTGTTCAAGTTCCTGACTCAAGGTTCTATGCAGAACACCACGGGCAGTCGTTTTCTGCGTCAGAAACTGGCTGCGACGAAAAAGGGAATCGAGAACTTCCTGACGGGAAGCCTTCTCGAAGTCCGTCCCATGTCGATCAACAAGTTGCAGGGTCTCCGACCTAAAATTTCGACGGTTGACGAATGGTTGTCTGGCGATATTCGAGAGGATGTCGTCGGAGCAATTGAACAGGGCGCTTCCAAGGAAGACGATTGGTTGATCGCAGCCATCAGTTCTGAAGGAACTGTCCGAAACGGAGCTGGCGATACCATCAAGATGGAGCTTGCATCTATCTTGAAGGGCGAATACTACGCTCCTCATTATTCCATTTGGCATTACCGACTCGATGAGATCGATGAGGTTGCTGATCCGGAAATGTGGGTGAAAGCTCAGCCCAACATCGGCTTGACGGTGTCATACGAGACCTATCAACTGGATGTTGAGCGAGCTGAAAAAGCCCCTGCGGCACGGAACGATATTCTGGCGAAGAGGTTCGGTATACCCATGGAAGGGTATACTTTCTTCTTCACCTATGAAGAGACGTTGGTTCATCCGTCTCGGCATTTCTGGGAGATGCCGTGCTCGCTCGGTGCCGACCTTTCGCAGGGCGACGACTTCTGTGCGTTCACATTCCTTTTCCCTCTGCCCAGGGAGAAATATGGAGTCAAAACGCGCAGCTATATTTCGTCACTGACTCTGAGTCGACTTCCAGGCGCACTCAGACACAAGTACGATAACTTCCGGAAAGAAGGAAGCCTCCATATTCTTGAGGGAACCGTCTTGGACATGATGGAAGTCTATGACGACCTTGAGAATCATATCCTCGAGAACCGTTACGATGTTCGATCCTTCGGATACGACCCGTACAACGCGAAAGAGTTTGTCACGCGTTGGGAAGCCGAAAACGGTCCTTACGGCATCGAGAAAGTAATCCAGGGTGCGCGAACCGAATCGGTTCCCCTTGGAGAATTGAAGAAAATGAGCGAGGAACGTCTGCTCATTTTCGATGAAGAGCTGATGTCGTTCACCATGGGTAATTGTATTACTCTGGAGGACACTAACGGCAACCGGAAGCTGTTGAAGAGACGCTCCGATGAGAAGATCGACAACGTGGCGGCCATGATGGACGCTTACGTGGCATACAAACTGCACAAGGAGGCGTTCGAGTGACGAGAGGAGGTAGCAATACGTGGGCTTCAAAGACTGGCTGAGTCACGCCTGGAATGTTTTCAGGACGCTGGACCGTGGCGATCCGTTTGAGTCTGTAGCGAACTATGGGAGTCGTCCCGATCGAGTTCGCCTCCGTTTCTCGAACGAAAAGTCGATTGTCTCATCGATCTACACTCGTATGGCGATCGATGTCGCAGCGATTGGTGTTCGTCACGTTCGCCTGGACGATCTCGGTCGTTACGAATCCGACATAGACAGTGGGTTGAACCAATGTCTGAACGTGTCGGCGAATGTTGACCAGCGGCCACGATCCTTCCGTCAAGATTTGGCGATGACGCTGTTCGATCAGGGCGTTGCTGTCATCGTTCCGGTCGATACGACCTTCGATCCGAACGTCTCTGGAAGTTTCGACATCCAGACTCTCCGAATCGGAGAAGTTGTTCGGTGGTCGCCGCGGCGTGTACGAGTCTCTCTGTACAACGACGAGATCGGCAAGCGCGAGGAAGTGACGGTCGACAAGAAATTCGTAGCGATCGTGGAAAATCCTCTCCATGCTGTCATGAACGAAACGAACTCGACTCTTCAGCGCCTCATCCGCAAACTCAATTTGCTGGATGTGGTTGACGAACAGACCAGTTCGGGCAAGCTGGACATGATCATCCAGCTTCCGTACACGATCAAGTCGGAGGCGAAACGCAAGGCCGCCAACGACCGCCGGGCCGACATCGAAGCCCAGCTTCGAGGAAGCCAATACGGTATCGCGTACGTCGACGGCACCGAAAAGATCACTCAGTTGAATCGTCCAGCTGAAAATCAGCTTCTGAAGCAGGTTGAGTACCTGACTAAGTTGTTGTATAGCCAGCTGGGTCTGACTGAAAAGGTGATGGACGGCACCGCAGACGAAGCGGAAATGCTGAACTATCACGAGAGGACGATCAAGCCGATTGTCACGTCGATCGTGGAAGCGATGCGATGGTCTTTCCTGACCAAGACGGCGAGAAGTCAGCGCCAGAGCATTCTGTTCTTCCGTGACATATTTGCCTTGGTTCCGCTGGGTCAGATTGCGGAACTGGCAGATAAGTTGACCCGAAACGAGATCGTGACGGCCAACGAGATCCGTGGAATCATCGGGTTGCCACCGGCTAAGGAGCCCAAGGCCGACCAATTGATCAATAGTAACATGCCTGCGAACAAACGCGGGGATCCAGAATCCAAGGCTCCTGATCTCTCCGAGTCCGGGCCTCCGTCCCAAGCGGCTAACGCTTCAACGTGAAAGGAGACGCCGTGGAGAACCACGATTTCGGTGGTTTCGCAACCGTGGCGAATCGCAAGTGCTCGGACGGACTGACGATCATGCCTCAGGCCTTCGCGCACATGGACAAGGCCAAGGTTCCCCTTGTCTTCCAGCACATCCACACCGACCAGAAGCAGGTTGTCGGGCACGCCATTCTCGAGCACAACGACAAGGGCGTGTACGCGTACGGTTTCCTCAACGAGACCGACGCCGGCAAGAACATGAGGTTGTTGATCCAGCACGACGACCTCGATTCCCTGTCGATCTTCGCGAACAACGTGACGATCAAGGAGAAGAGCAAGGTCGTTCACGGAAACATCCGTGAGGTCAGCGTCGTGTTGTCGGGCGCAAACCCTGAGGCGAAGATCGACTTCGTTCGCGTCATGCACGGCGAGGGATCCGACGAATACACGGAGCTCGACGACGAGGCGATCATGGTGTTCGGCGAGAAGATCGAACACGGGCCGCATCTCATCGATAGCGACATCATCGAGCACAAGACCAACCAGGACGTCTGGGACTCCCTCGACGAGGACCAGATGAACCTGTTTTACACCCTTCTGCAGCAGGGTGTGGGCGAGACCGTCGCGCAGTCCGGCGTCACGGATGACGACGCCACCGACACGGACTCCACGTCCGATCAGACCGAACAGGACCAGTCCGCGTCGGATGACAAGGACCTCGCACACAAGGAAGGTACGATGACGGGAAAGCGGAACGTCTTCGAGGACAACGGCACGGAGATCAAGCACAGCGACGGTGGTGGCTACAACGGCAGCGGTCTGTCGACCGAGCAGATCAGCAATCTTCTGCACTCGGCCCAGCAGACGAAGAGCCTCAAGGCCGCCATCCTCGCGCACGCCGAGGACTACGGTATCACCAACATCGAGGTGTTGTTTCCCGACGCCAAGATGATCGATGCTCGTCCGGAGTGGATCACTCGCCGGATCGAGTGGGTCGAGGGTGTCCTCAATGCGACCCAGAAGCTTCCGTTCTCCAAGATCAAGTCTCGCTCGGCGGACCTCACGTACGACACCGCTCGTGCCAAGGGTTACATCAAGGGCACGATGAAGAAGGATCAGTTCTTCACGATCTCGCAGCGTGAGACCGGTCCGAAGACCATCTACAAGCGCCAGAAGCTCGACCGCGACGACATCATCGACATCACCGACTTCGACATCGTCGCGTGGCTGTGGGTGGAGATGCGGTTCATGCTGCGCGAGGAAGTCGCGCGGGCGATCCTCATCGGCGACGGTCGTGAGGTCGACGACCCGGACAAGATCAACGAGAACAACATCCGCCCGATCGCCTTCGACGACCCGTTCTACACGGACGTCGTCACGGTCACCACGGGTACCACCGCTCTGCAGCTGGTCGACTCGGTCATCGCCAACCGGTACAAGTACAAGGGCAGCACTCCGACCGCGTACATGAGCGTGCAGACGCTGTCCGAGATGCTGCTCGTCCGCGACGCCGACAACAAGCGCATGTACCGGACCAAGGCCGATCTGGCCGCGGAACTCCTGGTGCGTGACGTCATCGACGTCGAGGTCATGGAGAACGTCAAGCGTGACGGTCTCGACCTGGTGATGATCATCGTCAACCTGTCGGACTACGCTGTCGGTTCCACGAAGGGTGGCGAGATCACCACCTTCGAGGACTTCGACATCGACTGGAACCAGTACAAGTACCTGATCGAGACCCGTCTGTCCGGCGCGCTCGTGCGTCACAAGACGGCCCAGGTCTTCCTGCGCGGTACCTCGACGCTGGCGACGCTCACCGAGCCGACCTACAACAGCGGTACGCGCGTGGTGACCATCCCGACCGTCACGGGCGTCACCTACAAGAACGACGTCACGGGCGCGACCTTGTCCGCAGGCGCTCAGAGCGCCATCCCGGCCGGCCAGACGCTCGAGGTCGCTGCGGTTCCCAACACCGGCTACCACTTCGCCCACGGTGCGGACACCGACTGGACGTACGGCGTCTAAGGACGGTCCCGAATGACAAGGTTTTTTGGGAAGGTCGGGTATGGGAACACAGTCGACCAAGGGGACGGCATCCACAAGCTGGTCATCACAGAACGTCCTTATTCGGGCGACGTGATTCGACCCAGCAGACGGTATGCTAACGATGAGAAAGTGAACAGCAATCTCAGCGTTGGTAATGCCATTTCCATCGTGGCCGACGCGTACGCGAACAACCATTTCTTTGCCATTCGGTACGTAGAGTGGCGTGGGGCTCTCTGGAAAGTCGAGAACATCGATGTGGAGAGCCCCCGCCTGATCTTGAGACTGGGAGGTGTTTACAACGGACAGACGCCTGATCCTCCAGGATCTCCTTGAGACGTTGTGTCCGAACGTCTACTTCCAGCCTCCCGAGGCTCAGAAGATGGTATATCCTTGTCTGGTTTACGAACCGAATCTCGGATCTACCAAGTTCGCCAACAACGTTCCTTACGCCTTCGAGCAGAAGTATCAACTGAAGCTCATCGATAGAGGTCCGAACCCGACGATTTTTGCGAAGGTGGCGGCTCTACCAAAGACGTTGCACGACCGGTTCTTTGTCGCCGACAACTTGAACCACTACGTGTTTTCCATCTACTTCTGAGACACAGGAGCAAGCATGACTGTTCTCCAGTGGGACAAGCCCGGTGAGCATTTCTACGAGACCGGTGTGGACCACGGCGTTCTCTACCAGCTCGACGAGACCGGGGACTACGTCGCCGGTGTTCCGTGGAACGGTCTGACGGCGGTCACCGCGTCCCCCGGTGGTGCGGAGTCCAACAAGACCTACGCGGACAACATCGAGTACCTCAACCTGCTGTCCGTCGAGACCTTCGGCTGCACCATCGAGGCGTACTACGCCCCGGAGCAGTTCGCTCAGAACGACGGCACGGAAGCGCCTACCGCAGGCGTGCACGTCGGTCAGCAGCGTCGTCGAATCTTCGGTTTCAGCTGGCGTACGCGTCTGGGCAACGACACGGACGGCACGGATCACGGCTACAAGCTCCACCTCGTGTGGGGTTGTCTGGCCGCTCCGTCGGAGAAGCCCTACGCGACGATCAACGACTCCCCCGAGGCGATCACGTTCTCGTGGGAAGTCAGCACCACTCCGACCGGCGTCGGCACGGTGGGTGGGCACGAGTACAAGCCCACCGCGAAGATCACGATCGACAGCACCAAGGTCGATCCGACCAAGCTGGCCGCTCTCGAAGCCGTGCTGTACGGAACCGTCAGCACGGACGCTGCGCTCCCGCTGCCAGCGGATGTCATCGCGATGATGACGACGACTCTGACCGTCGCAACTCCGACGCTTCCGACGTACAACTCCACCACGGACGTCATCACGATCCCGAGCGTGACCGGTGTGGAGTACTACATCAACGGTGTTCTGCAGGCGTCCGGACCCACGGCACCCATCTCGGCCAACACCCTGGTCAAGTTCAAGCCGGCCACGGGCTACACGTTCCCGGTGCCGTCCCAGACGGAGTGGCTGGCCGTCTTCTCGTAGCAGAATCGAGGTGAGAGAATGCTCGAATTGGATGTAGTGCTCGCCGAAGAGTACGACGAAAAGACAGGCAAGTTCGTACTAACGAAGCAGCGAATCCAGCTCGAGCATTCTCTTGCTTCGCTGTCAAAATGGGAGTCTGTTTTCGAAAAACCCTTCATGGGTGTGGAGAAGAAGACACCCGACGAGACGTTCGCCTACATCGAAATGATGGTTCAAGGCGAGAAACCTTCTCCGGAGGTTTTGCTGGGACTCGTTAGATCGCATCACGAAGAGATCCAGAGCTACATCGATCGGAAGATGACCGGAACGAAGATCTCAGAGATCCAAAAGACTCAAGGTCGTCGGGGTATCATCACTTCCGAAGTGATCTATTCGTGGATGGTCGAAATGAACATCCCCTTCGAGACGCAGCACTGGCACTTCAACCGTCTCATCATGCTGATCCGCGTTATCAGTGTGAACAGAGCCCCGAAGAAAACCATGACCGCAGCCGAAAGACAGTCTCTGATGCAAAAGAGACGGCGCGAGCACAGCAAAAGATAGGTGAGGGGAGGTTTTATGGCACGAATCGCATGGTCCGAAGTGGGCAATCGGCTTTTCGAGGCCGGTGTGGATCGAGGAGTTCTCTATGTGGGGAATGAACCAGGTGTGCCATGGACCGGTCTGATCGGCGTGAAGAAAAGCCGATCAGGAGGCGCCCCCAAACCTCGCTTTGTGGACGGCGTGAAGGTCAGCAACCACTCGGGTCTCGAACAGTTTGAAGGAACCATCGAGGCTTTTGCTTCCCCTCCACAATTCGATGTCTGTGATGGTACAGTCATCGTTCAGAACGGACTGCGCGCCAAACATCAGCGTCGACGACCTTTCAGTTTGGTTTACCGTACAAAGGTAGGCAACGATCTGATTGGTCTGGATTTCGCTTATAAGGTCCATATTCTCTACAATCTCCGAGCTGAGCCTTCTGATCGCCAGAATGAAACGCTCGGAGACGACGTAGAGCCCATGCTTTTCAGTTGGGACATCAGTGCTCGTCCTGAAGTGGTCGAAGGACTTGTTCCTACTGCATATTTCGAATTCGATTCTCGAGATGTGCCCGCAGAACTTCTCCAGACCATAGAAAATATTCTGTACGGCGATTCGACGCAGGACGCGTCACTTCCGTCGGCAGGAGAACTGATCTTTCTGTTCGATTCGTACAACGACCTTGTGTACGATGCAGGAGGACCTCTCACTCCGACTTTCTCGATTCACGACGCAGGAACTCCGAGTACTGCAGTCACGTCTACGGTTGATTCAGGTGGTGTGTAATGGCAGTCGGCGTACAGCAACAGCAGAGACGTGCCACCGAAGCAGCCTGGCTGGCTTCAGGAAAGATTCTGGCTGCTGGCGAGATCGGTTTCGCGACGGATACCAAAGTCATCAAGATGGGCGACGGTGTCAATTCATGGGGCGGTCTGACGATTCCCTACGATGGTCGCTATCTTCCCATCGGCGGTACCGCGGCCAATGCAGAAATGCTGGACGGGATCAGCTCCGGCGGTTTCTTGCTGGTGGGAGATGCGGCTGCACCCGCGACTGCCAGCAAGGTAATCCTTCGCGATGGCGCTGGACGAGGTAAGGTCGTAGCCGGTGCTACCGGAGACGATATCGTCAACTACGATCAGATGGTCGCGGCTGACGTTATCGGTAAGCAGAATTTGGTCAGCCGCACGGTCGCTGCGGCGTTCACGTTGGCGATGACCGATATCGGCAAGACGATTCTGGTCAACAACTCCAGCTCTACCTACACGACTTTCGCCGCCAACATCCCCACCAACGCCTCGGTGGCGTTTCCCGTGGGCTCGGTCGTCACCCTGATCACCGTTGGCAAGGCGCCCACGACGTTGACCCCTGCCGGTGGGGTTACGCTGACAGGGCCCACAGCTCTTCCAGGCAATGTCAGTTCGGTGCGTCTGATCAAGACAGGAACCGACGCGTGGCTGGCTGCAGATATTCAGTACAGCGCTCCCCCGATCCTGCGACGCAAGATCAAGGCGGGTTCGGACAACACCATTGCGTCGGGACTGTTCGGACGACTGCGCCTGGACGGTGCGGACGACGGATCGATGACGTACTCCAACAATTACGATACGTTGGGCGCGAACGAGCAGTACAACAGCTCCGTGGATATCTACCGCGCGTTCTGTCGTCGTGCAGGCTGGTACGACGTCATGGCACAAATCTCCACCTTCGAAGCTGTGGGTGGACGAGTGTTCTGTCAGTTGCGTATCAACAACACAGAACAGCGTCTCGGCGCGGGTAACGGAACTGGTTCCACTGAAAACAGTGTCAGCTTCTCCACATTTCTTCCACTCAACGTGGGGGATTATGTCGAGGTGTGGTCGTACCACGACGGCAGTGGTGGAAAGACGGTCGGAGATTCTCCGTACGCCTCATCGGCGTTCGAGTGGTGTTGGCAGCGTCCTCTGTAGATAGGGAGGGCGTATGCGTATTTCCACATCGTCTTCGGGTGATTTCTCCAAGACAGAAGCATGGCTTAAGAAGCTGCAAAAGCTGGATATTGGTGCGATCGCACAAGCAGGAGCACAAAGAGGCGTTCGCGCGCTTTCTGCAGCCACTCCTCGGGATTCATCTCTCGCTGCGGCATCATGGTCTGCGGAAGTAAAGAAGACGGCAAACAGCACGACGATTATCTGGAGTAACTCCGACGTTGAAAACGGCTTCCCAGTCGTCATCATGTTGCAGTATGGGCATGGTACTGGTACAGGAGGCTACGTCCAGGGAATCGATTTCATCAATCCGGCCATTCGTCCCGTATTTGACGAGATTGCCCAGTCTGTGTGGAAGGCGGTGATATCTGCATGAGCGCTATTGAAGAGCGCGTGACAAAGCTGGTTTTCGACACCAGTCAATTCGGGTCGAAGATCGCCGGTGTGTTGAATCAGCTGTCGCAGCTCCGAGAAGGGCTCAAGCTGGAAGGGGCCCAGAAGGGCCTCCAAGAAGTCAACGACACCGCCAACAAATTCTCCCTGGATGGCATGAAGGGTCATCTGTCGGGAGTCATGGGTCAGTTTGGGGCCCTGCAGGTCGCGGCGATCACAGCACTGTCCAACATCGTCAACAAAGCGGTCGACGCCGGAGCTCGAATCGTCAAGTCTCTGACTCTGGATCCGATTATCTCGGGTTTTCATGAGTACGAGACGAACCTGAACTCGATCCAAACTATCTTGGCCAATACCGGTCTTGAGGGTGCTGCGGGTCTGGCGAAGGTGACTGGAAAGCTTGATGAGCTCAACACGTATTCCGACCAGACCATCTACAATTTCTCGGAGATGGCTAAGAACATCGGTACCTTCACGGCTGCTGGTGTGGATCTCGACAAATCGACCGCAGCCATCAAGGGTATCGCCAACTTGGCTGCCGTTTCTGGGTCGAATTCCCAGCAAGCATCTACGGCAATGTACCAGCTTTCTCAGGCCCTTTCTGCTGGAAAGGTATCTCTGGAGGACTGGAACTCCGTAGTCAATGCGGGTATGGGTGGCAAGATCTTCCGCGATTCGTTGATCGAAACAGCCAAGGTTCACGGTGTCAAGATCGATGAAATCATCAAGAAGCAGGGATCCTTCCGAAACAGCATTCAGGAAGGCTGGATCACCACCGATATTCTTGCCGAGACCCTCAGCAAGTTCACTGGCGATCTTTCCGAGGAACAGCTCAAATCTTTGGGCTACACCAAGGAGCAGATCGAGGGCATCCAGAAAATGGGTAAGACCGCGACTGATGCGGCTACCAAAGTCAAGACCATGACCCAGCTTCTCGACACGCTCCGTGAAGGAGCGACGTCGGGTTGGGCGAAAACGTGGCAAATCGTCTTTGGCGACTTTGACGAAGCCCGCGGTATGTTCACCGATGTCAGCAATGTTCTCGGTGGCGCAATCAACCAGATGTCGGATGCTCGAAATAAGCTCCTGCAAGGTTGGAAAGATTTGGGCGGGCGTGACGCTCTGATCGATGGCATCGCCAACGCATTTTCTTCTCTGCTGTCTGTTCTTCGTCCCATTGGGCAAGCTTTCCGTGAGATGTTCCCTGCGACGACTGCTCAGCAATTGTATAACCTGACGGTCACTTTCCGGGACTTCATGGGGCGTTTGAAAATCGGTGCGGAGACTGCAAATAACCTCCGGAGGACTTTCGCTGGATTCTTTGCGATCTTGGGGATCGGCTGGGATCTGCTCAAGGCCGGCGCCAAGTTCATCGCAAATCTGATCGGGAAGTTCACCGAAGGATCTGGTGGAATTCTTCGTTTCACCGGAAACATTGGCGATTTCTTCGTCGCTCTGCGAAAGGCTCTACAAGAGGGCCAAGCATTCGAAAAAATCTTTGGCGTCTTGACTAAGGTCGTCAATGCGGTAGGAACTGCGCTCGGGATCGTCGGCTCTCTCATCTCTCGCATATTCCAGCATTTGGACCTGGCTCCGGCGGAGGAAATGCTGGCTCGGGTTGTTCGCGCTGGGAAACCGGTGTTGAATCTCGGCGAGATGATGACGGTCGTCTGGGCTCGTGTGACGAACTTCATGCAGAATGCTGCTGACGGAGCGTACAACAGCTTCGTCAAACTCTTCAACTGGGTCCAGAAAGTCGTCACGGGCATTCAGGATTTGTTGAACGGAGGAGGTGGAGGAGGCTTCAGCGCTGATGGACTCTTGAAGGGCGCTAGTCTTGCGGCCCTGACCGCGTTCATCGTCACGTTGAGAAACTTCTTCTCCAACTTCAAGCCCGCGGAATTCCTCGATTCGTTGATCGATTCTTTCGACGCGCTCACGGGCGCTCTGAAGGGCATGCAACACGCCCTGAACGCAGCCGCTCTTCTGGGCATTGCTGCAGCTATCGGTATTCTCGCCATATCGATGGACAAGTTGTCGAAGATCGATCAAGAAGGTTTGATTCGTGCTTCCGCGGCGATTGCGGTGTTGATATCCGAACTCGCCGGTGCTTTCATCCTCTTCGATAAAGTCGGGGGTACGCTCGGAAGCGCGAAGTTGATCATCGTGTCGACTGCCCTGATTCGTCTGGGCGCGGCATTGTTGATTCTCGTGACCGCGGTTGAAAAATTGTCGAAGTTGTCCTGGGATGAACTCGCTCGGGGTTTGACAGGGGTTCTGGTACTTGTCGGAGCTCTTGTTGCGGGTGTGAAGTTCATGCCTACCGATATCGGTGGCGTCGTCAAGACTGCCACTGCTCTGGTTGTTCTCACGATCGCAATCCGAAATCTGGTGAATGCGGTCGAGGACCTAGGTCAGCTGAGTTGGGAAGAACTAGCCAAGGGGCTGGTTGGTGTAGGGGTCCTTCTGGGATCGCTGGCCCTATTCACCAAGTTTGCTGAGCTCGATAAGGGCGGTGTGTTGTCCGGACTCGGAATCGTTCTTCTGGCTGCGGGATTGAAGATCCTGGCCAGTGCTGTTGGCGATTTCGTGAAGTTCAACTGGGAGCAGTTGGCGCGTGGTATGGCGGGAATTGGAGTGGGGCTGGCTTTGATCGGCGCAGCACTATATTTGATTCCCCCCACCGCTGTGTTGAGTGCTGCTGGCGTTCTGATCGTCGCTGCTTCTCTGGGATTGATCGCGGATGGTGTCAAAGCCATGGCGCAGATGTCCTGGGGCGAGATCGGCAAGGGGCTTACGGTCCTTGCAGGTGCTCTGCTAGCGATTGGTCTGGCAATCGGATTCCTTCCTCCGTCATCTCTCTTGAGCGCGGCCGCTGTTCTGGTTGTGGCTGCGTCTCTCGGCATGATCCAGGAGGCTCTGGGCAGGATGTCGAAGATGTCCTGGGAGGAAATCGGAAAGGGTCTGGTCGTTCTCGCAGGTTCTTTGCTGATCATCGCTGGTGCTCTGTTCCTGATGCAGAACGCGGTTCCCGGTGCAGCAGCTGTCCTGATCGTGGCTGCCGCACTCCGTGTACTCACGCCCGTTCTTCAGGTGCTGGGCGACATGTCATGGGAGCAGATCGCAAAGGGACTCGTGGGTCTTGCCGGCGTGTTCTTGGTTCTGGGTACTGCGGGTCTGTTGATCGGCCCGCTTGCAGGAGTCATCGCAGCGCTTGCAGGATCGATCTTCCTCATCGGTGCTGCAGTGGCGTTGGCTGGCGTGGGTATGTTGGCGTTCGCCACGGGGCTTGGTGTCCTGGCTACGGTTGGTGCGGGCGCTACGGCAGTCTTGGTGGGCATCGTGTCCGGCTTGACTGCACTCATCCCCCTTGTGATGGAACAAATCGGTCTCGGCATCATCGCCTTTGCGAAGGTGATTGCTGCTTCCGGTAAGGCCATCACCGAAGCATTCACCACGATTCTGCTTGCGCTGATCGATTCGCTGATCAAGCTGTCTCCCAAGATCACGGAACTGCTGTGGGTTCTCTTGAATTCGCTGTTTGTTCTGTTGATCGACAGTATCCCCAAAATGGCAGACGCTGGTGCGAGAATCATCATCGGTGTTCTGGGTGCGATGGCGCAGCACATGGGAAAGATCGTCGATAAGGGCACAGACGTCATTGTGAACTTCCTGGACGGGATCAGTCGAAACCTTCCTCGGGTTGTGGATGCGGGTATCAACTTGGTCATCAGCGCCGTCAACGGCGTGGCCGATGGTATTCGTAAAAACAGCTCGAAGATGGGCGAAGCTGGTGTCAACTTGGCCACAGCTCTGATCGAGGGCACCATCCGTGGCATTGGCGCGGGAATTGGCCGCGCTGCACAGAGGGCTGCCGACATGGCGAATGAAATGCTCAAAGCGGCAAAGGATGCTTTGGGTATCAAGTCGCCTTCGCGAAAGTTCCGCGAGGAATTCGGCCAAGAAGTTTCGGCAGGTGCAGCTTTGGGTGTGAGCGATAACGCATCTTTGGCTGAAGCTGCTGTGACCGACTTGGGCGATAACATGATCGATGCGATGAGTAAGTCGCTCACCAACCTCAGCAAGGTGCTGGGTGTGGATCTGATCGATTTCGATCCGACCATCACCCCAGTGCTGGATCTGAGCACGGTCAAGAAGGACGCTGCAGATCTCATCAAGATGTTGGATATTCCGACTCTGGATGTGTCTGCCACCTCGTCGAAGGCACAGTCCGCAAAATCCAGTGTTGATGGAAGTCGTCCTAACCCGGACGACCCCGATGCAGGATCCGCGGGATCGACTTTCAATTTCACGCAGAACAACAACTCCCCCAAGGCTTTGCCTCCGGCGGAGATTTACCGAAACACCAACAACATCATCTCACGAGCCGCGAAGGGGGTCTGATGCTGCGCAAGGTAGACGTCGTCACTCGCAGAGGAACGACCCTCTCACTCGACCTGTTCGAGAACGACAGTGGATATCAGGTTGAAGTTGATGGGTTGGATCCAGTCAAGGCTGAAATGAGCTCTTCACCGTACGTGGGCACGGATGGTGAAGAGTTTCAGTCCGTTCGACGAGGTCCTCGGCAGATCAAATTGAAGTTCGATCTTCAGCCAGATTTCGTGATGAACACGTTTGCGACGCTCCGCCGGAATCTCTACGACTATCTCATGCCGAAGAGTGCGGTGAAGCTTCGCTTCCATCTCGATACCGGGCTGTACGTCGATATCGAAGCGGTTGTTGAGGATCATTCCTCCCCCATGGCGAGCGAAGATCCTGAAGTCGAAGTGATTCTTCGATGCTTCAAGCCCGATCTGATTGATCCCAACATGGTGAATCTGGCCGGTTCGACTGTGTCCACGAGCGCCGTGACGGAGATCAATTACCCGGGTTCAGTCGAGACCGGTTTGGTCGTCATCTTGAACGTCAACCGAAATCTGGCCGGTTTCACGATCTACAACAACGTGGAAGAGGGTGTGTTGTCTCAGCTGGATTTCAGCTACCCTCTGATCAACGGTGACCAGCTGGTTGTGAGCTCTCTCAAGGGTTCCAAAGGAATCACTCTGACGCGATCGGGTGTCAGTAGTTCAGTCTTGTACGGACGCTCAGCTCAGTCAAGTTGGATTGAGCTGTCACGAGGTATCAACGAGTTCCGGGTGTACGCACCTGGAGATCCGGTGCCATACACACTTCAATACCTTGTGAGATACGGAGGACTGTGATGGAAGTCCTCATTCTGGACAAGCTTCTTCGAGCGATCGATGTGGTAGACACGTTCGAGTCGATGGTGTTCGCAGAGCGGCGTAAGGAGTTGGGTGACTTCGAGTTGGTCACCCTCTCCACCCCTTCGAACAAGAAACGCTTCGTTCCTAACACGTGGATCATGATCAATAAGTCTCGACGGATCATGAAAGTGGAAACCGTCGAGGAAACAACGGATGATCAGCTTCGTAACATCCTGAAAATCAAGGGCAAGGAAATCACGAAGGTCCTGCTGCAACGTGCGGCCCTGAAGGCCATTGCGGGTCCTGGAGTGGCGCCAGTATGGGTGATCGAAGACCAGCCAGCTGACGTCATGCGGTACATATTCCGGCAGATCTGTGTTTTGGGCACAGTGACTCCGGACGACATCATCCCGTTCATCCAGGATGGTGAGACGCAATATCCTGCGAGTACGATCCCTGAGTTCGCTGATGTTGTCTTGTGGGAGCAGAAGCCGGCATCAGTTTTTGCCGCGCTGAAAGAACTGGCGGATATTTTTGATCTTGGTTTCCGTCTGTACCGGGATCTCAACACGTCGGAACTTTACTTCGACGTGTACGCCGGTAGCGACCGTACGACCGCACAGAGCACAAATCCTCCGGTGGTATTCTCGTTTGATATGGAGAATCTCCAAAGCACACGAGAATTCAACGATATTTCGAACGAGTACAACGTCATTCAGGTGGTGTACGTCTACAAGGACGTGACAGAAACCGAAGTGGCGTTGACCGTCGAGGTGTTTGACACCGAGGGAATTCCTCCGGAGGGATTTGATCGAAAGACGAAAGTCCTCACGATCACGTCCATTCCTGAGGAAGTAACGGATATTCCAGCCTTCCTTTACCGTGCCGGTTTGGACGAGCTCATGAAGTCTCGCCCTGTCGGAGCTTTTGATGGTGAAGTGTCCAAAAACAGCCAATATATCTACGAGGTGCATTATTATCTCGGAGATGTGGTGGAGTTGCGAAGCAGTACTGGTGCCACGGCCTACATGACTGTGGAAGAGTACATCTTCGTCGAGGACATGGAGGGCGAACGCTCCTACCCCACCTTCACCACTCGCAAGTTCATCGACCCTGGAACCTGGGCCTCGTGGAAGTACGACATCGAGTGGTCTGCTATGGGATCCGACGAGTACTGGGAAAACCAGTGAGAAAGGAAGGCTGTTATGGCAATCGGCGACGCTGCTTTGGCAGCTGGGTTTTCCTTGGTACCGGAGACCGGGGAAGAGGGTAAGGTCAAGCACGGAGCCCGTGAGATCAACCGAACGCGCGATTACACCGCGGGAGTTGGTGCTCAGATGCCGTCCAACAAGGGCGCTTACCAGGCGAAGGCGGGCATCTCGTACGGAACGGCCGAACCTACTGGTGGGCTGGACGGCGACATCTACTTCAAGATTGTGTAGGTGAGCGATGGCTGACTACACACGCCAAATCAGTGCCAGCTCGACCATGTTGATTCGCGATACTGGCGGATGGGTCGAGTTCTGGTTCAGAACAGGTTCGTCAACCTGGAACAACGATCAGCAGTGGTCGTACGGTGCTAATGGCGGTAACTCAGCCGTCCTCAAATACCGGTTGCTGGCGGGCGGAAACTGGCAGCACTTTGGTTCTGTCTACGTCGGTACAAATCAGACTGTGCGTTTCTCGATCTACGGATCTGGTCTGGGTTTTCCGTCGTACGACTTCTACCAGGACATCAGTCGCACTCGTGTCCCAGATCCCGTGTTCATTCGAGACACTCACGCTGTCTCCGCTACGCATATTCACGTCGAGTTCAACGAGCCCTACAACGGCGGCTCAACGATCCTCGAATATGCTATCGGATACAGCAGCAATCCGAACGGTCCTGAAGGATCTGTCAGCTCTACAGGAACGTCGGAAATCGGTCCTTTCAGTTCTGGCCAACGCGTATATTTCTGGGCTGCGGCTCGTAATGCGATCGGCTGGAGCCAGTGGGGTAACCGAACCGAAGCAGTGACGTGGAGAGTTCCTGATACTCCGCCAGCTCCCACGTTCGGTGACATCGATCAGATGAGCGTGGAAGTGCTTTTCGGAGACGCTCAAGACGGTGGAACCGCGATCATCGCTCGACAATTGGGCTACAGTCTCACATCGGATGCACCTGCAACCACCGTGAGCGCTGCTGCCGGCTCAAACATCATCTCGGGTTTGAGTGCGGGAAAGAAGTATTATTTCTGGGCTCGAAGCGAGAATGCCGTCGGGTGGAGTGCGTGGTCCTCCGTTACCGAAGTTACTTTGGTAGCAGGAGCTCGCATATTCACTGGTGGCGTGTGGAAACACGCAGTGCCGTACGTGAAAATCGATGGGGAATGGAAGGTTGTCCGACCATGGGTGAGGGAAGCGGGCGTATGGAAGGAGTCTTCCGTATGAAAGCTAACCATGCTCTGTGGGGACTTCGTCCGTGGAAACGACACGGAAAAATCTTAACCGGTGCAGGGCTGGTGTACGCCCTGATCGGGATTGTTTACATCTTTGCCAAGGCGAACTCGAATCGTGAACTCTCCCTCACGGTTCTTCTCAGGTTGGCCCCTATTCAGTTTTGGGGCTCGGTGTTCGTTCTGGCTGGTGTATTGGCCATCATCTCCTCGAGATGGCCGCCGTTTGCTGATACGTGGGGCTACGTAGTCTTGACGTCACTGTCGGTGGGGTGGGGGAGTGCATACCTGATGGGTATGATATTTCTGAAAACTCCACTGACGAACATCAGCGGCTTCCTTGTCTGGAGTCTTCTCGGTTTTCTGTGGTGGGGTATTTCTGGATTGACAAACCCTCACAGATCGGAAGAGGAAAGACCCCATGGATCCAGTTAACATCGCAACCATTTTGGTGGCCACTATCGCTGCCTTAGGTGCTTGGGCTTCAGCGAGGGCCGCATCACGAGCGCAGCGATACAACGCGGACGCATCGATCGCCAACGAACGAATGAAGGCGGAAACCGAGGCTTTTAACAGAGCCCGGGCCATGGACGATCGAACGATCAAGCGGCAAGACGAAGAAATCGACGATATAAGAGCCGCTAACGCGATCTTAAAAAGTCGTGTGATGGATTTGGAAATAGATAACGAACGACTCCGAAAGAGAGTCCTAGAACTCGAGCGGAAAGCAGAGGATCATCATGACCGGTAAGACGTACGATCGCCTCAAGTGGGTGGCACTGGTTCTGATGCCCGCTCTGGCATCGTTGTACTTCGCTCTGGGCGAGCTGTGGCATTTCCCGAACGTCCAACAGATCGTCGCCACCATCACGATCCTGGATACGTTCCTCGGTCTGCTGCTGGGCAAGAGCTCGAAGAACTTCCAGGACAACATGGCCGATTCGAAGTACATGGGTGAGATCAACATCGTCCAGGACTACGACGGCACGCCGACCCGAATGCAGGTCGAACCCAAGGACAAGAAGCCGATTTTCGAAGAGGGCAAGCTCGTGCAGTTCCGCGTCAAGCGATCCTCGCTCGAGTAGTCGCACGAAAAACATGGCTTATAATGAGACCCCACTAAGGAGAGCCATGTTCAAGAAAACCCTCATCGAAACCGAAATCGACGCGGAGATCACAAGGCTGCTCGAATCGTTGTCCCAGGAAACCGACAAGAACACCAAAGAGTACGCACTCATGGTTGATCAGGTCGTCAAGTTGCAAGAGCTCCGTCAGAAAAACGGAATCAGCAAAGAGACGATCATCACCGTGGCTGCCAACCTCACCGGCATTCTCGTCATCCTCGGACACGAACGAGCGCACGTGATCGCCTCGAAAGCATTCGGTCTCGTGAAGAAGATTTTCTGACTCGCGAACCCTGATTCATCTCGAGACTCATAGGCTCTGTACACCTCCCCCGTACAGAGCCTATGAGTTTTGCCGGGACAATAATTTTTGCCTCGCAGGAAAAACATGGCTTATAGTGAGATCCCTATGAAAGGAAACCCCATGAAGAAAGCCCTCCTCATCGCCAACACCGCCGTGTTCATTGCTGTTGCTGCTACCGCAGCATATGGCTTGGTCACGCTCGGTCACGAGATGATCAAGGCCGTCATCGAAGGAACTTTTGACAACGACTGATCTCAAACCAACGACCCCGCAAGGGGTTTAGGTTTTCCTCGCAAAAATTACATGGCCTATAATGAGACCCCTATGAAAGGAACCACCATGAACCTCGACTCCGTCAAGAAGTTCGTTGCCAAGAACAAGCCCGTTCTCGCCATCGCCATCGTTGCCACCGCAACGGTCGCGGCTGTCGTGATCGATGTTGCTCTGCGCGACAACTCTCCGATCGAATTCACCAACGCCCCCGAGTAGATCCTCAAACCAACAACCCCGCAAGGGGTTTAGGTTTTCGAAAGGATATCGATGAAAACTTTTGTGAAGTTCGTCCTGATCACTCTGGCGTTGTTTGTGATCACAGACGTAGTCATCATCGTCATCGCACTCAACATATAGGGAGTGAAAATGGATATCGCAATCAACATCCTCGTCGCCTTCACCTGCTTGTGCGCAGGGTTTGCTGTCGGATGTCTGTTCTGTATCGCGATTCGATAATCGCACGAAAAACATGGCTTATAGTGAGACCCCACTAAGGAGAGCCATGAAGCTGTTCAAGAACAAGGTTGTCACCATCGCCCTCGAAGAGAAGCCCAATCCGGCCGACGTTCCGAGCACCGAAGTCGTTTCCACGAACCCCGACGAGATCGCCCAGATCTTCACGGAGTCCGCGGTGAAGATCATCGGTGCTGCCGGAATCGCCGCCGTCGGATACAAGCTCTTCACGACCGCGTGTGACATCGCTGTGATTGCCGCCAAGGCCAAATTCTAGTAGTCAAACCAACAAGCCCCTAACACGGGCTTTAGGTTTTCGAAAGGAATATCATGAAGAAGCTCATCAACTTTGTCGCGTATCTCGCCGCCTTCGTGGTGGTGTTCGTGACGATCATGTACCTGACGGCTCCGACTGAGACCACCCAACAGCCGGTGCAGAAGACCGAGGCCGTCAAGATCGTCAAGCCGATCGATCTCGCGGGGAAGTGGGAATCGGTCCAGAGCAAGTCCGGTACGAAATTCGTGGGCGAGGTCAAGGATAACCGCGTCTACATCCAGATGTACGTGAGCGACGGCTACACGGGGTTGTGGTACGGAACCTTCGATATCCTGCAGCCCGGTCAGAACACGATCAACTCCAAGGCAATCGAAGATGACGATCACTTCGTCCTGTCGTCTTCGGAGACGAAGGAGTTCCTTTATCAGAAGGGAAGTCTGATATTCAACTTCTCGGTGATGGGGACCACTACGACGATTGAGATGAAACGTGTCTAAGGGCGAGATAGCGTTCTTTGCATGGATGACCACAGGTCTCACGATCATGGGGATGCTGGTCATTCTGGTCGGGTTGATCGTCACGTTCATGTACCTGATCGATATCCTCCACAAGACTGTTCGCCTGAAGATCGAGAAGAGAGTTCCCCATGTCCTGGACGAATATGCTGCGCACCGCGCAAGAGTTCGCGATTCGGAACAGCCCGACGATTCTGTCTGGTGTGGCCGCGATCGGTGTGGTCACGACTTCTGTCCTGGCGGCAAAGGCCGGCTATTCCTCGGCTTTCCGACTGCAAAGCGCATGGAATGATCGACCTCAGCTGCAAGGGGAAGATCTCGAGCCCCTGAGTCGTCGAGAGGAAATCGAGATCGTCTGGAAAGAGTTTATCCCGCCGGCGATTGTCGGTGTGATCACTCTGACTGCGATCATCGGCTCCAACCGTATCGGGAACCGACGAGCGGCTGCGCTGGCCGCGGCGTTCACCATCTCCGAGAAGATGGCCGAGGAGTACCGCCAGAAGGTCATCGAGCACATGGGTGCCCAGAAGGAGGAGATGGTTCGTTCGGATGTTGCTCGAGATCGTATCGGGCGTACGGACGGAGTCGAGACACTCATCCTGGGCGAAGGCGAGATCATCTTCTACGACTCGTGGTCCGATCGCGCGTTCACGTCGACGCGTCAGCGGGTCGAAGATGCCGTCAACCAGATCAACTACCAGATCAACCAGGCTTGGGCCGCATCTCTCACGGAGTTCTTCGATCTTCTGGGTCTCAAGGCCACTGGAGTATCGGATAGCTTCGGGTGGAACACCGACGAACTTCTGGATGTGAACTACACATCCTGTCTTCTTCCGGACGGCAGACCTGCCTGTGAGATTCGGTACAACACACAACCTTTCCAGAACTACAACAAGATCGGGCTCTAGACGATGATCAAGAAGACGTTGACCTACGAGAACTTCAACGGTGTCACGGTCACGAAGGACTTCTACTTCCACCTCAGCAAGGCCGACATGATCGAACTGGCGATCGATGGTCTGTTCGAGGAGACCATGAAGAAGGCTATCGCGGAGGAGGACAAGCTCACCCTCTTCAAGATGTTCCGGAAGCTGATCCACCTGTCCGTTGGTGTGCGCTCTGAGGACGGCGAGAGCTTCGCGAAGCCGGAGATGTTCCAGGAGGCGTTCGTCACGTCACCGGCCTTCGATCAGCTGATCGAGCACTTGTTCAGCGACACCGAAAAGGCGGCGGATTTCGTTTCTGGTCTGCTGCCCGCCGGAGCTCAGGAAGCAGCCAAGAAGGAGTTGGAGAAGCAGAAGGAGTCCAAGGTGACGATCGTCGACCCGTTCCAGGAGAAGCCGATCTGGGAGCAGGAAGATCGCGAGCCCACCGAAGTCGAGCTCCGGACGATGACGCGAGAGCAGCTGATGAACGCCACCAGGCGTCGGCTGCAGAAGAAGAACTCGACCGCCTGACGTAGCGAGTGGGGGATTAGCCAGGGTGCCAACCGTTTCCCGCGCGGTGGGGTCTCCACCCTCTTCCAGTGGCTCAATCTTAAACGACAGCTGTATTGGGCAAAGACATGTGCCCGTCTCGCACGTTTTACAGGGGTTATAATGAGACCCCACGAAAGGACCCCGCAATGTCGAAAATCGACCTTCTGAAGAAGGCTGTTTCGTTCGCTGTTGGATTCGGCGTGTCGACGATCGTCAACCAGATCATCGCCAACAACGTTGTTATCGAGAAACCCCACCAGAAGGTGACGGTTCCCCTCGCTAGCATCGCTATTGGTGGTGCTGTGGCAGAAGCATCATCGGCATGGACCGACGCCACCATCGATGAAGCAGTCGCTCTCTGGAACACCGAGATCGCCCCGCGCTTCCGTAAGTGAAAATCAAACCAACAACCCCGCAAGGGGTTTAGGTTTTCGATTTCAGAATAGAGGGTCATGGAAAGCCCCCACTACCCCAGCAATTCGAAATCTGCTCCACCGGCGGAAGCGCGTAAGATCGAACGAGTCGTGACAGATGAGGTCAAGTCAAGGCCGAAGTCGGTGGGTCGCAGACTCAAGAACGCTCTGATCGGTGGAGATTCGAAGTCGGCGTTCATGTACGCGATCGCCGAGGTGGTCATCCCGCAGGCGAAAGATCTCATCGCCGAGGCTGCGAAGCAGATCATCGAATCGATCATCTTCGCTGATGCCCGTCCCGGATCTCGTCGACCTTCGGGGCGTACGCACGGGAACTACACGAACTATTCCAGTCGATATTCCTCCAGAGGAACTCGACCGGGACCTTCCATCCGAGAAGAGCGCCCCACGGTGTCGCCTCGGTCTCGCGATCTTGACGACATGGTTTTCGGAACGCGGGCAGCAGCACAGGACGTGCTCGAAGAGCTGTACGACAAGCTCGAGGAATATCACGTTGTGAGCGTCGCGGATCTGTACACGATGCTCGACTGGACCAGCAGGTCCACCCACACGGATCAGAAGTGGGGTTGGGAAAACCTGCAGGGATCCGACATCAAGCGGGTCCGAGACGGATACCTGCTCATTCTCCCCAAAATCGTTTCTTTGGACTGAAAGGTAAGTCACATGAAGTTCCTCCCCGACGGGATCACGAGCAAGCTCAGCCGCCCGATGCTCAGGTTGCAGAAGGTGTCTCCCCAGATCATGTTCGGCGCCGGCGTTGTGGGTGTCGTGGGTGCAGGTGTCCTGGCGTGCCGGGCCACGCTCCAGATCGATCGCGTGCTGGAAGAGGCCGCCGGTCGCGAGCTCCGCATCCAGCAGCTCACGAGCGACGAGATCGAGGGTTTCGAGCACGAGAAGTACGACCGGCACATGGCGCACGCCAAGGCCAAGTTGATCCTCGACATGGCGAAGCTGTACGCGCCGGCGGTCGGTGTCGCTGCGGTGTCCATCGCGTTGCTCACCGGGTCGCACGTCACCCTCACGCGCAGGAACGCCGCGGGAGCGGCTGCGTACGCCACGCTGGACCAGGCGTACCGTCAGTACCAGGAGCGCGTCGCGGAGAAGTACGGCGCCGACGAGGCCGACAAGCTCCGTCAGGGTGTCACGATCGTCGAGGAGTCTGTCGCCGGCGAGAACGGGAAGACCAAGACCGTCAAGCACGAGCGCTCGGCGGGGTTCTCCCCGTACGCCCAACTGTTCACCGAGGGCAACGCCAACTGGCGTCCGGAGGGTCACAACAACTGGTTCTTCCTGAACTCGCAGGAGCGTTACTGGAACGACCACCTGCAGAGCCGCGGGCATGTGTTCCTGAACGACGTTCTCGAGTCGCTCGGTCTGGAGAAGACCAAGGCCGGTCAGGTTGTCGGGTGGCTCGCCGGTGAGAACGGTCGCGACGGCTACATCAGCTTCGGCATCAACGAGAACGAGCGCAGCGAGCGCATCCGCGACTTCATGACCGGCGCCGAGGATTCCGTCTGGCTGGACTTCAACGTCGACGGCATCGTTCTCGACCAGGCGTTCTGAAGGGATCCTGATGACGAACCTCCGTTTGATTGCGACTGCTGTCGTGTGCCTGGCAGCGGGCGGAGCGATCGGCTACAAGGTCGCTGAGAAGAAGCTGGGCCAGGAGTTCGAGGATCGTCTCGAGAGGGAGACGAACGCTCTTCGACGCATGTACAAGCCCGACTACAAGTCCCCCGAGGACATGGTCGAGGCGTTGCACGGTCAGGAAGCCGCGATCAAGGCTTTCGAGCAGTACAGCGGTTCCGAACCCAAGGAACCGATCCCGTACCACACGATTCGCAAGTCCAACGTCGAGGTCGTCAAGGAAGAGACCACGGTTGTGGAGCGGACGATCTTCGAAGTCGCTGATGATCGTGGTGAGATCTACGTCATCTCGGCCGAAGAGAACGCTGCAGCGGAGGCGGGGTACGAGAACGTCACCTGGACGTACTACGCCAGAGATGGTGTGATCACCGACAACGCGGAAGACGTCATCGAGGCTCCCGACAACTTCCTCGGCATCGATGCGCTGACCAAGTTCGGCGGGATCAGCGGCGACCCGAACGTCGTGTACATCCGCAACGAGATCCTCATGATCGATTACGAGATCGTTCGGAATCCGAGCTCGTACGTGGAAGTGGTGCTCGGTGAGGAATACACCGAGCCGGTCGAGAGGCCCAGTCAGCGCATCAACCGCGGTGGCTGATGGCCTCCGGCACCCTTGACGATGTGTACCTGGAGTGGTTGTACGACCAGGTCTTCGTCAGGACGCACCGAGGTGCCACCTACTGGAAGCTCTTGAGACAGATGTTCCAAACCGAGTTCCGGTGGTTCGTTCCCAACGATGGCAATCGTGCCGAAGATGGGCGGGACCTCAGGAAGGAATGGGCAGATCGAGAGGGTCGTGACCTTGACGGGGCATGGCTTGACTTACCTTGCTCATTCCTTGAAATGCTGGTCGCTCTGGCCAGGCGTATGTGTTTCGAAGCGGACTTCACACCCCAGCATTGGTTCTGGCATCTGCTGGAGAATCTGGGGTTTGAGTCCTACCATGACGGAAGCGGATATTCCCGCAATTACGTCACGAAGAGAATGCGGGTCGTGATGGACCGCATGTACGACATCGCAGGAAACGGCGGTCTGTTTCCTCTCCGCCATCCGAATGAAGATCAGCGCAAGGTTGAGCTCTGGTATCAAATGAGCGCATACCTGCTTCAAGACCTGTAAGGGGGTTACGTTGGATTTCTACCGACCGCACGTGGAAGAGAACGAGAAAACCGGGAAGACGACGATCACCCCTCATTTCTTGGTCGGTCGTTCCAAAGATCTGATGGTGCGAGGACGAGGGTTCTACGCCATCTGGGACGACGAAGCAGGGCTCTGGTCGACTGATGAGTACGACGTCGGTCGACTGGTGGACAAAGAGATGTGGCGCCTCGCGGATGAAAAATACCCCGGGGCGTCCGTCCGCTCTCTCCAGAACTTCAGCAGTAAGAGCTGGTCCACGTTCCGGTTGTGGATGTCCAACATGAGCGACAGTTATCATCAGTTGGATGAGACTCTGACGTTCGCAGATCAGGAAGTCAAGCGCGGAGACTACGTCAGTCGACGCCTCCCCTATTCCATGGCCGAAGGTGATATTTCGGCGTGGGATGAATTGGTCGGAACCCTGTACTCGGTGGAGGAAAGGAGGAAGATCGAATGGTCGATTGGAGCCGTGCTTTCTGGAGACTCGAAGAAGATTCAGAAATTCTTCGTTCTCTACGGGCAGCCCGGAACTGGGAAGAGCACGATCCTGAGAGTGATCGAGAAGCTCTTCGACGGCTACACGACGAAATTCGAAGCGAAGGCTTTGGGATCCAGCAACAACTCCTTCGCGACGGAACCCTTCAAATCGAATCCCTTGGTGGCGATCCAGGACGATGGCGATCTCTCGAAGATCGAGGACAACACGCTCCTGAATTCTATCGTCGCGCACGAAGAGATCCGCATGAACGAAAAATTCAAACCCAGCTATGTCGGTCGGGTCAATGCGGTTCTGTTCATGGGGACGAATCAGCCCGTGAAGATCTCGGACGCAAAGTCTGGTATCATTCGCAGGCTTGTGGATATTCACCCGACCGGTGTGACCATCCCGACGAATCACTATCTCGCCTTGATGAGTCGGATCGACTTCGAGCTTGGGGCTATCGCGCACCATTGCTTGAGTGTCTACCGGAATCATGGAAAGAACTACTACAGCAGCTATCGTCCTACGGAGATGATGCTGCAAACAGACGTCGTCTTCAATTTCATCGAGAGCTACTGGGACGTTTTCAAGCTCCAGAACGGTGCGACGCTGAAGCAGGCGTACGAACTGTACAAGGAGTACTGCGGGAACACGGGAATTGAACGTCCCGTACCTCAGTACAAACTGCGCGAAGAGTTGCGAAACTACTTCGACGAATTCAAAGATCGTGCCCAGGTAGACGGACACGAAGTTCGGAGCTACTACTTCGGTTTCAATGCGGAGAAGTTCAAAGCTCCTGTGAAAGATGATACGGCTTTCTCTCTGGTTATCGAAGAGAAAGTGTCACTTCTGGACGAGCTGTTTGCAGATCAACCGGCTCAATTGTCCAGCGAAGCGGGGATTCCTTCTTCCCCATGGGACAACGTCACTACGACGTTGTCTGACGTGAACACTCGTAAAGAACACTATGTTCGAGTGCCACAAAATCACATCGTGATCGATTTCGATCTGAAGGGAGCAAATGGTGGGAAAGCACTCGGTCGGAACCTTGAAGCAGCATCGTCCTGGCCTCCCACGTATGCAGAACTGTCGAAGAGTGGTGAAGGCGTACATCTTCACTACGACTACGACGGGGATGTTTCTCTCCTCTCGCCCCTCTTCTCCGAGGGCATCGAGGTCAAGGTGTTCGCCGGTAAGTCTTCTCTACGCCGGCGCCTCACTAAGTGCAATGCTGTTCCCGTGGCCACTATTAGTAGCGGCCTCCCTCTCAAGGAGAAGCCCAAGGTGCTTTCGACGAACACGATCAAGAGCGAACTTGGGCTCCGGCAGCTCATTGCTCGCGCAGTCCACAAGGAATTCCACGCCGGAACCAAGCCGTCCATCGATTTCATCAAGAAAATCCTCGACGACGCGTACAAGTCAGGGTTGCAGTACGACGTCTCTGATCTTCGCGGACGGCTTATCGCTTTTGCGAACAACAGCACCAACCAGGCACTGGCATCTATCAAGCTCGTCAACCAGATGCGTTTCTCGAGTGAGGCCGTACATCACAATGTGCCTGTCGCCCTCGCCGGACCTGCAGCTGTTGCAGAGAGCTCTGAGCCCGTTGTCTTCTTCGACATCGAGTGCTTCCCCAACCTCTTCCTGGTCTGCTGGAAGTACCGCGGGAGCGATACCGTTGTTCGCATGATCAATCCGACAGCGGCTGAGATTGAGCCGCTGTTCAAGATGAAACTCGTCGCGTTCAACAATCGCCGCTATGACAACCACATGTTGTACGGCTGCTACATGGGCTACAACAACGAGCAGCTGTACAAGTTGTCGAAGAAGCTCATCGATAACGAGAACAATGCAACGTTCGCACAGGCCTACGGGCTGTCCTATGCGGACGTCTGGGACTTTAGTAGCATCAAGCAGTCCTTGAAGAAGTGGGAGATCGATCTCGGAATCAAGCACAGCGAGCTGGATCTCCCGTGGGACGAACCGGTTCCTGTGGAGCTCTGGCCCAAGGTCGAGGAGTACTGCGTCAACGACGTCAACGCCCTCGAGCAGGTGTACGAGAACCGTGAGCAGGATCTCGTGGCGCGACAAATCCTCGCGGATCTGAGCGGGCTGACGGTGAACGACCCGACGTCGAAGCACACCGCGCAGATCATCTTCGAAGGAGATCGCAATGCCTCAGCGTCCTTCGTCTACACCCGACTCGAGGAAGAGTTCCCCGGATACGAGTTCGACATGGGTAAGTCTGTCTACCGTGACGAAATCGTGGGTGAAGGCGGTTACGTCTACGCGGAGCCGGGCATGTACAACAACGTCGCATTGCTGGATGTCGCGTCGATGCATCCTACTTCGATCATCCACATGAACATGTTCGGGAAGTACACCCCGAACTTCAAGGCGTTGATGGACGCTCGGTTGGCGATCAAGCATCGGGACTACGAGTCCGCTCGTACGATGCTGGGCGGCAAGTTGGCTCCATACCTCAAGGACGAGGCGTCGGCGAAGGATCTGTCGTACGCGCTCAAGATCGTGATCAACATCGTCTACGGTCTGACGTCGGCGACGTTCGACACTCCGTTCCGAGACCGTCGCAACAAGGACAACATCGGCGCCAAGCGTGGTGCGTTGTTCATGATCGATCTGAAGCACGCGGTTCAGAACAAGGGCTACCAGGTCGTGCACATCAAGACGGACTCGATCAAGATCGCGAACGCCGATCAGGAGATCATCGATTTCGTCTTCAACTTCGGCGACAAGTACGGCTACACCTTCGAACACGAGAAGACGTACGACAAGCTCTGTCTCGTGAACGACGCCGTGTACGTCGCCAAGACCGGACCGGAAGAGAAGGCCGAATGGACCGCAGTCGGCGCTCAGTTCAAAGTCCCATACGTCTACAAGACGCTCTTCACGGGCGAGAAGGTTCTTCGTCAGGATCTGGCGGAAACCAAGCAGGTGGCCAAGGGAGCGATGTACTTGGAAACCGACGCTGGGCAGCAATTCATCGGGCGCACTGGTCGATTCGTACCAGTCACGCAGGACTGTGGTATCGGCGGACGGCTCGTGCGCAAGCACAACGACAAGGACTACGCGGTGACCGGCACGAAGGGTCATCTGTGGATCGAGCAGGAGTTCGCGAATCAGCTTCCGTCTGACGACATCGAAATCGATTTCAGCTACTTCGAGCGTCTGGCGGTCGAAGCCAAGGCAACCATCGAGAAGTTCGGAAGCTTTGAGGAGTTCGTCTCATGATCTTCAAGATCACCAAGTTCATCCTGCGACGGGTTCCCGACAAGTGGCGTTCCTGGCTGATGATCATCTGCATGATGGAGTCGGCTCTGGTTCGCCCTGGCCAATCCGTTGAGGCTCGATTGACTATCATGGCTGATGGATCTCACGACTTCACCCTCAACGACGTCGAGTGGAGTGAGTCCAAGAAAGATCGGGCTCGCTCCATGCTGGCCAACTTCTACTCCGACATCGAAGTCGCCGAAGCGATGGGTGTTCCTCTCAAGGAGCTCCACGAACAGCTCAAGAGCCAACCATACAAGCACAACAACCTGAATGACTGCAACGCCGCGGGATGCGATGGTGTGCAGTGCGAACGCTGGAAGGGAGATTTCTGATGCCGAACAACCCTGATCCGCCACCGGACGACCTGGACGAGAAGGTCAAGCGCCACCTCGACGAGGAGTGGGAAAGGCGGAACGGCTGATGGCTCTCAGCGCTCGCGAAGCGAAACATCTGGCAACGACCGCCAATTCCCTGGAGAAGATCGTTCGACTCCTGGAGGCCCAGCACAGGAACACGATGGAGATCCACCGGGTTCTCACGGAGATCTCGGCGAAGCTTCCCACACCAGTGGTGAAGGACGCCAGCCAGCTGGAGGGATCCGAATGAGCAAGCTCGGGGACGCATTCCGGGACTGGCTGGACGGCGGTAAGGACTCCGCAGACAACGCCAAGCCCGAAGACGCAGCCAAGAAGCCGGACGAGAAGGGGAAGAAGTGATGGGTTTCTTCGACAAGATCAAGGCCAACGCCGACAGGGCGCAGGAGGAGATCGAGCAGAAGGTCAACGAGAAGCTCGACGACGAGGTCCTGAACCCCACTCTCCGTGAGCACAGCGGCGAGCCCCAGGGGAAGTCGGGTGGCAAGTAATGGGAGCTGGACGTCCCCCCAAGGATCCGTATGAGGATCTCCCCCTTCCTCTTCCGTCACCTCCAGAACCGAAGAAGGTGACCTGATGGCCGGCATGAACAACATCACCATCGAGGACTGTCAGCTCATCCTGCGGAACTTCACGGGCAAAGAGGGTAAGTTCAACCCTCCGGGTACTCGGAACTTCGCAGTGCCGTTGACCGACAAGCAGGCCGACGAGATGCTCGAACTCGGCTGGAACGTCAAGTACTTCAAGCCGAGGGATGACGAGCCTCAAGGTCAGCCCTTCATCAAGGTCGCGGTCAGCTTCGAGAACAAGCCGCCCAAGATCCTGATGGTGACGTCCCGCGGAAAGACGTACCTCGACGAGGACTCAATCGATTCGCTGGATCACGTCGACATCAAGACGGCCGACGTGACGCTCAACCCCTATGAGCACTCGTTCAACGGCGGGGGAGTCAAGGCGTACTGCAAGACCCTCGTCGTGCACATCGAGGAGGACTACCTCGAGATGAAGTGGGACGCCATCATCGAGGGGTGGCAGAACGATCGCAAGGCCATCGGAGCAGCACCAGAGAACGACTACATCGATGCGGAGTTCTACGAACCGCACGAGATCGGGGGATGACATGACCGTTGCCGTGAAGTACTTCACCCGCAAGACGGGGGACGTGCAGCTCGTCAAGTTCGACGCGTCCACTACCGAATCCATGGAGGACGTGCGGAACTGGGTCGTGGACAACGTTCCGGTGGACACGGAGGTGACGTTGCGTACCTCGATGGGTGGACTTCTGTTCTGGCCCGGCGTCAACGTGCGACCCGGTGAGTACATCGCGAAGGGTACGAACGGGAAGCTGTTCAAGCTGACGCAGGACCTGGTCGACGCGTTCTTCGACGAGGTCTAGATGGGATCTGAGGCCCGGACGGTCTCGGAGGCGAACATCCGGGAGGTAGCTGCGTGGTGCGATGGGGTCATGGTCACTGAGATCGACCCCTTCGACTCCGCAGCTACCAACCTGGCGTTCAATGTCCGGACCATCAAAGAGATCGAACGTGTTCACATCGGCGACACGATCGTTCAGAATCACAACGGAACGTTCCAGCTGTGGAAGAAGGAATGATGGCTCAGTCTGCTGAAGAGCGTGCGGAACTGCGAAAGATGCGAGAGCAGAAAGACACCAGTGTGGACATCCTGAACAACGCACGAGATCTGTCCGACGTGATCAAGAACAAGCATCCGCAGTTCGACAACGGTGTGCTCGTCACGAAGGACAACATCGTCGATGTGGCGGAGTGGTGCAATGCTCGGATCACGTCACCCTGGAGCACCCCGAGGCTGCACGTGAAGACTGGCTTCGGCGAGAATCCCGACTTCTTGGTCGAGGTGAACATCGGCGACAAGATGGAGAAGACCGAGGACGGCAAGTTCCAGGTCTGGATCAACCCGAACGCGCGTTCGGAGGACGAGCTGATCGATCGTGGTGCGGGGATGCAAGACCGCCCGTACATGAAGAAGGAGCGGAAGTTCGATCCGCTCATGGATGCGCGCGAGCTCGTGCACAAGATCTACTACGGCGAGAACTCCGCGGTTCCACTTCCGATCGAGGACGTGTACATCGTGTGGTTCTGCAACGCCCTGCAGAACTGGAAGGCCTTGGTCAGCACCAACGCCAAGGACAACCGTTACTACGAGGTGACGTGCGACGGAGAGAAGAAGCGCACGTACATCGACGAGTACGGCAAGAAGTCCAACGTCACGTTCCATCACGAGACCGGGATCTTCGACGTCATGCTGGTCGACGAGTACAAGCTGTAATCAATATCCCACTGCACGACAAAGGAAAGTTGTGGAACACCAGAAGATCCACGACCATCTCGTTCAGGTTTACGGAGCAGCGGGATTCAACGAGATCGAAACCCGCAATCTGCGTTTTCTGAACAACAGTAAAACCGTGTGGGAGATCGATGTGGAGGCGAAGATCAAGGGTCGCTACCAGGTTGACGAGATCTTCCATTCCATTGCGACTAACAACACGTTTGACGGTCGCACACAGGTATTCAACGAACCGGCATCTCCGGCTCAGACAGAAACGAGCTCCAAGATGGAAACCCAGAAGTACATGCGCCGGCCCTTCGCTGTGGAGGCCGTGCAGGTGTCCCCCTCCAACTGCGACGAGATCGCGAAGTGGTGTGGCGGCAAGATCGAGCAGCGCCCGTACAAGATGCTCGGCTTCGACGGGGTCATGCTGCCCGCGATCATGGTGACCGAGTCCGACGGCAAGGTCGTCCAGGCTCGAATCGGCTCGTTCGTCGTCGGGATGAACGGCAAGTTCCGCGTCATGCGGAAGAAGCAGTTCCACGACATGTTCGAGAAGGTGCCGTTCCAGACCGGCGATCGTCGGATGTTCGAAGATGGCGACCTCGTGCAGGACCGTGACGAGCACGCCGGGATCTGGCAGGGTATGGTCGTGTACGTCGACCAGATCCTCGTGCGCTACCCGTTCCGGGGCAACATTCTGCACGACCCCACGGAGCTGAAGAAGATCGACCAGTTCTCCGAGGAGACGCAGGACAAGTTCCGTCTCGAAGAGGCTTCCAACAACGGAATCCCGTACAACGAGGCCATGGAGAAGATCAACGCTCTGCGGCACGCAGCGGAAGCGGCTCTGCAGGACGGCAACGTCGAACCCCCGAGCCTGGGGCCCAGCGGTGTGGGTTGCTTCTCGCCGTCTTCTGGAGATCTGGAAGATCGGTCGGATCTTAACATCGAAGGACACCCGATCGTGCTGGGTCACGCGGACATCGACGGTGTTCACCACATCGACGCCGTGACCGAGATCAACTACATGAAGGTGGGGAGCGTTGTCCGGGTCGTCCTGAACGTCAACTACTACTTTGGTGAGATCGGCGTCGTCACCTCGATCGATCCGGACGGCAAGCGGATGTTCGTCAAGTTGAATGAGGACGTGGAGTCCGAAGGCGATCGCACCACGCCTGTGGCCTTCCAGCCGGACGAATTGGCCCTGAACGACAACGGATGGGGTCTTCTCAAGGTGGGTGACTTCGTCGAGACGCTGATCCCCATGCCGTGCGACGCCGGCTACATGGTGCCGATCGGCACCATGGGTAAGGTGGTGGAGCTGACCAGCTCGGATCTGGGTGGTGGTGTTCGCGTCTTCTTCATCAATGGGGCCGAGGGTCACTACTTCGCCGACAAGCTCCTCATGATCGACGCGATCTTCAAGCAGGACGACATGGTCGAGACCAAGCGGGTTCTGACCAACACCGCCGGTACGCAGATGCCCGTCGGAACCACCGGACGCGTGACGGTCGTGGACATCGACGGTGAGGGTTCGGGGGAGTCGGTCGAGGTCCTCTTCTCGGACGGTGGATACGCGCACTTCCGTCCGTCCGAGCTGAAGAAGCTCTAATGCCGCTGTACGAAAAGACGTGCTCCAGGTGCGCCTCAGTCACCTGGAGCAGTGCGGGCGGCGTTACGCCCAACAAGGAATGCGCACATGACATGAAACCGTGCGACACACGGGGGTCTGTGCTCATCGATGGTGAACTCAACGTGGGTCGAGTCGAATTCTAAGGAGACAGCGTGAAACTCTACGACGCTAACATCGATTTCAGCATGTTCGCCTTGATCGCGGCGAAGAACACCATCCTCGAACTCGAGACCGCTGCGTTGCGTGTGACCGAGAAGAACATCGGCACCCTAGCGATCCATTTGGGTACGGATCTGTTGTATGCCAACGGCGTTCCGTACATCTCGATCGCCTGCTCTCGCGTCGATGGGATGGGTGGTCATGTCGCTCAGACCTTCTGGGTCAGCGACGTTATCGTCTTCTTGAACGACGAAATCCACCGCTTCTCAAAGAAGATCTTCGAGCACACCTTCGTGACCGACGAGGTCGTCGAATACCGATGCACCATCTGCGGGAAGATCTCGGGGGACAGCGTCGACGGCGCATACGGGGAGAAGCACGTCGCTTATGAGATCGCGACGATTCCTGGCATCCCGCAGCGCGTTCTCCAGGACTGCAACATGAACGAAAAGATCTGAGAGGGGATCTGATGGGCGCGGTCGGAGACATCGTCCTGGTGGAGGATACCGGGGATCTGTACGAAGGTAAGCCGGGTCGTGTCGTATCGATGACCGACCACGCGGCGATGATCAAATTCGCTGATGGCGAGAGCAGGGAGTACGCTCGTCAGTTCCTGGGGCTGGTCACCGAGGACAGCCACCTGCTGATCGAGAAGTACTGCAGCGCGTGTCACATCATGAGTTACGACAACCACAGCGGCGGGTACCAGCACACGCACGTGGTCGAAGCCACTGGAACTGCTGTGGCGTGCGACTACGATGGCAGGTTGTTCGTCGAGGGTGAGCTCGTTCCGCCCAAGTAGACTTTCCGATTGGTTTACTGGATACTGCATAGACGACGCCACCAACGGCTACGGCCTACTCGCGTACGTATGCGGAACACTATCCGAAGGCAGACAGACGCGACCAATTGGTAAGAGAGCAGGGGTCCCTTCGGGGGCTCCTGCTTCTACTTGTCCTATTCTTTACGGAGGCTGACATGTGGTACGCATTGTGGGGATTCTTGACGTGGTTCTTCGGAGAAGTGGAGGAAGGACCTGTGTACTGCGACTGCGAAGACTGCATCGAGATGTCGTGGTGGAGGGCGATCGCGTGAATTTCAAAGATGGATCGTTGGAAGAATGGACGGTTCCCGGAAACTTCATGGTCTGTACGAACGATTCGTGTGGTGTGGAACTGTACGACCCTCGTAGGGACGTCACTGGCTCATGTCCTGGATGCGATGAAATTGGAAGGCGAGTCGATGGGAAATGACCGAGCATGGATCGACGAAATCCTTACGGCCCCATCAGGTCTCAGCCCTCTCGAGGCTGCGGAACGGCTCGGTCCTGTATGGGGGCGTTGGCAGCGGGAAGAGTCTTGTCTCCGTCAGATACTATCTGAAGTACCACGCTGGGCAGCCTGTTTACGTGATCACGACTGCGAAGAAACGCGACTCTCTGGATTGGCAGAAGGAGTTTGCGGATCATGGGATGACTCTCGCAAACGATTCCGTCGCACCTGGTCTGGTTACCATCGAGTCATGGAACAACATTGGGAAGCACGCGAGAGTATCGAACGCGTTCTTCATCTTCGACGAACAGAGAATCGTCGGTTCGGGTGGGTGGGTCAAGAACTTCTTGAAGATTTCTGGTCGCAACTCCTGGATTCTGTTGAGTGGAACACCCGGCGACTCCTGGCTGGACTACATCCCGATCTTTATCGCCAATGGATTCTATCCGAATCGGACAGCATTCAAAGCCGAGCACGTGATCTACAAGCCGTACATGAAGTTCCCCGTGGTCGATCGATACGTGAACGTGAGCAAACTCGTGCGGTTGAAGAACCAGATCTTGGTTCACATGCCGTACGAGAATCACACGACGAGAAACACGATTCGAATTCGGGTGGAGTTCAACCAGGATTTGATGAAGCAGGCTATATCGAAGCGGTGGAATCCCTTTGCGGACCAACCACTCCGTGGCAGCAGCGAATTCTACTCCATTATGCGAAAGATCGTCAATCGCGACCCCAGCCGCCTGACGAAACTCCGTGAGATCCATCAGAAACACCCCCGTCTGATCATCTTCTACAACTTCGATTACGAACTGGAGATCTTGAGGGAGGGGCTCCAGGACGTCCGTACGGCCGAATGGAACGGTCATAAACATCAGGATGTTCCGGACGGGGACCGCTGGATTTACCTTGTGCAGTACGCTGCGGGTGCCGAGGGATGGGAGTGTATTGCCACGGATACCGTCGTTTTCTACTCGCAGACGTACTCGTATAAGATTTTCGAACAAGCGTACGGTCGCATCGATCGCATGAACACACCCTTCACGGACCTGTACTACTACGTTCTGTTGTCGGATGCGATGATTGATCGATCGATTCGGAGGTGTTTGGACCACAAAAAGAGCTTCAACGAGTCCGATTTGACCGACTTTCGCTGAATCCGTCGTCATTGCCAAGATTTTTGACGAAAAGTCTTCCTAAAACGCCTTACATAATACTTATTTTATCTATCGCGCGTAATAAAAATAAGTATTATGTAAGGCGTTTTAGGAAGACTTTTCGTCAAAAATCTTGGCAATGACGACAAGGAGATTTTCATGGAGTATTGGTCCCTCATCCCAGACTTTCCTCGTTACTCGGTGAGTGAGTTCGGCGTCATCCGAAACGATGAGACAGAGAGGATCCTGAGACAGGTTCGCCTTCCTGATGGTCGTATGAAAGTTGGACTGATGTCTGACGGAATTCAATACCAGCGTAGCGTCTCGCGTTTGGTGTTGCAGGCATTCGTACCCAACCCCGACCCTCGACGATCAAACACACCCATTCATCTTGACGGAAGTCTCTCGCATTGTGCCGCACAGAATTTGGCTTGGCGTCCGCGTTGGTTCGCCAAAGTGCACACACGTCAATTCCGTCTCGACAATCCAGATACTCCTCCCATCAGAAATCTCGACACTGGAGAAATCTATTCGGGTATCTGGGAGGTTGTGAAGAAGCACGGGCTGTTGCGTAACGATGTGATGGAGTGTATCGGTCGTGAGTGGCCCGTTTACCCCATCATGCAACGTTTCGATTGGGCGGATTAAAAACAAGTAGGAAACTGTCGAAAAAACATGGGTTATAATAGAAGGGGATGAAATGTGCCTTCATACTCAGCCTTTGTTTTTAGGGAGGTGTCATGGCGAAGAAGGAAATTCCATACCAGGCTGATCTGATCAAAAGGATTGAAGCTCGGTTCCCGGGGTGCGTAGTCTTGAAGAACGATCCGCAATCCAACTTCCAAGGCATCCCCGATCTGACAGTGCTCATCCCAGACGGGTGGGCGATGTTGGAAACGAAGCGCGGTCCGAAGTCACCGAAGCGCCCCAACCAGGACTACTACGTGGACCGGTTCAATGGGTTGAGCTTTGCTGCATTCATCAATCCTTCGAACGAAGAGGAAGTCCTCGATGCGCTTCAACGATCATTCGAGAATCGCCGGAACGCATGCTCTCCTGAGCCCGAGTAAGTACTCGTGGGTTAATTACGACGAGGACAGACTCGATGGGATGGTGCACGCTAGCCTGGCTGCTCGACGAGGCACGCAGTTGCACGAATTGGCCAGTATGCTGATTCGGTTGGGCGAACGTCTTCCTGATAGTCGTCGCACACTGAACGAGTACGTCAACGACTGCATTGGATATCGACTCACACCGGAACAGACCTTGTTCTATTCTCCGTTGTGTTTCGGGCATGCGGATGCTGTTGGCTTCCGAAAGAATTTGCTTCAGATCTTCGATTTGAAGACAGGCGTCAACGAATGCAAGTTTGTCCAGCTGGAGATCTACGCTGCGTTGTTCTGTCTTGAATACAACTTCAAGCCCGTCGATATCGATATCGAACTGCGTATCTACCAGAACGATGAAGTCCGGACATTGAACGCCGATCCTCTGGACATCTTCAGCATCATGGACAAGATCGTGTTCTTCGATCGTCGGATGAACGAAATCAACGAGGAGGTGTACGGGTGACGGATGTCTCCGAAGAGCAGTATCTGGCGCACTACGGAACACCTCGTCACTCGGGTCGTTACCCTTGGGGCTCAGGTGGCATGGAGAATGCCAGCGGTTCCAGCTTCCTCGGTATGGAAGCAGGACTTCGCTTGAAGGGTCTGAGTGAGTCCAAGATCGCAGAGGCCATGGGTATGAACACCACGGAACTGCGTGCTCGAAAGTCCATCGAACGCAATGCTGAACGTCAAGCCAAGATTGGCATGGCCCAACGTCTTCGCGACAAGGGCATGTCCAATGTGGCTATCGGTCAGCGTTTGGGTGTTGGCGAATCTCAGGTTCGTGCTCTGCTTGCGCCTGGAGCTAAGGATAAGGCTGATATTCTCATGGCCACGTCCAATATGCTCAAAGAGCGTGTTGCTGCTGGCAAGTACATCGATGTCGGTACTGGCTCTGAGAACCTGTTGGGTGTGAGTCAGACAAAACTCAGCACAGCTGTGGCCGCTCTTGAAGCTGAAGGCTACAAGGTTCACTATCTCAAAGTTCGTCAGCTGGGGACAGGAAAAGACACCACAGTCAAAGTCCTGGCCGCTCCTGGTGTGACGTACTCTGAGGTCTCGAAGAACAGGGCACAAGTTCAGCTTGTTCGTGCTTTTACCGAAGATGGTGGACGTTCATATTCCATCATCCAACCCCCGCTGTCTATCAACAGTAAGCGTGTTGCAGTTCGATACGCCGAACAGGGTGGATCTACAGCAGATGGTGTGATCTATGTTCGTCGCGGTGTAAAAGACGTGGATCTGGGCGGAGCACGATACGCTCAGGTTCGTATTGCTGTTGACGGCACGCACTACCTCAAAGGTATGGCGATGTACAACGACAGTCTTCCCGCTGGTGTAGATCTCATGTTTAACACAAACAAAAGCAGCACGGGCAACAAGCTCGACGCGATGAAGAAAATCAAGCAGGATGATCCCGAAAACCCATTTGGGGCCACAGTACGACAATTGATCGATGTCAAGACTGGCAAAGTAACGTCGGCTATGAACATCGTGAATGAGGAAGGCGACTGGGATAGTTGGTCCAGAAACCTATCCTCACAACTCCTGTCCAAGCAAAGTCCTCGGCTTGCTAAAGAACAGTTGAATCTCACTTTTGAAAGAAAGAAAGCGGAATTTGATGAGATCATGAGTCTCACGAATCCCGAAGTTCGTCGGAAGATGCTGCTATCTTTCTCTGATGGTGTGGATTCGGCAGCGGTACATCTGAAGGCTGCCGCGTTGCCACGTCAGAGGTCGAGTGTCATTCTTCCAATCAACTCGCTTCCTGATACGGAGATCTACGCACCTAATTTCCGTAATGGAGAAAAGGTCGCACTTGTTCGCTACCCTCATGGTGGGATCTTTGAGATTCCTGAACTCACCGTGAACAACAACCATCGTCCTGCCAAGAAAGCTTTGGGTCAGGCGAAGGACGCGGTCGGCATCAATTCGAAAGTTGCCGAACGTCTGTCAGGTGCGGACTTTGATGGCGACACTGTATTGGTCATCCCGAATAACAATCGCAAGATCAAGACTGCACCTGCGTTGGAAGGTCTGAAGGGATTCGATCCTCAGCGTGCATACCCACAGTACGAGGGTATGAAGCCGATGACGCCCCGAATGAAGCAGATGGAAATGGGGTTGGTTTCCAATCTCATCACAGACATGACTATTCGTGGTGCCAATTCGAGCGAGCTTGCTCGTGCAGTACGGCATTCCATGGTCGTCATCGATGCTGAGAAACACAAGCTGAATTACCGTCAATCTGCTATCGATAACGGTATCGCTCAGCTGAAGAAGAAGTATCAGGGTGGTGCCACGGCAGGAGCTTCGACTCTTGTATCGCGCGCTACCTCTACGATTCGTGTAGCAGATAGGAAAGCTCGACCTGCTGCTGAAGGTGGCCCTATTGATCGGGCCACAGGAAAGCTGCAATTCGTCAACACTGGCAAGACACATGTTGACAAGAAGGGTCGAGAACAGCTTTCCACATTCGAGTCTACTCGTCTAGCTGAGACCGATAACGCACATACCTTGTCTTCAGGTACGCCTATTGAGAAGGTGTATGCCGATCATTCTAACAAACTGAAGGCCTTGGCTAACGAGGCTCGCAGAAAGATGGTCAATACACAAAGCATTGCATACAGCCCCTCTGCAAAGAGAACGTATGCCAATGAAGTTTCATCCCTCCGCCACAAACTAAACGTGGCCATGGCAAATCGCCCTCTCGAAAGAAGGGCCCAGCTCGTAGCAAACGCCGCCGTCAAAGCAAAGAAGGATGCCAACCCTGGGCTCGAGCGTTCTGAGATCAAGAAGATTGAAGGACAAGAGCTCACCAAGGCCCGTCTGAGAACCGGCGCTGGTAAGCAAAGAATTGACATCACCCCCCAAGAATGGACCGCCATACAGTCCGGTGCTGTCAGTACCAACACTCTTCGTCAGATCCTTGAGAATACTGACATTGAGGTTGTGAAGGGCTTCGCTACACCAAGAACACCGTCTGTTATGTCAGATAGCCAGGCTACCAGGGCACGCAGCATGCATGCTTCTGGTTACACCCAAGCTGAGATCGCAGATGCATTGGGTGTGTCAGTGTCCACTCTGAAGACCACGATCGAAGGAGGATGATTGTGGTGCAGTTACACATGCTAACCACAGTAGACAATCCTTACGATCCCTTCACTGAGTACACAAAGTGGAGTGCGTTCGATGAGGAGCGTGGCTACTACACACCCCAGTTGTTGGGCAGAGTCGTAGTCTTCTCTGATGAATTGTCTGAAACTGATCAAGACTTGGCTATCGAATCAGCTATTGATGAGATTGTCAAGTACAACGTTTCAGGAATGCATCGAAAGGTTCCGATTCCTGTCGTCAAGAATAAAGAACAAACTTCGTCTTAGTTTGTCAAGCATAGGGGGAGGGGGGTCTCGCAAAACACCCACCCCCTCTGCAT
>Ga0207675_100000344_pt1 | contig 44314 bp, 35 predicted proteins | sample KBSSwiS42_FD_184305 | JGI IMG/M metagenome (GOLD analysis project Ga0207675, IMG submission 184305) | Switchgrass rhizosphere microbial communities from Kellogg Biological Station, Michigan, USA - KBS Switchgrass S4-2 (SPAdes) (version 2) | ecosystem: Host-associated > Plants > Roots >...
TCCGATTTCTTTGGCCTCATGACGCAGCTCGGTGCGCAACCCCAGAGTCCAGAGGTAGCGCCCAGGTGATCTGGTCGGGCTCGGCTATGTGTCACCTGATGTGCCGCATAACAACCGTTGCAGCGGACGGTAGGATCCACGATGCCCAAGCTCCAAAACCTTCCCGAGTCGCATACCGATTTCATCTTCTCTGTCGACTGGGACGCGGCCGGTTGGATCTTAGTATTCCTTGTGCTCGTTTGCGTCGGGGCAGTAGTTGCGGTTGTGCGGTACCGCCGCCACCGTCGGCACTAACGTGCGCGAAATTCGCACCCAATCCTCGAAGCATCTGGTGTCGATAGTGCGTCGTGTCCAGGAGACCCAACATGAAACCATTCAGTGCCATAGCAGCGGTGGTATTCGCGCTGGTCGCACTGGCGCAATTGCTGCGCCTCGTCCTTGGTTGGCCAGTCGTCGTCAACGGCATCAATATTCCGCTGTGGGCGAGCTCAATCGCATGCCTGGTCGCCGCGGGGCTTGCGGTGATGGTGTGGCGGGAAGCGCGCCGATGAGTAGCCGCGCGTAGCCACATGGATAGAACACAGGCTATCGTCCTCGGGTTGATCGCCCTGCTGGCGGTGATGCGGGCTGGATTGAGAAGTCGGAGGTGGTGAAGTTGCAGTGCTTAGGTGTCGCCCTGGGCGATGCACTAGCTGAAGAACTTCAAATGGAGTGGGTTACGGTGGAAGACGAGTACGGAAAGGATCCGGCACTGCGCTTTCCTGGTACGACGGTCATAGCCTTTCCGCTCACAATGATCTCAAAGTCGGATCGAGCGCGAAGAAAAGGTGGACGTTGCCGAGCTGTTCGCCGGAGTCTGTGAGCACGTGCGTCGAATGAAGAGCGATCCGGAGTGGTCATCGACCACACCACCGAAAGCTACGCGAGGAGCTGCGCGCGCCGCTAGCAGCGCGCGCATTCTCTCCCCATCGCTACTGCTTCGAGCCCAGGATGCGCTCGGTCTGCTCGGCAGAGAGCGCCACACCTGGCTGCACAGGCACTCCAGGCGGCTTCGCCGCGGTGCTTTGGCGCGCACCCATATCGATGCGACCGTTGAAGAGCGCACCGTCGATGAGTCCGACGCGCGGCGCGAAGATGTTGCCGGCAACGCGCCCCGTCGCATTGACGACGACGGACTCGCTGCCGTGCAGGTCGCCTTCGACCGAGCCGTCGATGACGATGACGCGCGCGTGGATGTTGCCTTGGACGACGCCCTCGTTGCCGATCGTCACGCTTTGCGTGTGATTGATCGAGCCTTCGATCCGGCCCTGCAGGATGAAATCCTCGTCGGCACTGAGCTCGCCCTTGAACCGCAGCGTGGGGCCGAGCACCGCGACGCTGCGAGTCGGGGCTGCCGCCGCCTGTGCGGGCGCCTGTGTGCTCGGCGCGCCGCCGAACGTCCGCTGCGCGACCGGCTCCTGGCGCTCCTCGAATCCGAAGTTACGCATGAGAGATCTCCATTTCATTGTCCACGGTTGTTCGATTTAGCAGCGGGCTGGCCGCTCTTCCTGGTCTCGCCGTCACCCTTCTTCATGTCCATGTCGATCGTGCCGTTGAAGTGCGAGCCTTCGACCAGCGACACGGACGGCGCGTGGATGTTGCCGCGCAGGTTGCCCGACTCGGCGACGAAGACCGAGCGGTCGGCGTGCAGGTCGCCTTCGACGGCGCCTTCGACTTTGATGATCTGCGCGCGAATGTTCGCTTTGACTTTGCCTTCTTCGCACACTGTCACGCGCTGCGTGTGATGGATCGTTCCCTCCACGGTCCCCTGGATCAGCAGGTCTTCCTCGGCGGACAGCTCGCCCTTGAATTTCAGGCTCGGCGGCAGCACGGACATGCGCTCGCTAGCCGTGTCGTACGGATTGGTCATGCGTGAACTCCCAGTTTGTCGCGATGCCGGATCGGTGTCGGCGCGAACTGCGCCGTTCGACGTTGACAATCTACGCAGGGAGCGCTCGCGGGCAGCCGGACCCACGTCACACATTTTTCGACCGTAAAAAATGTCACGCAGCGCGCCAGCGTTTCCCGCAAGCGAAACGTACAGGTGTTAAGTCACTGCGGCTGCGTTATGGCGCATCACCGGCGATCCAGAAGATCTGCCAATCCGGCCGCGACGGCGCACGCGTGCCGAACTGCGGCACGCGCGGAAAGAACGACGTCGTGCCCCAGGTGCTGCGCTGTTTGCCGTCGCCGTGGCAACCGGCGCAGCCATTGATGTAGAACTTCATTCCCTTAAGCCACCTCAAGCTTCGGCCTGCTGATGCCGCGCGACCTCGATGATCTTGCTCTCGTTGACGCCGGCATGGCCCAGCTCGATCAGCTGTTGCAGCTGTCTCGCCGCCACGCGTCCAAAAGGCGCGCCGATTCCCAGCCCGCGAGCCAACTGGAGTGCGTAATCGGTGTCCTTCAGCCGCAAGACCGGGGTGAACACGACGTCTCGATCGTGATCATCGGCGACCATCCGACGCGCATTGCGCACGACCTGCGGACTTGCGGCCTGACCGGTGCTGATAGCGTTCGCGACCATATCCAGATCGAGGCCGGCGCGCTCGGCGAGGGCCATGCCCTCCGCGAGCGATGCGATCTGAACCGCACCCATCAAGTTGACGATCAGTTTGTACGCGGTCCCGGAGCCGACAGCGCCGAAATGCAGGATGCGGTTGGAGATCACGTTCAGCAGCGGACGAGCTGATTCGAGGTCGTCCGGATCGGCGCCGACCAGCAGCGTCAGCGCGCCGGCCGCCGCAGCCTCGGCAAGTCCAGTGACGGGCGCATCGAGATAACGAAGATTGCGCGCTCGCGCTTCCACCGCGAGCTGCATCACCCAGTTGTGCGAGAGAGTCGAGCATTCGATTGCAAGCGCTCGCGGCGCGAGCCGTGCAGCCAGTGCGCCATCGGGTCCCGACCAGACTGAACGAGAGGAAGTGTCGTCCGCGGTCATCGCGAAGACCGCTTCGGCATCCGCGCATGCCTCGCGGGGCGTGAGGCAGCGCTGAGCGCCGGCGCGTTCGAGCTCGGTCGCTTTGGAGGCGGTACGGTTGTACACGCGCAGCTCATGACCGGCCTGCAGCAGGCGATTCGCCATGCCGCGGCCCATGTTGCCGAGTCCGATGAATGCGACGGTGGCCACGTTCTGTCTCTCTTTGCCAGTTGCTGCCAATATAGCCACAACGGAGGAGGAGAAGTGGAATGACCTGGTGTGAAAGCGGCGGCAGCGGCTCGCGAGTCTTCCTGCTGTTGCACGGCCTCGGCGCGACGGCCGCGGTTTGGAGCGGCGTGCGACGAGTGATCGAGCAACGCGCGCTGGGCCGCTGGGTCGCGCCCGATCTCAGCGGTCACGGCGGCTCGGGCTGGCAACGTCAATACACCGTCGGTGGCCATGCTGCCGAAGTCGCCGAGCTGGTCCGCGATGCGCGGGAGCTGTTCGTGATCGGTCATTCGCTCGGCGCATACATCGCGCTCGCACTCGCGAGCCGCTGGTTCGGCGTCGAGGTCACCGGCGTTCTCGGCATCGGGCCGAAGGTCACGTGGTCGGAAGCGGATCTGCAGGGCTCGCGCGAGATCGCGAGTCGACCGGTGCGCTGGTATGCGACAGCGGAGGAGGCGTGGGCTCGCTATCGACGCGCGTCCGGCCTCGAGGCGGCAGTGGCGCCGACCGATGAGTGGATCGCGCGCGGCGTGGTGAAGGGCGAGGAGGGGTGGCGGTTGTCGCAGGATCCGCGGACCTTCGGTGTCGCGGGCGCACCGTTTGATTCACTTGCGAGGAGCGCGCGAACGCGTGTGATCCTCGCACGCGGCGAGCGGGATTCGATGGTGTCGACAGCGGAGCTGCGTACGCATGCATCGGATGTGGTCGACATCGCGGACTGCGGACACAACGCACAGGTGGAAAAGCCGGAATCGATCGTCGACCTGCTGGAGCGTTTGACCGGATGAGCGAAGGCGAGCACCGCGCGCTGGCGGCGGCCTTCGATCCGAACAGGCTCGATGCCGCGTTCTACGAAAATCCCTATCCCGTCTACGCAGCGCTGCGCAACTTCGATCCCGTGCATCGATGTCCGGACGGCACATATTTTCTCAGCCGCTACGCCGACCTCGATCGCATCTACCGCGACCGCACGGCTTTCAGCTCCGACAAGAAGCAGGCGTTTGCACCGAAATTCGGCGTGGGTTCGCCTCTGTATGAACACCACACGACGAGCCTGGTGTTCAACGATGCGCCGTATCACACGCGCGTGCGGCGACAGATCGTCGGCGCGTTGACGCCGCACGTGCTCAAGGCCATGGAGCCTGACGTAATCGCACTCGTCGATGGGCTGCTGGATCGCATGGACGCGCAGCGCGACGTCGATCTCATCTCCGACTACGCGGCCGCTGTGCCGGTCGAGGTGATCGGCAACTTGTTGCGAGTGCCGCGCGAAGATCGAGGTCCGCTGCGAGGCTGGTCGCTCGCAATCCTCGGCGCACTGGAGCCGGTGCTGACGACCGACCAGCTCGCCGCAGGCAATCGCGCGGTGACGGAATTCTGCGCGTATCTGCGCGAGTTGATCGCGCACCGGCGCCAGCATCCTGGCGGCGACGACGATCTGCTCACGCGCCTGCTCGGCGACGATCAGCTGACGGAAACGGAGCTCGCGCAGAACTGCGTGTTCCTGCTCAATGCCGGGCACGAGACGACCACGAATCTCATCGGCAACGGCCTGCGGCTGCTGCTGACGCATCCCGACTCGCTCCAGCAATTGCGGGAGCAGCCGCAGCTGATCGCTACTGCAGTCGAGGAGTGCCTGCGCTACGAAAGCTCGAATCAGCTCGGCAACCGGCTCGTCGTCGAGCGCACTGTCGTGCGCGACGTCGTGCTCGAGCCCGGCGCATATCTGACGCTGTGCATCGGTGCCGCGAATCGCGATCCGGAGGAGTTTGCCGATCCAGACCGCTTCGACATCGCGCGACAACCGAACCGCCATCTCGCATTCGCCGCCGGCGCGCACGCGTGCGCCGGAATGGCGGTTGCGCGCCTGGAAGGTCGGGTCGCAATCGCTCGCGCGGTCGCGCGATTCCCGGAGTTGCAGCTTTCCGGTCAACCGGTGCGTGGCAGACGCGCACGATTTCGCGGATTTACGTCGATTCCAGCGCGCGTTCGCTAGTCGACGGGTCCAGCTCGCAGTTCCGATTTGTCCAAGACTCGCGCTCCCCAGCCGTTGCTAGACTTCGCCGTCGTCCCAGGGGATAGCGTCATGACAAGAAACATTCTCGGCGTCGTGGCGGGACTGGTGGCCTGGTTGCTGGTTGCGGCCACCCTCGGCTTCATCATGCGCACCTCATGGCCTGCCTACGCAGCAGTCGCGGAGACCATGAATTTCACGTTGCCGATGATGCTCGCGCGGCTTTCGATCGGGGCACTCGCGACGCTCGCAGCAGGACTGGTGACCGCTCTCATCACGCGATCCGCAGTCGCCAGGCTGATTCCTGGCGTACTCCTGCTGGTCGCATTCATCCCTCAGCATGTGATGCTCTGGGACAAGTTTCCCCTCTGGTATCACCTGACTTTTCTCTTGTCCCTCGTGCCGCTGACGTACCTCGGCAGCCGCATCGTCCCGCCGCGCAACTGAACCTCAGTTGCGTGGGTATTCGAGCTGCAAGGCGACGAAGTCCGCTGTAGCCAATCCTTGCTCGCGCCCGATCTGCTCAAGTACGGCGTCGAGCGCTCTTCCGACCGGCTGCTGCAAAATCGCCGCGTCGAGCTCCCGTGCCGATGTCGGGGCCGAGTGGAACGACAGCCCGTGCTTGCTTCGCACCTGCGGCTGCGAACCTTGCAGCGCGATGCTCGATCGGTAGGTGCGCGCATATGCATCGAGCACGAACGCGAGCTGCGCTTCCTCGACACCTTCGGGAGCCGTCAGCGCGACTCGCTCGTGTTTCCAGAAGGCCAGCCAATTGAACGCTGCAGTCCGCATCGCGCGGCCCGAGAGCGTAAAGCTCGCGCCGTCATGATCCGGCGTCCAACCATCGATACCAAGTTGCCGCGCGTATGCCTCGACCGGCTCGCGTCCGGCGATGTGCTCGAGCAGTGCCAACGTCGCGGGCAGCGATGCCGACACTCCCGATGTCGTGACGATGTTGCCGTCGAATATGTAGCGCCGATCGTTGCGCCACTGTGTTTGCGGATAGTCGCGCCGCAAATCCTTTAGCGCATACCAGTGACCGGTGGCCGTGTGACCTTCCAGCAGTCCGGCAGATGCGAGAACTTTCGCGCCGTCGCAAACGCTCATCAGAGTCGCGCCGTGCGCCTGCTGGTCGCGCAGCCAGCGGGCGAGGGCGGGATTGTCCGGCATGTGCATCGCCGGCACGATCACGAAGTCCGCGCCATCAGGGTAGAGCGCGGCGAACGAAGCGGTCGTCTGCGGCAGATCGACGGCGGTCCCCGAGGGATGGAGCATGACGGGACCCTCGTGCAGCGCCACGGCATGAACCTCGGCCAGATTGGAGTCCGCGATGACGGCGAAGGGCACGAGGAAATCCGTCACTTCCGTGCCCTGGTTGTCGGCAATCACCGCGATCACAGGCTTGGGCCGCGGGCCGGCGGCCGGCGTTGACGGCGCTACGAGTGCCGCGAGCACGGCGACTACGACGAGGGCGTACTGCTTCATGGCTGAATGCTATGATCCGGGCGCCCTGTCCGAGAGACACAAAAGCCGCAAATCCGGCCAACCATGCCGCCCGCACGCTCACGTTCGCCGCGCCGCGCGCGCACCGTCGTTCTGTTCGCTTATGACGGATGCCAGTCGCTGGATGTCAGCGGCCCGCTGGAGGTGTTCAACCTCGCGAACATCCGTAGCGGCGTGGTGCACTATCGGATCGTCATCGCATCGCCGCTCGGCGGAGAGATCCGCTGCAATTCAGGCCTCTGCATCGCTGGGACCGTTGCCTTGGCGGACGTGCCCCGGCCTGTCGACACGCTGCTGATCGTCGGTGGCAACGAGGCCGGCTTGCGCGGCGTCGCGAAGGAGGCCGCAACGCTCGATCAACTGCGCAAGCTTTCGCAGCGCGCACGACGCTATGGCAGCGTCTGCACGGGCGCCTTCCTACTGGGCGCCGCCGGCTTGATCGACGGACGTCGCGTGACGACGCATTGGGATTCGTGCACGACGCTAGCTGCGATGTTTCCGACCGCGGACGTCATTCCCGATGCGATCTACGTCGAGGACGGAGCCTTGTACACCTCCGCCGGCATCACTGCCGCCATGGACCTTGCGTTGGCGCTGGTCGAGTCCGACCTCGGCGCGCGGCTCGCTCTGAGCGTGGCGCGGCATCTGGTCATTTTCCTGAGACGCTCGGGCGGACAGTCGCAGTTCAGCGCGACGCTGGCGGCGCAAGCGCATGCATCGCATCGCCTGCGCGAGCTGCTGAACTGGATCGTCGAGAATCCAGCGGCGGACTTGACGCTGCCGGCGCTCGCGACGCGCGCGAACATGAGCGAGCGCAGCTTGACGCGCCACTTCCGCAAGGCGACTGGCGAATCGCCGGCTGTCTTCATCGAATCCGCGCGGCTCGATCGCGCGCGCTCGCTGCTCGAGGAGACCGACTGGCAGATCGCCAGGCTCGCGCGCGAATGCGGCTTCGGCTCGGTCGATGCGCTTCAGCGCACCTTCGTCCGCCGGCTCGACACGACGCCGCGCGAATATCGACGGCGGTTCGCCGGCGCTAGCGGCGCGACTCGTACGTGATCGCTTCGTTCCGGAACAGCAGCGCGAACAGGATCATGATGAGCGCGGCGAACGCGGCCGGGTAGATCCAGATCTGAAACCAGTCGTGCTGGCCGTTGACGTTGAAACGATCGGCGATCGCGCCGGCGGCCGAGAATCCGACCAGCATGCCGACTCCATACGTCGCGAGCGTGATCATGCCCTGCGCAGCGCTGCGGTAGTGCGTGCCGGCTTTCGAGTCGGTGTAGATCTGGCCCGAGACGAAGAAGAAGTCGTAACAGATGCCGTGCAAGGCGATGCCGAGGATCAGCAGTGTCGCGATGTTCGCCGGCCCGCCATACGCGAACAGCGCGTAGCGAACCGCCCAGGCCAGCATGCCGACGAGCAGCGTCTTCTTGATGCCGAAGCGCAGCAGGAACACGGGCAACAGCAGCATGAAGCCGACTTCCGACATCTGACCGATCGTCAACTTGCCGGTGGCATTGCTGGTGCCGATCTCCGTCAGGAACGGGCTGGCATTCTGATAGTAGAAGGCGAGGGGAATGCAGATCAGCACCGAAGAGAGGAAGAACACGGCGAAGTTGCGATCGCGCAGCAGCTTGAGCGCATCGAGCCCGAGAGCCGCGCGCAATGAGAAACCGCCCGCGCCCGTATCCATCGGCGGCGTGGCCGGCAAGGTCAGACTGAAGATGGCCAGCAGCAGCGACATCACCGCGCCCATCATGAACGTGTTGCGCAGCGCGCCGCTGGCGACCGACTGCTGCGAATCCCAGTGGAACACGAAGCTGATCACGAGCCCGGCGACGATCCAGCCGATCGTGCCCCACACGCGCACCAGCGAGAACTGCCGTGACGGATCCGTGAGCTGGCGAAACGAGATCGAGTTCACCAAGGCCAGTGTCGGCATGTACGCGATCATGTAGGCGAGAACGTACGGGTAGAACTGCGTGAAGTCCTGCGCCCGGAACATCTGGTACATCAGCACCGCGCCGATCAGGTGCAGCACCGCGAGGATCCGCTCGGCATTGAAATAGCGGTCGGCGATCAGCCCGATGATGAACGGCGCGATGATCGCGCCCCAGGACTGCGTGGAGAAGGCGAGCCCGGTCTGGGCGCCGGTCGCCTGAAAGTTGGCCGCCAGGAACGTTCCCAGCGTGACGAACCAGCAGCCCCAGATGAAGAACTGCAGGAACATCATCACGCTCAGCCGCGCAGTAATCGCTCGCATGCTTCGTCTCCCGATCGGTTCGTCTTTTCGTTGGCGGACGGGCAGGTTCCTGGTGGGCAAGGTTACCTGAACGGGACGGGATCGGGCTCGACTTGCACGATTCGCCCGGGTTGTTCAGGATCCTGCGGCAGTTATGTACCCTGCCACTCAGGTGCCGGCCCGGTCCCGACGTGCGAAGGACGTGGGTTTCGCCCTCGGCATCGCCGTGCTGTTCGCCGCCGCGGCCTGGCTGGGCATCGCTCTGAAGCGTGAGTTGGGACCGGTCGCAGCCATCTGGCCGTCCAATGGCCTGCTCGCCGCCATCCTGCTGCTGCGGGCTAACGCGGACTGGCGCTGGACACTCGGCGCCTGCTTCGTCGCAAACGTGGTCGTGAACTCCCTCGCCGGGAATACCGCGGACACGGCCATCGGCTTCTCGGTGGCGAACTCCGTCGAAGTCGTGATCGTCGTGTGGGTGCTGCGACGCTCGCTGACCAGCATGTCGGCGCTCGGCGATCCCAGGGTTCTGCTGCGCTTCTTCTTCTATGCCGTCGTCATCGCGCCGGCGGTCGCGGCGGCGCTGGCTGCGCTGGTTTTGAACGCCACCGTGGCTGCCGAGTTCACGACCACGTTCGTCCCGTGGTGGGCTTCGGATGCGCTCGGCATGGCTGTGGTTCTGCCGCTGGCATTTGGTCTGCAGCCGGCGGAATTGCGCCAGACAACCCGCGATGCGAGCTGGCGGACGGTCGCGGCGACGTTCCTGCTCGCAATCGCGACCACCCTCGCAGTGTGCGCGCAGAGCTGGTTTCCGCTGCTGTTCCTGGTGATCCCGCCGGTGCTGCTGATAGCGTTTCGACTGGGCTACGCAGGGACCTCCGCGGCGATTTTCATCGTCACCGCTATCGCGTTCGCCTTCACCCTTGCGGGCCAGGGACCGTTCACGACCATCGAGGAACCCGAGCAGATCCTGGCGTTGCAGCTGCTCATCGCGGCGCTGATCCTGACGTGCTACCCGGTCTGCGCCGTGGTTGCGCATCAACGGCGCCTCCTGCACGAGATGGCCGAGAGCGAAGAGCGCTTCCGCATCATCGCCGTGAACTCGATCGACATCATCACCGTGACCGACGAACGCGGCGCGTGGGTGTACCTCTCGCCATCCGTCACCGAGATGTTCGGCTGGTCGCCCGGCGAGCTGATCGGACGCAGCGGTGTCGAGTATGTGCATCCGGACGACGCGGCGCTGTACTCGACCGGCATCGAGCTGTTGCGCAAGGGCCGCGAAATGCTCGCGGGCTCGTTCCGCATGCGCCATCGCGACGGCCGCTACGTCTGGGTGGAGACCATCTCGCGACCGCTGCGCGGCTCCGGCCGCGGCGGCTCTTTCGGCTGGGTCAGCAACACGCGCGATATCTCGGCCCGCAAGCGCGTGGAGCAGATCCAGAACGAGTTCATCGCGACCATCAACCATGAGCTGCGCACGCCGCTGACGGCGATGCTCGGCTCAATCGGCCTCGCTGCCAGCGGCAAGTTCGGCAACCCCGACCCGGCGCTGGCGCGCCTGCTGGAAATGGCCCGCACCAACGGCGATCGGCTCGCGCAGCTGATCAACGACATTCTCGATTTCGAGAAAGCCTCGTCCGGCAAGATGCGCTTCGACCTGCGGCCCTGCGTTGTCGATGATTTGATCGACCGCTGCATCACCGCGAGCCGCTACTACGCGGAGCGTCTGGGCGTGGTCATCGAGGCGCGGCAGCGGGCTCCCGGCTCGCTGATCCGCGTCGACGACGGCCGCTTTCACCAGATCATGGCGAACCTGTTGTCGAACGCGGCCAAGTTCTCGCGCAGCGGCGGCCGCGTCGAAGTCGACGTGAACGCACGCGACGGCCGCTGTCGCATCAGCGTGATCGACCACGGCTGCGGCATTCCGCTAGCGTTCCGCAGCAAGCTGTTCGAGAGGTTCTCGCAGGCAGACACGTCCGATGGGCGCAGCCGCGGCGGCACAGGCCTGGGGATGGCGATCGCCAAGCACCTGACCGAGCAGATGTCCGGCCGCATCAGCTTCGAGTCCGAAGAGAACGTGGGAACTACCTTCCATCTGGAGTTCCCACTGGCGAAGTCCGACGCCGACGCAGCTTAGCGCCGGTTCTTCAGGCCCGGTTGCGACGCCGTGCGAGCGTCAGGCCCAACATACCCAGGCCGAACAGCGCCAACGAACCCGGCTCAGGCACGTTCGTCGTGGTCGGATTGATCGCCCTGACATGACTGATCGTGAACCGGTCGCCGCCCAGATTCATCCCCGATGGCAGCAGAGAGGCGTTGAACACCGCCCAGGCGTTCGACGCATTGTTCGCGAACAACGCGTGCCAGGTCGCGTTCTTGATCATGAAGTAGTCCGCGGCCGGGTCGAGCAGGAACGCGTAGACGTTCGCCTGGTTGGTGTCGTAGTAGGTGACGTCCTGATCCTGCGGAAGGATCGTGGCACCGGGCAGCAGACCCTGGAGCCAGGCGAGCTCCGCGCCGCCCGAGTTCTTGAGTTGCGCGGTATCGAGCAACGTATCCACGCTGCCCACGTTGGTCCCGTTGTTGGGACCTTCGGTAATCATGATGGCCCAGGAAGGTTGGGCGAGGCCCAGTCCCAGCATCAGCGCCGTGGTGAGCCCGAAAAGTCGCTTCATTTTATCTGCTGCTCCAGGTGAGGATTTAATCGACCCGTACCACTCTGCAAAAGCTACGCCGCTGACAGGAACAGGATAAGGAACAAGGCTCTGCTCGCAGGCGGCTGACGAGTCGTCGGCCGGCCGTAAATTCCACCGACGACCGGAGCTGTGACGTGCGTCACGATCTGGTTCGGGGCACAATGCGCGGCATGGCCGCGCTACTCAACGATCACGAAATCACCGAGCGGGTCCTGTCGCACATCGCCAACCGGAGTACCGACAGCGGCGATGAGTTGTGGCGCGAGCCCGTGGAAAATTATCGCTCGCAGCAGCGTTTCCAGGCCGAGATCGACAAGGTGCTGCGGCGTTCGTTTGCTGCATTCTGTCCGTCCGCTGCGCTTTCCGAGCCCGGGTCATTCATCGCTCGCGAAGCGGCGGGCACACCGATCGTAGTCGTGCGCGGTCGCGATGGCGTGGTGCGAGCTTTTCACAACGTCTGTCGTCATCGCGGCATGCGCATCGCGGCGGACAGCGGATGTGCGAATGCATTCGTCTGCCCTTATCACGGGTGGACTTATGAGCTGGATGGACGGCTGCGACACGTTCCGCATGCGGAGGGCTTCCCGGGGCTCGACAAACAAGATCATGGTCTCGTGCCGCTGCGTGCTGTCGAGAGCCATGGGATGGTCTTCGTTTCGCAAGCGCCGACTGGAGCGCCAGCCCCGCTGGCCGGTCTGCCCGAGCTCATCGGCAAGGATCAACGACTCTACGCCAGCAGCGCGCGCGTTACCGAGGCGAACTGGAAGATCGTGCTCGAGGGCTTCCTCGAGGGTTACCACATCCGGGTCACGCATCCGGAAACTTTCTTCCCGTACGGCTTCGACAATCTTAACGTCATCGAGCACGTCGGCCCGCACAGTCGCGTGACGTACCCGTTCCGCCGCATCGAGAAGCTCGCGGCCGTGCCGCCGGCCGAGCGGCGCGTCATGGGCTTCGTCACCTTCGTCTATCACATCTTCCCGAATGCGCTGATCACGATGCTCTCGAATCACACCAACCTGCTGGTGCTCGAGCCGCTGAGCGTCGATCGCACCAACGTCGTTGCCTATTCGCTGACGAACTGGACCGGCGACCCAGCTGAAGCGCTCGAAGCGGCGACGCGCGACGCGAATTTTACTGAGATCGGCGCGAGCGAGGATCGCGCGATAGTCAGCGCGATCCAGCGCGGCGTCCCCAGCAACGCCAACGAGAGCTTCGTGTTCGGCCGCTACGAGAGCGCCATCGTGCATTTCCATCGCTCGCTGGGTGCGGCGCTCGCGCAGTAGCAGCTCACTTCAGGTCGAAGCGGTCCAGGTTCATCACCTTGTTCCAGGCCGCTACGAAATCCTCGACGAACTTCTGTTGCGCATCGGCGCTCGCGTAGACCTCGGCCACCGCCCGCAGCTGCGAGTTCGAGCCGAACACCAGGTCCACACGCGTGGCGGTCCAGCGCACCGCGCCGGTCTTGCGATCACGCCCTTCGAACACGTCCTTCGCGTCCGACGTCGGCTGCCATTGCGTAGCCATGTCGAGCAGGTTGACGAAGAAGTCGTTGGTCAGTGCTTCCGGTCGCTTCGTCAAGACGCCGTGCTTGGATTGTGCGACGTTGGCGCCGAGCACGCGCAGGCCGCCGATGAGCACTGTCATCTCGGGAGCAGTCAACGTCAGCAGTTGTGCGCGGTCGATCAGCAGGGCCTCGGCCGGCACGGCGTATTTCGCCTTCTGGTAATTGCGGAAACCGTCCGCGATCGGCTCTAGCACTGCAAAGGACTCGACGTCGGTCTGCGCCTGCGACGCGTCCATGCGTCCCGGCGCGAACGGGACCTGCACGTCGAAGCCTGCATTCCTGGCGCCCTGCTCGACACCGGCGCAGCCGGCCAGCACGATCAGATCGGCGAGCGAGACCTTCTTGCCTCGCGCGCTGAACGTCTTCTGAATTCCACCGAGCGTCTGCAGCACCTTGGCAAGTTGCGCCGGCTCATTCACTGCCCAATCCTTCTGGGGCGCGAGACGAATGCGTGCACCATTCGCGCCGCCGCGCTTGTCGGAGCCGCGGAAGGTGGAGGCAGCGCTCCACGCAGTGGCTACGAGCTGCGAAATGGGTAAGCCGGAGGCCAGTACGCTGGCCTTCAGCAGAGCGATGTCGTTCGCGTCGATCAACGCATGATCGACTGCCGGAATCGGGTCTTGCCACAGCAGCTCTTCCTGCGGAATCTCCGGGCCGAGATAGCGTGCGCGCGGACCCATGTCACGATGCGTGAGCTTGAACCACGCTCGGGCGAACGCATCGGCAAACTGCTCCGGATGCTCGAGGAAGCGACGCGAGATTTTCTCGTAAGCCGGATCGAAGCGCAGCGCAAGATCCGTAGTCAGCATGGTCGGCACGAGCTTGCGGGTCTTGTCGAAGGCGTGCGGGATCGTTGCGCCCGCTGCCTTGGCAACCCACTGATGAGCGCCGGCGGGGCTCTTGGTGAGCTCCCACTCGAAGCCGAACAGATTCTGGAGAAAGTTGTTGCTCCACTTCGTCGGGGTCGTGGTCCAGGTGACTTCCAGTCCGCTGGTGATGGCATCGGCGCCGGCGCCGGCGCCGAACTTGTTGCCCCAGCCGAAGCCCAGAGCTTGCAGATCGCCGGCTTCCGGTTCGACGCCGACGTGACTGGTGGCAGCAGCACCGTGCGTCTTGCCGAACGAATGACCGCCTGCGATCAATGCGACCGTCTCTTCATCGTTCATCGCCATGCGCCCGAACGTGTCGCGAATGTCCTTCGCCGCGGCGCGCGGGTCGGGATTGCCGTCCGGACCTTCCGGGTTCACGTAGATGAGGCCCATCTGTACGGCGGCGAGCGGGTTCTCCAGGTCGCGCGAGTGCACGTCGCCGTCGGCCTTTTCGTCGGCGACCAGCACGGCGCCGGCCTTGTCCACTCCGGGCGAGCCATGCGAGTAGCGCAGGTCGCCGCCCAGCCACGTCGTCTCGCGGCCCCAGTACACGTCCTGATCCGGCTCCCACACGTCGGGCCGCCCGCCGCCGAAACCGAAGGTCTCGAAGCCCATCGTCTCGAGCGCGACGTTGCCGGCGAGGATCATCAGGTCGGCCCAGGAAATGGCGCTGCCGTATTTCTGCTTGATCGGCCACAGCAGGCGGCGAGCCTTGTCGAGGTTCGCGTTGTCCGGCCAACTGTTGAGCGGCGCGAAGCGTTGCTGCCCGCGACCGCCGCCGCCGCGCCCGTCACCGGTGCGGTAGGTGCCGGCGCTGTGCCAGGCCATGCGAATGAAGAGCGGCCCGTAGTGACCGAAGTCCGCCGGCCACCAGTCCTGCGAGTCCGTCATCAGCGCGGCGAGATCGCGCTTCAGCGCCGGATAGTCGAGGCTCGCGAAGGCTTTGGTATAGTCGAAGTCGCCGTGCATCGGATCGGACTTCGTCGAATGCTGGTGCAGGAGATCGAGCCGCAGCTGGTTGGGCCACCAGTCGCGATTGGCGGGACCGCTGCCATGCTTGAACGGACACTTGCGCTCGCCGGACATGCTCGTCTCCAGATCTGAGGGTGTGCCCGGAGGCTACAGTCCGCGCCGTCAACATAGAATGCGATTGATTGGATGCTTTCGATAGGCAACCTCAATGAGTCGATGCCGGCAGCACCAGCACCGCCCACGCAAGCAGCGGGGCGAGCGCTACTACCACAGCGCTGTAGGCCAGGAGCTGGCGATACAGCGATTCCCGGTCGATGCCGTGTGCGCTCGCGAGCACCAGCGCACCGTTCGTGGAGAAGGGGCTCACATCGACGATGGAGGATGAGATCGCCAGCGCGGCGACGACGCTCACGGCGTCGACTTGACCGAGCAGCAACAAGGGCACGGCCAGCGGAATGATGGCGCCGAGCACTCCGACCGTCGAGGCGAATGCCGAAACGATCCCGCCCACGTAGCAGAGCAGGAGCGCGCCGATGAGCGGTGCACCTGCGCTCGACACGGACTCGCCGACGTACGCTACGGCGCCGCCCTTCTGCAGCACCGCGATGTAGGTGACGACGCCGCAGATCAGCAGCACTGTCGACCAGTGGATCTGCTCGACCGCGCGCGCCTGGTCTTTGGGGAACGCAATCGTCAACACGACCGCGATCGTGATTGCCACCAGCCCGACGTTGAGCTCGAACACCAGTGCACCGACGCCGAGCGCGATCAACCCGATGAGAGTCAGCACCTGCGGATAGGTGAGCCGCTTTTCGCCCGCAGCGCTGGCAGTTGCCTCGCTTGCTTCAGTCGCCTCGACTCGAACAGCTGGGCGTGCAAGCAAGCTTCTGCCGCCGAGCACGAAGAAGACGACGACAGCGACCAGCAGGTTGAAGATCAGGCTCGCGAGGAACAGGTGCATGTCGTTGCCGTCCAGCTGCGCTCGTGCCACGACCTGATTCGTGATCCCGCCGTAGATGCTCATGGGAGAGAAGCCGCCGCCCTGTGCGCCGTGAATCACCATCAGTCCCATCAGCAGCGGGCTGATGCGGTACTGCTGCGCGAATCGCAGGGCGACGGGCGCGATGATTGCAACTGCGCCAGGACTGACTGCACCGACGCTCGTGAGCAGCGCCGTCACCAGAAACATCATCCAGGGAATGGCCGCTGCATGACCGCGCACCGAGCGGACGGCCTGCCGGACGAGCCAGTCGATCGTGCCGTTGTTCTGCGCGATCGCAAAGAGATAAGTGATGCCGACCAGCGTGACGAACAGGTCGCCTGGAAAGCCGGCCAGGACGGCGGCGGCCGGCATGTGGACGAACAGGCCGCCGACGACGAAGGCCATGACGAATGCCAGCGCACCCATGTTGACCGGCAATACGGTGCCGAGGACGAACAGGACGACCAGCCCGACGATGCAAGCAATTTCCGGCGACACGGCGCGGGATATTAAACTCGCCGGCCGGCAGCTGCATCACAGAGAGACGCTCGAGGAAACGTTCATGGCACCTTGCCTTGTTCGCTTGCTGCTGCTCTTCGCCTGCGCGCTCGGAGGAACGTGGCCTGCATGGGCGGCGGATCCGCCGCCGGTCGGATTCGAAGCGCGTGAGTTCGTCGATGCGAGCCGCAGCAACTGGCAGAACACCGGCCATCGCCCGCTCAGCACGGTGGTCTGGTATCCCGCTGCGGCGGGCTCGCCACTCAGCGTGCCGCAGGCCGGCGATCCAGCCTGGCGTCCATTCTTCGTTCAATCGCAGTTCGCCGTGGCCGGACCGCTGTCCGAGCAAGCGCCGCGCTACCCGATCGTGTTGCTGTCGCACGGCTCGACGAGCGTCAACCTGGCGCTGGGCTGGCTTGGCGCATTTCTCGCAGAGCACGGCTACATCGTCGCGGCCGTGAATCATCACGGCAACACGGGCGCGGAGGGGCGGCCGATCGCGCAGGGCTTCATGGCACAGTGGGAGCGCGCGGCCGACCTGAGCGCGGTGCTGGACCAGATGCTCACCGATCCGAAGTTCGGCACGCACATCGACAAGAGCCGCGTATTCGCAGCGGGCCATTCCGCGGGCGGCGCGACAGTCATCATGCTCGCCGGCGGCCAGTTCAGCGGGGAGGAAATCGCAAAGTTCTGCCAGTCGCCAACCACCGCCCGAGACTCGAGTTGCGAGCCGCGCCAGCTGATCGCGAAATCCATCGCGGAAATCGAGGAGCTTCGCAAGCATGATCCGGCCGTGCAGGCCTCGCTCGCACGCGCCAAGCGCTCATATCGAGACGAGCGTATTCGCGCAGTCGTTGCCATGGCGCCGGCGATTGGACCCGCATTCACTGTATCCACGCTGCACGCCATCGCAACGCCTGTGTTCATAGTAACCGCGAGGGAAGATGCCATTACGCCGCCGGCTACGAACGCGTTGCGTTACGCGCGGTTCATTCCCGACGCGCGGTTGCTCACAGTGCCCGGCAATGCCAACCACTTCACTTTCGGCAGCGATTGCACTGATGAAGGCCGCCGCGCGCTCGAATCGTGTCGCGACGGCGCAGGGACCGACCGCGCACAGGTACACGCGCTCGTCGAACAACGAGTGCTGAAGTTCTTCGACAGCTACCAGAAGTAGATGTAGATCCCGGCGATGATCGCGAGGATCGCGCCGGTGTGGAAGATCTCCCAGAAGCCGAAGGTCGCGCGATCGGCGGCGTCCTGTTCCTTTGTGACCGACCCGTAGGTGAGTCCCGCGAGCTGCTCGGGCGACGCCTTCGGCGTGACCGCGCTGACTGCGAAGATCAACACGCAGGTGAAAGCGAACAGCAGGAAGCTGAAGTACAGCCAGTTGATGTCGACGAACGCTTGCACGAGGCCCGGCCACTCGATGTGGTACATCTCGTGCGTGGCCTGCAATACCAGGCGCGACATGCCGACGACGAATCCGGTGGCGATGCCGATCAAGCCGGAGTGGGGCGTGACGCCGCGGGAGAAGATGCCCAGCATGAACACCGCTGCAATCGACGGCGCGAGCAGCGATTGCACCAGCTGCAGATAGGTATAGAGCTGGCCCTTACCCAGATCCTGAAGGAAAGGAATCCACGCCATGCCGAGCAGGATCACGATTGCCGTGGCGAGGCGGCCGACGAACACCAGGTGTCGCTCGCTCGACTGCGGCCGCAGGCGCTTGTAGAAGTCGACCGTGAAAAGCGTTGCCGTCGAGTTGAAGAGCGAAGCGAGCGCGCTCATCAGCGCCGACAGCATGCCCGCGAGCACCAGCCCGCGCAGCCCGACGGGAAGCAGGTTCGAGACCAGCACCGGGAACGCGCCCTGCGGATTGGCGCCGATCGACTCGAACCCGGGGGCGCCTTGCTTGTACAGCGCGACGGCGATCATACCGGGCAGCAGGAAGATGAATACCGGAGCGAGTTTCAGATAGCCGGCGAACATGGTGCCGCGGCGCGCCTCGCGGAGATTCTTGGCGGTCAGCACGCGTTGCACGATGTATTGATCGGTACACCAGTACCACAGGCCGATGATCGGTGAAGTGAGCAGCACGCCGAGCCATGGCGTGCTGCTCGGGTCGAACAGAAAGCCGGGGAATCCTTGCGTTTCGGGCGTGGTCGAGAGCGGTCGCCACAAGTGAATGGTCTCGGGGTTGGCGGCACGCAAGGCATCGAGGCCGCCGATCTGCGTGAGGCCCACGAGCAGCAACACTATCGAGCCGGTGAGCAGAACCGGCACGTGCATCGCCTCGGTCCACAGCACCGACTTCATGCCGCCGAGGATCACGAAGATGCCCGTGATGGTCACGAGCGAGAACGCCGCAAACCAGAAGAAGTCCACCTCGCCGAGCAGGGGCAACTGCACGCTCTGGTAGCCCAGGATTGTCTGGATCGCGAACGCGCCGGCGAAGATCGTGACCGACGCCTTGGTGAGGATGTAGCTGACGAAGAAGATCAGCGACAAGACCGTGCGCGTCGCTGGCGTGTAGCGGCGCTCGAGAAATTCCGGCGTCGTGAAGATGTTGGCGCGCAGGTAGAACGGCGCGAACACCCAGCCGAGCACCAGCACCAGATAGGAGTGCAGCTCCCAATGCGCAAACGCCATGCCCGAATCGGCGCCCGAGCCGGCCAGCCCGATGAGATGCTCGGCGCCGATATTGGAAGCGAAGATCGACGAGCCGATCAGAAACCAGCCGGCGCCGCGGCTGGCGAGGAAGTAGTCGCTGGTGTCCCGCTCCTTCATCAGCGCGCACCAGACGCAGATCGCCGTATTGGCGACGAAATACAGCGCGACGATGGTCCAGTCCAGCGACGAGAAGGTGACGGCTGTTCCGGTCATGCAGTGCGGCCTCTTGGTTGTTGGTAGCTGGAGCCGCGTGCTCCGCCGCAGGCAATTGTCTAAGTTATCAACGCCGCGCGCCAGTCCTATTTGTCTAAGTTATTATTGCGGCCATGGCCAGCAAGCAGAAATCCCCCAAGGCATTGCGCCTGCACGGGACCATCGCGCGCGACCTGGGCGTGCGCATCGTCTCCGGGCGCTTTCGTCCGGGAGACATCCTCGACGGCGAGATCGACGCCAGCGATCGGCTGGAGGTTTCGCGCACGGCCTATCGGGAAGCGGTGCGCATACTCGCTGCCAAGGGCCTGGTGGAGTCGCGGCCGAAGGTGGGCACCCGGGTCAGCTTGCCGGAGCGCTGGCACCTGCTCGACCCGGACGTGCTGTCGTGGATTTTCGAGCGCGAGCCGGACGACCGGATGGTGAAAAGCCTGTTCGAGCTGCGGCGGATCGTCGAGCCGCAGGCTGCGGCGCTGGCGGCCGAGCGGCGGACCGAGGCGGATCTGGCTGCGATGGCGCTGGCCCTGCAGGGCATGGGAGAGCATTCGCTCGCCGTGGAGGCGGGACGCGACGCCGATCAGAGCTTTCACGCGGCATTGCTGCGTGCCAGCGGCAATGCATTCGTCGCCTCGCTGATCAGCGGCATTGGGGCGGCGGTGACTTGGACCACAATCTTCAAACAGCGTCATCGTCAGTTGGCGCGCGATCCGGTGCCCGACCACGCGCGAGTCTACGAGGCGGTGCGCTCAAAGAACCCGGCTGCCGCAGAGCGTGCAATGATTGCGCTGCTGGATCTAGCATTGCGCGATACGGCCAGCGCACGCCGCCCGCGAAGGAAGAGGAGATAGTCGATGTCAGTGTCAGGAAAACTGTTCATGGGTGGCGCGCAGGTCGCGACAGCCGCGACATTTCAAGCGGTCAACGCCACGACTGGCCAGTCCATGCCGCCATCCTTCAGCTCAGCGGGCGACGCCGAGGTGGAGCGCGCGTGTGCGTTGGCGTGGTCTGCGTTCCATCCGTTTCGCGAGCTGGACCCGGATGCGCGGGCGCGCTTTCTGGAGACGATTGCCGATCAGATCCTGGCGCTCGGCGACGAATTGCTCGAACGCGGACATGCCGAAACTGGCTTGCCGATCGCGCGCCTCACGGGAGAGCGCGGCCGCACGATGGGGCAGCTGCGATTGTTTGCCGACGAATTGCGCAAGGGCGGCTGGCTCGGCTTGCGGGTGGACCCGGCGCTGCCCGATCGCAAGCCTCTGCCGCGCTCGGACCTGCGACAACGCAAGGTGCCGCTGGGTCCGGTCGTCGTGTTCGGCGCCAGCAATTTTCCGCTCGCTTTCTCGGTGGCTGGGGGCGACACCGCAGCGGCGCTCGCGGCCGGCTGCCCGGTGATCGTCAAGGGTCACTCGGCGCATCCGGGCACGAGCGATCTGGTCGCGCAGGCGGTGGTGGCCGCGGTGAAGGCGTGCGATCTGCCGCCAGGCGTTTTCGCGCTGCTCAACGGCAACTCGCGAGCGTTGGGTGCTGCCTTGGTCGCACATCCGCACGTGAAGGCCGTGGGCTTCACCGGGTCGCGCGCCGGCGGCCTCGCATTGATGAAGATCGCGAGCGAACGGCCCGAGCCGATTCCGGTATATGCCGAGATGAGCAGCATCAATCCTGTGTTCCTGCTGCCCGCCGCGCTCGCGGATCGAGCCGAAAAACTGGGCCAGGAATTCGTCGCCTCGCTCACGCTCGGTGTCGGCCAGTTCTGCACGAACCCCGGCCTGGCGATTGCGCTCGACGGCGCAAATCTCGAACGGTTCATCGCCTCGGCAGGTGCCTCGCTGGGACAGGTGGCGCCCGGCGTCATGCTGACTTCCGGCATCCACGCCGCCTATGAGAAGGGCGTCCAACATTTGCTCGGCCACGACAAGGTGACGCTGTTGGCGCGTGGCGCCGAGTCGCAGGGCAAGAACTGCGGGCGTGCAGCACTGTTCTCGGTCCGCGCACGCGATCTGCTGCAGCATGCAGACGTGATGAACGAGGTGTTCGGCGCCTCGTCTGTGATCGTTCGTTGCGCCGATGAATCGGAGATGCTCGCGGTCGCCGAACATCTGGAAGGGCAGCTGACCGCGACACTGCATCTCACAACACAAGATGAGGCGTTGGCCGCGCGCTTGCTGCCCATCATCGAGCGCAAAGCCGGCCGGCTGATTGCCAACGGCTGGCCGACCGGCGTCGAAGTCGCGCACGCGATGGTCCATGGCGGTCCATTCCCGGCGACCTCCGACGGGCGCAGCACATCCGTCGGCACGCTGGCGATCGAGCGATTTCTGCGGCCGGTCTGTTATCAGGATTTTCCGGATGCGCTGCTCCCGCGAGCACTGCGCCGCGATGCCGTGCAGTCGTTGCCGCATCGGTTCGACGGCGCATATCGAGAAGGTCGAGCAAGCAACGAGCGATGAGCCTGCGCTTCGTACAATTGCGCTCTACCGAGGGAGCCCGCGTAGTCGCGGCGGCAGACGAGAGCGGCGATGCGTGGCGCATCGACGGCGTCGCGAGTACATACGAGCTCGCGCAGTCGGCAATCGAGCGCGACTCGACGCTCGAAGCGGAGGCGCGGCAGCGCGCGTCCGCTGAGCGCATCGATCTGGATCGGGCGCTAGTCGATCTGCGGATCCTCGCGCCGATCGATCATCCCGACAGCGCACACCTGCATCTCACGGGCACCGGTCTGACTCATCTCGGCTCCGCCGAGAGCCGCGACAAGATGCACCGCGCGGCCGCTGCGGGCAGTGCGACGGATTCGATGCGGATGTTTCTACTCGGCGTCGAGGGCGGCAAGCCGCGCGACGGCGAAGTTGGCGTACAGCCGGAATGGTTCTACAAAGGCGATGGTTCGAGCATCGTCGCGCCGGGCGCAGCGATTCCGTCGCCCGATTTCGCGCTCGACGGCAGCGAAGAGCCGGAGATTGCCGGCATCTACCTCATCGACAGCGAGGGCCGACCGCGGCGGCTCGGCTATTGCCTGGCGAACGAGTTCTCGGATCACGTTACGGAGCGCGCCAACTACTTGTGGCTCGCGCACTCGAAGCTGCGACCCGCGGCGCTTGGCCCCGAGTTGCTCACCGGCACGCTGCCGCCGGACGTGCGCGGCACTTCCCGCATCCTGCGCGAAGGTCGGACGCTGTGGGAGAAGCCCTTCCTCACCGGCGAAGCGAACATGTCGCACTCGCTGAGCAATCTCGAGCACCACCATTTCAAGTACGCGCTGTTCCGCCGGCCCGGCGACGTGCACGTACATTTCTTCGGCACCGCGACCTTGTCGTTCGCCGCCGGCATCCAAGTGCGCGCCGGCGATGTGATCGAAATCGCGGCGCAGCCGTTTCGGTTGCCACTGCGAAATGCAGTCGCGCGGGTAGATTCCGCGGCGGTTGCGATGCAGGCGTTATGAAGAATTACTCAGTGGTTGTGTCTTGGCGCGCCGATTTTCTGCGCCAGCCGCTGATACTTCGTCGCTGATTCCAGCACTGCGCCCGTATCGAGCTGTCCCACGCAGCCGCGCTGAATTTCCTGCCACGGCGTCTGATGTGGCGGCACCGGATAGCCGCCCGATTGCTCCAGCTCGCGTCGCCGCTTCTGCAGCTCTTCCTCACTGATGAGCATGTTCGCTTCGCCGCGCTGCAAATCGATGCGCACGCGGTCGCCGGTGCGCAACAGCGCGAGTCCGCCGCCGGCCGCAGCCTCGGGCGATGCGTTGAGAATCGACGGCGAGCCGGAAGTACCCGACTGGCGCCCGTCGCCAATGCACGGCAAGTGGTGGATGCCGGCTTTTATGAGCACCGCCGGCGGCCGCATGTTGACCACTTCGGCGGCGCCGGGATAGCCGAGCGGTCCGGCGCCGCGCATGAACAGCAAGGTCCGGTCGTCGATCCCGAGCGCGGGATCGTCGATGCGCGCGTGATAGTCCTCCGGTCCGTCGAAGACGACGACGCGGCCCTCGAACGCGAGCGGGTCGGCAGGATTGGAGAGATAGCGCGCGCGGAACTCGTCGGAGATGACGCTTAGCTTCATGATCGCGGCATCGAACAAGTTGCCGCGCAGGACAGTGAAGCCCGCCTTCTGCTTGAGCGGCTGCTCGAACGGCCGGATTACTTTCGTGTCGAGAATCCTCGCGTCGCGGCAGTTCTCGCCGATCGAGCGGCCGTTCACCGTGAGCGCAGCCTCGTCGATCAGTCCCTGGCGCATGAGCTCGGACATCACGGCCGGCACGCCGCCGGCGCGGTAATAGTCCTCGCCGAGGTACTCGCCGGCCGGCTGCAAATTCACCAGCAGCGGGATGTCCTGGCCGTAGGTCTGCCAGTCGGCAAGCGTCAGCTCGACGCCGATGTGGCGTGCGAGAGCGTTCAGATGAATCGGTGCGTTGGTCGAGCCGCCGATCGCGGAGTTGACGCGGATCGCGTTGATGAACGCCTCGCGCGTCAGAATGTCGGAAGGCTTGCGGTCGGCCGCGACCATCTCGACGATCTGCTTGCCCGTGAGATACGCCGCTTCCTGGCGATCGCGCAGCGGCGCCGGGATCGCTGCCGAGCCGGGCAGCGACATGCCGAGCGCCTCGGCCAGGCTGTTCATCGTGGTCGCCGTGCCCATCGTGTTGCAGTAACCGGTCGAGGGCGCCGACGACGCCACGAGCTTGATGAAGCCCTGATAGTCGATCTGGCCGGCGGCAAGCAGCTCGCGCGCGCGCCACACGATCGTCCCCGATCCGGTGCGCTCGCCGTTGTACCAACCATTCAGCATCGGACCGACCGACAGCGCGATCGCCGGCAAATTCACCGTCGCGGCGGCCATCAGGCACGCGGGCGTGGTCTTGTCGCAGCCGATCGTCAACACCACGCCGTCGAGCGGATAGCCGAACAGCACTTCCACCAACCCGAGGTAAGCGAGGTTGCGATCCAGGCCGGCGGTCGGACGCTTGCCGGTCTCCTGAATCGGATGCACCGGAAACTCCAGCACGATGCCGCCAGCTTCACGCACGCCTTCGCGCACGCGCTCGGCGAGCACGAGGTGATGACGATTGCACGGCGCGAGATCGCTGCCGGTCTGCGCGATGCCGATGATCGGCTTGCCCGACTGCAGCTCCGCGAGCGACAGGCCGAAGTTCATGTAGCGCTCCAGGTACAGGGCGGTCATGTCGGCGTTGGCCGGATCGTCGAACCAGGCGCGCGAGCGCAGGCGCCGTGCAGGCATAGGATCAGTCATGGCGTGAGACCGAGAAGCGGAAGACCATTGTGTTCACGTACTCGCGACCCGGATCGAGCCGCGCACTGGGAAAAGCGGAGTGGTTGGGAGTGTCGGGGAAGAACTGCGGCTCGAGGCACAGCGCGTCGCCCTGGCGATAGATGCGGCCGCCCTTGCCGACGACCGTGCCGTCGAGAAAATTGCCGGAGTAGAACTGCACGCCCGGAGCAGTGGTGAGCACTTCCAGGACGCGGCCGGACACGGGATCTTCCAGCGACGCTGCCGGGCGCAGCTGGCCCGGCGTCCCTGAGACCAGGAAGTTATGATCGTAGCCGCGGCCGATGCGGAGTTGTTCGTCGCGCCCGTCGCGAATGAACTGGCCGATCGCGCGCGGTTGCCGAAAGTCGAACGGAGTTCCGGCAACGCTGCGGCGCTCGCCGATCGGGATCAATGTCGCATCGACCGGTGTGTAACTGTCGGCGAACAGCCCGAGCCGATGACCGAGCACGTCGCCTTTGCCGGCGAGGTTGAAGAATGAGTGATTGGTGATATTCACGATCGTCGGCTTGTCCGTCCGCGCGCGGTACTCCACCGCCAGCTCGTTGCGCTCGTTGAGCGTGTACGTGGCCGTGATCGTCAGGTTGCCGGGGTAGCCGCCGGCGCCGTCCGGACTCACGTGGCTGAGCACGACGCGCCCGGGTGGGCCGCGCGTCACTTCGTCGAACTTCCACAGCACCGTGTCCAGCCCGTGCACCCCGCCGTGCAGATGATTCGTTCCGTCGTTCGTCTCGAGTTGGTACTGGTGGCCGTCGAGCGTGAACTTGCCGTGCGCGATGCGATTTGCATAGCGGCCGACTGTTGCGCCGAAGTATTGCCGCTTCGCCGCGTAATCGCGCGGCGAGTCGTAGCCGAGCACCACGTCCTCGCGCGCACCGCCACGATCTGGAACGGTGATCGACTGGATCGCAGCGCCCAACGCGATGATGCGTACCGACATGCCGGTGCTGTTGGACAGCTCAGCCGCTTCCACGCGCGTGCCGTCTTGCAGCGTGCCGAAGTCCACGCGTCGTGTCTCCACTGCAGCGAAGGAAAGGGCGGGTAGGCCGAATGTGGCGAGGGCTGCAGCCCAGCGCCCGGCCCGACTGATTGCCATGGCGCAGTATTTCAATACTCAGACAAAATGTCACCTACCGCTCTTGATCGGCGGCGCTGCTCAGTCGTAGCGCGCGACTTCGTTCGCCGGCAAACCGGGGGTGTCCACGCGCACGGCGAACAATCCGCCTGCGAGCGACTGCTGCGTGCGCTGCTCGGCAGTGAGCCCTTTCCAGGCGCTCGTGATGTACAACGTGCGCAGATCGGCACCCCCGAATGCAGCCTTGGTGCAGTTCGCGACTGGCAACGAGAGCTTGCTGAGCAACTCGCCAGTCGGCGAATAGCGGTTGACGCCCCAGCCGCCGAACAGCCCGACCCACACGCATCCGGTTGCATCGACGACGGGTCCGTCGGGATGACCGTCTTTCTCCGCCACGCGGGCGAAGACGCGTCGCGCAGACAGCGAGCCGTCGGCCGCCAGATCGAACGCGAAGATCACGCGCTCCAGCGTGTCGATGTGGTAGAGCGTTCGTCCGTCCGGACTCGTGGCCGGTCCGTTCGTAATCACATAGCCGTCGTCGGCGCGGTGCAGCCCGGCGGCGTCGAAGCGATACAGCGCGCCCGTGGGGCTGACTTCTGCATCGTCCATGGTGCCGAACCACAGCCGTCCCGCCGCGTCGACGTGTCCGTCGTTGAGGCGATTGCCCGGACGATCGCCATCCACCGGCGTGAGCAATTGAAAGCTGCCTGTCTCGGGCGCGAACAGGTGCAGCCCGCTCTTGAATCCGCAGATGAATCGTCCGCCGCTTGCGGCGACGATGAATCCGACGTCCTGCGGCGTCTGCCAGCTGCGCGTCGTGCGCGTGGCCTCATCGTAGCGATGGATCCCGCGCCCTTTGATGTCTACGAACCAGACGGCTCGCTCGCGCGCCGACCATAGCGGGCCTTCGCCGAGGCGCGCGGCGATCGGGGCAACGCATTCGATGTTCATCGCCAGCCGGCGTCGACGAAATACTCGTGCGCCGTGCACATGCGCGCGTCGTCCGATGACAGGAACAGGACCATCGCGGCCACGTCGTGCGGCTCGACGCGTACTTTCAGACACTGCTGTTCGATCGTGCGCGCTTCCTCATCGGGCGTGAACCACAGCTTCATCTGTCGCGGCGTGCGCACCGCGCCGGGTACGACGCAATTGACGCGGATGCCGAAGACGCCCAGCTCGCGCGCCAGGCCGCGCGTCAGCCCTTCGATGCCCGCCTTGGCGGTCTGATAGATCGCGAGGTTCGGCAGCGCCAGGTGCCAGGAGACCGAGCCGAGATTGACGATGGTGCCGGCGCGCGCCGCTTTCATATCGGCGACGACGGCCTGCGCGCAGAAGAAGTAGTGGCGCAGGTTGACGGCGATGCGCTCGTCCCAATAGGCCGGCGAGACTTCCTCGACGTTGTGCCGATCGTCGTTCGCGGCGTTGTTGATGAGCACGTCGATCGGACCGAGTTGACTGCGGATGCGTGGAAACAACTCGCGGACTGCTGCGATATCCATCAGATCGCAGCGGTAATAGCGCGGCGGCGTCGGATTGTCGGAGAGACGCCGTTCGAGCTCACGCGACTCCGTCTCCGCGATGTCGATGTACGCGACGCGGGCGCCCTGTTGCGCGAAACGCTCGACGATGGCCGCGCCGATGCTCGAGCCGCCGCCCGTGACGACGACACGCTTGTCGCGCAACGAAGGATAGACGGTGTGCGCGCTCATCGATCCTCCTGCGAGTGCGGCAGCAACCCACGTTGCGCCAGGCTGCGCATCAGCCCGGCGATTCCCAGCGTCCAGGGCGGTGCCTGCTGCGATGTCGTTACCTTGTTCAAGAGCGTCCCCAGTGCGGGCGAAGAGACACGCACGACGTCGCCCGATTTGTGAGTGAAGCCGCGTCCGGGAGCTTCGCGATCCTGGGTCGGCGCGAACATCGTTCCCAGGAACAGCATGAACCCGTCGGGATAGTGGTGCTGGTCCAGCGTCTGTCGAACGAGGTCGGCCGGATCGCGGCTGATGAGCGACATCGAGCTGCTGCCCTCGAGACGATAGTCGTCGACACCTTGTACCTGTAACGCGACGACGGTGCTACGCACGACATCGAGCTTGAAGCGCTCGTCGAACAGACGGATGAAAGGTCCGATGGCGCAGCTGGCATTGTTGTCCTTGGCTTTGCCGAGCAGCAGTGCGCTGCGGCCTTCGATGTCGCGCAAATTCACGTCGTTGCCGAGCGCGGCACCGAGAATGCGGCCGCGTGCGTCGCACGCCAGCACGACCTCCGGCTCCGGATTGTTCCACTGCGATTCGCTGCGCACGCCGATCCAGTCGCCCCAGCCGACCGCCGACAGCACCGGCGCCTTGGTGAAGACTTCCGCGTCGGGACCGATGGCGACTTCGAGATACTGCGACCACAGGCCATCGGCGATCAGCGCGTCCTTGAGTCGCGCGGCGCTTGCTGATCCCGGACGGACCGAGCGGATGTCTTCGCCGACTCGCAAGCCGAGTGCGTCGCGAATTGCCTGAGCTTTGGCAGAGTCGCCGCGCGCGCGCTCCTCGATGACCCTTTCGACAGCCGAGACTGCGAAGGTGACACCGCAGGCCTTGATGCATTGCAGGTCGCACGGCGCCAGCAGTCGGGGGGTCGGATCGCTGTCGAATGCCGCCGTGATCGTCAGCTCGTTCAAGGGACCGAGATCTTTGCCAGCAGGTACCGCGCCAGACCACGCGTTCAGCAGCTCCGCGACTGTCGGCGCGCTACGCGAGACGTCGCGGACACGCCCGTTCACGACGAGGACAGGGACCGGGCCGGCGCCTGCGTCCAGGCGGCCGACCAGGAGCGCATCACGCCAGTCTTCAGGGAGGTGTTGAACGAGATTCACGCCTGGCACCGTCACGGGCTGCGCCTGTTCCAGCCGGGGGGCTGTTGCTCAGCAGGGTAGTGATAGCGCTATCAAAATACAAGTCGCGGCCAACTGCTGGCCGCTGCCGGCCCGGACGTCAGCTCTTGCGTGGTGCTGCAACGGAATCGCGCTTGATCAGTACGTGGGCCATCACATGGTCGGATACCACGCGCGCTTCGCCATCTTTGCGCAGGCGGATACTGCGCAATAGCAGCTCGATCGCGGAGCCGGCCATGGCGGCGATCGGTTGGCGGATGGTCGTCAGCTCCGGCCAGACTGTGGTCGCCGTAGGCGTGTCGTCGTAACCGACCACCGACAAGTCGCGCGGCACGTCCAGGCCCCGGCGATGCGCGACCGAGACGGCCGCGGCGGCCATGTCGTCGTTGCTGGCGAAGATCGCCGTCGGCGGGCTCTTGCGGCCCAATAGCTTTTCGGTCGCTTCCAGGCCGGAGCGATAAGTGAAATAGCCCTGGTGGATCAGCCCGGGATCGATCGCGAGCCCCGCCTGGGTCATCGCCGCCTGGAACCCTTCGTAGCGCAGAGCGCTCGCAGTCTGGTTCGGATGACCGCGAATGAAGCCGATGCGCTGATGGCCCACGGCGATCAGGTGCTCGGTCATTTCCTGGCTCGCGCGGAAGTCGTCGATGCGCACGCTCGACAAGTCGGCCTGGAAGCGGCCCGATGCGATCGCGACCACGGGAATACCGGCAGCCATCAGCTCCGACAATACGACCTTCGATTCGCACAGGGGCGGCGGCAATATGACCCCGGCCACGCTCTGGGCGATCTTGCGTGCAGCGGCGCGCTCTGCGGCATGGGTCATGTGGTCCCACGTGTCGAGCACGATCTGGGCGGCAGTGCGGGCGGCGCCGGCCAGCGCGCCGACCAGCAGCTCGCTCAGATACGCGGCGCTTGGATTCGTGTAGATCAAGGCGATGCGCGTGCCTTGCGCGGCGGCGAGCGAGCGCGCGGCAGCGTTCGGCGTGTAGTTGAGCTCACGCACGGCGCGCATGACGCGCTCGCGCGTAGTGTCCCGCACGTTGCTGTTGCTATTCACCACGCGCGAGACGGTCATCGGCGAGACCCCCGCGTGGCGTGCGACCTCGTGGATGGTTACCGCATCGCCCTTGCGGCGCTCGGTTCGCGCGGCGTTCTTCACTCGCATGGCCGGGTCGGTTCTCGAGAGCGCGCTGGCTGTGCGCGGTCGGATTATTGCTCACGCCACCCGCGGGTGGAAGCGAATATAGTCTGCGTGTTACCGTTATCACAGGGTGATAACACGAATGATTGGCGTGCGCGCTCGTCGGGCGATGTGCCTCGTGGTCGTGCTGTGGGTCGCAGGGCTCACCGCCGCGCCTGTCGCCTCGGCCGAGGATGGCTACGACCTGTGGCTGCGCTACCGGCCGGTCGAACAATCGTGGGGGGACCGCTATCGCGCGGCATTGACGCAACTCGTAGCGGGCAGCGCATCGCCCACGCTACAGGTCGCTTTCGCAGAGCTACAACGCGGGTTGCAAGGACTGCTTGGTGTCACGCTGACGGCGACGCAGGGCGTCTCGCAGGATGGCGCACTCGTCGTTGGCACTCGGCGCTCTTTGCCCTTGCTCGCGCAGCTGAAGCTGTCGCTGCCGCGGCCGGGCTCGCAAGGCTACGTGATTCGTAGCGCCACGATCGGCGGACATAGCGCCTTGATTGTCGCCGCCGAGGACGACGTCGGGGTCTTGTACGGCGTCTTTCACCTGTTGCGCATGCTGCAAACACGGCAGCCGCTCGATCGCTTGGAAGTGCAGCAGGTCCCGGCTGTCCAGCTCCGCGTGCTCAATCACTGGGACAACCTCGATCGCAGCGTCGAGCGCGGCTACGCCGGCCAGTCGATCTGGGATTGGCACAAGCTTCCCGACTATCTCGATCCGCGCTACATCGACTATGCGCGCGCGAACGCATCGTTGGGCATCAATGGCACGGTCCTTACCAACGTCAACTCGAACGCGGTCAGTCTCAGGCCCGACTACCTGCAGAAGGCGGCGGCGCTGGCGGGAGTGCTGCGTCCCTATGGGATCCGCGTGTTTCTGACCGTACGGTTTGCGGCGCCGATCGAGCTCGGCGGCTTGCCGACGGCCGATCCGGCCGACCCCGCCGTCAAGCGGTGGTGGCAGCAGAAGGCCTCCGAAATCTATCGCCTGATTCCCGACTTCGGCGGTTTCCTAGTCAAGGCGAACTCCGAAGGTCAACCCGGTCCGCAGGACTACGGCCGGACGCACGCCGACGGCGCGAACATGCTCGCCGCAGCAGTGGCACCGTTCGGCGGCATCGTCATGTGGCGCGCGTTTGTCTACTCGAACGAGCAACCGGACGATCGTGCCAAGCAGGCCTACAGTGAGTTCACGCCGCTCGACGGCCGATTCAGCGACAACGTGCTGGTGCAGGTGAAGAACGGCCCGATCGATTTCCAGCCGCGCGAGCCGTTCCATCCGCTGTTCGGCGCGATGGCCCGCACGCCGCTGATGCTCGAGGTGCAGATCACCAAGGAGTATCTCGGTTTCGCGACGCACCTGGTCTATCTCGGCACGCTGTACGAGGAAGTCTTGCGCGCGGACACCTATGCGCGCGGCTCGGGCTCGACGGTCGCAAAGGTTGTCGACGGCTCACTGCACGGCTATTCGCACACCGGCATCGCGGGCGTCGCCAACATCGGCACCGATCGCAACTGGAGCGGCTCGCACTTCGATCAGGCCAACTGGTATGCGTTCGGGCGGCTCGCGTGGACTCCTGCTTCATCTGCCGAGGACATCGCGCGCGATTGGGTACGAATGACGTTTACGAACGATGCGAACTTCGTGGCGCGAGTCGTCGACATGATGATGAAGTCGCGCCAGGCGGTCGTGGACTACATGACGCCACTCGGCCTGCACCACCTGATGGCCGAGGGTCATCATTACGGTCCGCAGCCGTGGTTCGATGGTGGGAAACGAGCGGATTGGACGCCCGTGTACTTTCATCGCGCGGACGCGCAAGGGATCGGCTTCGATCGCAGCGTGAGGGGCACTAACGCCGTTGCGCAATACGCCGCGCCCGTAGCTGCAGAATTCGGCGACTTGCGGCGCGTGCCGGAGGACTATCTGCTGTGGTTTCACCATGTCCCCTGGAGCCATCGGATGCGTTCGGGCCGCACACTTTGGGACGAGCTCGTATATCGCTACACGCATGGAGTGGAGGTCGTCCGCGAGATGCGCAAGACCTGGGATGATGTCGGGCCGCAAGTGGACGCCGAGCGTCGCGACCAGGTCGCGGCGTTCCTGCGGATCCAGGAGACGGAGGCCAAGTGGTGGCGCGACGCGTGTATCGCGTATTTCCAGTCCATCTCGCAGCGGCCGCTGCCGTCCGGCTTGTCGCCACCGGAGCATCCGCTCGACTACTACGAGGCGCTGAGTTATCCGTATGCACCGGGCCACTAGGCTAGCCGCGCTCGTATGCTCGAGCATTGCCGGCGTTGCCAACGCCGCCACGCTTCTGCATCCCGTGTTTCAGGATCATCTCGTTGTCCAGCGCGACAAACCGATCAACGTGTGGGGCGAGGCGCAGCCGCACGAGTCCCTGAGCGTCTCGGTGAGTGGACGGACTGCTTCCGCGCAGGCTGACGAGCGCGGCCGCTGGCATGCGACGCTGCCTGCCATTCCTGCAGGCGGTCCGCATGAGCTCGCGGTACGCACGCAGTCCGGGCAGACTCAGACCGTCAACGACGTGCTCGTCGGCGATGTCTGGCTGTGCTCCGGACAGTCGAACATGGTTCTGCAGGTGCATCGCGCGCTGGATTCCCGGTCGGAGATCGCGAACTCGACGAACGACGCCATCCGGGTGCTGACGGTGCCCGAGACCACCAGCCCGCGTGTGCTCGATCAGTTCATGCAGCCGGTGACCTGGCAGGTCGCGAGCCCGTCGACAGCGCCCGAATTCTCTGCCGCGTGTTTCTACTTCGCGCGCGAGTTGCGCAAGACCGTCGACGTTCCGATGGGGCTGATCGTCGCCGCGTGGGGCGGCTCGCGGATCCAGACGTGGATGAGCGAAGCGGCCTTGCGCGCAGTACCAGGGAACAACGATGCACTCGATGTGTTAGCGCTGTACACGCAACGACCGGCTGCTGCTCATGCACGTTGGGGCGCGATGTGGGAAGCGTGGTGGTTGCAGCGAACGCATAGTCAGCGCGAAGTCGCGCCGTGGACGAGCAAGCCAGCCGGGGAGTGGCGGGTCGCGCCGCGCGGGCTTGGATTCTGGGAACAATGGGGCCTGCCCGAGCTGGCGAGCTATGACGGCATGGTGTGGTATCGCACGACCGTGACTTTGTCTGCGCAGCAAGCGCAGCAGGCGGCGGTGCTGTCCTTGGGCCGCGTCGACGAGATGGACCAGACGTGGATCAACGGACGGCCGATCGGTAGCGTGCCTGGAGCGCGGCAGGCGGATACCGAGCCGCTGATCGGGACGGGTCCCGACCGCACGTATCGGTTGCCGCGCGGCACGTTGCAGCCGGGCGAGAACATCATCGTCGTCAATGTGCTCGACACCTATGCTCTGGGCGGGCTCGTCGGGCCTGCGGAGGACCGGGCGCTGCGGTTCTCCGACGGCTCGACCGTGCGGCTCGACAACGAGTGGCGCTATCAAATTCCTCCCGCGGGACTCGAAGAGCCGCCGCGTCCGCCGTGGGATCCGACGCGCGGGATGGGAGCGCTCTACAACGCCATGATCGCGCCGCTCGGCGATCTCTCCATTCGCGGTGTTGCGTGGTACCAGGGTGAAGCGAACACGGGCACTACCGCCACCTACCAGGACATGCTCAAAAGGTTCATGGCCGACTGGCGCGGCAAGTTCGGAGCAGAAGTGCCGTTCCTGATCGTCCAGTTGGCCAACTACGGACAGCCGCCGACTGCGCCGGTGGAGAGCGGTTGGGCGGAAGTGCGCGAGGCGCAGCGTCTCGCCGTCGCGAACGACCCGCATGCAGGTCTCGCCATCGCGATCGATATCGGCGAGCGCTACGACATTCACCCCTCCAACAAGCAGGAGGTCGGACGGCGCCTGGCGCGTGCTGCGCGACGTGTCGTATATGGCGAGCAGATCGCGCCATCCGGGCCGGTCGCGCGCAGTGCGCGCAAGGACGGAACGAATATCATCGTGACGTTCGGCGACGTCGCCGATCATCTCATCACCTATAGCGCAGACGAGCCGATCGGCTTCGAGCTGTGTGCCCGAGATGCGGGTTCATGCCGTTACGCCGGAGCACGGATCGCGGGCGATCGCGTGACACTCGACGCGGCCGCTTTTCCCACTGCGACCCGCGTGCGCTACTGCTGGGCCGACAGCCCGGTCTGCACCTTGTTCGATGCAGCGCGACTCCCCGCCGGCCCATTCCAGATCGAGGTGCAACCATGACTCCCGACGGCTCCGTACGCGATCGCGAGATCGTGAACGCACGCGTGATCGTCACTTGTCCGGGCCGAAATTTCGTCACGCTGCGGATCGAGACGCGCTCCGGCATCGTCGGGCTCGGCGATGCGACGCTCAATGGCCGCGAGCTCGCCGTCGCCGCCTATCTGCAGGAGCACATCGTCCCGAACCTCATCGGTCGCGACGCCGGGCGCATCGAGGACACCTGGCAGTTCTTCTATCGAGGCGCCTATTGGCGGCGTGGGCCAGTGACCATGACGGCGATCGCTGCAGTCGACGTCGCTCTCTGGGACATCGTCGCGAGGCTCGCGAACATGCCGCTGTATCAGCTGCTCGGCGGCCGGTCGCGCCAGGGTGCGCTGGTCTACGGGCATGCCAACGGTCGCGACATTGCGCAGACGAGCGACGAAGTCCGGCGTCATATGGAGATGGGTTTTCTCGCCGTGCGCGCACAGTGTGCGGTGCCCGGCTTGGAGAAGACCTACGGCATTTCGAGCGCCAAGGCGTACGAACCGGCCGAGAGCGCGCTGCCATTGGAGACGCAGTGGGCGACGCCGCAGTATCTGCGCCTCGTCCCGCAGTTGTTCGAGCAGCTGCGCGTCGATCACGGTAACGATGTCGAGCTGCTGCACGATGTACATCACCGCCTCACGCCGATCGAGGCCGCGCGACTGGCGCGCGATCTGGAACCGTATCGCCTGTTCTGGCTGGAGGATGCAACGCCTGCCGAGAATCAGCAGGCGTTCGAGCTGATCCGGCAGCATTCCGTCACGCCGCTCGCAGTCGGCGAGGTTTTCAATTCGATCTGGGACTGCAAGCAGCTCATCGAGCGCCAGCTGATCGACTTCATCCGCACGACCATCGTGCATGCCGGCGGCATCACGCACGTGCGCCGGCTCGCCGACTTTGCGCATCTGTATCAGGTCCGCACCGGCTTTCACGGCGCGACGGATCTGTCGCCGGTGTGCATGGGCGCGGCGCTGCATTTCGACGCGTGGGTGCCGAACTTCGGCATCCAGGAGTACATGCTGCACTCGAAGGAGACCGACGCCGTTTTCCCGCACGACTACGAGTTCCGTGAAGGTCGGCTGTTCTGCGGCGCGTCGCCGGGCCACGGCGTGACTCTCGACGAAAAGCTCGCGGCGAAGTTTCCGTACTCGCCGAAACAGCTGCCGATCGCGCGTCTCGCAGATGGGACGATGTGGGACTGGTGATGCTCCGGCGGTTGTTGCTCGCGATCTACGCGCTCGCGTTCGCTTGGGTCGCGCAGGCCGAGCCCGTCGTGTACGACTGGTTCGAGTACACCGGGCGCGATGCCGTCTTCGAGCAACCGCTGCCGCCGGGACACTATCGCAATCCCATCCTGAGCGGCTTCTACCCGGACCCGAGCATCACGCGCGCCGGCGATCGTTTCTATCTCGTACATTCGACGTTCGCGTACTTCCCCGGCATACCGGTGCTCGAAAGTCGCGACCTGGTGCATTGGCGGCAGATCGGCAGCGTCATCGACCGGCCTGCGCAACTCGACTTCAGCAAGCTCGGCGTGTCGCGCGGCGTGTTCGCTCCGAGCATCGAATATCGCGACGGCCTCTTCTATGTCTTCAACACGCACGTGGACGGCGGCGGCAACTACGTCGTGACTGCGAAGAATCCGGCCGGCCCGTGGTCCGATCCGACGTGGCTGCCGGAACTGGAGGGCGGCATTGATCCTTCGATGTTCGTAGACGACGACGGACGCGCCTACGTGCTGAACAACGGGCCGCCGGAAGGCACGCCGCGCTACAACGGTCATCGCGCGATCTGGATTCAGGAGTTCGACCGCGCCGCTCTGAAGTTGCAGGGTCCGCGCAAAGTGCTGGTTGACGGTGGAGTCGATCCCGGCAAGAACCCGATCTGGATCGAAGGCCCACACATATATAAGAGGGCAGGGTGGTACTACCTGAGCTGCGCGGAAGGCGGCACCGGCCCGCAGCATTCGCAGGTCGTGCTGCGGGCTCGATCGCCGTGGGGTCCCTTCGAGGCGTACAGCGGCAATCCGATTCTCACGCAGCGCGACCTGGCGCCTGATCGCAAGCAGCCGATCACGAATGCCGGTCACGCCGAACTGGTGGAGGCGCCCGATGGATCCTGGTGGGCGACGTTTCTCGCGACTCGTACTTACGAGGGCGTTCACTACAACACCGGACGCGAGACGTTCCTGTTGCCGGTGACCTGGCGAGACGGTTGGCCGGTCATCCTCGAGCACGGTCGCGCGATTCCGTATGTCGTGCGTGGTCCGAAGTTCATGGCGGCGGGTGATCAGCAGCCGCTGTCCGGAAATTTCACGTGGCGCGATGAGTTCGACGGCGCGACGCTCGATCAGGCGTGGTTACAATTGCGCGCCCGGAATTGGGTTGACCTGCGCAGGACTCCAGGTGCACTCAGCATCGATCCGCAAGCCACACGCCTCGATGATGTCGCGACTCCTGCATTTCTCGCCCGTCGTCAGCAGCACCTGGTCTTCGACGCAACCACGCAGCTGCGCGTGCCATCGCAGCCACGCGCGGCCGCAGGGCTCGCGGCTTTTCAGAACGAAACGCACTGGTACTTCCTCGGCGCGCGTCGGACCGATGCAGGCGTCGAGGTCTTTGTCGAGAAGAAGAACGGCGATCGCCTGGAAACGCTCGCTGCAGCGACGCTGCCGTCTGCCACACAGTTTCAGCTCAGGATCAGCGGTAACGCTCGCGCATATTCGTTTTTCTACAAGGCGGACAATGGCGGCTGGCGGGCGCTCAAGGCGAACGACGACGGCTCGATCCTGAGCACGGATGTCGCCGGCGGGTTCGTCGGAGCTGTCGTGGGGCCGTTTGCTCGCGAGGAACCTGCTTATCGCGACCTGAATCTGAGCTTCGCAGCGCGCGCTGCCGACCTCGTCGCGCACATGACGCTCGAAGAGAAGATCTCGCAGCTGGGCAACAACGCAGCGGCGATTCCGCGGCTCGGCGTGCCGCAATACGAATGGTGGAACGAGGCGTTGCATGGCGTCGCCCGCGCCGGGGCCGCGACCGTGTTTCCGCAGGCCATCGGCCTCGCCGCGACGTTCGATCGGGACTTGATGCACGAGATCGCGACTGCGATCAGCGACGAGGCGCGTGCCAAGCATCACGAGTTCGCACGGCGCGGGCTGCGCGGGCGTTACCAGGGACTCACATTCTGGTCGCCGAACATCAACATCTTCCGCGATCCGCGCTGGGGACGCGGGCAGGAGACTTACGGCGAGGACCCGTGGCTCACCGCACGCATGGGCGTCGCGTTCGTGCAGGGGCTGCAAGGCGACGATCCGCAGTACCGCAAGGTCGATGCGACTGCGAAACACTTCGCGGTGCACAGCGGACCCGAGGCGGACCGCCATCATTTCGATGTTCATCCGAGCGAACAGGATCTCTACGACACCTATCTGCCGGCCTTCCAGGCACTCGTGCAAGAGGGGCAGGTCGCTGCGGTCATGGGCGCTTACAACCGCGTCTATGGCGAGTCGGCGTCGGCGAGCACGCTGTTGCTGCAGCGGACGTTGCGCGAGCGCTGGGGCTTTCAGGGTTACGTCGTTTCGGACTGCGATTCGATCGAAGACATCTACCGCAATCACAAGATCGTCAGCACCGCGGCCGAGGCGGCGGCGCTCGGCGTCCGCAGAGGTTGCGAGCTAGACTGCGGCAAGACTTATGAAGCGTTGCTGCCAGCCGCCCGACAGGGTTTGATCAGCGAGAAAGAGATCGATACGGCCGTGCAGCGATTGATGCTGACACGCTTCCAGCTCGGCATGTTCGATCCGCCCGAGCGCGTGCGTTGGGCGCAGATTCCATATTCCGTCAACCAATCTGCAGAGCACGATCGTCTGGCTCGACGAGCGGCACAGTCATCCATCGTGCTGCTGAAGAACGACGGTGTGTTGCCGCTGTCGCGTGACCTCAGGACGCTTGCTGTCATTGGACCGACCGCTGACGACATCATGTCGCTGCTCGGCAATTACTATGGAACGCCGGCGGCGCCGGTGACGGTGCTGCAGGGAATCCGTGACGCAGTCGGGTCGAATACGCGGGTGTTGTACGCGCGCGGTGCAGATCTCGTCGAAGGTCGCGAGGAGCCCCGTGCGGCGCCGTTGATCGATGCGCAGTACCTGCGCGCTGCAGCCGGATCTGCTCAGCAGGGATTGAAGGGTGAGTATTTCCGCGGCCGGGATTCCTCCGGTGCGCCGGTCATGACACGCGTCGATGCCCGTGTTGCGTTCCGCTGGGATCGCGGCGCACCGACCGACGATCTCGTCGCCCGCGGCGAGTTGCCGAGCGAGAACGCACTACCCGGCGACGACTTCAGCGTGCGCTGGACCGGCCAGCTGTTGCCGCCCGAGTCGGGGCGTTACGAGATCGTCGTGGGTGCGAACGACGGCTTCCGCTTGTTCCTCGAGGGTCGCGAGCTGATCGACGGTTGGGAGCGGAACGAGCGCGTGCGCAGTCGCAGCGTCACGATCGATCTCGAAGCGGGCAGGGCATACGACCTGCGGCTCGAATACTTCGAGGACATTCGCGACGCCGAGGTGCGGCTTGCATGGCGACGCCCCGGCGCGCGGCCGCCGTTCGAGGAAGCGCTGGAGGTTGCGCGGCAAGCCGACGCAATCGTGTTCGTCGGCGGCCTGACCGGCGACGTCGAAGGCGAAGAGATGAAGGTGAGCTATCCCGGCTTCGCCGGCGGTGATCGCACCGATCTGCGCTTGCCTGCGAGCCAGCAGAAGCTGCTCGAGTCGCTGCGGGCAACCGGCAAGCCGGTCGTGTTGATCCTGACTGCCGGTTCGGCGCTGGCGATCGATTGGGCGAAGGCGCATCTGCCGGCGATTCTGCTCGCGTGGTATCCGGGACAGCGCGGCGGCACTGCAGTTGCCGACGTGTTGTTCGGCGACGTGAGCCCGTCCGGACGCCTGCCCGTGACGTTCTACAAGGCGAGCGAGAAGTTGCCGCCGTTCGACGATTACTCGATGCGCGGCCGCACGTATCGATACTTCGGCGGCCAGGCGCTGTATCCGTTCGGACATGGGCTGTCGTATTCGCGATTCGAGTACTCGGCGCTGCGGCTCGATCAGTCTCGGATCGAGTCGAGCGGCCAGCTGACGGCGTCGGTGGTGGTGAAGAATGTAGGCAAGCGGGCGGCTGATGAAGTCGTGCAGCTTTACGTGCGTGCGCTGGGTCAGCAGGCCCCGCATACGCGCAAGGATTTGCGTGGGATCGTGCGCGTGTCGCTCGCGGCCGGCGAATCGCGTCAGGTGGAATTTGTGATCGACCCGGCCAAGGACTTGCGTCGCTATGACTCCGCAGCAAAGGACTATGTAGTCGACGCTGGCCGCTACGAAGTGCAGGTCGGTGCGTCCTCTGCAGACATCCGCCAACGCGCGCCCTTCGAGGTGTTCGACTAAAGTCGAACCCACAGAAGAGGCCCCGTTCTTCTGTGGGTCAGGCTTTAGCCTGACTAGCGAAGTCGCAGGCGCGCGAGCATGTGGTCCGAAGTCATATACAGCGTGCGCCCATCATCGCTGAACGCACAGTTCGCAACCGCCGCGCCGGTCCTGATCCTCCCCAGCCTCCGCCCGTCCTTCGCGAACACCAGCACGCCGCCCGGCGCAGTCGCGAACAAATGACCGTCAGCGCTCATCGCCATGCCGTCGGGCAGTCCCGGTGCGGTCGGTGCGATCAGGTCCGAAGCGTCGGCGAAGATTCTGCGGCCGGTCGGCTCGCCCGCGGCGTTCAGGTCGTACGCGATCCAGATCGGCCGCTGCGGATCCGAGTTGGAGACGAACAGCGTGCGCTCGTCCGGCGAAAGCGCGATGCCGTTCGGAAAGCTGAGCGATCGATCGATCGGCGCGACGGTGCCATCCGGCGCGAGCCGATACACGCCGTTGAAGTCGAGTTGCTTGAGCGGTGACGCGTTCAGGCCTTCGAGGCCGTACGGCGGATCGGTGAAGAAGATCATGCCGTCCGAGCGGCGCACGAGATCGTTCGGACTGTTGAAGCGCCGGCCGGCGAACTGCGTCGCGAGCAGCGTCTTGCGGCGATCGTCGAGCGCGAGGCGTGCGATGGCGCGATTGCCCGAGTCTGCCATCAGGATCGTACGATCATCCGCGGCGATCAGGCCATTGGCGCCGGCCTCACGCAAGCCCGCGAGGTCGCGGCCTTCGTAGCCTGAAGGCTTGAGGAAGATCGACACACCGTCGCGCGCCGACCATCGATACAGCGTGTTGGCCGGGACATCGGTGAACAGCAAGTAGCCGCCCGTACGAATCCAGACGGGCCCTTCGGCCCAGTCGAAGCCCTCGGCGAGCTTTTCGACTTGTGCACCGGGAGCGACGATTGCGTCCAGCGCTGGATCGAAGCGCTCGATGCTGCCGATCGGTGCCGCGCTCGAGCAACCAGCGATGTTGATAACAAACAGCAGGAGCGCTGCGACGAGCTTTGAGATCATGTTCATTCGCTGACTCACTCGATGCGAGCGGGCTGCAGCCGCGGCGCCAGCACGTGCACGACGAGCAGCCCGAGCAGATAGGCCGATCCCGCAAGCGTGAACACCGGCACGTAGCTGCCGGTCGTTTCGAGCAGGAATCCGGTGAACGTTGCGATCATCATGCCGCCGACTGCGCCTGCGAGGCCGCCGATGCCGACCACTGAGGCTACAGTGTGCCGCGGAAACATGTCCGATGTCAGCGTGAACACGTTGGCCGACCAGCCCTGGTGGCCCGCCGTAGCAAGACCGATCAAACCAACGGCGAGCCACAGGTTGTGGGCGCCGGATGCGAACACGATGGGCGTGACGGCGAGCGCGCAGATGAACATCGCAGTCTTGCGTGCGCGGTTCACGCTCCAGCCGCGCTTGATGAAGCGGCCTGCGATCCAGCCGCCGGCGATGCTGCCGACATCGGCCATGAGGAAGATCAGGACCAGCGGCAGGCCGAGCGCAGTGAGCGTGAGGCCGTATTCGGCATTGAGGAACTTGGGCAGCCAGAACAGGAAGAACCACCAGATCGGATCGGTCATGAATTTCGCCATGACGAACGCCCACGTCTGCCGGTGGCGCAGCAACTGCAGCCAGGGAATCCTGACTGCCGCCTCCTGTGGATCGCTGCGGATCAGCTCGAGCTCGGCGGGCGACAAACGTGGATGCTGTTCCGGCGGCCGATAGGTGATCAGCCAGATGACGAGCCATGCCGCGCTCAGCACGCCGGTCGCCAGGAATGCAGCCTGCCAGCCAAGAGTGATAGCGATGACCGGTACCGACGCAGGCGCAATGATCGCGCCGAGGTTGGAGCCCGAATTGAAGATGCCGGTTGCCAGCGCGCGCTCACGCCGCGGAAACCACTCGGCGACGGTCTTGATTGCGGCCGGAAAGTTGCCGGCCTCGCCCAGGCCGAGTGCGAAGCGTGCCGCCGCGAAACCCGCGACGCTGCCGACCAGCGCGTGGCTCATGGCGGCGAGGCTCCACACTGCAATTGCGAGCGCGTACCCGATCCGCGTGCCGAGCCGATCGATGACCGCACCGGCCGTGACCAGCCCGATCGCGTAAGCGGCCTGGAACGCAGTGACGATGTTGCCGTAGTCGATCTCGCTCCAATGCAGCTCGCGCTGCAGCTGCGGGGCGAGGACTCCCAGCACTTGACGATCGATGTAGTTGATGGTCGTTGCCGCCAGCAGCAGCGCGCAGATGCGCCAGCGGTACCGCCCCGGCGAGATCACTCGCCGGCCTGGCCTATCGTCAGCACGGCGGTCTTGAGGTCGACTGAATTCGGGCCTGCCATGATGTGGAACTCGCCGGGCTCGACGACATACTGCATCGCCTCGTTCCAGTAGGCGAATGCATCCTTGCCGAGCGTGAATTCCACGGTCGTCGCGGCGCCGGGCTGCAGTGTGACGCGGCGAAAGCCCTTGAGCTCCTTCACCGGCCGCGTGATCGCGCTGGCAACATCGCGAACGTACAGCTGCACCACTTCATCGCCGGCGACGGCGCCGGTATTGCGCACGTCGACGGACACCTTGACCGTTTCAGTGGGCGCGATTCTGGCCGCGGTCAGGCGCGGCGCGCCGATCTCGAACGTCGTGTACGACAGCCCATAACCGAACGGAAACAGCGGCTCGGCAGAGTCGAAGTGATAGCCGCGATGCGCGGTCGGCTTCTGGTTGTAGAACATCGGCAGCTGACCGATGGAGCGGGCAATCGTCACCGGCAGCTTGCCGCCTGGGTTCGCGTCGCCGAACAGAATGTCCGCCAGCGCCGTGCCGCCTTCCTGACCGGGATACCAGCCCTCGAGCAGCGCATTCGCCTGCGCGGCGATGTCCGGGATCGACAGCGGCTGACCGTTGATCAGCACGACTGCCACGGGCTTGCGCAGCGCGAACATCGCTCGTGCAAGCTCGTTCTGTTCGCCGATCAGGCCGAGGTCGGCGCGGTCGCCCAGGTGATTCTTCGCCCAGGCTTCACGGCTCGTGGCACTGCTGCCGCCGATCACGAGCACGATCGCGTCGGCGCCTTGCGCAACCTGCACCGCTTCGGCAATGCGCTCGCGGTTGCGCTGCGGGTCCGCGAGCACGACTTCGTCCTCGTACCAATCGCCGCTATCGATGATCCGCACGCCTTCGGCGCTCACGACGCGAACACGATCACCGAGCTTCGCCCGGATGCCGTCGAGAATCGTGACGACGTGACTGGGCACATTCGAGTAGCCGCCCAGGTCGACGCGCGCCGCATTCGGCCCGATGACTGCGAGCGTCTTGAGCCGGTCCGCGTGTAATGGCAGGACGCCGTCGTTCTTCAGCAGGACGACGGACTTCCGCGCGGCCTCGAGCGCGAGCGCGCGTGCCTCGGCGTTGTCCGTGACTGCCAATGCACGCTTCACGTCGGCAGGCGACTCTTCGAACAGACCCGCAAGGAACTTCAGGCGCAGCATGCGGCGCACGGCGGTGTCGATCTCGGCCTGCGTGATCAAGCCCTGTGCGAGAGCGCGCGGCAGCATCACGTAGGACTCACCATCGGGGAGATCGAAGTCCACCCCGGCTTTGAAGGCACGCACGGCCGCGCTCAGCGGATCCGTCGTCGTGTGATGAACTTCGACGAGCTCCTTGATCGCGAAGTAGTCGCTGACGACCGCGCCTTTGAAGCCCATTTCGCCGCGCAGCACGCCCTGCAGCAGCCAGCGGTTCACGTGCGACGGCACGCCGTCGATCTCGTTGTACGAGGGCATCACTGCCTGCGCATTGCCGCGCTCCACGGCGGCGCGGAACGGCGGAAAGAAGACCTCGCGCAGAATGCGCTCGGAGATGTTCGCCGGCGCGACGTTGGTACCGCTCTCGGGCTGACCGTGGCCCGTCATGTGCTTGAGGGTGGCGAAGACGCGATCCTTGGCGAGCGGCAGGCCGGGTCCTTGAAAACCGCGCACGGCCGCGACTCCCAGCTCGCCGACGAGGTAGGGGTCTTCGCCGTAGGTTTCCTCGATGCGGCCCCAGCGCGGGTCGCGCCCGACATCGACGACGGGAGCGAGCACGAGCTGCACGCCGCGAGCGCGAATCTCGCGCCCCGCGACTGTGAATACGCGCTCGAGCAGGGCCGGATCCCAACTGCTCGCCAGCGCGATGGCCTGAGGAAAGTGCGTGGCGCCGCGGGCCGCGTAGCCATGCAATCCTTCCTCGTGAAACAGCACCGGGATGCCGAGACGTGTGCTGCGCGCGTAGCGCTGCATGGCGTTGACGAGCTCGATGGTCTGGCGCACGTCCCGATACGGAGTCTTGAGCGGATCGCCCGGCCCCTGCAGGTCGGCCGGCCGGGCGAAGTGGCCGATGCCGTTCGGATACAAGCGGCGCGCCGCTGCCGGATCGAACTGCCCGTTGCGATCGAGCAGCTGGTTTTTCTGCGTCCAGATCGCCGTGAGCTGCACGATCTTCTCGTCCAGCGTCATGCGTGCCAGCAGGTCCTCCACGCGCTGTTCGATGGGGGCCGCGGCGTCGCGATAGACAGCTCGCTGTTGTGCGTGCGCGGCGGACGCGGCGAGGACTGTGCTGGCCAGCAGTGCGAGGGTCAGCAGGCCGACGCGGCGCACAGCAGGACCGGGCAAGTTCTTCATCGGCGTTCCCCCTGGCGCGCAATCACCGCACGCTCGAGCATTTAGTGAGGCTGATACCGTTATCATTATCGCAGCCGGCTCTTGTGGTCAA
>Ga0207675_100000345_pt1 | contig 44273 bp, 37 predicted proteins | sample KBSSwiS42_FD_184305 | JGI IMG/M metagenome (GOLD analysis project Ga0207675, IMG submission 184305) | Switchgrass rhizosphere microbial communities from Kellogg Biological Station, Michigan, USA - KBS Switchgrass S4-2 (SPAdes) (version 2) | ecosystem: Host-associated > Plants > Roots >...
ACGTTCAACCAGTCACTGCGCACCGGGGCAACGACCGCAGAGGCAGAGCGCGTCCGCGTCGAGGAGCTCGAAAATCACGTGCGCCGCGTCGTCGCTCAGCGCGAGCGTGCCGGGCGGGAGCTGGACACGCTCGCCGCGGCGGATGTGACGGCGAAGATCGCCGCGGTCGAGCACGAGGAAGCAACGGCGCGCGCCTCGGTCGACGAGGCGCGTCGCCGCGTCGAGGAACTGGTGGCACAGCTCCAGGCCGAGCGGCAACGCGAGCGCGAGCTCGCGGAATCCGCGCAGGCCGCGCGTCGCGAGGCGCTCGAGACGGAGGGACGCATCGTTTCGCTCGATGCGCTGCAGCGCGCCGCGCTCGGGGAGTCGAGCGCACAGGTGGTCGAATGGCTGGGGGCGAGCGGGCTCGCGGGCCGGCCGCGTCTCGCCCAGCAGCTCACGGTGGATCCGGGCTGGGAGCGGGCGGTGGAGACCGTGCTCGGCGCCTATCTCGAGGCGGTGTGTGTGGATTCGATCGACGACGTCGCGGGGATCCTCGGCAGCCTGGGCACCGGCACGGTGAGCTTTTTCGCCGCCGCGCCCGGGCGCGCCGCCACGATGGGCGTGCCTCGCGGTCTGCGTGAGCGGGTGCGTGGCCCGGCCGGGCTCGATGGCCTGTTCGAAGGCATAGTGGCCGCCGACGACCTGACACAGGCGCTCGGCCTGCGGTCGCGGCTGGCGCCGGGCCATTCGGTGGTCACTCGCGATGGGATCTGGATCGGGCACGACTGGCTACGCGTCAGCCGCGATCAGGACGCGCACCAGGGCGTCATCGAGCGCGAGCAGGCGCTTCGGCACGCGCGCGCACAGCTCGACCAGCTCCAGGACCGGCAACACTCGCTGGATGCGGCGCTCGACACCCTGCGCCAGCAGGTGCACGCGATGGAGGACCTGCTTGCCGATGCGCAGTCGGGCGTTGCATCGAGCGGCGATGCACATCTCGAGCTGCGCGCGCAGCTCGACGGTCTGCGTTCACGCACCGAGCAGCGCAACGACCGGGTCGCCGCGCTCAGCGGGCAGCTCGCCGAGCTCGACCACGAGCTGGCGGCAGCGGAGTCCGGCGCGCGCACGGCGCGCGAACGCTCGGCCGAGGCTGCGACCGCGATGGCCGAACTCGACGCGCGGCGCGGCTCGCTGGAAGGCGAGCGCGACGAACTGCGGCGGCAATTGCTCGTCGCGCGTGACCAGGCAGCACGGGATCGCGCAACGGCGAGCGACGTGGCGATACGCGTCGAATCCCGGCGCACCGGTCACGAGTCGCTCCTCGCGGGCCTGGCCCGGCTCGACGCGCAGATCGCACAGCACGGAACGCGGCGCCTGGATCTCGAGGCGCAGCTGAGCGCGGGCGAACAGTCGGAGACTGCGCTCCGCAGCGGGCTAGAGGAGCGCCTCGGGCGTCGTGTAGGCGTCGAGCAGGAGCTCGGTGACGCGCGGCGTGCCATGGAAGCCCTCGATGCGCGGTTGCGCGAACTCGACGAGGAGCGGGTGGTCGCCGAAGGTCGGGTCGGCGAGGCGCGGGAGTTGCTCGACAGCGTGCGATTCTCGGTCCAGGAGCTCAAGGTCCGCCGCGAAACACTGCTCGAGCAGTTTGTCGCGACACGCGCCGACCTCGCGCAGACCACGGCCGCGCTTCCGGAGGACGCGACCGTCGTCGGTTGGGAAGCGAGGCTCGCCGAGACCGGCGAGAAGATTGAGCGGCTCGGCCAGGTCAACCTTGCGGCAATCGACGAGTTCAGGGAACAGTCCGAGCGCAAGGAGTACCTCGACCGGCAGCACGCCGATCTCACCGATGCGCTGACGACGCTCGAGGACGCCATCCGCCGCATCGATCGTGAGACGAAGAGCCGCTTCCAGGACACCTTCGACCGGGTCAATGCAGGGCTCAAGGAAAAGTTCCCGCGGCTCTTCGGCGGCGGCCACGCCTACCTCGAGCTTGCCGGCGACGACATGCTCGATGCCGGCGTCGCGATCATGGCGCGGCCGCCCGGCAAGCGGAACAGCTCGATCAGCCAGCTTTCCGGCGGCGAGAAGGCGCTGACGGCGGTCGCGCTGGTGTTTTCAATCTTCGAACTGAACCCGGCGCCTTTCTGTCTGCTGGACGAGGTTGATGCGCCGCTCGACGAAAACAACGTGGGACGTTTCTGCGACATCGTCCGCGACATGGCGAGCCGGGTGCAGTTCGTGTTCGTCACGCACAACAAGGCCACGATGGAACTCGCCAACCAGCTCCTTGGCGTCACCATGAACGAGCCTGGCGTCTCCCGGCTGGTCGCGGTCGATGTCGACGAGGCCGTGCGCATGGCAGCGATGTGACCCCGTAATGAGCGAGCTGCGCTGGATACTGCTGATCGCGGGAATCGCGCTGATCGTCGCGCTGTATCTGCTCGGCTCGCGCAACCGGCAGCGCACCCCTGTCGACTTCGAGCGGCCGGCACGGGTCGATCCACCGCGCCCCGCGTCGCCAGTGGAGACGTCGCGTCTCGAGCCGCGTATGTCGCTTGGCGAGGCGGACAGCCAGCTCACGATGGATGGGCCCGATGACGAGCTCGTTGCGGAGCCCGCGGCGCCGGCACCGCTGTCCGCGCGCCGCGACCCCGGCCTCGGTGCGCGACCCCAGCCGCCGATGGGGCCGGAGATCGCGATACGACCGGAGCCGGGACTGCGGGCCGAGCCGCTCGTCCGTCCGTCCGCCGGTGCGCGCGACATGGGCACGCCGCGCGACAGGGCGGAGCACCGGGACCAGGCCCCCGCACGTGCGGAGCCGCGTCCCGCGACGGCGGCACGATCGCAGCAGAAGATCGTTGCGATCCGCGTCACCGCGGCGCATCCGACCCGCTTCGACGGTGCGCTGTTGCGCGAAGTCGTGACCGCGGCGCGATTCACCCACGGCCGCTACGAGATCTTCCATCGCCTGGACTCGGACGGACGCCCGATCATGAGCCTGGCGAGCCTGCTCGAGCCCGGCACATTCGATCCGGCGAAGATGGACACTGCGGCGTATCCGGGGATCGCGATCTTCACCGTCATGCCCGGACCGTTACCGGCCGCGCGTGCCTTCGACGAGCTGCTCGACACGGCGCGAGCAATGGCCCATCGTCTGGGCGGGCAGCTCCAGGACGAGCGCGGCGCTCCCCTGAGCGTCCAGAGGGTATTCAAGCTGCGCGAGGAAGTGGTCGCCTTCGAGCGCACCCTCGGGTCCGCCGGCGGCGTCTGACCCCGACCCGATGGCAGCACGCGAGGCCGCCAGGCGCATCGACGAGCTGCGTGCCGAGATCGCGCACCACGACTATCGCTATTACGTGCTCGACGATCCCGAGGTCCCGGACGCGGCATACGACCGGTTGATGATCGAGCTGCGTGAGCTCGAGGCCGCCTACCCGGAGCTCGTCACCCCGGATTCGCCGACGCAACGCGTTGGCGGCGCGGCGTCGCAGGAGTTTCCGCCGGTCGTGCATGCCGTGCCGATGCTCTCGCTCGAGAACGCTTTCACGGACGAGGACATCGTGGATTTCGACCGCCGTGCGCGGACGCGACTCGAGGTCGAACGCATCGAATATGCCGCCGAGCCAAAGCTCGACGGGCTTGCCATCAGCTTGCGCTATGAGGCGGGACGGCTCGTGCAGGCCGCGACCCGTGGCGACGGCAACCGTGGCGAGGACGTCACCGCCAACGTCCGCGCGATCCGCCATGTGCCGCTCACGCTGCGCGATCGCAGCCCGCCGCGGTTGCTCGAGGTACGGGGCGAGGTCTTCATGACCCGGCGTTCGTTCGAGGCGCTCAATCGCCAGCAGGCGGAGCGGGGCGAGAAGACCTTCGTCAATCCGCGCAACGCCGCAGCAGGCAGCCTGCGGCAGCTCGACCCGAAGATCACCGCGAAACGCGCGCTCGATCTCTGTTGCTACGGGCTCGGCGCCGTCGAGGGCTGGAAGGTTCCGGCGCGCCAGAGCGCGATCATCGCGGCGCTGCGCGAGTTCGGTCTGCGCACGGCCGCGGAAGCCACGGTCGTGGAGGGCGCCGAGGGCTGCCTCGCCTATCACGCCCGGATGGCCGAGCGCCGTAAAACGCTCGCCTACGACATCGACGGAGTCGTATACAAGGTGGATCGCGTCGACTGGCAGCGCGAGCTCGGTTACGTCGCGCGCGCGCCACGCTGGGCCATCGCACACAAGTTCCAGGCGGAGGAGGCGACGACCGTCGTCCGCGCGGTCGAATTCCAGGTCGGGCGTACCGGGGCGTTGACGCCCGTCGCGCGGCTCGAGCCCGTGTTCGTAGGCGGTGTCACCGTGAGCAACGTGACCCTGCACAACATGGATGAGCTCGCGCGCAAAGACGTGCGGATCGGCGATACCGTGGTCGTGAGGCGCGCGGGTGACGTGATTCCGGAGGTGGTGCGGGTGGTGCCCGAGCGGCGGCCGCCCGACGCCCGCCTCGTCGAGCTGCCGGCAACGTGTCCGGTCTGCGGATCGCCTGTCACCCGTGCCGAGGGCGAGGCGGTTGCGCGCTGCACCGGCGGGCTCATCTGCGCGGCGCAGCGCCGCGAGTCGCTCCGACACTTCGCCTCGCGCCGGGCGATGGACATCGACGGGCTCGGTGACCGCCTGATCGAGCAGCTGGTGCGTCTCGGGCGCGTCCGTACGCCAGCCGACCTTTACACACTGACCGCCGAGGAGCTCGCCGGGCTCGAGCGTATGGGCGAGCGCTCGGCCGCGAACCTGGTCGCTGCGCTCGAGAACAGCCGTCGGACCACTCTCAGTCGATTCCTGTTCGCGCTCGGCATTCCCGATGTCGGGGAGGCGACGGCGCAGGCGCTTGCAGAACATTTCGGCTCGCTCGACGCGCTGATGGACGCAGGCGAGGAGGAGGTCCAAGCCGTGCGGGATGTTGGACCCGTGATCGCTGCGCACGTGCACGCGTTCTTCGCGGAGCCACGGAACCGGGAGGTCATCGAGGCGCTGCGCCGATCCGGCGTCACCTGGCCCGACGCCGCGCGTGCCGCCCCGTCACGGGGCGGTGCGTTGCGCGGCGAGACCGTCGTAATTACGGGTACGCTCGCCGGCATGACCCGTGACGAGGCCCGCGGTGCGGCGCGGGCCGCGGGCGCGACGGTCACCGATTCGGTCTCGAAGAAGACGACGCTGCTCGTCGTCGGCGCGGAGGCCGGCTCGAAGCTCCGCAAGGCGCAGGAGCTCGGCGTCCGCGTCGTCGACGAGGCGGAATTCCAGAAGCTGCTGTCCGGCGCGCCCGGACCGCAGGCCTGAGCGCGGACGGCCGATGTTTGGCTACGCGATTCGACGCCTGGCGGGCGCGCTGCCGACGCTGCTGGTGATCGTCACGGCCGCGTTCTTCCTGATGCGGCTCGCTCCAGGCGGGCCCTTTGACGACGAGCAGACGCTTGCGCCTGAAATCGCCGCGAATCTCGAGGCCGCGTACGGGCTCGACCAGCCCATCCTGGTGCAGTACCGGAACTATCTCGGCGGGCTCCTCCGCGGCGATCTCGGGCCGTCGTTCCGCTACAAGGACTTCGAGGTGTCCGAGCTGATCGCGCGGGGTCTGCCGATCACGGCGGGTCTGGGCGCCGCGGCGCTCCTGGTCGCGGTGTTCGCGGGAGTGCCGCTCGGCATGCTGGCCGGCCGGCGTCGCAACCGCGCCTCCGATCACGTCGTGATGGGCGTCGCGCTTGCCGGAATCGCCGTCCCGAATTTCGTTGTGGCGCCGCTGCTGGCACTCGTCTTCGGGGTCCTGCTCGGCTGGTTGCCCGTGAGCGGCTGGGAGTCCGGCAACCTGCGTTACGCCATCCTTCCCGTCATCACGCTCGCGCTGCCGTTAATCGCCTACATCGCGCGGCTGACGCGCGGCAGCCTGCTCGAAGTGCTGCAATCGCCCCATATCCGCACCGCCCGCGCAAAGGGCTTGAGCGAATCACGGATTCTCTGGCGTCATGCCTTCAAGCCCGCGATCCTCCCGGTCGTCAGCTTTCTCGGCCCAGCCGCCGCGGCGCTTCTGACCGGTTCGCTGGTCGTGGAGCAGATATTTGGTCTGCCGGGCGTTGGCCGCTACTTCGTCCAGGGCGCCGTGAACCGCGACTACACGCTGGTGATGGGCATGGTCGTGTTCTATGCGGTGCTGATCGTGTTGCTCAATCTGCTCGTCGATCTTGCCTATGGCTGGCTCGATCCGAGGATCCGACATGAGTGACGCGTTGCTGCGCGCCTTCGGGGCCTCGCATGGCGGCGACGGCCTGTGGTCTGCGGCGTGGCGGAGGCTGAGAGGCAATCGTGCTGCCATCCTCGCCGCGGCGTTGCTCGCGGGAGTTGTCGTGGCCGCGGTGCTCGGCCCATCGGTGAGCCCCCACGACATGGAGAGCGTCGACTGGTCGCTCTCGCCGCTCGCGAGTCCGCCGTCGCTCGCGAATGGCCACTGGTTCGGGACCGACGCCAACGGCCGCGACTTGTTCGTCCGGGTCTGGGCCGGCACCCGCGTGTCGCTCCTGGTCGCGTTGCTTGCGAGTGTAGTGAGCCTCGTGATTGGCGTCGCCTGGGGGGCGACAGCCGGCTACCTGGGCGGCCGCGTCGACGAATGGATGATGCGTCTTGTCGACATTCTCTACGCGCTGCCTTACATGTTCTTCGTGATCGTACTGACCGTCGTGTTTGGCCGCAGTCTGTGGCTCATCTTCGTCGCGATAGGCGCGGTCGGGTGGCTGACCATGGCCCGCATCGTCCGCGGCGAGGCCCTTGCGCTGCGCAATCGCGGGTTCGTCGACGCCGCGATCGCGCTCGGACTGCCCGCTCACCGCATCATCGCGCGCCACATCGTGCCGAATCTGCTCGGCACCGTCGCCGTCTACGCCACGCTCACTGTGCCGCAGCTCATCCTCTTCGAGAGCTTCCTGAGCTTTCTCGGGCTGGGCGTGCAGGAGCCACTGACCAGCCTTGGTCGGCTGGTCGCGGAGGGCGCGCTCGCGATGGAGCGTGCGCCCTGGCAGCTTCTGTTTCCCTGTACGGTGCTTGCCTCAATCCTGCTCACGCTGAATTTTCTCGGCGACGGGCTCCGCGATGCGCTCGATCCGCGATTGACCTGAGATGACCGCGACCAGAGATCTGCTTGCACTCGACGGCCTCTGCGTGGACTTCACGACCGCGCACGGCACGCAGCGCGTGGTGCACGAGGTCTCGCTCGCGGTCGCCGCGGGGGAGTGCCTCGCAGTCGTTGGGGAATCGGGCTCGGGAAAGTCGCAGACTTTTCTCGCCTGCCTGGGGCTACTCGCCTCGAACGGCTGCGCGGTCGGTTCGGCACGCTTCGCCGGCGACGAGCTGATCGGCGCGGATTCGGAAGCGCTGAACCGGATCCGTGGTACCCGCGTCACGACAGTTTTTCAGGACCCGATGAATGCCTTGACGCCGCACATGACCGTCGGCTCGCAGCTCGTCGAGGTGCTGACCGCACACGGTCTCGCTGGCGAGCGCGATGCACGGCGACGGGCGCTCGATGCGCTGCGTCGCGTCGGGCTCGATGATCCTGATGGCCGGATCCGGCAGTACCCGCACGAGCTCTCGGGTGGCCAGCGCCAGCGCGCGGTGATCGCGATGGCCCTGATGGCGGAGCCCGCGCTGCTGATTGCCGACGAGCCCACTACGGCACTCGACGTCGCATCGCAGGCGCAGGTGCTGGCGCTGCTCGGCGGTCTGCGCGCGCAGGGTCTGGCGATCGTGCTGATCACCCATGATCTCGGGACCATGGCCGGGCTCGCCGACCGGATCGCCGTGATGTACGGCGGTCGCGTGGTGGAGGAGGGGCCTGCGGCTCAACTGCTTGCAGCACCCGCGCATCCCTATACGGAGGCGCTCGTACGCTCGGTTCCGCGCGCGGATGCGGCATTCGGTCAGCCGCTGGCGACGATCGAGGGTCAACCTCCGCGACCGGGTGAATCGCTTTCCGGCTGCGCGTTCGAGCCGCGCTGTGCGGTCCGCATCGCGCGTTGCAGAGCGGACCGGCCGGAATTGCGAGCGTCGGGATTCGAGGCGACCGCCGCCTGCCACCTGGTGGCACCACCATGAGCACACCGCTGCTCGAGCTGCGCGGAGTGAGTGTCGACTATCGTCGTCCGGGGTTCCAGAGGGCGCGCGCGCGGCGTTACCGTGCTCTCGATGACGTGAGCTTCGGGCTCGCGGACGGGAGCGCGCTTGGTGTCGTGGGCGAGTCGGGCAGCGGCAAATCGACGCTTGCCCGCGCCGTGCTCCGGCTGGTGAGGCCGAGCACTGGGAGGATCCTCTGGCGCGGGGAGCAGTTCGACAGCGCGCCGCGCAGCCGCCTCGCCGCGATCCGGCGCGAGCTGCAGGTGGTGTTCCAGGATCCGTTTGGCAGTCTCGACCCGCGCATGACCGCTGCGCAGAGCGTCTACGAGGCGCTCGAGGCGCTGGAAGGGGTGCGCGATGCCGCGGGCGCACACCGCCGCGTCGATGCGGCCCTGGAAGCCGTCGGTCTCGATCCGGGGCTCGGGCGACGCTACCCGCACGAGCTTTCGGGCGGGCAGTGCCAGCGCGTCGCGATCGCACGCGCCACGATCGTCGGGCCGCGCCTGCTGATCTGCGACGAGGTCACCAGCGCGCTCGACGTGTCGGTGCAGGCGCAGATCATCAACCTGCTGCTGCATCTACGCGCGCGAAGCGGCATGGCGCTGATGTTCATCAGCCACAATCTCACGGTGGTGCGCGTTCTGTGCGAGCGAGTGATCGAGCTGCGCGCGGGGCGAATCGTCCGGCAAGGGGGCACGCAATGACTGATCGCCCACTGGCGGGCGTGACGGTGCTCGACCTCACGAGGGTGCTCGCGGGCCCATGGGCGACACAGATGCTCGCCGACATGGGCGCCGAGGTGATCAAGATCGAGCGGCCGGTCGTCGGTGATGAAACGCGACACTGGGGCCCGCCGTGGCTCACGGACGCGCAGCGTCGCGAGACGACCGAGTCCGCTTACTTTGTCTCGACCAACCGCGGCAAGCGCAGCGTCGCAGTCGACATCGCGACGCCGGAGGGGCAGGAACTCGTGCGACGGCTGGCATCCGGCGCCGATGTGTTCGTCGAGAATTTCAAAGTCGGTGCACTTGTACGCTATGGTCTCGACTACGGCGCCCTGGCCCCGACCAATCCGCGCCTCGTGTATCTGTCGATCTCGGCGTTCGGACAGGATGGACCCGAGGCTGAGGGTCCCGGCTACGACGCGATGATCCAGGCGATGGGCGGCCTGATGAGCATCACCGGGGTGCCGGACGGCGAGCCCGGCGCAGGCCCGCAGAAAGTCGGTGTAGCGGTCGCCGACCTGATGTGTGGCATGTATGCCATCGCCGCGATCCTGGGCGCGCTGCATGAGCGGCATCGGTCGGACCGCGGCCAGTACATCGATCTGTCGCTGCTCGACACGCAGGTCGGGTGGCTCGCGAACCAGAATCTCAATTACCTGGTATCGGGCGTCGTGCCACGCCGGCGCGGGACGGCGCACCCCAACATAGTGCCTTACCAGGCCTTCGCCACCGCGGACGGTCACGTGATGATCGCGGTCGGCAACGATGCGCAGTTCGCGCGATTCTGCGCTGCCACCGGGCTAGCCGCGCTCGCTGACGATCCGCGCTACGCCAGCAACGCGCAACGCGTGGTGAACCGTGATCTGCTGGTGCCCGCGATATCTACCGCGCTCGCCGCGTACCCGACGCAGCACTGGTTGCAGGTCTTGCGCGCCGCGGACGTGCCGTGCGGCCCGATCAATGATCTCGCACAGGTCTTCGCCGAGCCGCAGGTGCGTCACCGCGGCATGCGCATCGACCTGTCTCATCCAGTGGCAGGCAGTATCCCCGGTGTGCGCAATCCCATCCGGTACTCGCGTACGCCGATGAGCTACGAGCGCGCGCCACCGCTGCTCGGCGCTGACACCGACGCGGTGCTCTCCGAGCGGCTGGGGCTCGACCCCGCTCGCCTGGCGGAGCTGCGCGGCCGCGGCATCATCGAGTAGCGAAGTCGGTTGTGAGGATCGCGGTTGTGTTTGGAGGCACGAGCGAGGAGCGCGACGTCTCGATTGCGAGCGCCGCGCAGGTCATACCTGCGCTCCGCAGCCTGGGCCACGTAGTGCTCGCCGTGGACACTGCAAGCGGCCGATTGCCGCCGGGAACGGAGCGTGAGCTGCTCACCGGAGCTGTGGCACTGGCCCCACCGTCGTCCACCGATATCGCGAATGTCCGCGGCCGGGCCGCGTTGTTGTCACCAGCGACGCTTGACCTGCGCGGGGTGGATGTCGTCTTCCTGGCCCTGCATGGCGGCGCGGGCGAGGATGGCCGGATCCAGGCCATGCTGGACCTGGCCGGCATCGCCTACACGGGGAGCAATCACATCGCGAGCGCCACTGCGATGGACAAGGATCTGTCCAAGCGCTTGTTTCGTGGGGCTGGTGTGCCAACCGCAGACTGGCTGATGGCTCCGGTTTCGCCCGACCAGGTTGCCGAGGCGCTGGCGTGGCCGGTCGTCGTGAAGCCGAACAAGCAAGGCTCGACGGTGGGCCTGAGCGTGGTTCGGGACCCGCACCGGCTTGCTGCGGCGGTTGACCGCGCGGGTCAGTTCGACAGCGAGGTAATGATCGAGCGATTCATCGCTGGCCGCGAATTCACCGTCGGAGTCCTGAATGGACAGGCATTACCGATCGGCGAAATCATCGTCGCGGGCGAAGTATTCGACTATCAATCCAAATACCAGGTGGGTGGGGCCACCGAGAAGTTCCCGGCCGACCTGCCGGAACACGAGTCAGTCATCCTGCAGGAGTACGCGCTTCGCGCGCATGCAGCGCTCAAGCTCGGCAGCTACAGTCGCATCGACTTTCGGCAGGACGCCGCGGGCGCTTTCTGGTGCCTGGAAGCAAACTCGCTGCCTGGCATGACCGCAACCAGCCTGCTGCCTCAGGCCGCGAAGGCCGCAGGCATCGAGTTTTCAGATCTCCTCGAGCGAATCTGCAGGAACGCCGTGCGTTCGCTCTGACCGCTCTCAAAGGCCATAATCGACGCCCGATCGATCGATGGAACCGCCGATGTCGAAGAGCACACTGCGCCCGAGCCCGATCCTTGCGAACGTCCGCTACGAGATCCGCGGCCGCCTGGCGCGACGCGCGCACGAGATGGAGCGGCTCGGGTACGACATCGTCTCGCTCAATATCGGCAATCCCGGCGCGTTCGGTTTCCGCACGCCCGAGACCATGCGCCTGGCTATGATCGAGAACCTGCGGTCCGCGGAAGGCTACTGCCATCAGAAGGGGATCTTCCCGGCGCGCGAAGCCGTGGTGATGCAGCAGCAGGATCGCGGAGTGCGCGGCGTGACCGCCGAGGAAGTCTTCATCGGCAACGGCGTCAGTGAGCTGATCGACCTGGTGCTGCGCGCATTGCTCGCGATCGACGACGAGGTGCTGGTGCCGAGCCCCGACTATCCGCTGTGGACGGCGGCGGTGAATCTGAACCGCGGCCGCGCGGTGCACTATCCCTGCCGGCCGGAGCACGGCTTCGTGCCCGACCCCGCCGAGATCGAGTCGCTGGTCACGCCACGCACGCGGGCCATCGTGGTGATCAACCCGAACAATCCGACCGGCGCGGTTTATCCGGCCGCGGTGCTGGAATCGATCGCGGCGATTTCCGAGCGGCACCAGCTCGTCGTGCTCGCCGACGAGATCTACGACCAGATGACCTACGAGCAGGCAACGTTCGTGCCGATGGCGACTCTCGTTCATCACACGCTGTGTGCGACTATGAGTGGGCTCTCCAAGGTGTACCGTGCCTGCGGTTACCGCGTGGGCTGGGCGTCGTTCTCCGGCGACCTCGAGCATTCACGCGAATTCCTCAATGCACTCGAGCTGCTGTCGTCGCTGCGTCTGTGCAGCAACGTGCCCGGTCAATGGGCCGTACAGACCGCGCTCGGCGGTTATCAAAGCGTTCGCGAGCTGGTCTCACCCGGCGGCCGCCTGTACCAGTCGCGTCGTGCCATCATCGAGGCGGTATCGCGCAGCCGGTTCCTCGAGCTCACGGCGCCGATGGGCGCGTTGTATGCCTTTATCGGCGTACGCCCGGACCGGCTGCCGAATTTCGATGACCAGCAGTTTGCGCTGGATCTTCTCGAGCAAAAGCACGTGCTCGTCGCCCCGGGATCGAGCTTCAACGTTCCGTACCGCAACCATTTCCGCATCACGAACCTGCCGGAGCCGCGACTTCTGGACGATGTGTTCGCGCGCATCGAGGAGCTGCTGGATAGCTACGCCGCAGCCGAGCGCCCGGCCGCCGGCCACACCCCCGATCTGCGCGTCGTCGACCGCGCCTGTTAACGCGTTTACTTAGATTAAGCTCGTAACCAGCTGATGTCGGTAGAATAAAGGCGTGGCTTCGGTTCCGACGAAGGCCAGGCCGCTGTTACTCACCCCGACACGACGCCTGGCGCACCAGCTCCGCGTCAATCACGACGCGAACTGCGAGGCGCAGGGTCTCGCGGTGTGGCGGACCCTCGAAGCCCTGCCCTGGCAGACGTGGATCGAAAGCCAGTGCCGCATCGAGCGTCAATCAGGCGTGTCGTCGGGTCGCCTGCTCGGTTCGCAGGCCGCCGCGCTGGTCTGGCGACAGCTGATCGAGGACGACCCCGTCGAGGGCGGTGTGCTGTCGCCGGTTGGTCTGTCGCGCGCGGCGTATCGGTCGTGGCGCGCGATGCAGGCCTACCGGATTCCGGCCACGGCGCTCGACGAGGAGGAGACACCCGAGGCACGCAGCTTCGCGCGCTGGGTCCGCGGCTACACGCGCTGGCTTACCGAGCATGGCGCGATCGATCCGGACCTCGCGGCGCTGTCGCTCAGCGCCGGGTCGGTGTCGACGCCGCTGCGGCTGGTTGGCTTCGACGAGCTGACCCCTGCGCAAAGCCTGCTCGTCGAGCGGTTGCGCACCTGCGGTGTCGAGATCGCTATCGAGCCGCCCGCGATGCGTCGCGGCGAGGTGTCGCGCGTCGATTGCGACGACGCGGCGGGCGAGCTGGACGCGGCAGCGCGCTGGGCCGCCGAAGGTCTGGATCGCAGGCCAGCGGCGCGTCTCGCCATCGTCGTGCCAGATCTCGCTGCGCGACGTGCGGAAGTGCGCCGCTCTCTCGAGCGGATCCTGCTGCCCGCTGCGGGTTATACCGGTGGTCCGCTGCCCGAGTCGCGTGTCTTCGAGATCGCCGACGCACCGCCGCTCGCCGAACGCGCCATCGTCGGGGCCGCGCTCGATCTGCTGCAGATACTCACCATCGATGCGGATCCTGCGGCCTGCGGTCGCTTGCTCCGCAACCCGTACCTGAGCGGCGCCGCGACGGAAGCGACCTCGCGCGCGATGCTCGATATCTGGCTGCGACGTCATGCAGGCGGCGATGTTCCGCTCAACCGTCTCGCCCGGCTCGCGAGCGAGAAGGGATGTCCAGTGCTGGGCGACGTGCTTGCGCGTGCCGGAGCGCTCGTGCGTCCGCCTCATGAGCGAGCCTTGCCGGGCGCGTGGTCGAGCCGGTTCTTCGAGATGCTAACGGCACTTGGCTGGCCCGGGGAGGCGCTTGCGAGCGCGGAGCACCAGATTGCCGAGCGGCTGCGCGAGCTCATCGGGACGTTGTCATCGGCCGACGAGATAACGGGGCCAGTCGGTGCCACCGCAGCACTGCAGTTGCTGCGGGAGTACGCCGAGGATGTCGCCTTCGAGCCGCAGGAGCTCGAGGTGCCGTTGCTGGTGATCGATGCACAGACTGTCGCAGGCATGAGCTTCGATGGTCTATGGCTCACAGGCATGGAGGCGGCGCGTTGGCCGCCGGCGGCGGCGCCCGATCCCTTCCTGCCCCGAAACTGGCAGGTGCGCCGGCGAATGCCGGCGGCGAGCGCCGAGCTCGCGGAGGCACATGCACGGCGGACCTTCACGCGGCTGGTGCAGAGCGCCGACGAAATCGTCACGAGCGTTGCGCGTTTCGACGACGAGGCCGCGGTGCTCGAAAGCGCGTTCCTCGCGCAGGTGCCGCGACGCGCGACGGCCCTCGCGTGGCCGCACGACGCGCTGGCCATGCGCATCCATACGACACGACCACCGCTCGTCCGGTCGATCGATGCGCGCCTGCCACCGCCGTCGCTCGCCGGTCCGGCCCGTGGCGGGGCGCGGCTGCTCGAGCTCCAGTCCGCCTGCCCGTTCCGTGCGGGCGCCGAGTACCGGCTGCACGCGCGCGCCCTCGAAGAACCCGCACTGGGACTCGCCCCGACCGAGCGCGGGGAGCTGGTTCACAGCGTCCTGGCGCGGCTCTGGGGCGTGCTGCACGACCAGGCGGCGCTGCGGTCATTGACGGATGAGGCACTCGAGCAGGTCATCGAGAGGTGTATCCAGGCGGAGCTTTCGGAGCTCCGGCGCGGCATGTCGCCGCTGCGGGAGCGCCTGCTCGAAGTCGAGTCGTCCTGGCTTCGGAGGGAGCTTCGCGGGCTGCTCGAACACGACCGCGCGCGCCAGCCGTTCGCGGTCGCGGGGCGCGAGTCGTCAAAGACGGTGACACTCGGAGCGCTCGCGCTCCGCGTAAAGCTCGACCGTATCGATCGCCTGCATGATGGCAGCTTCGCCATCATCGACTACAAGACCGGCGGCGACACCGGGCGCGGTGGCTGGCTCGGCGACCGACCGCGCCAGCCGCAGTTGCCACTGTACGTGCAGGCGCTGGACGCCGGGAGCGTCGCTGCGGTGGCGTATGGCCGGGTGCGGGCCGGCGAGTCGGCCTATGTCGGGATTGCCCGCGACGCCGCGGCGTTCGGCGGAATTGCGAGCTTCGGCGTCAATGCGCCGCGTGGCTATGCATCGTGGAACGACCTGCTCACAGCGTGGCGCGCGCGGCTGCTCGCGCTCGCCGCCGAATACGTCGAGGGCGACGCGCGGCTCGCGCCGGAACCGCGCACGGCGTGCCGCCACTGTCACCTGGCTGCGCTGTGCCGCATAAACGAGTCGCCGCTGCGTGCCGAACGGCCGGAGGCGCCCGATGAGTGAGCGCCGCCCGGCAGATCAGGCGGCGCGCGACCGCGCGCTCGACGTGCGCACGAGCTTCATCGTCCAGGCGCCCGCCGGCTCCGGTAAGACGGAGCTCCTGATTCAACGCTGTCTGGCGCTGCTCGCGACGCTCGATGCGCCCGAATCGCTGCTGGCGATCACGTTCACGCGCAAGGCAGCCGCGGAAATGCGCGCCCGGATTCTCGACGCCCTGCGCGATGCGGAAGCGCATTCCGGCCTGCACGGCCGCGACGACGATCGCACATGCCGGCTGGCACGCGCCGCGCTGGCCGCGGATAAGAGGCACGGCTGGCGGCTGCTCGCGAATCCTGGCCGGCTGCGGATCCAGACGATCGACGCATTGAATCTGGGACTGGCGCGCCGCCTGCCGGTGCTGTCCGGCCTGGGCCACGGGCTCGGCGTGGAAGAGCACGCCGACGACCTGTATCGCCTTGCAGCGACGCGTCTGATCTCGCATCTGCCGGACAGCGAACCCACTCATGGACGGGCGATCGGCCTCGTGCTCGCGCATCTCGACAACCGGGCGAGCGGTTTTCTCGATCTGCTCGTCGAGATCCTTCGCAGTCGCGAGGCGTGGCTCCCCGTGCTGCCGGGCGTCGGCGACACCCCATCCGATGCGGCGCTGCGCTCGCGGCTGGAGGCGGCGCGGCAGGCGCTGGTACAGGGACATCTTGCGTCCCTGCGACGGGCGTTTCCGGTGGATGCCCTACGCGAGGCGGCATCGCTCGCCCGGATGGCGGGGGCAGAGCTGCGCCTGACGGGCTCGACCTCGCCGATCGTCGGCTGGTCCAATGCGGTGGCGTTACCGGACGACGGGATCGCAAGCCTGCCGCTCTGGCGCGGCCTTGCCGAGCTCCTCCTCACTTTGAACGGCACGTGGCGCCAGATGTTCAATTACAAACAGGGTTTCAGGCCCGGTCCGGTCGGGCAGGTTGCCAGAGGACGAGCACAGGCGCTGTCGGCCGAGCTGCAGGGTCATGCCGAGCTCGCGGCACTGCTGGCAGCGGTGAGGCAGCTTCCCGAGCCCGCGTACGACGATGACGAATGGGCTGTGCTGCAGGCCTTGTTCACCGTGCTGCGTCTCGCGGTGGCCGAGCTGGAATTGGTGTTCGCCGAACGTCGCGTGGCGGACTATCCGCGGTTCGCAGCAGCCGCGCTTGCCGCGCTCGGCGATGAGGATGCACCGACCGATACAGCGCTCGCGCTCGATGCGCGTCTGCGGCACGTGCTGGTCGATGAGTTCCAGGACACCTCCGACGCGCAGCTCCGTCTGGTCGAGGCGTTGACTGCAGGCTGGCAGCCTGGCGACGGCCGCACGCTGTTCCTGGTCGGCGATCCGATGCAGTCGATCTATCGCTTCCGCAACGCCGAGGTCGGCCTGTTTCTCGGCGTGCGCGACCGCGGCCTCGGCTCCGTGCGACTCGAGCGGCTCGCGCTAGGCGTCAACTTCCGCTCGACCGTACCGATCGTCGACTGGCTCGACCATGCGTTTCCACGAATTCTGCCAGCGCACGACGACGTGTTTCGCGGCGCCGTGGCGTACCTTCCCGTCGCCGCAAGCCCCGACGCCGCCACCGACGGAGGAGTGCGCGTACACGCGCTGCATTTGCCGGGCCGCCTCCGCGAGGCGTGTGAGGTGGCCGACCTCGCCGCGGCACGCCTGGAGGAGACCTCCGCGGGCCAGGTCGCGATCCTGGTGCAGAGTCGCAGCCACCTCGTGCAGATCGTCGCCGAGCTCACCCGCCGCAACGTCGCATTCCGCGCGACCGACATCGACCCGCTCGGCGAGCGGCCGGTGGTGCTCGATCTGCTTTCGCTTGCGCGCGCGCTCTCGCACCTTGGCGACCGCGCCGCGTGGCTCAGCGTCCTGCGTGCGCCGTGGTGCGGGCTGACGCTGGCCGAGCTGCACGACCTCGTCGCCGATACGCCTGACCGGACAGTCGCGGATCTGTTGCGTGAGGGCCGATGGCGCGACGTGCTCGGACCCGACGCCGCTGCGCGTCTCTTGCGCACCTGGCAGGGACTGGAGCAAGCGCTGGCGGAGCTGCGGTTGCTCGGCGTGCGCGACACCGTGGAGCGTCTGTGGCATTCGCTGGGTGGGCCGGCAACGCTTATCGACGCGCGTAGCCTCGAGGAGGCGGAAGCCTTCTTCGAGGTACTGGCCGACGCCGAGCGCCGCGACGGCCCGGCCCTCGACCTCGCGGTGCTCGCGCTGGCGCTCGAGCGGCTGTATGCACCAACGCTTCCGGACCCGAAGGTGCGCATCGAGCTCTCGACGATCCACAAGGCCAAGGGCCTGCAGTTCGACACCGTGATCGTGCCGGGCCTGGAGCGCCTGCCGCGCGACGACGAACGCCGGCTGCTGCGCTGGACGACGCAGATCGCGGCCGATCATGTGGACCTCGTGGTGGCCCCGCTTGCACAAGCCGGTAACGAGCCCAATCCGCTCTACGAGTGGCTCAAGCGTCAGGAGCGCGAAAGGCTCCTGCAGGAGCGGCGGCGCCTGCTGTACGTAGCGGCAACCCGCGCGCAGCGCTGGCTGCACCTGATCGGCAGCTGCAACCTGCGCGAAGACGAGGGCGGGGCGGCGGTACTGGATCCGCCGCACGCGAGCATGCTCGGCATGCTCTGGCCGGTGGTGGCGGGGGAGTTCACGGCGCAGCTCGTGCACGGGGGTGCACCGCCTGACGGCACCGACGAGGAACCGGCGCGCGATCCACCGTTGCGCTGGCTGCCGCCGGATTGGCGACCGCCGGTGCCGCCGCCCGCGCCGCGCGTGGCTGTCAGGGCAGCGACCCGCCCTGCCGCTACGCCTGCCGTGGTGTTCGACTGGGTGTCGCAGACCGCCCGTCACGTCGGCACCGTCGTGCACCGCGAGCTGCAGCGCCTCGCCGCGCACGCGCCACTGGCGGCATTCGACGCCGCGTCGTCGCAGCGGCGTTTCTCCGACGAGCTCGCGGAGCTCGGCGTGCCGGAGGAGCTGCGATCTGCGGCGGTCGCGCGCGTGATTCTCGCCGTGCAGTCCATGCTGGGCGACGAACGCGGGCGCTGGCTGCTCGACGCGCACGCCGATTCCGTCACCGAGCTCGCGCTCTCGGGTCGTGTCCGCGGCGAGCTGCTCCACGTGGTGATCGATCGCAGCTTCGTGGCGGCCGACGGTCGGCGGTGGGTCGTCGACTACAAGCTGAGCCCGCACCAGGGCGGCAGTCTCGATGAGTTTCTCGATCGCGAGCAGCAGCGCTACGCCGCTCAGCTGCAACGCTATGCCGAGCTCGCTCGCCGGCTCGGTCCTGAGCCGGTGAGCGTCGGTCTGTATTTCCCCTTGCAGCGCGCCTGGCGCGCCTGGACGCCAGAGACCTAACCCCTCGTTTTGGCCGGACGGGGTGCTGCGCGCCGCCGCTCGGTCGGTGACTGGTCGCCGGAGCGCGGCCAGTTGGTAGTCATGACTCTGCAACGATTCCGCGATACCGCTGAGGGAGCAGTGTGCGCCGACAGGGTGTGCGGGGCACCCATCTTCCGCTCTGCAACGACCCTCGATCGTGGTCACCGGCCCAGCGAGACTCCCGGGCCGAGCATCGGCGAGCAGTCACTAAGGCCGAGCGTCAGCGAGCAGCTACTGTCACCCCATCTCGGCCGGAGAAAGACTAGAACGTCCCGGACATGCTGAACGGACGTCGGCCGCGTGCATCGGGCGGGCCCAGGGCCTGCAGCAGATTCGCCAGGTCCGGTGGTGCGGTTCCACGCGGCGCGAGACGCCCTTCGAGCTTGAAGCTGCGATCCCGGCCGAGCGTGAGCTCGCCATCGAGCAGCAGCGGACCGTCCGTCTGGGTGAGCGCTGCCTTCAGGGGCTCTCCGGCGCCGTCGGACTCAATGAACGTCAGGCGGTAGCCACCGAGGATCGTGTTGCGAGGCGGCGGCGCAGTGAGATCGTTTACGTCGATGGTACCGGCCGCGGCGATCGGCCAGTCGGCGTCGAGCTCGAGCTTCGACAGATCGGCCGCGAGCCGGCCGCGCCAGTTGCGTGCGACCGGGATGCCAAGCGCGGCTAGCGAGCCGAGTGACAGATCGGCTCGCGCCGATTCGAGCCGCACGCGTCCCGACCAGGCGCGTGCGAAATCGGTCTCGATGCGACCATCCGTGGCGCTCAGCACCGCGTGACCGGCAAGCGTACCTCGCACCAGTGCACTCGGCCGTAGCGACCACTGCAGGTCGCCGAGGTAATTGCCACGCGCCGCGAGTCCCTGCGCCCGACCCGACCAGACCGTGCCTCCGACCGCATCGGCCGCGACGCCGTAACGCTGGAGACGACTCACGACGACGCCGGCGGGCAGCGTGGCGATCACGAACACTGCCACTGCGAGCAGGCCAAGAACGATCAGGAGAGTGGGGCGGCGCCGCGACCTGCGGCGCGCTGGCGGCGCGGGTGATCTCAACTTCCCGCCGGGTGTGCGAGCGTCAGGCTGGCGTTGACCAGTCCGGGATTGCCCGTGGCGTCGAAGTTTGCAGCTTCGATCGCGACACCATGACGCTCCTGGAGCTGTCCGAGCCATTCGATCAGCCTGTCGAACGCTGCCGCTTCGAGACGCAACCGAAGACCGGCTTCACCGTTCGGGCTCTGGTCGCGTAGCGCGGTGCCGAGACCAGCCTCGCGCGCAGTGCGGTCGACCAGCACAACCAGCGACTCGCCGGTCGCGACGTCTGTCGCGCCGCCCGCGGCCGCGGCGGTGACTGCGGGCGCGACCTGGCGCATCCATGCAAGGTCGGCGGATTTCTGCACGACCCGTGCCTCGCGGCGGCTCGTCATGCTCTGCAACGGCAGGACGAGAGCGAAATAGAGCAAAGCCGCTGCCACGACACCGCCCGCCGCAAGGACCAGCGTTCGCTCACGCTGCGAGAGGCCCGCGAGCCAGGCGCGCAACCGGCCGATGTAGGCATCGAGAATCATGCGGGTCCGAGCTTGAGCTGCAGCCGACCTTCGACCACGTCGCCGCGCGGCGTTGCCGATGTCAGCTCCGCGTCGACTCCGTTGCGCGCCATCGCCTGCTTGATACCGTCGAGCGCTTCCACAGTCGGCGCGACGAGCCGCAGGTCGAGCGCATCGCCTCGGAGGTTGATCGCTTCGACTTTGCCGCCGGCAGGCGCACCTGCCAGCGCCTGCGCAAGCACCGAAAGCGTCGGCAACAGAGCTCCGTGGGCGGACCCGCCTCCACCCAGCACGCCCTGCATCTGCGTACGCGGATCGACGACCGGCTGGCCGGGCAGCGCCTGCTGGAACACCTCGGTGATCTGCGCGTCGAGGCGCTTTTCCGCACGCGAGAGCTTCCACAGCGACAGCGCCTGGACCGCGAGGAACGCAAGCAGACACGCTGCCACAAGCGCAGCGGGCAGACGCCAGCGCTGCAGCCCGCCGCTCACCGACCGGCGTGGAGCGTAGGTTCCCTGCAGCAGGTTGACCGCGTGCGCGCCGACCGCCTGCGCGGCGAGCACGGGCAGCGCACCTTCGGTCATCAGCTTGACCTGCAGGCTCGCGGTGCGTGCGCGCAATCCCTCGATAAGATCACGGTTGGCTTCGTATTCGCCGGGCGAAACGAAGAACGTGACATGCTCGCCCGGCGTGCCTTCGTCCGCCGGCGGGCCGAGCGCGATGTCGAGCGCGGTGGCCAGGGGCTCGGCGTCGAGTACGAAGGGCATCGCTTCGGCTCGGCGCACATACAGCGCGCTCTCATCGAGCAGGAGTGTGCAGCCGGTCGGCATCGCCGGCACGACAGCCGAGTCAGCGTAGGCCGCCTGCGGCGCGAGACCCGCCTCGCCACAGGTAACGCTCCAGCGATCCATGAGCCCGCGCGCAACCGCGGCGACCGGCGTGCCCATGGCGGAATCCGCGCGGCTGCCGATCGCGAAGTGCAGCGCGTCGACGTCCGAGGCGAGGTGCTCTTCGAGAGCGAAGGGCACGGCCTGCGCCACGCGCGCGCCGCCGCGCATCGGCAGCTCGGGCTCGGCGAGTGCAACTTCGGAGCCCGGCACCAGGAGCAGTACGCGTCGGCCGGCCGCGAGCGGCAGCGCTTCGGCAACCGTTCCGGATCGCGCCGGACCGGAGCGTGCCCCGTTGGCATCGACGATGAGCCACGACGCCGGCGCCTCCGGGGCGGCTCGGAGCCGTATCACCAGTGTCTCTGCCATCGAACCTCGGGAGTGCTACTCGCTGCCGAAACTGCGCAGGATTGTCCGGACCGGGCCCCGGCCTTCGCGCACGAGCAAACTGTACAGCGTGAACTGGGTAGTGCCAATAGTGACCCACACGCTGGCGCGGAACCAATCACTCGAATTTGTGATCGAGTTCTGTACTTTGGCCCATTCCTCGTCGCCGAGCTTGTTATGCAGGGCGTCAAGTGTGGGGTAGCACGTATCAGCACGTCGCTTGGCGGTGTCATCGGGGCTGAGGCTGAATTCGCGCTCCGATTCGCTCAGCGCGTCCAGCACAATAGGGAGCGCGGTGCATACATTGAGCTTCGTGCCCACCGGCAGCGCGGTGACCAGGGGCGCGAGTTTCGCGTAGCGCTCAGCGCCGAAGCCGTTCAGCACCATCAACTCGCTTGCGCGCGTGATCGTCATGTTTGCGGCGCGATGCGGCGGCGTGAGCGAGGTGTAAACGGAATCCTCCGCACCGTCGGGAAACCCGGGCTCCGCGTCAATGTCGACCCAGTCGGCGATCGCTGCGGCCCACGAGGGCTCGATCTCGAGCATCTGGAGAATGCGTTCGAGCTGCTCGACTGCCGCCTCGTTGGTCGTGCCGTCGGGTTTCTTGAGGTTATTCAGATTGAACCGGCCCTGCATGTCCTCGAGGCGCCCTTCGACCGTGCCTCCGTCGTCGAGTGGCAGCGGTGGCAGAGGTTGCGCCCACGCCTCGGCGGGGTGGTCGTCATTGGACTCCTGCCGGTCCTGGCGCAGGAAATCAGCGGCCCATGCTTCGGCGCCAAGCGCGACCTCGTAGGCCTGGTCGAGCGCAAACAGCGTCGCGCTGCGCCGCTGGTCCAGGTAGCCGCGGAAGAACACGCTCGCGGCGAGCATGGTGCCGAGCGCCACGATCAGCACCGCGGTGATCAGCGCGACGCCGCGCTGTCGTCGTCGTGCCGCTGCCCGCATCATCCCGCGATCTCCACGAGGCGGCGGATCTCGCCCCAATCCTCGAGCTCGAACACGACCTCGATTGCCGCCGGCCGGCTGCGTTCGATGCGCCCGCCGCCAACTGGCTGCGCCGGCCAGCGATCGACCCAGTCACGGTTGGCCGTGAGGAAGCGGAAAGTGATGCTGCGCACGCCATCGAGCATCCGCTGCTTCACGGGTTCGACGACCAGCGTTCGGTCGAGCACCGGCCAGTGGTCGCGCCAGAGCTGGTTCTCGGCGAGCCGATACCCAACGCGCTGCAGCGTCGGCCGTGGCAGACCCGCGGTGTTGCTCCACCCTGCGCGCGTGAGCTGCAATCGATACTCGAGGGCATCGGTCACCTGAAGCGCGGGCATCTGCCCGTCGCCCAGAGGCTGGCGCACCGGGCGAGGCTCGAGTTGCTCCAGGTCCTGGCAGATCGTTTGCACCGCACGCTGCACTTCCCGAAGCCGGTTCAGCCGCTGTTCCGCGTACTCGCTCTGCTGCTGCAGCTGCGTGTAGCCGGTGAGCGCGAGCGTGCTGACGACCGCAAAGATCGCGATGGCCACCAGCAGCTCGAGCAGCGTGAATCCGCGGGTCGATGAGTTCGCGACGCGCATCACTGCTCTCCCTCGGGAGGGGGCTCGTCCGACGGCTCCTGCGCAGGATCGGGTTCGTCGTCTCCGGTCTGACCGCCGGGCCCAGGACCGGGCTGGCCGCGCCGCCCGTCCCAAAGCACGTTCGACATGCCGGCAGGTGCGATCGCGGTGCCATAGAAGCCCATCGCGGTTGCGAGCGTCGCACCCTCGGGTGCATCGGCGAGGCCGACTCCGACGTCGAATCGATGCATGGTCTCGACCGCCGTCTCCGAGACCTTGACCGTCCAGCGCCATCGCTGCCCGGCGTACTCGATGATGTCCGAGCTCGTACCGACCTCCGGCGGTGTGGTCATCAGCCGCCGCTCGGTGACGAGATTCATCGCGATCCAGTGCGCAAGCGTCTTCTCGCGCAGGTAGGTGCCGTTGTTGGCGGCTTGTATCACCGCCTGGATTACACCCAGCATCCCGAGCCCCACGATAATCAGTGCCGCGAGCACCTCGATCAGCGTGAACCCGCACTCCCTGTGCAACTGTCGTAGACCGGTCGACAGGGATCGGGATGGATCGAGACGATTCATGGCCGCCGCGGCGTATCGTCGTGCACTTCGAACTGGCCCTCGATCGTCCCCGTAATCCGGCGGGTCTCCTGCGTGCCGTCGCGATGCAGGAGAATCTCGAACGGTACTACGTCGCCCGATGCCAGCACGAGGACCTGCGGCTGAGCGGGCTCGTCCTCCGTCGGCGCCGCGCGGGGCTCGAGCTCTACCTCGCGGGCTTCGAGCCGGAGCGAGGCATTGAGGCCTTCGGGCAGCTCGCGCTCGCGGAGCAGCGTGTCGTCGACCACCGGTTCCCAGGCCGCCACGCGACCGTTGTAGCGCAGGAAGTCATAGCCCTGGCGGTCGACGCGCAGACCAACATCGCGCCCATCGAGCATGGATTCCTCACGCGCCTGCGCAAGCACCGCCTGCAGACGCTGCGCTTCCTCGTCCATCTGGTGATCTCCGCCGAGGACACCGGTCGACACCACGGCCATTGCGGTGATGATGCCGATGATCACGAGCACGACCAGCACCTCGAGCAGCGTAAAGCCCGAGGCAGGCCGGAGACACCGCGGGCCCGTCAGGTCCGCAGGGTCATTCCTCGATGTTCCAGTTGCCGATGTCCGCATCGGTGCCTTCGCCGCCCTGCTGGTTGTCGGCGCCGAGCGTGTAGAGGTCGTAGTCGCCGCCGCGCGTGCCGGGCGAGATGTAGGCATAGTTGTTGCCCCACGGATCCTTCTGCAGCGACCGCACGTAGCCACCCGGTTTCCAGTTGCGGATGTTCGGGTCGTTGGGCTGCTTGACCAGGGCCTCAAGCCCCTGCTCGGTGGTGGGGTAGCGGAAGTTGTCCATCCGGTAGAGATTGAGCGCCGTTTCGAGCGCGCGGATGTCCTGCTTCACCTTGGTGATGTTGGCATCGTCGATCCGGCGGATGACGTTCGGCGCGACCAGCGCCGCCAGGATGCCGAGGATCACGACCACGACCATGATCTCGAGCAGCGTGAAGCCGGCGTATCCGCAGCGAGGCGCGGACAAGCGGTATCGCGCGATGCCTGCATGGCCGGCACCGGGAAGGAACGTCGTCATAGTGCGGGGCTTTGGCGGTAGAGTTAGCGGATCATAACAAATCGGACCGTGAGCCCGACTCGCAACCCCGCGATGCGACGCAACCCGCGCTTTCGCCTGCCACCGCACCGACACGTCTGGCTGCTGCCCGTCGCGATCCTCGTCGTGCTGCTCGCGGTGATGTACGGCGGTGATCACGCAGCGCAGGTGCTGCGCTACGAACGCGCGGCCGTGCTGTCGGGCGAGGCCTGGCGCCTGCTGACGGGTCATCTCGTTCATGCCGATCTATCTCACCTGCTGTGGAATGTTCTCGGGCTCGTCCTCGTCTTCGTGCTCTTTGCCGGCGAGTACTCGCCCGGCGAATGGATCGCGGTAATGCTCGCTTCGACCGCGGCGATCGACCTGGGGTTCCTCGCGTTCGAGCCCCAGATCGAGTGGTACGTCGGCTTGTCGGGCGTGCTGCACGGGTTCATGACCGCAGGCCTCGTGGCGTGGCTCCGGGTTCGGCGCGACCCGCTGACCGTGAGCATCGCGGCGATCTTCATCGGCAAGCTGATCTGGGAGCACCTGCGCGGCCCGCTGCCCTTTACTGCCGAGTCGCTCACCGTGCCGGTCATACACGAAGCCCACAGCTACGGCGCGATCGGCGGGGCGCTCTGCGCGATGGTCCTGCTCGCCCGGCGGGGCCCGGAGCGCGCGCCGCTATAATCGGCCGTCACCGCCGGCCGCCGGATCAATCGAATCATGACACTCGCAATCGTTTTCCCCGGACAAGGCTCGCAGTCGGTCGGCATGCTCGCGGCGCTCGCCGCGGCGGAACCGCTGGTTCAGCAAACCTTTGCCGAGGCATCCGGGGTGCTCGGCTACGACCTCTGGGAGCTGTGTCGGAACGGCCCCGAGGCCGACCTGGGTGCGACCGAGCGCACGCAGCCCGCAATGCTGGCAGCGGGTGTTGCGACCTGGCGCGTGTGGCGCGCGCAAGGCGGGCCGCGGCCCGCAGCCATGGCGGGCCACAGCCTGGGCGAGTACACCGCGCTCGTCTGCTCGAATGCGCTCGATTTCCGCGTGGCCGTGGACCTGGTGCGTTTCCGCGGCCAGGTAATGCAGGCCGCCGTGCCGCGCGACAAGGGTGCAATGGCGGCGATCATCGGCCTCGATGACGCCGAGATCGAGGCGGCGTGTCTCGAAGCCGCACAGGGCGAAGTGGTCGAGGCCGTCAACTTCAACGCTCCGGGCCAGGTCGTGGTCGCCGGGCTCAAGACGGCGGTCGAGCGTGCAATTGAGGCCGCCAAAGCGCGCGGCGCCAAGCGCGCCGTGCTGCTACCGGTGAGCGTGCCCTCGCACAGCAGCCTGATGCGGGGTGCGGCGGACAAGCTTGCCGCGCGGCTCTCGCAGACGCCGCTTCGCATGCCCGACGTCCCCGCCGTCTACACGGTCGGGGTGCGCACGCACGAGAGCGAGGAGGGCATCCGCCGCGCGCTCAAGGAGCAGCTCTTCAGCCCGGTGCGCTGGGCGGACACGGTGCGCGCCATGATCGCCAAGGGTGCAACGACCTTGATCGAGTGCGGCCCGGGCAAGGTGCTCACCACCCTCAACCGGCGGGTCGAACGCCGGCCGGATCTCACCATGCTTGCAGTCGACGATCCTGCGACGCTCGAGACCGCACTTGCGACCTGCCGGGAGAAGGGACATGTCTGAGAAGCGAACAGCGGTCGTCACTGGCGCATCGCGTGGGATCGGGCGCGCGATCGCGCTCGAGCTCGGCGGGCGCGGCGCGCAGATCGTGGGCACGGCGACCAGCGCCTCCGGCGCCGCGGCGATCAGCGAGTACCTCGCTGCGGCCGGACTCGCCGGTCGCGGCGCCGTGCTCGACGTCGCGAAGCCCGATTCGGTAGAGGCGTTTTTCAAGGAGCTCGACGCTGCCGAAGGTATGCCGGCGATCCTCGTCAACAATGCGGGAGTCACCCGCGATGGCCTGCTGATGCGGATGAGCGCCGAGGACTGGCAGGCCGTGCTCGAGACCGATCTGAGCTCGGTTTACCGCACCTGCAAGGCGGTGATGCGAGGGATGATGAAGGCGCGCTACGGCCGCATCGTCAACATCGCCTCGGTGATCGCGGTAATGGGCAATGCGGGGCAGAGCAACTACGCCGCCGCCAAGGCCGGGATGATCGGCTTCAGCAAGAGTCTTGCGCGCGAGGTCGGCTCGCGCGGCATCACCGTCAACGTCGTCGCACCGGGCTTTATCGCGACGGACATGACCGGTGTGCTCGATGAGAAGACCCGAGCGGCGCTGCTTGCACAGGTGCCGCTCGGCCGCCTGGGATCGGTTGAGGACGTCGCGCATGCCGTCGCGTATCTCGCATCGCCCGAGGCGGGTTACATCACCGGCGAGACTCTGCATGTCAATGGCGGTATGTACATGATCTGATTCGATAATCCCGCCAATTGGACCCCTATTCGGGCTTAACTTAGAATACGCGGCCCATGCCGTCTGCCCCAACGGGGCACGGTGTGCAGATCCGTTCCCCACACAGGACTCCGAGAACATGAGCAGCATCGAAACGCGGGTGAAGGCGATCGTCGCCGAGCAGCTAGGGGTCAAGGAAGAGGAAGTCACCAACGACTCGTCTTTCGTCGATGACCTCGGCGCGGACTCGCTTGATACGGTCGAGCTCGTGATGGCGCTCGAGGAGGAGTTCGAAACGGAGATCCCGGACGAGGATGCCGAAAAGATCACGACGGTGCAGCAGGCCATCGACTATATCAACGAGCGACGCGCTCAGGCCTGATTCATCACCCCTCGTGGCCAGGGATGGCACGAGCGGCCTGCGACCGCCCAGCCAGCAGGGAGACGGAGCTTGACCAGGCGCAGAGTCGTCGTTACGGGCCTAGGCGTCGTCTCGCCGATGGGCAGCACGGTTGCGAGCGCGTGGGACGGCATCGTCAACGGTCGCAGCGGGATACGCACGATCACCAAGCTCGACGTCAGCGCCTTTCCGGCGCGCATCGGCGGCGAAGTCGTCGGCTTCAATGCCGAGGAGTACATGTCGCCGAAGGACATCCGCAAATTCGACCCGTTCGTGCCGTTCGGGTTCGCGGCGGCGGTGCAGGCGGTCAAGGATTCCGGCATCGAGGTCACCGAGGAGAACTCCCCGCGGATCGGCGTGGCCATCGGCGCGGGGATCGGCGGGCTTTCCACCATCGAAGAGAACACGGAGAAGTGGCTCGACGCCAAGTCGCCGCGCAAGATCTCTCCGTTCTTCATTCCCGGCAGCATCATTAACGCGGCGGCCGGCCAGGTCTCGATCCATTACGGGATGCGTGGTCCGAACCTCGCACTGGTTACGGCCTGCACCACCTCGACGCATTCGATCGGCATCGGCGCGCGCTGCATCCAGTACGGCGATGCCGACGTGATGATCGCGGGCGGCGCGGAAATGGCGTTTACACCGCTCGGTCTTGGTTCCTTCGGGCAGGCCAAGGCGCTGTCGCTGCGCAACGACGAGCCCGAGCGCGCGAGCCGGCCCTGGGACCGTGATCGCGACGGGTTCGTCATGGCCGAAGGCGCCGGCGCCATCGTGCTCGAGGAGTACGAGCAGGCGCGCGCGCGCGGCGCGCGCATCTACGCCGAGCTGATCGGCTTCGGCATGAGCGGCGACGCGCATCACATCACTGCGCCACCCGAGGACGGGGAGGGCGCGCGTCTCGCCATGTCGAGCGCGATCCGTGATGCGGGGATCCCGCCCTCCGAAGTCGATTACATCAATGCGCACGCGACATCGACCGGTCTCGGCGACCTGGCGGAAACCATCGCGATCAAGCGCGCACTCGGCGAGCACGCAAAGAAGGTCGCGGTGAGCTCGACGAAGTCGATGACCGGACACCTGCTCGGTGCAGCAGGCGTGGTCGAGGCGATTTTCTCGATTCTCGCCATCCGCGACGGCATCCTGCCTCCGACGATAAACCTGGAGAATCCCGACGAAGGTTGCGATCTCGACTACGTGCCCCGGACTGCACGCAAGGCACGCGTCCGGGTCGCCCTGTCGAATTCCTTCGGTTTCGGCGGCACGAACGGCAGCCTCGTGTTCCGTGCTCCGGACTGAGCCTGCCGCGCCGGGATCGTCCCCGGTGGAGTTCGCGACGTCAAAAGAGCGCGCATCCGAGAGCTTGGAGCTGCACGCCGATGCACTGCTCGAGCTTCATGAAGCCTACCCCGATCGCTACCCGGTGTTGCTCGAGAGCATCGGCGGGGGACCGGCGATCGGGCGGCACGACCTGCTGCTCGCGCTCCCCGGCGAACAGCTCTCCCTGAGCGGCGACCTGCGCCTCGAAGGGGCGCGTCGCAGCGACGATGCGCGCTTTCTGCCGGCGCTCGACGCCTGGTGGTGCCACGAGCGAGCGGCAGGCGCTGCGGCGAAACTGCCGTTTGCCGGTGGCTGGTTTCTCTACCTCGGTTACGAGCTCGCGGGACAGGTCGAGCCCAGCCTGCGGCTGCCGCGCTCGATGCGCCCCGCGGCGCTCGCCTGGCGGATGCGCGGCGCGATCGTCCGCGACCGCCAGCAAGGCCACGCGTGGGTGGTGGCAGAGCCCGAAGGAGCAAAGGGTCTCGAAGAAGCCGTTGCGCGGGATCTGGCGAGGTTAAGCTCCGCGCACACGCCAGCGCCGCAGCGCGGGTCGGCGGTGACGGGCGAAGTGCACGAAGAGGAGCCCGCACGCTTTCTGCGCGTGGTCGAGGCGGCACTCGAGGCGATCGGCCGGGGCGATGTCTACCAGGCCAACCTGTCGCGCCGCTGGCGCGCGCAACTCGCGCCAGGCATGGACGAAGGCGAGCTCTACCGGCGGCTGCGCGCGGCCAACCCTGCGCCATTTGCCGGGATCGCGCGCCTGCCGGGGTTCAGCGTGCTGAGCTCATCTCCCGAGCGGCTGATCAGCATCGAGAATGGCATCGCGAGTACCCGGCCGATTGCTGGCACGCGGCCGCGCGGTCGCGATGCGCACGCCGACGCGGAGCTGCGCGCGGATCTGCGCCTCAACGAGAAGGAGCGCGCCGAGCACGTGATGCTGGTCGACCTGGAGCGCAACGATCTCGGGCGGATCTGCCGCGCGGGCAGCGTCAAGGTCGACGAGTTCATGACCATTGAGAGCTATGCGCACGTGCATCACATCGTCTCGAACGTGCGCGGTGAACTGGCCGACGACATCACGCCGGGACGCGCTATTGCGGCGGTCTTCCCTGGCGGCACGATCACCGGCTGCCCGAAGGTCCGCTGCATGCAGCTGCTGGCGGATCTCGAGGCCGAGCCCCGCGACGCATACACAGGCTCGATGGGCTACCTGAGCATCGACGGCACGCTCGATCTCAATATCCTGATCCGCACGATCACCGTGGACGATGGCGCGATCGAGTTTCGCACCGGCGCCGGCATCGTGGCCGACTCCTCGCCCACGGCGGAGCTCGAGGAGACACGCGCAAAGGCGCGTGGGCTGCTGCGCGCGCTGGGGAGCAATGCCTGATGGGTCGTCGGCTGGTCAACGGTGTCGACGCGGGTGCCGTTGCGGCCGATGACCGGGGCCTGCAGTACGGCGACGGCCTGTTCGAGACCATGGCGGCCCGCGACGGTCGAATAAGGGCGTTCCCGCTGCACCTGGCCAGGCTCCAGGCAGGATGTGCTCGGCTCGGGATCCCGATGCCGGAGCCTGCGTTGCTCGAGGAGGAGTGCCTGCAGGTGCTCGACGACGCGGGCTCAGCTGTCGTCAAGCTCGTCGTCACGCGAGGAAGCGGCCCGCGCGGTTACCGGGCGCCGCGCGAGCCGACCGTGACGCGGGTGGTGGTGGCGAGCGCGCGGCGCGCCACGACGGCTGGCGAGGGCATCGTGGTGCGGGTCTGCGAGACCCGACTTGCACGCAACCCTGCGCTTGCGGGCATCAAGCACCTCAACCGTCTCGAGCAGGTGCTGGCGTGTGCCGAGTGGGACGATCCCGCTGTCGCCGAGGGGCTCATGCTCGCCACGGACGATCGGGTGATCGGCGCGACGGCGGCCAACATCTTCCTCGTGCGCCATGGCCGACTGCACACGCCCGAGATTCGTGACTGCGGTGTTACAGGCGTCATGCGCCAGCAAGTGCTGGACCTGGCGAAGACGCTCGACCTGGATGTCTCGATCGGCGACTTCGGCTTGCCCGAGCTCCGTGCTGCCGACGAGATCTTCCTCACCAACGCGCTTACTGGAATCCGGCCGGTGATCGAGGTCTCGGGTGAGGGTTCGTGGCCACAGGGCGAGGTCACGCAAAGGCTGCGGATGCATCTCGAGGCAGCAGGCGAGCGCGGATGAAGCGCACATTGCTCGTGATCGCCGTTCTGGTGTTGCTCGTCGGCGCCGCCGCATCGGTCGCGTTTCGCCACTGGCTCGCGGAACCGCTTACTACCGGCGCGGCTCCAGTCGAGATCGAGATTCCGCGTGGCCAGCCGCTCCGGGCGACCGCGCGCGAACTGGCCAAACGAGGGTGGCTGGATCACCCGCGCCTGCTGGTGGCCTACGCCCGACTCACCGGTGCGGACGGACGCGTACGGGCCGGTGAATACCGGATCCAGCCTGGAACCACTCCGGCGGAACTGCTGCAGCAGTTCGCATCCGGAGCAGTGCTGCAGCACTCGCTCACGATCGTAGAGGGCTGGAATTTCCGTGACCTGCGGCGGGCGCTCGAGCGCGAGGGTCGCCTCGAACAGACGCTTCGTGGCCGCGAGGATGCCGAGGTGATGCGGCTGCTGGGCGAGCCCGGTCAGCATCCCGAGGGGCTCTTCTTCCCGGACACGTATCTTTTCGACAAGGGCACCGGGGACCTCGAGATCCTGCGGCAGGCACGGACCCGGATGAAGAGCGAGCTGGCAGCCGCATGGAACGACCGCGCGGACGATCTTCCGATCGCGACGCCCTACGAGGCGTTGATACTCGCCTCGATCGTCGAAAAGGAAACCGCGCTCGCGGAAGAGCGCGCGCGCATCGGCGGTGTTTTCGTGGAGAGACTGCGTCTCGGGATGCGGTTGCAGACCGATCCGACCGTCATCTACGGCATCGGCCCGAAATTCGACGGTAATCTCCGCCGCTCGGATCTCGAGCGGGACGGCCCCTACAATACCTACGTGCGCGCCGGCCTGCCCCCGACACCGATCGCCCTGCCCGGAGCCGGGGCACTGCGAGCTGCGGTGCAACCCGACGAGCGCGGCGAGCTCTATTTCGTCGCGACCGGGCTGGGCGACGGCAGCCACAAGTTCTCGAAGACGCACGGCGAGCACGAGCGTGCGGTTGCCGAGTATCTCGGCCGGCTCCGGCATCAGAACCGGGGGCGTTGAGTGCGCGGCCGATTCATCACCTTTGAGGGCGGCGAAGGCGTGGGGAAGAGCACGCAGGTCGGCCGCGCAGCTGCATGGTTGCGAACTTCCGGCCGTGAGGTGGTGGTGACGCGCGAGCCCGGCGGCACGCCACGGTCGGAGCGTCTGCGCGAGCTGCTGCTCGAGCGATCCCCGGAGCCGATGCCACCGTCATGCGAGTTGCTGCTGATGTTCGCCGCGCGCGCGACGCACGTTGCAAACCTGGTGGAGCCGGCGCTGACACGTGGCGCGTGGGTGCTCTGTGACCGGTTTACCGATGCGAGCCACGCCTACCAGGGCGGGGGGCGGGGCATCGCGCAGTCGCACATCGATGCGCTTGCGAAGCTTGCGCATCCTGGCCTGACGCCCGATCTCACCGTGCTGCTCGACGCACCGGTCGCGCTCGGTCTCCGGCGCGCCGGAGCGCGCCAGGCGCCAGCCACGGACCGGTTCGAGGCCGAGCGTCTGGAGTTCTTCGAGCGCGTCCGTGACGTCTACCTGGAACGCGCAAAGCTCGAGCCCGAGCGCATCCGGATCGTCGATGCAGCAGGGACGATCGACGAGGTCGAGGCGGCCGTGCGTTCCGCCCTGGGCCCGCTGCTGACATGAGCGCACCTGGAAATCCAGCCCGGAGCCGCATCGAGCTGCTGCCCTGGCATGCGGCGGCGCGGGAGCGCCTGGAGGCGGCCATCGCGGGCGGCCGTCTGCCACACGCGCTCCTGCTGCAGGGGCCGGTCGGCGTCGGCAAGGAGCAGTTTGCCGCGGCGCTGGCGGCGGCGCTCGTCTGCACCGGTCGCGGAGAGCGGCTGGAAGCCTGCGGCGCATGCGCGGAATGCATGCTGACCCGGGCGGGATCGCACCCGGACCTGCACTGGCTGCAGCGCCCGGAGGATCGCAAGACGATCGCGGTCGATCAGGTGCGGGAGCTGGCGGAGCGACTTGCCATGACCAGCATGCGCCGCGGGCCGCGGGTTGCGATCGTAACGCCCGCGCACTCGATGACCCTCAACGCGCAGAACGCGCTGCTCAAGACCCTCGAGGAACCCGCATCCGGAACGTTGCTCCTGCTGGTGACCTCACGACCATCGGCGATCCTGCCGACGCTGCGCAGCCGCTGCCAGCGGATCGAGCTCGCGCGGCCCGACGCCGATCTCGCGCGGGCCTGGCTGACCACGGAGCTCGGCAGCGAACCGCCGGCGCGCCTCCTCGAGCTTGCGCATGGCGCGCCATTACGCGCGCTCGAGCTTGCGCCACATGCCGCGGAGCTCGACACGCAGATGTGCGGGCTGCTCGATTCGTATTTTTCTGGTCGGCGCGACGTGACTGCCACCGCCGAGGACATGCTGGGCGATGGTCTTCCTGCGCGCCTCGACTGGCTCGAGAGCTGGCTGGGCGGCCTGGCGCGCCGTCGGTTGCTTGCCGATGCGACGCCAGTCACGCTTCCGGAGGACGCCGTATTGCAAAGGGTCGGCAGCGAAGTGAACATAACCGCGCTCTTCGGCCTCGTCGACCGGCTGCGCGAAGCAAAGCGCCTGTTGGACGGCTCGGTCGGCGGGCAGTTGCTGGTCGAGTCCTGGCTGGTGGAACTCGCCGGCAGCGTGCGATTGAAAGGAGTGGATGGATGAGCCCTGTCTCGCGGCAACCGAACAAGCCGGGTCTGCTGACGCTCACGATCAAGGACAAGAGCGCGCTGTACCTGGCCTATATGCCGTTCGTGAAGAACGGGGGCCTCTTCATCCCGACCAGCAGCAACTATCGCCTCGGCGACGAGGTTTTCATGCTGCTCAACCTGATGGGTGAGGACGAGAAGCTGCCGGTTGCCGGACGCGTTATCTGGATGACACCCAAGGGTGCGCAGGGCAAGCGGACCGCGGGGATCGGCGTGCAGTTCAGCGAGCAGGATCGCGGCAACACCCAGCGCAAAATCGAGTCGTATCTCGCCGGCGCGCTCGGCGGCGACAAGCCCACCCATACCATGTAACGCCGGGGCGTCGTCCTGTCAGCCAGGATGCCGTTCCGCCGGTTGGTAGCGCTCACCTGACCGCCGGCTCCATCGATCACGCAGCAACTCACAGCGGTCGGCACCCGCGTTCGCGGCATTTCCGCCCTTTGTCTGATCGAGCTCACAGAAATCACCGCTCCGGCAGCTGATTATGTTTGGCGGCGAACGGCCCGGTATCTGCCCCGGGTCGATGCCCTGTTGAAAACGCGGATACAGAGCGTGACGAAAGCACCCGAGCAACCGGCCAGGTCGACCAATCCGGCGCGCAAGCGCGCACCGCCAGCTGCCCGCGCCGAGGGCGACCCGGCCACGGCCGCCGCTGTGGCGCGGCGTACATTCCGCGAGCTGCTCGACTCGCTGCCGCTGGGACACCAATTCCGGCTGGTTGTCATGCTTTCCGTTGCCGTGGCACTGCTCGCCGCGCAGTTTGTGACGGTGCTGTGGGCCGGCTGGTTTGCGCGCCACGATGCAGCCAGCTTTGCGCGCACGCTGCCACCGTCGATCGCTGCAGCCTACGACCAAGGCCGCGGCGCGGACCTCCTGGGCAAGGCGGCCAGGCATCCAAGTCTTGTGTCCGTGACGCTGATCATGCCGTCGGGTGAGATCCTGAGACAGTACGTCCGCGGCGACCAGTCGACGAGGAACCGCGCAGCAGTCCCGGTCATGGACGCCGGCCTGCACCATCGGATCATGCGGCTGCTGGCGCTGGAGCCGATCCCGCTCGAGCTCCCCGTGCAGCTGCGTCCGAATCTGTCGGCGTCGATGATCGCCGTGCTGGATCACCAAGCAGTCTGGAGCGCGGTGCGTCGAGAAATAGCCCAGCTGCCCATCGCTCTCGCGATCGGGATGCTCTTGGCGTTCCTGGGGGCAAATTCGCTCAAGCGACACGTCGTCGAGCCACTGGCGCAACTGGCGAGCGCAACGCGGGTCGGCACCTGGGGCCCAGGGGCGGAGCAGGGATCCGCTTTGCGGCGCCGTAACGAGCTCAACCAGCTTGCGTCCAACTTCGACGCGCTTGCCGACCGACTCGCTGAGTACGAGCGGGACTTCCGCAACGTTCGTCTCGAGTCCGGGCAGCAGATCATCGAGCGGACGCGCGAGCTGGAGATGCGGCTCCGCGCGGCGGAAGCGATGACGCGATCGAAGGACGAGTTTCTGGCCAACATGAGCCACGAGATCCGTACGCCGATGAACGGCGTGCTGGGCATGGCGGAGCTCCTGGCGGGGACGAAGCTCGACAAGCGGCAGGAGCGCTTCGTCGAATCGATGCGCACTGCCGCGCAAACGATGATGCAGATCATCAACGACATCCTCGACGACTCGAAGATCGAGGCTGGCAAACTGGACCTGCTCCGCGAGCCGTTCGAGGTACGTGAGCTCGTCGAGGATGTCGGGCAGCTCTTCGCCGGCGCGGCAGAGCGAAAGCGCCTCGAGCTGATCTGCAGAGTCGAGCCCACCGTGCCGCACGGCGTCGTCGGCGATGTGCTGCGGCTGCGCCAGGTGCTGGGCAACCTGCTGTCGAACGCGGTGAAGTACACCGAGCGCGGGGAGATTCAGCTGCGTGTGGCGGACGAGACGTCCGCTGACGAAGGTCGAAGCCTCGTCTTCAGCGTCACGGACACCGGGCCGGGCATACCGACCACCCAGCATGCGGCTGTCTTCGAGCCCTACACGCAGCTCGAGAACGCGACGCGAATCGGAGGTACCGGACTGGGGCTCTCGATCGCCACCCGCCTGGTACGGCTCATGGGCGGCGACAGGATCGATCTGCGGAGCGAGCCGGGCCACGGAAGCACCTTCTCGTTCTCGCTGCCGTTCGAGGTTTCAGAGCGCGATCGTGCCGACGAGGGGGATCCCGCGGAGTTCAAGGGGCTGCGTGTGCTGGTCGTCGACGACAGCACCTCGAGCTATATGGGTCTCGAGGAGACCCTCAAGACCTGGTCTGCCGAGGTCGCCGTGCTCAATCGCGGCAAGATGCTGCCGGAGCGTCTGCGCAGCGCCGCACTGCGCGATCAGCCGTTCGACGTCGTGCTGCTGGACCACGGGCTTCCGGATGCGTCCTCGGCCGACTTGCTGCGCGAGATCCGGATGGATCCGGCGGTTGGCGGCACCTACATCGTGCTTCTCACCGCGCTCGACTTCGATGCGACGTACGAAGGAACCAAGGCGATCGAGCCCGACACATGCATCGCGAAGCCGGTGCGCCAGGAGTCGCTCAAGGGCGCGCTGCGCGCGTCGCGGGCGCCCCGCACGGGAACCCCCAATGCGCCGTCGGCCGCCGGCACCAAGGCCACCGCCGGCCCGACGCCTGCGCTTGGCCTCGCGGTGCTCGTGGTCGACGACAACGCGGTCAATCGGGAAGTGGCGGTCGCGATGCTCGAGGAGAGTCACTGCCGCGTGTCGCTGGCCAATGACGGCCAGGCGGCGGTGCTGGCGGCGCGCGAGCGGCGTTTCGACGTCATGCTGATGGACTGCCAGATGCCGGGGATGGACGGGTTTGCCGCCACCGCGGCTATCCGTCGCAACGAGGCCGAGCGTGGCATGCCGCCGACACCGATCATCGCGCTGACTGCCAACGTCCTGACGCGCGACCGCGCGCGATGTATTGCCGCCGGCATGAATGGCTTTCTCAGCAAGCCGTTTTCGGCGGCGCAGCTCACCAAGGCGCTGCTGCCGATCGCCGAGGCGCGCGGAACCCTCCGGGCCGCGGAGCCCGCGGAAGCAACGATTGAGCCGGAAGCCGATGCGGCAACGACCGAAACGGTTCCGGTCGACACGACCGAAGCCGAATCCGAGATGTTCGATCCGGCCGTCACGGACATGCTGGCGGCCCCGCTTTTCGAGCCGGCACCGCAGTCCTCACCGTCGGTGCTCGACGTAGAGCAGATCAAGGCCATTCGCGGTCTCGGCAAGCCGCACGTGCTCGAACGACTGTGTGAGCTGCTGTTCGAGAGTGGCACGGCGACCATACAGAGCATCGAGAGGGGATTGGCGGCGGGCGACCTCGCGGCGGTGGCGGCCGCGGCTCACTCGCTCAAGTCGGCGGCCAGCAATCTCGGCGGGCGCCGCCTCGCCGAGCAATTGGATCGATGCGAATCGATGGCACGCGACGGTGCCGACATCGCCGCGGTGCGAACGGCAGCCGTGGGTTTGCGGCAGTCCTACGCGGCATTCGAGGGCGCGCTCAGAGAGCTGACCGGCCGCAGGACGGGAACGTAGCAATGGCTCGTAACGAAGACAGGCGCTCACCGGAGCCGTGGCGCCGGAGCACAGAGGAACCGCGCATGAGTACTTTCAGGGCGAAGACGATTCTGATCGCCGACGACGATGAGGGGCATCGGCTGCTCACGGAGGCGGCGCTCGCGGGCGCGGGGTACGTGGTGATCACGGCCCATGACGGGGCGCAGGCGGTGACGGAGTTCGCCGCGAGTCACCCGGACATGGTCATCCTGGACGTCATGATGCCCAACATGACGGGGATCGAGGCCTGTCATGCGATCCGGCAGCGGCCGGATGGCCAGAACCTCCCGGTGCTGATGCTTACCGGGCGCAATGATCTCGCGGCCATCAGCGATGCGTATGCGGCCGGCGCCAGCGACTTCGCCCAGAAGGGCCTCAATCCGCGGCTGCTGGTGGAGCGGGTGCGTTTCCTGCTGCGCGATCAGGAACTGCAGAACGACGTCTGGTCGAGCCGCTCGAAACTGCTGCTGGCCCAGCGCATCGCCCGGGTCGGCCACTGGGAGCTCGACCTCGAGGGTCGCACAGTGAGCCTGTCACCCATGGCGGCCGTGTTGCTGGCAGTCGACTCGGGATCGCTTCGGGACTACGAGCACTTCGTGACGCGGTTGGACCCGGCCGAACAAGATGCCGTCCGCGAAGCATTCCGGGGCTGTGCGGCGGGAGCCGGGGCCTTCAGCTTTGATCACCGCCTGCACGTCGCTCGCGGTGTGGAGCTGTGTCTGCACCAGGAGGGGGAGCTGATTCAACCCCACGGCGCCGGCGAGAGGGGCGTGGTCATCGTCACGCTGCAGGACCTGACACGCCTGCGTGATGCCGAGGAGAACGTGCACCGGCTGTCCTACTTCGACACGGCAACCGGCTTGCACAACCGGCGACACCTCGTCGAGCGGATAACAGCCGCTCTGGCAGATGCCGACACCATGGCGTCCACCGTCGGAATCGTCGCAATTCGATTGCACAACCTGGACCGCCTGCTGCAGGCCCATGGCGCGCAGTTCGTAAGCGCGGTTGTGACCGAGGTCGGCAAGGGCGTCCAGGACGAACTGATGCGCATGGGCCTGGGCGGCTACATCGCCTGGCAGGAGGGACTCGATACGGTGTGCCGGATCGCCGACGGAGAGCTGGCGATGCTGCTGCGAAGCCCCGGATCACCCCAACAGCTCGCGGAGGTGACTCGCAGCGTGCTGGCGTCGATCTCGCATCCGATCATGTGTCTCGGCACGGAGTACGCGCCCGCCGTAAGCGCCGGGATAGCGCTCGCGCCCAAGGACGGAGACGACGCCGAGCGGCTGCTGACGAGCGCACACGGCGCTGCCCATGAGGCGACCGACGTGCGTAGCTTCGAGTTCTTCTCGACCGCACAAGGGGCGCGCTCGCGGGTGCGGGTTCTGATGGAGTCCGCGCTCAGAGGTGCAATCGAACGCCGGGAGCTGCGGCTCGCGTATCAGCCACGCGTGACGATCGAAACACTCGATCTGACCGGGGTCGAGTGCCTGCTGCGATGGGAACATCCGCAGTTCGGATCCGTCAGCCCCGAGGAGTTCATCTTGGTAGCAGAGGAGACGGGATTCATCGACGAGATCGGTCGCTGGGTGATCAAGGAGGCCTGCCGGCAGCTCTCCGACTGGCGCGAACGCCTGAAGGGCACGTTCTTCGCGTCGATCAAGCTTTCCGGCCGCCAGCTCCGCGACCCGCGCCTGGTGACCTCGATCAAGGACATCCTCGCGGCGACGCAGCTGCCTGGCGGTGCGCTCGAGTTGCAGGTAAGGGAGGCCAGCCTCATCGACGCGCCCAGGGAGGTGCGAGACAGGCTGACTTCCCTGCGCAGCGTCGGTGTACGCATCGCCATCGACGATTTCGGCACGGGTTACTCGTCGCTGGGGCTGATTCGCAGGATGCCGTTCGACTGCATGAAACTCGATCGGTCGCTGATCGCGGATCTGTACAGCGACCTGGGCGCGACGGGCGTCACCGCAGCGGTCGTGGCAATGGCGCGTGCGCTTCGAATCTGCTCGGTGGCGGAAGGAATCGAGGACGCGGCAACGCTCGACATGATCCGTTCGGTCGGCTGTGACGAGATCCAGGGCTTCTATGTCTCGCGTCCGTTGTCCGCAGGCGATTTCGAGCAGTGGCTGACCGCGGGCGGCGCGGCCGCGCTGCGCGTGCGGGAAACGATGGTTCTCGACGCTGAGCTCGAAGCGGAGGATTCGCGGCCGCGCAATGTCGGACGAGGCGGCGGCTGACCTGCTCGGACACGAGCGGGTACTCGAACGATCAGGTGCGGCCGGTGTTTCCGATCAGCGCCTCGGCGAGGTCGGTCGTCGCGATGCCGCCCCTCAGGACGTACGAGTCGTAGCCACGTTCGCTGAGGATATAGGCGGCCGCCGAGCTGCGTCTTCCGGTGTCGCAGCAGACAACGTAGGGCACCGCGGTATCGAGCGTCTTGAGCTTGAGACGCACGAAATAAAGCGGGATGTTCAGCGCATCGTCGAAATGGGCGTGTTCGTACTCGCTGGGCAGGCGCACGTCGAGCCAGCGGCCGCCACGGCCGATCACCGTCTGGGCCTCCGCGACGTCGACCCATTGCAGCATCGGCTCGTTGAGCAGCGTGTTGAAATCGTCCTTGCCGAGCCGCATCACGACGCCGTCGGTCAGCATGGACACCGTGGCGTTGCGCTTTGCGCCGGAAATGAGCGCTTCCTCGCCAAACGTATCGCCCTTGCCGAGCTCGGCCAGCTTTACGCCTTCGCGATTGAGCGGCGTCTCGCGCGTCACGAGGCAGCGGCCGTCGACGATCGCGTAGAAGAAGTCGCCTTCGCCACCCTGCCGGATTACGGTGTCGCCGGCCGAGTAGGTCATGCGCTGCATGCGCATGAAGACCGCCTGGAGGTTTGCCGGCGGGATCTTGTGGAACGCGCGGCTCTGCAGGAGCAGCGTCATCCAGTCATCGTCCGTGGCGGCTCCGGCGCGCAGGTCGCCGACTTCGTACTGGCCGGTCTGGTCCCAGGTGATCAGCACGTCGAGCAAATCGCTATCGATGGACAGGTACTTGATCCCGTCGGTGGCTACGCGCGCGCTGCATCGCCGCGGCAGGACCGGCGCGAGGGGATGCTTTGCGTCTGGAGTACCGCCCTTGATCGTACCGACTATCTTGCCTTCCGAGAGCAGGTCGACCGTACCGGAGACCAGGTAGTAGGTGCGCTTCTCCGTGTCGCCCTCCTTGAACAGGAAGCGACCCTGACCGGTCTCGCGTATCGCGGTCTTGCGCGCGAGCGCACGCAGGTTCTCGTTCTTCAGGCCGTCGAGCGGCGAGAAAACGCGCAGAATCTTCGGGTCGATCGGTTGAGGATTGTCCGTCATCGGTCGTCCGCGTTAGTGGCGCACATGCTCGCCGGCACATGTGTGCGCCACGGCAGCGGATCGTATCACACGCTGCCGGCGCCGAACGCGACCCAGCCCGCATCCGGGCGGAAGCGCTCGCCATATCGCGCCTCGAGCGCGGCGAGTCGCGCGAGTACGTTGTCCACGCCGCGCTCGCGGGCGTAGCGCAGCGGCCCGCCGCGAAACGGCGCGAAGCCCGCTCCGAAGACGACGCCCGCGTCGATGAGATCGGCGTCACCGACGACCCGCTCGCGCAAGATCGCGATCGCTTCGTTCAACATCGGCAGGATCAGCCGGTCGGTGAGATCGTCCGGAACGGCGCTCGCCGCAGCGGGCGGCTTCACGGCCTTGCCGTCCCGCCACACGTACAGCCCCTCGCCACTCTTGCGACCGAGCTTGCGAGCCTCGACAAGCGGTGCGACCGACTCGGGCCCCGGTCGCCCGAAGGCCTGGGCGAGGATGCGGCCTACGTGCAGGCAGACATCCAGCCCGATGGTGTCCGCAAGCTCGATCGGGCCCATCGGCATGCCGAACTCCTCGGCGGCGCGATCGATCACGGCGAGCGGCACGTCGTCGCGCGCCGCGAGCATCGCTTCGGACAGGTACGGCATCAGGACGCGATTGACGAGGAAGCCCGGGGCGCTGCGACAGGGCAAGGGCAGCTTGTCGATGCCCCGCGTGAAAGCCAGGGCGGCGGCCTGTATGTGCGGGTGGGTTCGCTCGGAGGCGATGACCTCCACCAGCGGCAACTGCGCCACGGGGTTGAAGAAGTGCAGACCCACGAGCCGCCCTGGGTCAGCGAGCTCGGTGGCGAGCGTCTCGAGCACGATGCTCGAGGTGTTGGTGGCGAGGACGGCGCGTTCCTGCAGCCTGGGCTCCAGACGCGCGTAAAGCGCCCGCTTGGCATCAGCATCCTCGAAGATCGCCTCGATCACCATGTCGGCCTCGGCGGCGCCGTGACCCTCAACATCGGCGGTCAGTCGCGCCATCGTCTCGTCCGCTTCACCCGGGCCACGCGCGCGCTTCTCGAAGTATTCCCGCGCGCGCTCGAGCGCGGGCTGGACGAACTCGAGGCCACGATCCTGCAGGGTGACGCGGTGACCGCGAAGTGCGCACCAGGCGGCGATGTCGCCGCCCATCACCCCTGCGCCGACCACGTGGACCTTCGCGGACTTCGGGAAATCCGTGCTGCCCTGGCCCTTGAGACGTTCCTGCAGGAAGAACACCCGCACGAGATTGCGCGAGGTCGGTGTGCAGACGAGCTCGGCCACCGACCGAGCCTCTGCCTCGTAGGCCGTGCGCGGATTCGCGCCGTGGCGTCGCCACAGTTCGACGATCGCGTAGGGAGCGGGGTAGTGCTCGCGCCGCGCGCGGCGTGCCACCTGCGCCAGGATCTTCGGCGCAACGAGGCCACGTACCGGGGCGAACGACAGAAGCCGCTGCGGCAGGGGGGCGCTCCGCCTTGTCGGTGGGTCGAGCGCCATCGAGCGGGCCACGGTGCGCAGTTCGGCGGCCGGCGCGAGCCGGTCAACGAGCCCGAGTGCCAGCGCCTTGTCGGGTCGGACATTGCGTCCAGTGAGCATCAGGTCCATCGCGGCGGTGACGCCGATCAGGCGCACGGATCGCACGGTGCCGCCGAACCCGGGGTGAATGCCGAGCATCACCTCGGGGAAGCCGAGAACCGTCTTTGGATTGTCGACACAGACGCGGTAGCGACAGGCCAGCGCGAGCTCGAGCCCTCCGCCGAGGCAATAGCCGTTGATTGCGGCGATCGTGGGGCAGGGCAGTCGCTCCAGCCGCTCCAGGATCGCATGCGCCGCCCGCACGAAGGGCAGCGCTTCCTCGGGAGTGCGGACCTGCGCGAACTCCCGGACGTCCGCGCCAGCGATGAAGCCCTCCTTCGCGGAAGCGATCACGAGGCCGCGAGGCGCCTGCCGCTCGAGCTCGGTGAGCCGCGCGTCGAGCGCCTCCAGCACTTCGCGCGACAGCGAGTTCGCAGCGGCCTCGGCGCGATCGAGCGTCAGCCACGCAACTCGGTCGGCATCGACGGTGAGCGACCAGTGCCGGACGTTGTCCACGGGGAATCCTGCCGCTCAGGCGGCGGCGCGTTCCGTGCCTTTGACCCGGAAGTCGCAGATCAGCGGCCGATGGTCGGAGTAGGTGACGTCGGGAATCTCGAACGAGTCGATCTCGATGCCGCGCGAGTAGAGGATGAAGTCGAGCTCGATGCGCGGTCGCCGCGCCGGATAGGACGGCAGCCGGTGAGGATTGGCGCTGCGCAGACCGGTGGCCTCCATGAAGAGCGCCATCTCGTGCTCGCCCCAGAAGGTGTTGAAATCACCCGCCACGATTACCGGCTTGGTCGAGTGCCGGATCAGCTCGAAGAGGTGACGGAGTTGCGCGTGACGATGACGGAACTTCACCGAGAGATGCACCAGGAACACGCACAGCTCGTCGAGCTCGAGCTCGATGATCAGCCGCTTGATCCCGGTGTCGAAATAGTGGAAGCGCTCCCCCTCGACGCGCGGGGAGGCGAGGAAGGCGTTGGCCTGCTTGCGGACGATCGGCACCATCGTATTGATGGAGCTCGTGCCGTACTTGCACTGGTAGGTGGAGTAGTGACCAAGCGATTTCGCGATCACCTGCGCCTGGTTGACCAGCCCGGTGCGGATCGACCCCGTATCGACCTCGATCAGCCCGACGATGTCCGGGTCGCGGGACTTGATGAACCGGGTGATGCCCTCCAGGACGCGGGGATTGCTGCGGAGATAGCCCGCACCGGGGACGGGCAGATGAAAGGCGGCCCCGGTACCGGTCGCGTACCGGATATTGTAAAGAACGAATCGCATCGGTCTTGGGATTCTAGCGACCGGTTTGGCATTCCGGTACCAGCCCTCGCGCTAAACTATTGCCACTCAGGGCGCAAGGAGTTAGAGGAGGCCAGGTGGGCAACGTCACGCAAGCGAACCCGATCCGGCTCTTCGTCTGCCATGTCTGGCGGCCAGACGAGGATTACCACCGGGTATTCGAGTATCTGGAGAGCGCGAGCAACTTCTACTACCGTAACACCAGCACGCCGGAAAATCGCCCCCAGGGAGATCGCGAGGCCCTGCGGGAGAACCTGCGCAAGCAGATCAACGATGCAGAGGTGGTAATACTTACGTCGTCGCTTTACCGCCGGAACATCGACTGGATCGAGTTCCAGCTGCACTGCGCCAAGGCTTTCGACAAGCCCGTCGTAATCCTCGAACCCTTTGGTGCGCAGGATACGATCCCGCCTGCCCTGCAGGAGATAGCGGACGAGATGGTGCCCTGGGATCAGCGCCAGCTCGTGGACGCGGTCAAGCGCCAGGCGCGTCACGAGGAAACGACGCGCTTCGACACGATCGAATTCAAGCTCGATTGAGCCGAATTACGCCTGCGACGAGTTGATGGCGCGCAGCGCCGGTGCGCGTTGAGCTTGTGCTCGCGACTGTGCGAGCTGGCCGTACATCACGATAAACCGCCCCGCAAACGCCGCCGCCTGCACCTCGGAGAGTTTGCGGACCGTCGTGTCGATCACGCTCGATCCGCCGACGGCGCGCCCAGAGGTGAGCGACGCCGAAAGCGATAGGAATTCCGCGCGCAGCTCGCGCGGCAAGTCCTTTGCATCGAGATCGACCAGATGCGTCCGGAAGGCATCCGCAAGCCGCTGCTTGACCGGCCCTGCGCCGGCAAGCAGGAGTGCGGCACCGTGGAACTTGTCCCACGTGGCTGACATCTCAAGCCCTCAATCAAAACGACCGTAGTATTCTTCTTAAAACAAACGGTTATGATTTGTTCTTAAAGGGAA
>Ga0207675_100000346_pt1 | contig 44265 bp, 40 predicted proteins | sample KBSSwiS42_FD_184305 | JGI IMG/M metagenome (GOLD analysis project Ga0207675, IMG submission 184305) | Switchgrass rhizosphere microbial communities from Kellogg Biological Station, Michigan, USA - KBS Switchgrass S4-2 (SPAdes) (version 2) | ecosystem: Host-associated > Plants > Roots >...
AGGGCGGCGGGTTTGGTCTTTGGTCACAGTTTGAGGCAGGAACAATCTGATGAAGTTTTCTTGTACCTGAAGGGACCAAAAACCAATAACTATAACCAAACCCGCAGCCATGACCTAAACCCATGACTTATTAAGGAAGCTGAGCGAAAACAAAAATGACCTTATTTATAGGTCCAAATTGACGAATGACTTGCTGAGTTAAAATATATATTTGCGAAAATTTTTAAATCGCCGGGAATATGCCATTGACGCAGAGAGCTAAGCAGGTAGACCGGAAGCCAATGACATGGCTCGAAAAGTTATATCTATGGAATATCTTAAAGGGGATGATGATCACGTTGAGACACTTATTTAAACGTAAGGTAACGATTCAGTACCCCGAACAAAAAAGAACATTTTCAAAAGTTTTCCGTGGATTACAAATACTGAACCGGGATGAAGAAGGGCGTGAGCGTTGTACCGCTTGCGGACTTTGCGCTCTTGCGTGTCCTGCCGAGGCGATCACAATGGAAGCAGCCGAGCGCCAGCCAGGAGAAGAACACCTTTATCGTGAGGAAAAGTATGCCGCGAAATACGAGATTAATATGTTGCGCTGCATATTTTGTGGTTACTGCGAAGAGGCCTGTCCCAAAGATGCGGTTTATCTTTCACAAACATTTGCCCCTTCCAATTATGGACGAAAGGGGTTTATATATAAAAAGGAAGATCTGCTGATACCAAATCCTAAAGAGGACCCGGAAGGGTATAAGAAAGCCCTGGGCGACAGGGCGCCAGGAAGACAGGAAAGTTCAGCGGTCTAATCAATTAGCCAATGCTTTTATCTCAAATTTTGTCCATCAAGAAACCATCTCGCTGCAAATAACTTATGGGAATTACGCAAATACTGTTCTGGTTGCTTTCCGTGATGGCGTTGTTCAGCGCCTTAATGGTTGTTACCAATAAAAATCCCGTCTATAGTGTATTGTGGCTGATACTTACATTCTTTGCCATCTCCGGTCATTTCCTGATGTTGAATGCGCAATTCCTTTTTATTGTCAACATCATCGTATACGCTGGTGCCATCATGGTATTGTTCCTTTTCGTCATCATGCTTATTAATCTTAATAAAGAGACGGAACCAAGAAAAAATCTCTGGATCAAATTCGCAGGTGCCGTAGCTGGTGGCTGTTTGTTGCTGGTGCTGGTCGCGGCTTTGCGCAACAGCGAATTGAAAGGACAGATGGCCCAGGTAAAAGTTGGCAATATCGGGCTGATCAGGAACCTGGGAATGGAATTATTCGGCACCTACGTTGTACCGTTTGAAATCAGCAGCATTTTGTTCATCAGCGCGATGGTCGGTTCAGTCATGATAGGGAAGCGGGAGTAAGTTAAAAATTAATATGCCCATTAATTATTACATATTTCTTTCAATTGCATTGTTCTGCATCGGAATCGTTGGCGTGCTCACTCGTCGCAATGCGATCATTATTTTCATGTGTATAGAATTAATGTTAAATGCTGTGAATTTGTTGCTGGTGGCATTTTCGAAAATGCACTACCTGAGAGGTGTGGCGGAGGGTAATCCGTCTGCGGGCACCGAGGGCCAGTTATTCGTATTCTTTATTATGGTTGTAGCCGCTGCTGAGGTTAGCGTTGGCCTGGCCATAATTATCATGATGTACCGGAATATTCATTCTGTAGATGTGAACTTTTTGAACAGGTTAAAGCACTGATAAATAAAAGTCAGGCCGGAGCAAAAGTATAGGACTCCTGCTGCGGGTATTAGTATGAAGAATTTTTTAGACATTGTTTTTTTAATTCCCCTGTTGCCACTGGTTGGTTTTGTCATCATTGGTTTGGGAAGAAAATATTTAACGAAAGGTCTTATAGGAATCCTGGGATGTGGATCGGTGCTTGTCTCTTTTCTGATCAGTATTTGGGTATTTACGGAAGTCCGGAATGGAAATAACTATGTAGCCAATTATTTTGATTTCATAAACGTGGGCAACCTGGCGATTCCTTTTGCCTTCCAAATAGATCAGCTTTCCTCTCTTTTTCTGTTGATCATTACAGGCGTAGGTTTCCTGATTCACGTGTATTCCACTTCTTATATGCATGGAGAAGAAGACGAACACTTCGGACGATATTTCTCCTATCTCAATTTATTTGTGTTTTCGATGTTGGTCCTGGTAATGGGCGCCAATTATGTGATCATGTTCATTGGTTGGGAAGGAGTGGGACTGTGTTCTTATCTTTTAATTGGATACTGGTTTAAAAATACCGAATACAATAAGGCTGCCAACAAGGCCTTTATCATGAACCGGATCGGCGACCTTGCATTTCTCATTGCGATCTTTTGGATTATTTCCAGGGTTGGTAATGTCAATTTCCAGGACGTATTTACACATGCGCAGGCCGGCAAATTTTCAACCACCGACCTTTCAGCCATAACAATCTTGTTGTTTATCGGCGCTACGGGTAAGAGTGCGCAGATACCATTATATACATGGCTTCCCGATGCAATGGCAGGCCCTACGCCGGTTTCAGCCCTGATCCATGCGGCTACAATGGTGACAGCAGGCATTTACATGATTGCAAGGAGCAATATTTTATATTCTCTTTCGCCCGTCACAATGAACATTGTCGCGGTTATTGGTCTCGCCACCGCCTTGTTGGCTGCTACTATCGCGCTCAAACAAAACGATATTAAAAAGGTGCTGGCTTATTCAACCGTAAGCCAGTTGGGTTATATGTTCCTTGCCCTCGGTTGCGGCGCTTATGTGGCTGCAATTTTTCACGTCATGACACATGCTTTTTTCAAGGCGCTTTTATTCCTCGGAAGCGGCAGTGTGATTCATGCTATGGGTGGCGAACAGGACATCAGGAAGATGGGCGGACTAAGCAAGCACATGAAGGTCACCCACGCCACCTTCCTCATCGGTTGTTTTGCCATTGCCGGCATTCCTGGCTTTTCCGGTTTTTTCTCAAAGGATGCAATAAAGGATGCAATATTTGCATCGGCTTTCGCTGCATCGCCGATTTTTTACGTGTTAGCAATCGGAGCCTCTTTACTGACAGCATTCTATATGTTCCGTTTATACGCTACAACGTTCAGGGGCCGTTTCCGCGGTACCCATGAACAGGAGCATCATTTACATGAAAGTCCTTCCAGTATGACGGTTCCGTTGATTATCCTGGCCATACTTTCTGTCATCGGCGGTTATGTAGATGTACCGGAATTTATTGCACCGGGCGTACAGTTCCTCGAAGACTTTTTGGCCCCGGTTTTTTCATCATCTAGAGCCGTTCTGAAAACAAATGAGGTATCTCATCAAACGGAATGGATGCTTACCGGCCTTTCCGCGCTATTGACTATTGCGACGGTCATTTATGCATGGTGGCGGTATAGTCGGAAGCCGGACATGGAAGACGCAAAAGGATTTGGAAAACTATTGCAGCATAAATGGTATGTTGACGAATTATATGAAAAAATAATTGTACGTCCGCTAAATGCGCTTGGCTCTTTCCTTAACGAAGTGTTTGAAAAAACAATAGTAGATGGCATGGTGAATGGGGTTGGCCGCCTGGTCAATTATGGCAGCCGCCAGCTACGCTTATTGCAGAGCGGGCAGGTAGGAAGTTATGTATTATTGATGGTGGTGGGAATGTTGCTGTTTTTTGTGTTTCAATTTTTTCTCAGAAAATAACGACCGATAGAAATACTTTATGATTCCTGTATTACTGATATTGATCCCGTTGCTGACCGGCTTGGCCACCTTTTTTATCAGGAATGAAAAGGCAATCCGCTCATTTATCCTCGTTGTATCAATTGTGGTTTTGGTTATTTCATTGGTGGGAATCATATTTTTTAGGGATACGCGGTTGATGGAGCATCATTCAGCATTCATGACCGCGCTGGGAAGCAGTCTTTCGTTGCGTCTCGACGGCATGGGTCAATTGCTTTGCCTGCTTACTGCCATTGCGTTTGTGCTCATTTTCCTCTCCTCCTGGGACTCGCTGTTCAGGTATAAAAAAGCAAATAATTTTTTTGCCCTCATGATGTTGTCGCAAGCGGGATTGATGGGTGTTTTCCTTGCCATGGATGCGCTTCTTTTTTATTTTTTCTGGGAACTAGCCTTGATCCCCGTATATTTCCTTTGCTCGCAATGGGGGGGCGAAAGAAGGATCGCTGTCACATTTAAATTCTTCATCTATACGTTTGTTGGTTCACTGCTGATGTTGATCGGGATCTTGTATGTGGCCGGACATAACCCGGACCAATCTTTTAGTATCGATTCATTTTATAAAGCGAAATTGTCATTTAAGGAGCAGTCCTGGTTGTTTTGGCTTTTCTTTATTGCATTTGCCATAAAGATGCCCGTTTTCCCATTTCACACGTGGCAGCCCGATACTTATGAGCAATCTCCTACGCCTGTTACAATGATATTGAGCGGCGTCATGGTGAAAATGGGATTGTTAGGCGTGATCCGCTGGCTGCTTCCCTTGTTTCCCGCCGCCGCTAATAATTGGGCAACATTGATCTCGACATTATGCATCGTCGGAATCATTTACGCATCACTGATCGCAATGAGGCAGGATGATCTGAAAAGATTGATTGCCTATTCGTCTATCGCACATATCGGCTTGATGTGTCTGGCTGTCTTCGCGCACAATACGATCGGGTTGCAGGGCGTGATGCTGCAGATGTTCAATCATGGGATCAACATCATCGGGTTGTGGATACTTGTTGAAATGATTGAAAAAAGATTTGGCACCCGCAAGATGTCGGAATTGGGAGGGCTTGCTCAAAAGAATCCTTCAATGGCCATCTTCTTTGTGCTTATTGCACTGGGAAACATAGCACTGCCGCTGACCAATGCCTTTATTGGCGAGTTTATGATGTTTAACGGCATCTTCAGTTCCAATGTTTACGACGGAAACTATACCATTTTTGGGACGATACGCTTAAACGCAAATTCCTTCGCAACAGTTTACACGATATGCGCCGGTCTTGGAATAATCCTGGCCGCCGTGTATACATTGAATATGATCCGAAAGGTATTTTATGGTGAAACCGTTACAGCTATTGCGGGTGCAAAGGATATCAGGCGTTATGAACGACTGGCGCTCCTGATGATCGTTATTATGATCCTGGGAATAGGAATTTATCCGCAAGCGGTTTTGAACATAACTAATGATGTCACGGATAGTATTTTGAAAATATCTGACCTCGTCAAGGACCTAAAAAAGTAACGGGAAGAAATGAATGTTTTGATCATATCAGCGATCCTGGGAGTGATAATGTTGTTCAGCGGTGTGCTGCTGAAACAGGCTCCCTTTCTCAGGTTCATCGCAGTGGTAGGAATGGCTGGGTTATTTATAATTAACATCCTTGAGATTTCGGGCATCTCCTTCTTTAAAATAAACACGGCCGGCATGTTGGGGTTCGACAGGTTTGCATTATTGTTCAACGCCGTAGTGCTTTTTTCAACGCTGGTGTATTTCATTTTGTCGGCGAGGGATATGGAAAAGGTGGGTGCGCATTACGGCGAATATTTTGCACTCATATTTTTTATTATTTGCGGCGTTGTCCTTGTAGTGTCCTTTAAATCTTTATTGATCCTCTTCCTTGGCATTGAGATTATTTCGATACCCCTGTATATATTGACCGGCAGCGACAAGAAAAATCTCAAGAGTAACGAAGCTTCTCTGAAATACTTCCTGATGGGTGCATTTTCCACCGGGCTTATGTTAATGGGGATTGCGCTGATCTACGGTGCGACAGGCACTTTTAATTCGGTCGACATGAAGTTTGCTGCGGATAAGCCTGCGCTTCTAACAGTGGCCGGCATGTTGCTGCTGCTTTTTTCGATGGCATTTAAAGTTTCGGCGGCCCCGTTTCATTTCTGGACACCCGATGTATACGATGGTGCGCCCACCGTGTTCACTTCATTTATGGCGACCATTGTAAAAGCCGCGATATTTATTGGATTTATTCGATTGTTTGATGAAGCTTTTGGTTCTTTTAATAAACAATGGCAAACGTGGATTGCGGTGATTACGGTCGCTACCCTGTTTATTGGAAATATCACTGCAGTGTTTCAGCAAAGCGTGAAACGAATGCTGGCTTATTCGAGCATTGCGCAGGCTGGATTTATGCTGCTGGCAATCTACGCGATGAACAGCGACGCAAAAGAAGGTATATTACTTTATTCGGCAGCTTACTGTCTTGCCACAATTGGAATTTTTGCAGTTTTGGCAAAAATGAGCGACTACTCTTTTGAAGGATTTAACGGGATGGCTAAGCAACAACCGATGATCGCATTACTCATTACGATCTTCTTTCTCTCCCTGGCAGGTATACCCCTTACTGCTGGATTTCTCGCAAAGTTTTACATGCTGAAGGCGGCGCTGAGTTCGGGGAGTTTATGGGTTGTTATCTTTGCCGTGCTGATGGCCGCAGTAAGCGTTTGGTATTACTTTCGCGTGATCCAGGCTATGTACTTTAAGGAGGGCCAGGCCACGGTGCAGGTTTCTGCTTTTTTTAAATGGACTTTGGCGGTAGTGGCCGCTGCTGTGATTTTGTTAGGGTTGTTTCCCAATTTACTGCTTTACTGGTATTATTTTTAGGACCGTTCACATTGTCATACTCATTTTACCGCGGGTAAACATTTGTATCCTGATCTTTTTTACTTTCTTTAATTTCGGGTAGCCTGGATCGCAAGCCCCGAATTGATTAACCAGTAACCCGTTTTTTTCGCAGATGAACTTCCTGGATATTTTTTCCCTGGCCTGGCGCACAGTGCGCAGCAATAGACTCCGGACGGGGCTGACCGTTGCCATAATTGCATTTGGAATTATGGCGCTGGTGGGTATTATCACAGCTATCAAAGCCATGAATCAAAAATTTTCAGAAAGCTTTTCTTCCATGGGCTCGAATGCTTTTACGATCCGCTACAAGGAAAGAAATATTTTTTTCGGCGGGGACGACAGGCGCAAAACTGAACTATCAAAAAAAGGAAACAAGAAAAAAGAAAAGAAATCCAACCTGGGGAGGCCGATCACAAAAGATGAGGCGGAGTTGTTTGTCGACCAATATCACTATCCTGCCGCAATGAGCATTTCCCTTTTTGGCAACCGGAATTCAATTGTGTCTTACGAGGATAAAAAGACCAGTCCCAATGTGACTCTGCTTGGCGGGGATGAAAATTATTTATTGTTGAATGGATTGAATGTCACGCAGGGAAGAAATTTCAACAGGATAGATGTCCAGACCGGCAACAGGGTTTGCCTGCTGGGATATGATGTTGCCACAAAGTTGTTCAGGCAGAACACTGAAATGGCAACCAACTCGATTGTGCGGATCAATAATATTCCTTACCGGGTGTTGGGAGTGCTGGAGAGCCGCGGGTCAACACTTGGTTTTAGCCGCGACAACATGATTTTGACGACCTATATCAATATATATCGGGATTTTCCGTCCGGCCGATCCTTTGTTGTCGCCGTTCAAACGGATAATATTTTGAGTGTGAACGAAGCAATGGGCGAAGCTGAGGCGTCTTTCAGACCGGTTCGCAAACTCACCACCACCGAAGAAAACAATTTTGTTTTGGACCGCAGTGACAGTATAGCAGAAAAAGCAATGAACAGTTTGGGGTTTCTTACTATCTCGGCTACCGTCATAGGTTTGATTACGTTGATTGGAGCAGCGATCGGGCTTATGAACATTATGTTAGTGTCGGTGTCTGAGCGAACCAAGGAAGTAGGCCTCGTGAAAGCAATCGGCGGTAAAAGCAAAATGGTTAGACGGCAGTTCCTCCTTGAAGCAATGATCATTAGTGTATTGGGGGCATTGTTCGGGATCGTGCTCGGTATCTTCGTGGGTAACATTTTTTCAATGGTATTGCATACGGGTTTTGTTGTGCCGTGGAACTGGGTAGCTTATGGAATTGCGATCTGCAGTCTCGTGGGTTTACTTGCGGGTCTTTACCCTGCGTTGAAAGCCGGCCGCCTTAATCCTATTGAAGCACTTCGCTATGAATAACTGACCTTTGTGGGCAGCATAAAATTGTTTTCAAATAAATTTCCCCGGAATTGCTGCATTTAAAAAAATCCTTAACTTGAACTCCCATGAAAAAAACCTTGGGTCACGGATTTTTATATAAACTTTTTTGTTAGAATTGTACCCTCAATAACACTTCCAAACAATTAAAAAACACTAAAAAAATCAAGATCATGGCTGAGACTAAACCAACTGCATCTGCATCAGTTAAGGCTACCTCTGTTCAGGCAAAAAAAACCAGTAATGCTATCTCATGGATTGCTCCCGTCATATGTATTGTGGCTGGTTATTGCCTCTGGCGATTTGTATTGGGAAATCCGAATGGGTTTGAGAATCCTTCGAGTGATGGATGGTTCTGGCCTGAGCACAAGAGACCAAAAGATGCAATGCACAGAATTTATGAGGGCGGTATCATCGTTCCGCTGCTCATTGGAATGTTGCTGATGGTAATTGTTTTTTCTATTGAAAGGTTCCTGACGATTCGCAAAGCATTGGGGAATGGTTCTATTTCTGACTTTATCCGCAAGGTTCAGTATCACCTGGCTAATCGCAATGTAGATGCTGCGTTATCTGAGTGTGATAAACAACGCGGTTCAGTGGCCAATGTTATGAAAGCCGGTTTGAGACGTTACAAAGAAATGATCAGTGAAGCGGGAATGGATACAGATCAAAAGGTTTTAGCGATACAAAAAGAGGTAGAAGAAGCGACGGCACTGGAACTACCTATGCTTCAAAAAAACCTGGTATTTCTTTCAACCATTACATCAGTTGGTACGCTCGTTGCCTTGCTCGGTACGGTAATGGGTATGATCAGGTCATTTGCCGCGCTTGGTGAATCGGGCGGAGGAAGTGACTCCAGCGCCCTGGCTGTGGGTATTTCGGAAGCATTGTATAACACGGCTTTGGGTATTGGTACGTCAGCCCTTGCTTTGATCATGTACAACATATTCACTACTAAGATCGACTCCATAACCTATGGAATTGATGAATCAGGTTTTACCCTGACGCAGAGTTTTGCTTCTTTATACAAATAATTTTAGTGAACGGCTTATGGATTTTTCCACGCTGTTCATCACAGTACTAAAATTTGGTGAAATATGCCTCATGTAAAGATTGCCAAGAAAAGCACTGATACAGATATGACGCCCTTTGTGGACATTGCATTTCTTATCCTGTCCTTTTTCATTATGGCTACGAAATTTAAGCCGGCAGAACCTGTAAAAGTCACAACGCCCAACTCGGTGTCATCAGACATGTTGAAAGAATCTGACGCGATGTTGATCACGCTTGATAAAGAAAATAGGGTATATATAAACGTAACTACCAAAAGCGACAGGGGTAAGCTGGACGAAATCATCCAGGGACTTAATACCACCCGCAGTCTTGGGTTGACACCGGCTGAGATGGCTAATTTCAAAGACGCCGAAATTATCGGTGTTCCCTTTAGCCAGTTGAAAGGACTGCTGGCCCTCCCCCGGGCAGAACAGAAAAAGGTAAAGCAGCCGGGCATCCCCGTATTGGATACGTTGAATAATGAGCTGGTCTGGTGGGTGGCGGAGGCGAATAAAGCATTTGCAGGCCGCAGGTTTTTATACCTTATCAAAGGCGACAACGATTCAAAATATCCGACCTTTGAGGCGGTGATAAATGCCCTCAGGAAGAACGAAATCTTCAAGTATAACCTGATCACTTCGCAGGAAGGAGCTCCTGAAGGGACGGAACTATTCAAGGAAAGAAACAAGTAATATTTTATTACCAAATAAATTTTTTTTATGGCAAGTATTGATACCGGCGGTGGCGACAGCCACAAAAAGGGACCGGGAGTAAAAAAAGCCAAAAAGCTTTCTACCCGTGTTGACATGACTCCCATGGTGGACCTGGGTTTTCTGCTCATTACGTTTTTTATTTTCACGGCAACAATGAGTACCCCGACCACCATGGACCTGAATATGCCAAAAGACACTGAAAAGAAGGAAGAAGAAACCAAAGTAAAACAATCAGGTGCGTTGACGATAATGCTGGGTAAGAAGGATAAGGTTTATTATTACGAAGGTGAGCTGATGCCCGATGGCTCCAATTTTAAATCTACCGACTTCAAAGGCATCAGGGACGTGATCATCAAGAAAAAGAAAGACGTTATCGCACACTACACTCCAAATGCGGAATGCGAAGCAAAGGCTAAGGAAAAAGGCAAACCGGTTAGCGATTGTTTCGACACTGACTTTGTTGTGGTGATTAAGCCTACAGAGGATGCAAACTACAAGAACACAGTGGATATTCTTGATGAAATGACGATCAACCTGGTAAAACGGTTTGCGATGATCAAAATCACCGATGTTGAAAGGGACCTGGTAAAGGCTACGGAACAATCGAGTGGTATTCAATAATGTGTGCCATTTTATGGAAAATGAAACGAATTGCATCTAATATTAAATAATTGTACATGGAAGCCAATAAAATATTATCCGCTGATATTCTCGACCTTGTGTTTGAGGGGAGAAACAAGGAATATGGGGCTTACGATTTGCGTAGGACTTATAACCGCCGGATGATTCGTGCGCTGGTTATTACAGGATCGGTCGCCTTGCTGATTTTTTTATCATCTGTACTTGCGAGCAGTTTGAACACGGGTGATGCGAAGAAAGTGGATATCAAGGAAGTGACGATCCAGGATATCAAACAGGAAGAGGAAAAAAAGGATATACCTCCACCTCCTCCGCCCAAGCCACCTGATCCGCCAAAAATTGAAATGCAGAAATTTACGCCTCCCAAGATCGTAAAGGATGAGGAAGTACAGGAACCACCTCCGGAACAGGAAGAATTAAAAGAGGCAAAGATTGACGTTCAAACCCAGGAAGGTATTAAGGATGAAGGTATAGTAGCCCCTGCCGTAATTGATGAAGGAAAAGGTATCGTTGAAGAGAAAAAGGAAGACGAAAACAAGATCTTCGAAAAAGTGGAGATCGAGGCTGCATTCCCGGGTGGTGAAAGCGCATGGAGAAAGTATTTAGAGAGAAACCTGAATCCCAGTGCACCTGTTGATAATGGTGCTCCTGAAGGTACGTATACAGTCTATGTGCAGTTTGTAGTGAGCAAAGACGGTTCCATCAGCGATGTAAGACCATTGACGAAACATGGTTTCGGGATGGAAGAGGAAGCCGTAAGGGTTATCAAGAAAGGACCTAAATGGACACCCGCCATTCAAAACGGACGCCAGGTGAATGCTTATCGTAAACAACCTATTACATTCCAGGTTCAATCTGAGTAATTCTAAATAATCTAAGTTCTTAAATCCTTTTTGCTGCGGCGAAAGGGATTTTTTCTTTTTATGCCTGACCAATCAGGTCTATTTTTGAAAACAAGGAAAAAGAATGGCACACGGATCACCAGGTTGGGACGATACCATCGTAGCATTGGCCACGCCACCGGGCGTCGCGGCCATTGGTGTGATTCGTTTGAGTGGTAATAATGCCTTTAAAATTGTCAATGCCTTATTTCCCTCAAAGAATCTGAACAACCAGGAACCCAATACGATTCATGTGGGTTATTTTATCGAAAATGGCAAAGTATTGGATGAAGTGGTGTTGTCATTGTTTCGGTCCCCACGGTCTTATACAGGTGAAGATGTTATTGAAATCAGTTGTCATGGTTCACCGTACGTACAGCAGGAAATCATAAACGCATGCATTGTAAAGGGAGCGAGACTGGCAAAGCCGGGTGAATTTACCCAGCGTGCTTTCCTGAATGGTAAGCTGGATTTGACGCAGGCAGAGGCAGTGGCCGACCTGATTGCATCCAATACATCTGCATCGCACAGATCTGCGTTGCACAATATCAGGGGAGGATTTTCGGAACAATTGAAAAACCTCAGAGAACAACTGATCAAATTCTCTGCATTGATCGAACTGGAGCTCGACTTTAGCCAGGAAGACGTGGAGTTTGCCGACAGGTCTGCACTTTATAGGTTAATAGGTGAATTATCGTCAAAAGTTAACCAGCTATTGAATTCCTTCCAACTGGGTAATGTGATCAAGAATGGAGTTAGTGTAGCAATTGTTGGAAAACCCAATGCAGGAAAATCAACTTTGTTAAATGCACTACTCAATGAAAATCGCGCCATCGTCAGCGAAATTGCCGGGACCACCAGGGACACAATTGAAGAAGTGATTAATATAGACGGGGTATTGTTCCGGCTGATTGACACTGCGGGGATCCGGACACACACCAGCGACATCATTGAAAGCATAGGCATGGAAAAGAGCCTCGAGAAAATTCGAACGGCCGACGTAGTGCTTTATTTATTTGATGCTTCCACCGAATCGCTTGCGGACCTTGAGTCACGAGTTGCCGACTTTATAAAGAACAATATCAAACATATTCTGGTTGCCAACAAAATTGATGTCAACGTCGAAATGAATTTCAAAGAAAAATATTCGCATCTGGATCATATCATTTTCATATCGGCCAAAAACAACCGTCACCTCGAAGTGCTGAAAGAAAGAGTGGTGGACACAGTTTTAAGTGGCCAGGTACAAACAGAAAGCACCATCGTCACCAATGCGCGGCACTATCATGCATTGCAGGAGGTGAACAAATCATTAGCAGATATTAAAGCCGGACTCGACAATAAATTAACGGGCGATCTGCTGGCACTGGATATCCGCCGTTGTCTTCATTATCTCGGCGAGATAACCGGCGAGATCACGAATGAAGATCAATTGGATTATATATTTAGTAAGTTTTGTATCGGAAAATGACCAACCTTTCGAAATCAGTCGTTTATAATAGTTTATACAGGTTTTCAGGCATTTAGATTTGCCTTTTTCTGCTTTTTGTTGCCTTTAGTCGCGTTTTTCTAGCTACAAATTTGGATACTATCTGAAAAGTAAGGGGCTTTAGGATACTAGGCTGGCGGCGGTTTTTGATCCTATTCCAAAAACTAAAGAGTTGGAACAACAAGCTGATTATTTCGGTGATGTTGTGATCGCATGGTATTAATAATTAGATCGACGACTAACTGGCTTGCACCTTGTTTAAAACTGGTAGGATGAAATATATTGAGGAAATTGAACCGTTGTTAAAAACGATGAAAGAAACTTCTGATCTTCTCGCCTTTCTTGAAAAGAAAGAACGGAAAAGAAACGAGTCTATTGAAAGGATTATACTTGTTCTAGGCATTCTCCTCGGCGGAGGAACATTTGGATTAATTGCCAATTATCGTGAGTGGGACAATGGTGGCATTGTTATCGGAATACTCGCGGCAGTGTTTTTTGCAGCAACATTAAGTATTCCATTGGTTCTTTCCCCTAGTTATATGTTTTAAGATATGCAAATCATGCTCTGCTGTTTAGAAAGCATCTGAAACATATTTAAACAAATAGGGCGCCAGTATTGCGCGAATGACCCTGCAAGGACTCTATTGTGCGATTGCGCTTGTTTGGATTATCCTTTTATATTAGGACTGCAAAAGTGTTAATTGCTTGATAGTCGCGGTTAGAATTAAGAACAACGCAGGAGATATTTTTTTGAGAGAAATTTAATTTTAGTATATTAGAGATAATAAGAGTTTGAACATCACTGTTATTTTTCCGCCGTTGACTTCAAAACTAGTGTTCAATCCGCGTCCTCACAATTGAAAAAAAGAAGATTCTGTTCCCTGTGAGTGGGAGGAGATAACCAGCTATTGACGATCTTTAACATTGAAGCACTATTGATTTCATTCCAGCCCTGGAAAAATTTATTACTTTCTTAGTTATAGAAACACACTTTGCGTGACAATGATCAATTCCGATTCAGTAACAACTTCGGAGAAAAAAATACTTTAATGTTTATATCACCAATAAAAAAATTCAATTATGAAAAAGGTAAAAGTAAAAGAAGAATATTTTATAGACCTTCTTGACAAAAAAAAAGGGTCTGTTAGGGACGAAAGAAAAGAAAAAGGATTTACTCTTTTGGATAAAACTCCAGAGTGGGCTACAGAAAAGAACTTATGGACCGAAGGAACCTACGATAGGAGAATCGAAGGGTGGGAAAAATTATGTATAGAAGCATATCTCTGTGGCTGGATTGATTACTTTGATATGGTTGAGAAGGTGCCCGATGACGCTCGTACAATTTATTTTAAATGGGAGGAAGACAAAAAAGATAAGCTTACATCATTAACAGTTTACCTTGATCCACCGCCGACTTCATCCGCGACAAGCGTGCCAAAACCTCCACCTCCACCCATGAGCTAAAACAAGATGGTGGTTTATCAACTTAGTCTCAGGGATTTTTTCGTCCTTGCCAATTCTATTATAAACAACGAAACCGATCGGCAAGGATAACTTAAAAATCCTAATTCAAAAACTTTAACCGATAGGTCTTAGGAACGTTTGCAGCTAACTGATCTATAAGTATTGTTATCTTTATGGATGTTTAAATCAATCTTATAATGGCAGAGCTAACAGCATTCGCATTAGAAATTATGTGTCCACCAGTTATTCCAGCAAGGGCCGTAAGAGAGTGGATGGATACAAGTCCAGAGAAATTTGCCTATCGTTGCCTGCCACTTAAAATGGCAAATCAAATTGGGTGGTGGATTTTAAATACAGAGAGTTTTGAAGCCAGTTGGGATGGAGGGAAAGACATAACAAGTATTCATTTCAAAAATGATGAAAAGCCAGCCTCCGTCGGAAGTCATTTTGGTCATGGAATTCTAACCTTTTGTATACCTTATCTATTTCGCACAAGCACAGATTACAATCTTATCGCAAAAGGGCCAGCAAATTACCCAAAGCATGGAATCTACGCCTTAGATGGTCTTATAGAAACTGATTGGGCAGTTTCCACGTTCACTATGAATTGGATTTTTACATCAAAAAACGAATGGGTCTCCTTTTGTAAGGATGAACCTATTTGCATGATTGTTCCGTTAAAGCGGGGTGAACTAGAATCCTTCCAATGTACCATTGTACCAATTGATTCAAACCCTTCGTTAAAAGCTGCTTATGAAGGATGGGCATTGAGCCGAGAAATTAATTTAGTAGAGAACAAGCTTTTTAATGACAATTCATCTGAAAAATGGGAAAAACATTATTTACATGGAAACTATCCCGGAGTACCTAAAATAAAGAATACTCAGAAAAGCATACAACTCCAAGAATTTAAAGATCTACGCTCTCTTGAGTCTTAAAACAACAATTATGGCTATGGAAAAGGAAAACCCTGGGGAACACGTACAGATCACTGAAAATAATGGAGAAGTATACCGTATCCCAGCTGCAGACTTGTCTCGTTACATCATTCCAAAGGAAAAAGCTTATGAGATTCGTTCTGATGTTGGAAGAAAAGGTTCAGTGGTAGTAATGCCTCCAACGAAGCTTCTCCGACTTGTTAGAATCTTGATAGAATTAGATAGATTAAATGAATTTAAGCAACACCCCCATGTTATAGAACACGAAATCGTCTTGCCATCATTCGCCTATGCTGAACTGCGTAACTTTTCAGGCAATAAAAAAACGGAGGCCAACCTACCTGAATTTTCATGTCGATTAAGCCTTCAAAATTTTGTTGAACTATTAGAAGGAGTCGTGCGTAATAATAAATTTGACCAAGCAATTACTATACTTAGAACTATAGACACCGAAATGTTTTTAATGATCCCAATAGAACTCTCTAGTCAAATAAAAATGACTTTGTTCGAAATTTCAAAAACTCAAAAAGTCCCAAAAGACTGTCCTAAAGTACTTTTTAAAGCCAAACTGTGGCTGTAAGCCGCCTGCTCCTTCCTCCTGGTTCAGCATCACCCGTATACCTCGTTATTATACCATTTTATCATAGAAAGAACTAAAACAAAAAGCAAGACTAATTGGCTCTTTTTCCCGGTTCTTAATGTCAGTTTGTAAGTTTTTTTCGACCTGACTCCGGTAAGGAAAACGGCGCGGCAATTTTTATTATAATATATCAGGGTATTATGTATCCACTCGTGCTAAAATGAAACTTCCATTACTAGCGCTAGGCTTTCTGAAATTTTAATGATTCATTTAGTAAGTGTCGGAAACACAAATGCACGACAACATTTTTAACTGTAAAACTTCTCACAAGAAAGAGTGTACATTTAGTGTATCAGAACCGCTTAAAACCTTTATTATGCCACACTTTATTCTTGTCCTAAGATTTCAAGACAATTCAGCCAATTGGTTCGTCCGAAATTCAAACGATAATCCGCAAGTACTAATTGATCATCCTTATTATAATCCACAAGTATCGCATCCCATTCCTAAAGTACAGGGAGATTCGAATTATCAAGACGTCGAAGCGATAGATGTGAGAAAATAGTAATCGGAGATTAGGTCACTGCATCGTTAAATGGAAGACGTCAAATGCTGAGCAAAGAAAAGGCGATTCAGTGCTTGTGGATTTAGATACTCATAGTCGATTCGAACATGGCCACCATTTGGTACGCCACCACCTGGCAATTGAAGTTCTTCACGTACTATCCTTGATTGGTTGTCGTAAAAGAATCTCAAACACAACGACTGTGGTGGACTATAATATCAAATATCAATACTATTAATTCTTTTTCCTGCTTCAACAGGTTTAAATCACAATAAGCGGTTATTTATTGATACCAGTTTGTAAGGTAATCGTTAATTCATAATTGTACAGAATGGGATTATAATATCGATTGTTTGACTGGTTGAATTAAGGAAGGCGAAGCTTTCGAATTATGAACCCCTATTGCAGCTAATTGAATTGCTGAATATCAGAATCGATAATTCTATATATTGACCGTTTAGGATATTATAGGAATTCAAGTAGACTCCACAAAATACATATCTATCTCTCCTTTATTCTTGGCTTCAATTTTTCCACGATGTACACAATTGAATTGCTCCTTAACCAACTCGTATGTATGTTGCGAGATATTTATTTTTCCAGGAGCTCCTGATTGTTCCATTCTTGCTGCAAGATTCACAGTATCACCCCAAATATCATATTGGAATTTTTTTATTCCTACCACACCGGCAACAACAGGCCCGGTATGAATCCCGATGCGTAATTCAAAGTAAGGTCTGTTTGATGAGACTCTTTCTTGTTTCAGTTTTCCAATTTCATTTTGCATGGCAATAGCAGCTTCTACCACATTTTGCACTGTTGCTGAATTTTTTTCCGGGAGTCCACCTGCTGCTACATAGGCATCACCAACCGTTTTAATTTTTTCCAATCCATATTTTTGAATGATACCATCAAAAACACTGAAATAGATATTAATCTCTTTTACCAGTTCCTGTGCAGTCATTTTTTCTGCTACATTGGTAAACCCTTTAATATCGCTGAACAATACCGTTACTTCATCAAATGATTTTGCTGTAGTGTATCCTTTTTCTTTTAATTCATCAGCTACTTCGGAGGGAAGAATGTTTAAAAGTAATTCATCTGATTTTTCTTTTTGCTTTACCACTTCGGCTGTTCTTTCTTTTACCGTTTGTTCCAGTATTCTTTTTTGTTTACGCAGTGTAGCAGTTCTCCAGCGGTAAATGCCATATAAAAGGACTATGAAAATAATTCCCATCAGTGTTCTGAACCACCATGTTTGCCAGAAAGGCGGGGCAATGACAACGTCAATTCTTCGCTCTGCCCATATACCATTGCTGTTGGCCCCCTTTACCCGGAAAATATATTTACCGGGGGGAACGTTGTAATACATCGCCCTTCGCTCGGAACCAGCTTTGATCCAGTCGTCATTATAATTCTCCAGCATAAAGAAGTGGCGGTTATCCTCAGGGCTGTTATAATCAATTGCGGCAAACTCAAAAGTAAAAGTGTTCTGGTTGTGTTTCAGCCGAATTTGCTGAACCAGCGGAGAGAGAACTGTCAAAAGATTATTTTTTTCAGTTTCTTTACCACTCGTTGTTAAATGAAAGTCAGTAAAAACAATTTGCGGTGGCTTTACATCTTTTGCCAATTGATCCGGAAATAAAACAAAATAGCCAGAATATGTGCCGAAGATTAATTTTCCATTGTTTCCTTTATAAAAGGCACGTTCTCTTAAATCGGTTCCATTTATGCCATAACTTTTTCCATATACCCGGGTTACAATTCGCTGCTTATTTAATTGGGAAATTCCCTTTGGGGAACCTACCCACAAATTATGTTGTTCATCTTCACCAATTGAGCGAACAAAACTGAATTCTGTATGAGTAGATGAATCACTAAAAGGGGAAAACCTGTCATTTGCTCTGCTGTATTGAAAGACACCTTCATCACCTCCGGCCCAAAAGATTCCTTCAGCATCTTCACAGACACAATAGATTCCCTTTCCTTTTAAATAGGTCCTGATATTTCCGTTTGCAGGATTAAGCTGATGTATATCACCTACCATTTGACATCCTACCCATATTTGACCCTGCCTGTCTTCCAGAACTGCGCTAACGACATTTCTAAAAGGTGTACCAGTTTCAGCAGGATGAAATATATATCGTTGAATCGAATTGGTTTCACGGTTCATCCGGTTTAATCCTTTAGTTGTTCCAATCCATAGATCAGATTGCCTGTCCTCATATACGGCTAAGATCCAATTATCGCTCAGACTATTGGTGTCTTTAGTATCGTGACGATATCGTATAAAAGTTCCTTTATTCTTATCCAATAGGTTCAAACCATCCTGAGTGCCAACCCAAATATTACCTTGCCGGTCTTTTTTTATTACTTGTACAGAATTATTACTAAGTGATCCGGGATTACCAGGATCATTCGCAAAGCGTCTGATTTCGTTTTCAGCCCGATTGGATTGTAACTGCAAACCTTTTTCTGTTCCTCTCCAAAGGTTTCCATCCGCTTCCTCATAAATTGAATTAACAGAACCATCAATGCTCTCGTAATAAGGAATGCTCTTACGGCGCGGATTGATGCGGTAAAGATTACCTTCATCCCACAAAGTGCTTATCCAAATAACGCCATCCATCGATCTATAAGCCCACCATGCAGTTCTGGCTGTAAATGCCCCGGCCGTATCTTTTTCCAATTCATAATGTCTTATTTTTTTGGTGTCAGGATTATAATAATTCAATCCCGACTGCGCCGTTCCGATCCATATGGCCCCGGTAACATCTTCTAATATAAAGGTGATGTAATCATTATAGGGTTTATTTTTAAAAAGTGGACGACTGAGTTTTTCCGGATGTGCCGGATCATAAAGATGGCGTTGAAAAGTTCCGTTTACTCTATCCATGGTGTGTAACCCATCGCCAGCTGTGCCTACCCAGAAGTTGCCCTTGCTGTCTTCAAATATGGACCTCACTTTATTATTGATCAGGCTGTGCGGATTTTTTGGGTCATGCAGGTAGCGTGTAAATTTCCCGGATTTTTTATCCATTCGGTTTAATCCGCCTTCATCTTCTTTACCTGTATACACACTACCTGTTCCAATCCATAATGTATTTTGCTTGTCTTCATAAATAGCAACAACCATATTATTACTGATACTTGTTGAGTCGTTAGATTGATTACGATAATGAAAAAACTTACCTGTTCGTGCATCAAGGCGGTCCAGGCCATTTTCACCACCCACCCAAAGAACGCCTTCATGATCTACTAAAACAGCCGACACCCAATCAACACTAACGCTTGCCGGATCATTTGGATCATGAGGAAAGTGTGTAAAGATGCCGGTAGCAGGATCAAACCGTTCAAGCCCTTGTCCTTGTGCAGCTATCCAAATGATTCCTGAGGAATCAATGCAAATCGCTTCGAGGAAATCGGTTGCAAGAGAATTAGAATCATCCGGGTTATTCTTATAGTTGGTCATCTGGTAGCCATCGTATTTGAAAAGCCCCTTTTTGGTCGCAAGCCACATATACCCATACTTATCCTGAACAATGCCGCTAACATGCGAAAATACTTGTCCTTCAGGTGGCAGAACTTTGTTAAAGAATATTTCTTGCGGGCTGGCTGGGTAAGTCTCCATCAGCAGGAAGAAGAGAACAAAACAGAATGGAGGTTTGGGTTTCATTGAATAATCTCTTTATTTCAATGTCTTATTTAAAAGAAATCTGTGATCTATTATTATGATTTGCCCCCCTAATTGACAAATTCATTTATTCGATGACTCTTATTTTTAATAACACTTGCATACCACCGGCATAGTTGTCGCCATGCATCAGGTCAGTAATTCTTATGTAGTAATCATTTACCTTTCCGTTGTTGTCCGTTGCGGATAATCGGCGTCAATCTAAAGTTAGATTTATTTTAATACATTAGCACAAAACGGGGCAGCCAATGCCAATAGACCATCCATCATTGTCAATGGCAAAGGCATTGAATGGCCAATGCGAAAGCCTTGAAGGGAAGGGCGAAAAGCAAGACGATTACCCAAACCATGATGCTAAACATGGTTGATATTGTTGGCAAGAGCGGATTGCCTGATAGAAAAACCATCAGTCCGATTAAAGGTCCTGATACCCACCAGGGCCGTGGTTGCTTAATGACTTCTATCATAGTTTTTGATTTGAGATGAAATAGCCTACTTTCTCAGATACTTTTAAATTTTGCGCTGCGCCTGGCGAAGAATTTATTATTTAGCCAGCCTATGACGTTTATAAAGTCGTTATCCCGGCATTTCATCCGATAAAAAATAACTAATGATGACAGGATGGTTAATAAGCCAATTACCAGTAAGGACGCATTAAGGCCGAAACTATCGGCAATAATTCCGGTAAGGATAGCTCCAAATGCATATCCCAGGTCCCTCCAAAGGCGAAAAACGCCCAAACTATTTGCACGATCAGCAGGATGGGTATTTTCAGCAACGGTTGCCAGGAATGTTGGATAAACCATTGCTGTTCCCCACCCCAATATGATGGCAAGGATAACAAAATGACTCATTGACTCAGCAAACAGCATTATTATTAATGTCACTCCTTGCAACAGCATTCCAAGAAAGAGTAAATCTCTTTTGCAGAAATGATCCGCCATTTTACCTGTAATCAATTGACCGAGGCTCCAAACCGCAGGATAAATAGCGGTCACAATCCCGATTTGTTCTAATGTAAAGCCTTTTGAAGCCAAAAGTATGGGAAACAACCCCCAGGCAAGTGCGTCATTTAGGTTATTGATCAGTCCGGCCTGCGTAACTGAGCTGAGGATTTTATTTTTCCAGGTGGTCTGCCAGAAAATATTGTCCAACCTGGCCAATTTGTTGGTTGTCGTCTCAGCATTAATGTGATGCTTTGTATCCTTCACAAACAGCCAACTTGAAAAAAGCCCCGCAAGACACAATACCACTCCAATATAAAAAGGATAGGGCCGCAATCCATACTCCGAGGCGACCCAACCCGTGAAGAATGCAACCAGTCCAAGCGCGAGATAACCAGCAAATTCATTTAATCCCATTGCAAATCCTCTTTCCTTTTCTCCAACCAAATCAATTTTCATGACAATCGTACTGCTCCAGGTTAACCCCTGGTTGATCCCGAGCAAAATATTTGCTGCAACAATCCAATTCCAGCTTTCAGCATACATCAAGACAAATGGTACTGGAATGCCAATAAGCCAGCCCAACACGAGCAAATTTTTCCTTCCGATCCTGTTCGCCAGTACGCCTGTGAAATAATTCGTCAGGGCCTTCATAACCCCAAAGACTATAATGAAAGAAAAGATCGCCGTTTTTGCCGCGATATGAAATTCAACGTCTGCAATTCTTGGCAAAATGCTTCTTTCAAGCCCCACCATTCCTCCGACAAATGCATTAATGATAACAAGCAGGGTGAATTGCTGCCAGTTCTCTTTCAATCCGAGTTTTACCTCTTTCATATCAGTCACCTTAAATAGGCTGCCAGACGTTTTAGTACAAACCTGACCAGATTGAGTGTTTCAATACTTCCAAATTCCTCGCCTTTTTCAAAGTCTCCTTCCGATTGAGCCATAAAGTTGGTAAGGTGTGCAAAGCAAACGATGTTGAACTTTTTTACTTCGGATAAGGCATAAAGCGCAGATGCTTCCATTTCGACACAAGTGATACCCTCCCGTTTCATTGATTCAATAGCAGATGCTGTTTCCCTGTAAGGCGCATCGGTTGTCCAGCTGGTTCCTTCGGAATACGGACAATCATGATCCTGTTCCATTCGACGTAAGGCACGAAATAAATCCTGGTTCAATGATGAAGGTTTTTCGCCAGGCAAATAATGATAACTTGTGCCCTCGTCGCGCATGGCAGACGTTATCAATGCAAAACGTTTAGTATTATCCGGCTCCTTAATTATTCCGGCAGATGTAACACTGATTAATTTTTTACAACCTGAAACAAAAAGCTGCTCTGCCACCAGCACTGCATAGGGCGCACCTACTACGCCGGGAACGATACCGATTTCATGATCGTCCAAACGAAAGCTGTATAATGAAGAATGATAACAAGCCCAACACTCGCTTTTTGCTGCCATACCTTTTCTCATAAGATAATCTACCAAATCGCCATCCGGGTCAAGCAGACAAACCGCCGGAACATTACATTCCTTTTTATTTTTTTGTCGTCTTGCTTCACGCAGCAAATTTTCAGGCAGGAATATTGACGGTTCGTCATAAAATTTATTCAATAAGATACGCTCCATTTCAACCTATGTTTGGTTTATTGAGTTATTGCCATGCTGTGGAAACTATAGCGCACATTGGTGCCCTCATTGGCGCTCCAAATCCCCTTGGAAAAGCTCTGTTTCAACTGGATGGAAAAAATAAAATCGAGGTGAGCGAATAATCCTTTAATACGTTCAGCAACTTCCAAAGCGTACGGCTCAAAGAACATTGGTCCAAGACATTCCTCGTAATGATGGTGAACGGAACCGGAAAAAGTAAATGCAGAAGATGAATTGATTTTAGTATCCATAGAAATATTCCATAAAGAATTAAGAAACAGCACAACGATTAGCACCTGCCTCCAGTTCAACAGGATTTATATCACTGAAATCACCTTTCAAATTCTTGTCCACGATCGAAAGGTAATTTTCGGGTGTTGCAGGAATGCGTTGCAACAATGTATTAATGAAATCTTCTTCTGACAAAGACAGCATAGGCACACTTTTCATCACTTTGCCTAATGAAGCCTGGATGAGTTTCTCATCAAAATCAACCGCCTTTCCTGTATGAGCCGGCAAAACAATAACTTCACCGGGAAGTGACAAAAGGGTTTGCAATGACTGATAAAGCAATTTTGATTTATTCAAGGCCTCCTCGCTGTTGGCCTTTAGATCAGGTCTTCCAACACCGTCGACAAAAAGGGTATCACCAGTAAGCAAAATTTCATCGTTACCGAGAAAAGAAGTGCTTTCAAACGTATGACCGGGTGTTGGAATGGGTTCCAGCACAAATGAGCCGATAGTAAATACTGTATCAGCTGTAATTGGATTAAATACGAATTGGACCTTATTATTAGATGGAAGGTACAAAGGTGCATGAAAATATTCAGCCAACTCTTTTGACCTTGAAAGATGATCTGCATGAATATGTGTGTCGATCACATATTTTACGGAAAGCTGATGTTGTTTTATCAATTGAGCGTATACGTCCACAGGAAGCGACGCGTCAATAATGATTGCTTCCTTTTCCGATGAAAGAATATATGACAAACAGCCCTTACCCGTTCGCCTTACCTGGCAAACACTAAAACCGTCAAATTGCTTCCAGGCAGTGTTCCAGGCGAGGCTCCAATCTTTCATCCCCCCTTCCAGGGAGTATGCCTCGATACCTCTTTTCCTAAGTTCATTTGCAGCAATCTTACTTGTTTTGCCTGCGGCACAGACAGTGACCACTTTTCCAGAGGTCGGTAATTCGATTTCATCTAAAACGGCCGGATCATTTGCATTTAGTCGCTTATATGCGTCCACGTAGATACTTCCCGGTATCTGCCATTCTTCTCTTTGTTCCTTCGGGCGTACATCGAGCACAACGACAGGTTCCTTTTTTTCTAACATCTCTCTCAGGTCATAAGCACTAACAGTTAAACCTTTTTCTTCCATTATAACTTTTTAAAATCATTAATAAACGGGAACCGAAACTGTCGGTCGTTGATTACTTGGCGCCACCCGCAATTATATATTAGCTACCTGCCGACCCAAGTCGTATACTTCGATGGCAGGCATCGCCCACGCCTGTCATATTGATAATAAAATTCCTTCTTTTCGTTTGGTTACCTGGGATTAATTGATTTAGTAGTAGTTTACGTCGGTCAGATTACCCCCGCACGATCCACCGGCAACCCTTTTAGAGCCCAATCGGGAAAGCCGTCCGTAAGCCGCCTTGCCTTGAACCCTTTTTTCGAAAGAATATTTACCGCCTCATCTGCATATACACAGAAAGGACCCCGGCAATAAGCTATATACTCCTTGTTCTTTTTAAGATCCTTAAGTCTTTTTTCCAGTGCTTCGGCAGGAATATTAATTGCACCGGGAATATGCCCACTCCTATATTCCCCCTCAGGACGCACATCAAGCAAGACTACATCCCTTGATTTCATCCTGCTTAATAATTCATCCAGTGTAACAGCTTCCAGCGAATTCTTCATTTCCCTGAAATCTTTTACCAGTTTTCCGACTTCTGCAACTCTTTCCAAACCTAATTTCCTTAGGTTCAGCCATGAGTTATAGATTTCGTCATGGGCCAACCTATAATGAATATAGTTCTTTGCACGTCTTATTTCCACAAGGTTTGCCGCCTTCAATACCTGCAAATGTTGCGAGGCGTTTGCAATCGACATTGCCGTCTCCAAAGCTATCTCCTCAACGGACTTTTCTCCCTGTCCCAACAGTTCAATGATTTCCAGCCGGTGCGGGTTTGCCATTGCCTTTATCATAGTGGCTAATATTGAATATACCTTATCCTTAAAAACTCTTTTTTCCATATTTTTTTCAATTCCGAAACGAAAATAGGGAAAAATCCAAGCTATTCAATAATTTTATTGAATAGTTGAATACTGAGAAAACCAAAGCTGTATTTGTCAGGTTTATAAAACATAAAACTTAGTAAGCTCCAACAATAAAAATATTTTTTATGGAAATCATTGTAACCCAAAAACTCGATACTGCCGATCTCGAACAGAAAGTAAAATTGATGTACCGCGACGTAGCGCTAAATCCAAAAAAGGAGTACCATTTTGAAATGGGACGTGGACTGGCGGAAAAACTGGGATATGAAAAGCGGGACCTTGACAATATTCCCGCTTCAGCCATTGATTCGTTTGCAGGTGTAGGCTACTATTTTGACATGGCAAATTTAAGAGAAGGTGAACATGTACTTGACCTTGGGAGCGGATCAGGAATGGATAGTTTCATTGCAGCTCTAAAGGTTGAAAAAGCAGGCAAAGTTTTTGGCGTTGATATGACTGATGAACAATTGGAAAAAGCTAACAGACTTTCAACAGAATACCATTTTGAAAATGTATCGTTTTATAAATCGTATATAGAGAAACTACCGTTTGATAACAGCACAATGAATGTTGTAATTAGTAATGGAGTTATAAATCTTTGCCCGGACAAGCAAATAGTATTTTCCGAAGTTGCCCGCGTTCTTAAAACGGGAGGACGAATGGTTATCGCGGATATTGTGACCGAACAACAATTACCCGAAAATGTTGTGTGCAACTCTACATTGTGGGCATCGTGTATTGGAGGTGCCAGTCAACAAGACGACTATAAGAGCGCCATTGAAAATTCAGGCATGGTAGTGGTTTGGACGAGGAATAATGATAAATATGGATTTATTTCCAAATCTGCAAAAGGTGCATCAAAAGATTATGGCGTGAAAAGTGTCTCCTTGCTGGCATTAAAAAAATAAATCCCCCAAATCAGGTAGTAAATAGGTTGTTTTCGGTCTAACAACTTTACAAATAAAATAAACTTCTCAACAAATGTTTAAGGAGTCCAAGTTAAATTAAATCAGTCAATAAAATCAGCATGATATGAAAAGACTCATTTCAATTATTTCATTCACCGGCATGGCATTTTATATGACATCATGTAACCAGTCGCGTTCTGTTAATGAGGGGACAATCACTTATCAAGTCCCAACTGATAGTGAACTTGCTGAGTTCATAAGCAAGATTAGAGCAGTGGACAACCACACCCATGTAAACACGATAAATCCGGATGACAAAGGCTCTGATGCATTGCCGCTTGAGGTGTTGCTTCCGTTTGATATTCCGGCAAGACTCAGGCCCGAGAGTCCTGATTGGGTTGCAGCCACCAAAGCAGTTTATGGATTTACCGGAACTGAGCTAAACGAACAAAACATGAAAGAATTAATGTTCGCCATGGAGAAGGTGATGAAAGAGAAAGGAGAGAAATTTCCAGAGTGGGTTTTGGATCAAACTGGGATAGAAGTGATGCTTGCAAACAGAGTGGCAATGGGTCCCGGGTTATCCGCCCCGCGATTTCGATGGGTTTCCTATGTTGATGCTCTCTTGTTTCCGCTGTCAACAAGAGCGGAAGCAGCTGCATCTCCCGATCGCGAGAAACTTTTTCCTTTGGAAGAACAGCACCTAAGGAATTATCTAATGGCTCTCAATCTTTCTAATCTTCCTGCAACGCTTGATGAATATTTAGAGCATGTAGTAAATAGTACTCTTGAGACCCAGAAAAGTGGTGGGTGCATTGCAATAAAATTTGAGGTGGCTTTCCTTCGTTCACTTGATTTTGAAAAAGTCTCTCAGCAAAAAGCTTCGGCAATATATTCGCGCTATATCAATGATGGTGTGCCTTCACATGAGGATTATAAGATCCTTCAAGATTTTCTCTTCCGCTATATTGCACGTGAAGCAGGACGGTTAGGGATGGCCATTCACATTCATGCTTTCTCAGGTCCCGGCAATTATTATTTTGCTGCAGGAAGTGATCCACTTCTTCTGGAGCCTACATTTAATGACCCGGAACTTCGCAATACAAAATTTGTTCTTATTCATGGTGGAGGTGCATTTTCCCAGCAGACAAGTGCCATGCTATGGAAGCCCAATGTCTATGCAGATATATCTGCGCTGACCCGAATCTGGTCAACTGAACAACTTGCATTTGTTTTAAGAGATTGGCTTTCTCAGTTCCCGGAGAAAATTCTTTTCGGCACTGACGCTGCTTCATTTGGACCTGGTCTTGGCTGGGAACTTGGAGCCTGGATTGCCACTTCCTCTGGAAGACAAGCCCTCACAATTGCGCTTTCCAGAATGATTGGAAGTAATGAAGTTAGTCGCGGCCGCGCCATGGAAATTGCTACGATGGTGATGCGCACTAATGCCGGGAATCTGTATAATTTAGGACTTAAATAAGTATTTTAGGATGAGTAGTTCAAAGCAGCACATCCGCTAACAATTGTTTTGCAATATTGGGGCGGAACATGGTTCACGAGAACTCTGCCAGAGTCACCGTATATAAAAAGCTATGCTTTAGAAGTGCAGTTAGAAGGCGGAAATATTAAATGAGCATATTAACAGTTCAAGCAGGCGTTTGCACAATAAGAAGACCTTATCCTCAAAAAACTGTAGAAAGAATTTCACCTGGGGGGAATGGAATTATACTATCGATTGTTTGACTGGTTGAATAAGGAAGACCAGTTTGTAAGGTAGGCGAAAAGCTTTCGAATTATGAACCGGTTTTGCAGCTAATTCAGCGAAGTTTTGCGTCAGCGGGAGAAAGGGGAGTAATCAACTTAGAAAATGGCCAGCAGAAAGCGGTTCACCGGAATGGTTTGCTTTAGACTTCATATAGATTCAAGATATTATCACCGCATTAACTTTGGAATCACGGAATATCAGCACAGCAGAAAGCCCTGGACTTTGTGCGTCACCCTAAAAAAAGAGACTGATGGCTCAGGAAACATCTATAACTTACAATAATTAATCTTAAAAATCGACGCATGAACAAAACTGGGCCAATTATCATTATTGAAGATGATGTCGATGACCAAGATATTTTGATAGAAATCTTCAAAGAACTTAATTACGATAATAAACCTATTTTCTTTACCGACAGTCTACTGGCTTTGGAGTATTTGACCGACACAGATATTGAACCTTTTCTTGTGCTTTCTGATATAAATATGCCCAAATTAAATGGGATGGAATTAAGAGAAAAGGTTCACAATAATGAAGATTTGAGATTAAAATCCATTCCTTACCTTTTCTTTTCTACTAGTGCGGAACAGAGACATGTAATTGACGCTTATTCAAGATCTATTCAAGGGTTCTTTGTCAAACCAAGTAATTATGATAAATTGAAAAAGGTTATCGTAAAAATTGTTGAGTATTGGCAAGAATGCGAATCGCCTAATTATATTAAAAATGCTCAATAAAATATTTACTTAATTGTGGACTTCTCGCGGAGTTTAAGGGCGAACGCACAACAAGGAGCTTTCTGCAATGCTGGCTACAGAACATATCCTGATCGATATATCGCTAATCACTGATCAGGTCACCTAACTTACATGCGGCCTCGAAGTTATTTTCTGCACATTTAGGGATTCCCGGTATAATAGGTCTAAATTACCCTGAATGTACAAATGTTGACCCCGGACTTGCAAAAACAATCATTGAGCTCTTTATATGAGTTAATGGCTTTCAAAATCGATGAATTACGGGCTGTGGGAAACCCCATGCCGGATCACGAAGAATTCTCGAAGTTAAGAGCCGACATCCTGCTTATACAAAGTATCATAAATACTAAAAAGGTTGAAAAACACCCCGGGCTATAACGTCTAAACGAAATAACGTTAGGGCCACATCCAAAAGAAAAAGCCCCTTTTTTGAGGGGCTTTTTAATGGATAATTCGTTGTTGGTTTTTTCGGCTTTATATATTGAATAACGTTGATTAGCTAAATTTTAAGTTCCCAATAATCCTTCTCAACTTTAGTAATTTGACCCTAATAAGTGAGAAGTTACCGCCCAAGCTCCTATAAAGTTCAATTCTCACCTTCTCTTTATACTTGCAAAGGATGTCATTGAAAATTAAGGTACGTTCGCATAGATCAATAAGAGGCAGTAAGTTCTGTCGGAAAAGTAATTCGATGTTGACTCAACGGTATAGAATGTAGTACTACTTTGTTGTCGTTCCCCACCATCACTGTTGATGAATCAGGTCTTCTTGTTGAAATACCATTTTTCAGGGTTCTTATAATAAATTTTGTCAATCACCGTCCTGGGTAGTTTTAATCCCTTAAATTTTTTATTGACCTGCGGAGACTCTAAGGAATCAGCAGTAGTTAAATATCGCCAGTCCCGCGTCCAGATACTATGTACATGGTTTCTTACTGTGTCAGCGTTATCATTTTCCATTGCTGACAAATCGGTTCCATACATTATTCTGTCCTGGTATTTAATAAAAAAATCGTGAACTTTTTGCCAGTCTGTTAGCGACTGGAATTGTATTTGTCCGAACCGCTCAGCCGGCTCGACCGACATATTCGGAAATTTATCGAGCCGTTTAGCAATTTCATCCACATTCCATTCAAGACTTCCAAGGTGCGCCCCAATGAACTTTAAATTCGGGTGTTTTTCAAGCAGATGATCCCGTGAACGTATCTGTGCGTCATAAGAAGGATAATCGGGATGCAGGAACATGTGATACTCGGGATGTTCTTTGAAATATGACCTGTCATTATTCGTGGTCATTTGATCCAGCGGCAGCCAGCAATTCTGCGGTTCGCCAATGTGACCAATAACAGGGATATTGTTTTTTTCCAGGTAATCAAATATTGGATCGAATATGGGATTATCGATCATAATAAAATTGCTGTCGTTGTCCCTGATGGTCATGCCTATGTTTTTCCACACCTTTATGCCGATAGCGCCACTGTCAAAAGAGTTTTTTAAATAGGCTAGTTGCCGGTCAATCCACCCCGGCTGATTAATGGTCGCTGTTTCAAATGTCGTAACAAGGAAAATGTCTTTTGGAAACCGATGTCTTTGTTGCAACACAAAATATTGCTGGCTGTCTATGCGTGGTAAATCAGGTGCTTCAACATTTATACTGGTAAGTATAAAATTATCTTTTATCGCCTGCTCCACCATAGCGGGGTTTACAGTCATGACATGCGCATGAACATCTATTTTTTTTATTGATGAGAAATCATCGGGAGAATAATATTCCTGGCTGTCACCCGATTTTGAATGGCAGGCCTCCAGGGAAAAAAATATGACAACAAGCAAAAGTTGAACCGGTCGCAAATTTTTATCCTTCAAAAATAGTTTCATAACAAGCTGTATTTATTGATTTATGCAAAGGATTCAATTTGAATCGCGCGGAGCTTATCCTGTACCAGTTTCTCCACCGCCCCGGTTGCAGAAGGAAATACTTTTCGTAAATCGATTTCATCTTCATTGGCCAGTTTAGTTTTCAGCGTCTTCATAAAAATGTTCTTGATTTCAGTGGCTAAGTTTATTTTGCAGATACCGCGTTTTATTGCTTCGCGGAGCACGTCGTGTGGTATGCCGGAAGCTCCATGCAAAACAAGAACAGCATTGGTTGCCTTTCGGATTTCCGTAAGTCTTTCCAGGTCCAGCTTCGGTTCAGCTTTATAAAAACCATGTGCTGAGCCAATTGCTACGGCCAACGCATCTACGCCGGTTTCTTCTACAAAGCGCTTTGCTTCGGAAGGTTCTGTAAAACCGCTTTTATCTGTTGCCTGGCCCAACTTGGCAACATAACCCAATTCCGCCTCTACGTTGGCGCCATATTTTTCAGCAAGTTTTACCACACTCCCGGTGATCTTTACATTTTCTGCAAATGGCTTTTCACTTGCATCAATCATTACCGAATCAAAACCGGCGTCAAGGCATGAAGCAGCCTGGTCATATGAATCGCCATGGTCAAGATGTACCCATCCTTCTACGTCGTAATAACCAAGCATCGTTCTGGCAAGCTTCATCGCGACCGGGAGGCCTAAATATTCAATGGAGCTCTTCGTAAGCTGAAGTATAATGGGCTGCTTTAAAGAGCGGGCTGCGTCCAGGGTGCCTTTGATTGTTTCGAAATTATAAAAATTAGTTGCCAGCAAAGCTTTTCGCAGCAATTGAAACTCTTTAAGTTTTTCGCGGAGGCCCATGCTATTCTTCATAGCCAAATTTTTGTTTTGCTATTTTCATTGTTTCTTCATAACCGGTAAAGGCAGTAGTCCCTCCTGATTTTGTAGTGGAGATTGCGCCTATCAGGTTGCCAAATGTCTGGCAGTCTTCAGGCGGAAAACCGGATAAGAATTTAAAAATAAACCCTGCGTTAAAACTATCTCCCGCACCAATTGCATCAACAACGTTTTCATTCAGGAATGCTTTACCATAGATTATGTTGTTGTTGTAGCTTAGTACTGAGCCCCGCTTATCTTTTTTTATTACAATAATTTTTACAAGTCCGTTAATTGCATGAAGTGCAGCCTCAAGTGAATTTTCTCCTGTTACATTCAATAATTCTGTTTCGTTCGGAAGGAATACATCTACAAAGGGCAATATTTTTTTGTAATCAAAATCCCATTCTTCTGCAGGGTCCCACTGTACGTCAAGGGAAGTAGTGAGCCCGGCTTCTTTTGCCATTTTAAACAATCCATACAGGTCGGTTTTAAAGCCGGGTTGCAAAAAGTAAGAGGAAAAATGAAGATGTTTAGCTGTGCCCAGTACTTCTTTGGTGATATCACTTAATCCCAGATGTTTCATAGCGCCCTGGTGGGTGATCATGGCCCTGTCTTCTCCAAAATTGAGTACAATTGTTGCGCCGGTCTTTAAATCATCTTTTATCAACAGCAATGACGTATCCACTCCTTTTGTTTCAAGTTGTTCTTTACAAAACTGGCCAAAGACGTCATTTCCGATTTTTGCAATAAAGGATGTGTTGATTCCCAATGAGCTCAGGTTGCTTGCAAAAATGGCAGATGAACTTCCCAATGTAAGGGTCATGTTACCTGCCAGCTTTTCTTTTCCTGTTTCCGGGAAAGATTCGATCTGATTCAATATCAGGTCCACATTTAGTTCACCGACTACTATAACATCCCGGGCGTTTTTCACTTCTTCTGTTCATTTTACTTATCAAATTTAGATTAGTATGCCACTCAGGAATTTAGTATGGATAAATGGTTACGCCCTGCACGATTCTGTGAATGCCTCCATTTTTTGACGGGGAGTCTGGTGTTAATCCGAAGGAAAGAGATTTATAAAACCCGAGGATCTGGGCCGGGATGATACTACAAATTGAAAAATAATCGTCGGGTATTTTATTGGTTTCGCACAAATCGATCGTTAAATTAAGATTCAAATTTCCTAATTCACTCAAGCATTGGCCGATACCTACGCTATAAATGAAACTCTCAGTTTGATTTATCGATTTTACCAAATCAACTTCATAATTATATACGTAGGGATTGTTTGAAAATATGTAAATGAGCAATGTGGATTCATCAATTACTGCTTTTGGCCCGTGACGAAAGCCCAGGAAGGAATCATATTGGCAAATAATTTGTCCATCAGTAAGTTCAATAACTTTTAAATGAGATTCTTTTGCCGTGCCTTTTAGAGGGCCGGACCCAAGAAATACTATTCTTTTAAAATACAATTCCGCAACCTTATTCAATTCTGTTGCATATTTATCCAGGATAATTTCTCCAAATTGTATCAGTAATTTAACCTTCTCCTCATTTTTTTCGATATTATGGATATCCGAAATGAGTAATCCGGCAAGTGTCATCGAAGTAAAGGAACTGGTCATAGCCAAAGCCTGATCGTTAGTTCCTTCAGGTAACAAAAAAACTAAAGAATTTTTTTTGGTTAAGGCTACTTCAGCCAATCTTCCCTGTGGATTGCAGGTAATGATCAGGTGATATATTGCATCGTGTAATTTTTCAGCAAGCTCGAACGTGGCAAGACTTTCCGGGCTATCCCCTGACCTTGCAAAAGATATCAACAAAGTCGGGGTGGTTTTTTGAAAAAAATCACGGGGATGGGTCACGAGGTCTGTCGTGGGAATAGCTTTTACAGATTTGCCCGTATGTTTATAAAATGAGTATTGAAGTATTTCGCCGATGAATGCAGACGTGCCGGCACCGGTAAGTATTATTTGTAAATCTTTGATTTCATATATTTCATTTAAGAAAGCCGTCAGTTGACCACTTTTAGCCAACACTGATTCATAGGTATCGTTCCATAGTTTCGGTTGACTTGCAATTTCCTTTGCCATGTGGCTCGACCCCATCATATTCCAAATTGTACTACTTGTCATAAAACAAATAAATTTTCATTTCATTTCCTTTCAAAACTAATTATTTATTTTATCTTTCCTAAATATATTTTCTTTTTGGTATTATTTTCTCTTTGGCCGATTGGTTGTCAAGCTCGAATTCCTTTCAAAACTTCCAAAGTCTGAAATTAGTCAGCTAACAGGAAAATTGCAATCACCGCCAATATCATTCCCGATAGTACTACGGTATGCGGGAAAACCCCATAAATCAAGAGCGATAAAATGATGGTAATGACCGGGGCACCAGCATTCGTAAGGGGGCTGACAATGATAGCCCGCCCGTACCGGAATGCATAAACAATAAACAGCGCCCCGATTGAATTCAGAATTTGTATGCCTGCCGCCAAATATGGTCCTTTAAACCCCCAATTTATTTTTTGCCCAAAATCCGTCATAAACAGGGCCACAGGTATTAATAAAAGACCCGAAATCATCATATAAAAAAAGATACTTTCAGCCTTCATGTGATTGTTGGCCACCTTGAAGAAGTAGGCCTGTATGCCCCAAAGCATAAACACCAACAGGGCCAGGATGATCCATAAGTAACCAAATTTTTGACCATGCGCAGGCGGTTGGTAGGAGAGTAAAGGGATTGCAACCAGGGCAATAACTATCCCGATCCATGATTTTGAGGAAGCTTTTTCTTTCAAAAACAAAAGCGATAACAAAATGGTAACCAGCGGAGACAAAGAAACAAATGGAAAAACAAGATATGCAGGCCCGGTTCTAAGAGCCTGAAATAATATCAATTGTCCGGCCGCTCCTGAAATACCAATAAGCAAACCATACACTATCGCCTTTTTATCCCTGTCGAGTTTTCCCTTTATTATTTTCAAGGCAATGACAGCGGGAATGACCATAGTTAAAGCCCAAACAATGTATCCCAATTCAGCCGGGAACCCGGCTTTTTCAGGGATCTCAATAAAGGCTCCCCAGACTCCCCAAAAAATAGTAGTGCCCAAGGCAAACAATAACCAGGGTCTTAATTTCATAGATGGAAATTGAAAATCGATTTTTTTGGTTACAGAATAAAAGTTAGAGAATGAAAACTTAAAAGTAATATGAAGAAAGGCAAATAAAAATTTTTATTTTATTTTTGAAATAAAAATAACGAAAAGAAACTCCTTAAGGAAGGAAAATATCACCTGCCGAATTCATTGTTCCAATAATTATTATGCCTACTTCATTTAGAACAGTTATCAATCCACTTCTTTTAACATGGACAATTGCGGTGTTTTCAGTGGTTCCAGGTTGCAGCAATCAGGAAATTTCCTCAAAAGATACAGTTGATTCATTGAAAATAAACGGTTGGCAGGTTATTGGACCCGGGGGAGGAGGAGGTGTCATGTTGCCAACGATCAGTCCCTTCGATGAAAATCTTGTTTTGACGCATTGTGATATGACCGGCGCCTATATTTCTTACAACGGAGGAACTGATTGGCGTATGTTTAACCTGCTGACTGTTCCTGTTGATTTTGAGTTCGATCCTCAAAGTCGGGATACTTTATATGTTGCCACCCGTGGTTACCCGTACAGCGAAGACAGGGGATCTGGCTTAAGCATGCTTTTCAGGTCGGAAGATAAAGGAAGGAAATGGCGGATCATTTACCCTGATGTTAGTAAAATAAAACAAACGGGCAAATTGCAAAGCACGGATTTACTGCCTTCTCAAATTGTTGATGGCGCTATTGATGGAAGTATTGATAAGATTGAAGTTGATGCTGGTGATAATAAACGGATTTATTTAGGCTTATCTCCACTGAAATCTTACCTGGGCCAAAGCGATACCAAAAACTCAGATTCTGCCATGCTTGTGCTTTCAAGAAATTTTGGGGAGAGCTGGCAGTCGATAGCGAAGCTACCGGGGCAAAATGTAAAAGCTATTTTTCCGGGAAGTGCAAATGGACATACCGGTGAAGTCACCGTTTTTACTGAAAGCGCCTGTGTTCGAATTAATGAAAATACCGGTGACATAATAAAGATGACTTTACCAGCTGAAAGAATAATCGTTGTAAAGGGAGGAAGCAGTAAAGGCACCAGCGTAATATATATCCAGTGTCCGTTTAAGAGGGAAAATGGTGAAACAAAAGGAGGGATGTATATAAGTAGAGACGAAGGAAGGACCTGGATTCAAAGTAATAATGGGTTATTGAAAGACCTTGATGAGAAAAAACTTCCGTCATTTCAGCAAGGTCTAGCTGTATGTGAAACTATGCCGGAGGTGGCATATATATCTATAACAAGCCCGGTAACCGGTAAAGATGGAAAAATTGAAGAAATTTACTCGATTTATAAAACTTTAAATGCCGGCGTAAACTGGGAGCCCGTGTTTTTATCTTCTACACCCGGTGGCTACATCACGAAAAATTTCGAAGGATCCTGGATGGAACAAAGCTATGATCCCGGTTGGGGAGGAAGCCCGATAAACCTGGGAGTAGCTCCCGGCAATCCGGATATTTGTTATGCAGGTGATAATGGCCGCGGGTATAAAACTGTTGATGGCGGCAAAACATGGAAGCAGGTTTACAGTCAAAACCAGCCGGATAGTTCTTATTCAAACACTGGATTGAATGTGACAACCTGTTATGGAATAAATTTTGACCCCTTCGACAAGGATCACTTTTTTATTTGCTATACAGATATCGGACTCTTTCACACGTTTAATGGTGGAAAAAGCTGGTTTCAATCTGTAAAGGGTTTACCCCGCGAATGGGTAAATACCTGCTATTCCGTCGAGTTTGATCCGAAGGTCAAAGGAAAAGTCTGGTCCGCGTGGGCCAATGCGCATGACCTTCCCCGTACAAAGATGTTTGGACGTTGGGGATTCGCCAATTTTCAAGGAGGAATTGCTGTTTCAGATGATGATGGCCGCTCCTGGCATAAAAGTACTACCGGCATGCCGGACAATTCTATTGGTACCAGTATTCTTTTAGATCCTGGAACGCCGGTTGATTCCAGAACACTTTATGCTGGTGTTTTGGATAAGGGCATTTACAAATCAGATGATGGAGCCAAAACATGGAAGCAAGCAAATAACGGCCTGGGTGAAAATTTGTTTGCCTGGGAATTGAGACGAAATTCAAAAGGAAGGTTATTTGCATTGTTTGCGCGGGGTCAAAAAGAAGATAAAACAATTGACGGCGCTATATATTTTAGTGATGACCATGCGGAAAACTGGAAACAACTGCACCTGCCAAACGGAGTAAATGGCCCTCATGATCTGCTTCTTGATCCTTTACACCCAAATATTATGTATGTAAGCTGCTGGCCACATTCTGCGGGAGGAAAAGATGTTAACGGCGGTGTAATTAAGACAGAAGATGGAGGTGTAACATGGCGACAGGTTTTTGACGAGACCATTCGTGTTAACTCTGCAGGGATGGATCCAAAACAACCCAATAAAATTTTCATCAATACATTTCATAACGCTGCCTATAAAAGTGAGGATTCCGGTGAATCCTGGCAAAGAATCGAAGGATACCGGTTCAAATGGGGGCAACGGGCAATTCCTGATGTTCATCATCCCGGCATGCTTTACCTGACGACTTATGGAGGCAGCGTTTTTTATGGTCCCGCGGATGGAGTGCCTCATGCATTCGAGGATATCGAGAACATGCCGCCGGGCTGGTGGTGATTCAACAAAAAATTATTTGATGACGATAAAATAAATTTCACTGCTGTTGAGATCATAACATTAATCTAAATAGAATATGCGTACTTCTTTTATCATTAACGCTATCAAGATATTGTTGCTGTCGCCCGGTTTATCAATTGCCCAGATTGACAGCGGCACTTTTGTGGTTCGTCCAAAAGAAATTGACGATGTGCTCAACAATCCCGGAATTGGGTTTACCACATTTCAGCGATTTAACGGCGATACGCTCACTACGTTAAATGAAAAAAGGGGATGGACTGAAGGCCGCCCGATAGCCTATCAACAATTCAAAGGTGTATTAACCAATAAGCAACATCCGCAAACAAGTATTGCATACTGGCGGGTTTACTGGAAATTTGTTGAACCTGAAAAAGGTGCTTATCGCTGGGACCTTATTGACCAGGCATTGGCTGCAGCCGAACAACACGGGCAGACACTCATGCTGCGGATCGCTCCATATGGAAGCCAGATTGAAGAAAATGACGTGCCCACCTGGTACAGGAATATGGTTGGGAAAAAAACAGACTGGAAATACAATAATCCCGTAAATAAATGGTTCGTCGATGCTGAAGATCCGCGTTATGTTGAATACTTCGGCGGATTTATAAAGGAATTGGGGAAACGCTATGACGGGCATCCTTTATTAGAAGCCGTCGATCTTTCTATTGTAGGTGCGTGGGGCGAGGGCGGCGGATCAGGTTTACTCACTCAAAAAACCCGCGAAGCATTGGTTGACTCATACACCGATAATTTTAAAAAAACTCCTTTGATTGCCTTATTGACTGATGAAAAGACCAATAGTTATGCAAGTTCTAAGGATAACGTTGGCTGGAGAGTTGATTGTATCGGGGATCTTGGGTTTTGGGCGAAGGATCAAAACGGCTGGACGCACATGTATGATTATTATCCGCAAACGATCATCAGGTGCGGGGTACAGGATGATTGGAAAAAAGCGCCGATCAGTTTGGAGATCTGCGGCACTCTATTCTGGTGGAAAGATAAAGAGGGGTATAACAAAGAAGAAGTAAAATATATTTTTGACCAAACTCTCAAATGGCATATTTCTTCCTTTAATGCAAAATCGTCGCCGGTTCCCGCAGAATGGGAACCTTTGGTAAATGAGTGGTTAAAAAAAATGGGTTATCGTTTTGTACTCAGAAGATTCTCCTGCCCGGAAATTGTTAAAAGAAACACCCGATTACCATTTGAAACCTGGTGGGAAAATAAAGGGGTAGCGCCGTGTTATAAAAATTTCTCCCTTGCCATAAGACTTAAAAACAATAAGGACAGTATAACTTTTCTAACGGATGCAGATATTCGCGAATGGCTTCCGGGAGACAATCTTTATGATAACAGTGTTTTCGTTCCCAATTCTTTTACTCCGGGAAATTATAATGTGCAGGTAGCAATCGTTGATCCTTCAACCGGCAAACCAAAAATAAAACTGGCTATTGAAGGAAAAGATGCTGAAGGATGGTACGATCTCGGAAAGGTCAAAGTAGAATAATTCTATTATTAACAAGGAATATTTTGATAAATCAGCACATCACAGCTGCTTTCGATAACGGTGTTCAATTACAATTAATTCCATCCTTTCATTTTTCTCTTTGAAGACTTGGTCCATATTGTGGAATTTGCTGTTCTGTTTCGTAAGCACCGCAGTCCGGTCGCTTACCTGTAAAATGGTTATTGATATTTGGTATACGCAGGGCCGCATCCTCCACTTTTGATCCGGGTTCTGGTCTCAGATCAGGAAGAGACACGAGAGCAACATAAGCGGTATATTTTAAAAACAAATTACGATGATCCCTCATGATATTAAATTTATCCGTACAAACGAAAAAAAATATCTCTCAATAGATTACATTATGCGCATGAACAGTAAAGGAGATACGAACACTTTTGTAATCACCTGCCTTTACAGCATTCCTAACAGGAATACAAAGTAAATAACTATAGCAAAGCCTGAGATTAAAATCAGTGGCCCCCATGTATATGTTTTTCTTAATTTATACCACATGATCCAACTACTGATGCATAAGATGATAAATCCTATTGCAATGCCATCCATGGCAAACTTCCAGATACGGGTAATTATCCAGTTAGGTTGTATGTCAGGATTATCTTTGTTTACTCCATTAAAAGTGTGAAGAGTTCTCATCTTTCCCCACCAGTTATATCTGAGTTCCTTTTGTGTGCTGATCCCTGTCCTTAAATCAATATGTAAGGTGCTTACTTGTCCCGGTACAGTTACCCTGAAACTAATACTATCGGTTGTCATCCAAACTTCGCTCACCTCACCTGCAATTTTAAGTTGCTGCATTATTTTTTTGAGCATAGCCGCACTATCAAGATTGTTAGTATCATGAATAGAGGATTTAGTTATTTTTTCTTTTCTTTCATCCCAAAAGCTTGCAAATTTCCATTTACCGTGGTTTAATAACAGCCCGGAAAAGGAAAATAACCAAATGAACAAAAGCAAGAACAAAGCGAGATGAATATGAAATTTGCGGCTCCAGTAATTAAGGTTTTTAAACTTCCATTGGCTCTTCACATACATATAAATTTGCGATTAAAGAATTAATAGTAGTAAGCTTGTAAAAAGAACTATTCCCATAGTAAGCGCAAACAGGCCCATGTTTCTTTCGATTTTAAGAAAATACCATAAGAATATGCCGCTGACTGTAAGGAATAACAGCACATAAACTACCACATCTGCCATCACACGCCAAATTTTTAGAAATGTCGCATTGCCCCGTATTTGCTCGCCATGTGGACCAGGCATTTTGTGCAAATAACTCATGGCACGCATAGAACCCCGAAGTTCACGGGTAATAATTGCGCTATCGGTAAGTGTACTAACTCTTATCGTGGTTTTTAAGCCAGGTTTGCTTATAGGGAAGAAAATGTTGTCATCTTCTTTTGATATATAGTCAATTTCACCGTCTATGCCAAGCTTTCTGCTAATTGCTCTCGCCGTAGCAAGATCGGATGAATCGTATGGAATTTTATCAAGTTTAGTTCTTATTTCAGGCAGATGTTTTACGGGGACAAACTTGTTTAGAAATCCTTCGTGATTAATTGCCAACATACTGAAACTAAAAATAAGAACGAAAGGGCTAATGAATAAACCAAAATATAAATGAAGCCTACGAATTAACGGGTAATATTTTTTCATGTCACACGGGAGTAATAATTATTAAATTACTTTTCATAATCTCTTTTAGGTAATTATTGTGTCATAAACAAAATATTATCGCTCAATAATTACTCTATGCTCTGGCCCGGTAACATCTGCAAGATTTTCTGTACGGAATATTATTTCGTTCTTATCCTTTTTTAATTCAATTTCTGCATCTTTTGAAACATCTTTCCAGTCGCCATCAGGCAATTCTTTCATTTGGTAAGTTTTCAAATTTGGGGTATTTGAATTCAAAGAAATTTTCGCTTTATTTCCTTCTATTATTACTTTTGATTCGATTGTGTTGGGCGTCCATTCAATGGCTTTGCGATCAGCAACCAGGTTCATGAATTTGGTTTTATAAGCCCAGTGAGGTTTATTGTCCCATATCCATGTATGATTTTTGAAATAATCATCATTGTACATCGCTAAAATGCCCCGGTCGCTGGTGGTGTCATTTACTCCAGTGTACCGGTCACTATACAAATCCCATTCAATCCATGTGTAGGTCCTGGCAAATTCGGCTTTGCTGGTTTCATATTCTTCGTCCATTTCGACGGGCGTCCTGTCCGGGCCTTTCACCATCACTATATCTGCCGCTTTATTTTTTAAATATTCTTCGCGGACTTCAAGCGCTGAAAGCGGAATCCCATTCTTTTCGAAATGATGATTGTACTTAGCATCTGATAAAAACCATTTGTGATAAGTATTCAGCCATATTTCATCAATACCGTGATGACCATCTTTTCCATCCTGGCCGCCGGGTCCTGCACCGAGGCACCTGGTTACATAGCCATACGCATTCATTACTGCATTCTGCACAACCATAAAATGCCCGCAATGGTACCCGCTTCCTTTCAGAGCATGATCCAGTATGCTTTCACAAGTGCCATCGCCCGGGTGAGGGCCGGGATCATTAATTGTTATGACTGACCTTATCCAGTTTCTCAACAGCAATATTCTTTTCAATTCATCTTTTTCTCCGTGAAAAATAGTATCCAACTGGTACTTTTCTTTCAGCGCCCGGAACCGGGGTGAAGCCAGGTCTTCATATGATTTAAAGACAGTGTTTGCATAAAAATCAGGGTTCTCCGACTTTACCTCATGAAAAGAGTTTTTTGAAGCGCAGCCTGCGACTAAGAACACGGTGGCGACTGACAGGATTATTTTCATTTTCTTTTTTTCGTTTTCTTTATATTTTTTCAGCACAATAAATGCTATCTCTCAATAATAATTTTATGTTCAGGCCCGGTAACACCAGCTATATTAACAGTACGAAAAATCATTTCGTTTTTATCTTTTTGTAATTCTGTTTCCCAAACATTGGAAATGTCTTTCCAACTAGTAGCGTTCGGCTCTCCCCCGGTTAAATCTTTCACCTGGTACGTTTTCAAATTTGGCGTAGTTGACTTAAGTTCAATTTTTGCCTTGTTTCCATCGATTGTAACTGTCGATGCGATCGTATTGGGTGTCCATTCAATGGCTTTGCGTTCTTTTACACGATTCAGGTATTCGGTATTGTATGCCCAATGTGGCTTTCCATCCCACAACCACGTATGATTTTTGAAATATTCATCTTCATAAACGATCATATAATCGGTATTGGTTTTAGGAGAATTGCTGTACCTGTTACCATATTGCCCCCAGCTTAACCAGGTGTAAATGCCTGCAAATTTTTCTATGGTCAGATCTTTTAATTCCGGGTAGGCTTCCGCAGGTATCCGGGTTGTTATATCAGCAGCTTTGTTCTTAAAAAATTCATCCCGGATTTCCAATGCAGATAACGGGATTCCATTTTTTTCAAAATGATAATCATACTTGGCATCGCACACAAACCATTTATGATACTTGTTTAACCACACTTCATTAATGGCATGATGCCCACCTCCAACTATATAGTTAACAGGTACACCGACATCGGCGATAATGCATCGAGTAACATAACCATAAGCATTTAATATCGCATTTTGAACAGCGGTGTAATGCCCGCAATGATAACCGTGCCCTTTCATGGCCTCATCAAGTATACTTTCCACGGAGCCATTTCCTGCGTAAGGTCCGTAATTATCAATTTTAATATGCTTGCTTATCCAGTGCCGTAACAATAAAATTCGTTTCAATTCATCTGTTTCGCCATGAAAAATGGTATCTAACTGGTATTTTTCCTTTAACGTCCTGAATTTTGGAGAATTGAGATCTTCATTTCCAATGAAGACAGTATTATCAATGAATTCAGGATTATTCACCTTTACTTCATGAAATGGCTTTTTTGAAATGCATGCCGAAATGAATAGCACGGCACCCGTTAATACAAATAACCTGTATTTCATATAACAATACTTCTTTTCATCCATTGATAATATTTTGCGCCTTTCACTTAAGGTCAGATTTTTTTATTACCCGGGCCAATGAAACGCGTGTAAAAATAAGTTCTCCTTGTACAGTTCGTGATTCACCCGGGGCCAGGTCACCTATACATGGATCGGCATGAATGCAAGGAATAGCGCTGTTTGTGAGAAGATTCTTACCGGGCGACCAATGCAAAATTACCTTCCTGTCGTCATGCGACGCTGTAAGAACAGTATACGCTGCGTCCATCCGTTGTTCGATAAATCCGCCCATTTCTTCCGCCCACCAGTTATGTTCGTCTTTGCAACTGCCAACCTGCGCCATTCGGGCAACGGCTTGCGGATTTTTCACAGTAAGAGCAGCCACCGGAGCTAGCTTGCCTTTTATGACAATAAAAGTGTGCTCAAAATTATCTGAGAACTTGACCGGGAAACCTTTAAGCAAATTATACTGGTAGCAAAACATGGGCCTTATGCTATTAAGTATTTTTTCCGAGCGATTGGTAATGGTCATTTCAAAGTTGGCCAGTTGCCCGCTGGCTTTTGCCGTTACGGAGAAAAAAACACCCGGTTCAGTCATACTTTCTACTTCGTACTTCGCTTCAGAACTATCTGCATTTAGCTGCCAAACGTTTTTCCGTTTATCATGGTGTCTTGCTATGCCTTTTGTGCCGGGCATGTATTCAAGATGCTCAGGTAAGTTGACAAAAATGGAGCCACCATCGGGCCAGGGCGGTACGATATTCAGACCATAAGCCATCCTTATTTCCGGATCTTCAGAATTGGTTGCGGAATCAACAAAGAATTTAACGCTGTCTGTTTTTGGCATTATATGAAAAGACCTCGCATTATGATAGCTTAAAATCAAAGGCGCTAAAGCAACTAAAAGCAATGATTTTCTTTTCATCTTGTTTTTTATAGACGTGCTTGCTAAAACAAAAACTATCTGCCGATAACTACCTTGTGTTCCGGCCCCGTAACCCCGGCAGAGTTTACTGTACGGAATAGGATTTCGTTCAACTGCTTTTTTAATTCTATCCCTGCAACATTTGAAACATCTTTCCAGTCGCCATCGGGCAATTCTTTCATTTGATAGGTTTTTAAATTTGGACTAACTGAGCTTAATTCAACCCGCGATCTGTTTCCTTCGATAGTGACTTTTGACGTGATAACATTCGGTGTCCATTCTATTGCTTTGCGATCGGGCACCATATGAAGGTATCTTGTATTGTAGGCCCAGTGTGGTTTGCCGTCCCTAATCCAGGTATGAGTTTTAGTGTAATCATCCTGGTACATTACAATATCGCTGCTGTCATTCGGCCAGATCATATACTTGTTGTTATATTTCTCCCAGGTTACCCAGGTGTAGATTCTTGCAAATAGTTCTTTGTGCCTGTTATTTAACTCCGGGTATATTTCTGTCGGCACCCGATCGGGTCCTTTCACGAGGATAATGTCGGCAGCTTTATTCTTCAGGTACTCATCCCGAACTTCCAGGGCAGATAATGGAATGCCATTTTTTTCGAAGTGATAATTGTACTTCGCATCCGATAAAAACCATTTATGATATGTATTTAGCCATATCTCGTTAATACCGTGATGAACTTCCAGTTCATTCGGCGCTCCTTCGCCCGCACCCAGGCACCTGGTTACATACCCGTATGCGTTCATGACGGCATTTTGAACAACCATATAATGCCCGCAATGAAAGCCATGCCCCTTGGCCGCTTCATCCAATATACTTTCCGGAGAACCATCACCGGGATAGGGACCTTGGTTATCAATTTTTATCTGGCCCTTTATCCAGTTT
>Ga0207675_100000347_pt1 | contig 44211 bp, 19 predicted proteins | sample KBSSwiS42_FD_184305 | JGI IMG/M metagenome (GOLD analysis project Ga0207675, IMG submission 184305) | Switchgrass rhizosphere microbial communities from Kellogg Biological Station, Michigan, USA - KBS Switchgrass S4-2 (SPAdes) (version 2) | ecosystem: Host-associated > Plants > Roots >...
CTACCCAGCCAGCACCTCAAAATTCTTTACGAAAATCATTGATGCCGATGCGACATTCGTGCGCGACGCCGAAGGAAAAGTCACCAGCGTCACTTGGCGGCAGAACGACCGCTCGGTGACGGCGAAAAAGACCAGCAACCAACCACTCGTCGAAACGAATGTCGCGTTCGATCGGCGCGAAGAGATGATTCGCATGCGCGATGGCGTCCGGCTGCATACGCTGATTTTCGCGCCAAAAGATCAGAAGGAATCCTTACCTATCATCATCGAGCGTACACCTTACGGAGTCTCTGATACGGATTCAGACGCGATTAATCGACGGTATCGCGACCTGGTGGTCGACGGCTACATCTTTGTGGCGCAGGACATTCGCGGACGGTACGGGTCGGAAGGCGAGTTCCTTATGACTCATCCGATGCATGATCCAAAAGACGCGAACGGCGCCGACGAAAGCACTGATACCTATGACACGATTGATTGGCTGATGAAGAACATCAAGAAAAACAACGGTCGCGTAGGAATACTCGGAGTTTCGTACGATGGATGGCTGTCGGCGGTCGCGACGATTAATGCGCATCCTGCGCTGAAAGCTTCCTCGCCGCAGGCGCCGATGACGGACGCATGGTTGGGTGACGATTTCTTCCATAACGGAGCCTTTCGGCAAAGCTACGGTTATGAATACGTGAAGATGATGGAGACATCGAAAGAGAACTCTGATGTTTCTTTCGACCAGGATGCGTATGATTGGTATCTCCAAAAAGGATCGCTCGGCAAGATTACCGAAATGAATGAAGGCAAGTTTCCCACCTGGAACGCCTTCGTTTCACATCCTAATTACGATGCGTATTGGGAAGCGCGGGGATTCGGAAACAAACTTAAGGCTACGACAGTCGCTACGTTGGTCGTCGGTGGCTGGTGGGACCAGGAAGATTTCTACGGTGCGCTCGCGACGTACGCCGCGCTCGAGAAGTACGACAAGAGCAATCACAATTTCGTCGTGCTCGGCCCCTGGAACCATGGCGGCTGGAATAGTTTCGGGCGCAACCTTGGCGATGTGAATTTCGGTAGCGCCACCGGCGCATATTTCCGTTCGCAGGTGCAGGCGCCCTGGTTTGCCTATTACCTAAAAGGCAAAGGGAAGCTCAACCAACCCGAAGCCCTGACATTTCAAAGTGGCAGCAATCAGTGGACACGATCGGATCACTGGCCTCCGAAGGAAGCCGTCGCGCGTGATCTTTACCTTCACGGTGACAAGAAACTCTCGTTCGAAAAACCTGCGGGACCCAATGCGGCGGAATCGGAATCTTATGTTTCCGATCCGGCGAACCCGGTTCCCTATCGCAAACGACCGATTCAACCAACTTATGGCCGCGGCTCGAGTTGGTACACGTGGTTGGTTCAGAGTCAGAAGTTCCTCGAAGGCCGCAATGACGTGTTGACCTGGCAGACCGCCGTGCTCGATCGCGACTTGACGATCGACGGCGAAGTCATCGCGCACCTGTATGCGTCAACGACGGGGAGCGACAGCGACTGGGTCGTCAAGTTGATCGACGTCTACCCGGACAATAACCCTGAAGACCCGAAGATGAACGGGTATCAACTGATGATTGTCGACGAAATCTTTCGCGGCCGATACCTGCACAGCTTCGCGAGACCGCAGCCGATTACGCCGAACCAGGTAAATGAATACGTCATCGACCTGCGTGCCAACAATCACACTTTCAAAAAAGGTCATCGGGTGATGGTGCAGGTGCAATCAACCTGGTTCCCGCTGTATGATCGCAATCCCCAGAAATTCGTTGAGAATATTTTTATAGCGCGTCCCGAGGATTATCAGCCGGCTACGCAACGCGTCTATGAATCAGCGCGGTATCCTTCGCATGTTACTCTGCCGGTGATTAGGCAGTAGGCGATCAAGCAGCTTCCCGGCAAGCGTGCCTAAAAAACATTTGTCGCCCCCAAACGGAGGTTGTCATGAAAGTGAGCAAACATCTCTTGATTCCCTTTGCGCTAGTGGCGCTGCTTGGTTCAGCGACGTACGCGCAGCAGGGCCCGCCAAAAGCGCCGGTCCATGAAGTGACCGATACATACTTTGGCCAGAAGATTGTCGATCCTTATCGCTGGATGGAAGACAGCAAGAACGCCGACTTTGTCGCGTGGATGAAGGCGCAGGCGGACTACACGCGCAACCATCTTGATCGACTGCCGATGAGGGCCGACTTGCTTAAACGTTTGGAAGAATTGAGCGACACAGGTGTGCGCGTATCGGGTGTGCAACGCGCCGGCGGCTATTATTTCTATTATCGCGTCGCCCCGGGCGAGAACGACCGCCGGCTTTATGTTCGAGAAGGTTTTAAAGGCGCTGAACGTTTGTTGCTCGACCCTGACAAACTCTCTGAACCGGGAAAGCGTTATTCGATCGATTCCTACAACCCTTCCTTCGACGGGAAATATGTGAGTTACACAATTTCGGTTGGCGGTTCTGAAAACGGTGAGATGCGTGTAGTCGAAACAGCCAGCGGTAAAGATCTGGGCGAGCGTATCGACCGCGCGCGATTTGGGGCGGGCGCGTGGCTTCCCGACAACCACTCATTTGTTTACAACCGTTTGCAGAAGTTGGGTGACGGCGCGCCGGCAACTGAGCTTTATCAGAAAAGCCGTGTCTATTTACACACGCTCGGCACAAGTCCCGATCGTGATGTTGCGGTGTTCGGATACGAAGTGAATCCCGCCATCAAAATGGAGACAACACCTCTGCCGTTTGCGTACGTTCCCATCGGATCGAAGTACGTCATCGCGATCGTGAATTCCGGCGTGTCGCCAAATTCAGAGTACTACTTCACCACGGTTGACAAGCTCGCGCAGACGCCAATTCCCTGGCGCAAGTTTGTTTCGCTTGATGATGAGGTCGCGAACCTCGACCTGCGCGGCGACGACGTTTACTTGCTAACCTACAAGAACACGCCGCGCTACAAGATTGTGCACATCAATCTTGCGCAACCTGACATCACGAAGGCCAATACGATATTTCCCGCGAGCGAGGCTGTGGTTACCGGCGTCGGCGCCGCCAAAGACGCCGTTTACGTACAGACGCTCGACGGAGGCGCCGGTAAACTCTGGCGCGTTGATTACAAAGGCGGCGCGCCACAATTGATCAAACTGCCTTACGAGGGAACGGCCAACCTTGGGTGGACCGACACGCTGACCGAAGGTTTGTTGTTCGGACTGACGTCGTGGACCAAGTCGGCAGCATATTTCGCCTACAACCCCGCAACGCAAAAGGCCACCGACACAACGCTGATTCCGCCAATTCCGATCGACATGTCTTCGATTGATGCCGTTTCGGTGAAAGCAAAGAGCTACGACGGCACGCTGGTGCCGCTGGTCATTCTTTCCAAGAAAGAATTGAAGCGGGATGGGACGAACCCAACACTAATGATCGGCTACGGCGCGTATGGCATCGTTAACACCGAACCGTTTTTCGCTTCCGGTTATTTGCCGTGGCTTGAGCGGGGCGGCATTCTCGCATTCGCCGGCGTTCGTGGGGGCGGCGAGTACGGCGAAGAGTGGCATTTGGCCGGCAAAGAGAAGACGAAGCCGAACACCTGGAAAGACTTTATCGCGTGCGCGGAATATCTGATCAAGGAGAAGTACACGAGCGCCGCGCATCTCGCCGGAGAAGGTGGCAGCGCAGGCGGCATACTGATCGGCAACTCCATCGCTGAACGCCCGGACCTGTTTGGTGCGGCAGTTGATGCCGTGGGCGTCAACGATGCGGTGCGCGCCGAGACAACCTCAAATGGAGTTCCAAACATTCCCGAGTTTGGTTCAACCAAAACTGAAGAAGGATTCAAAGCACTGCTGGAGATGGATGCCTATCTGAAGATTAAAGATGGCGCAAAATATCCGGCGGTATTACTGGTGACCGGCATCAACGATCCACGCGTCGAACCGTGGATGTCCGCAAAGATGGCGGCGCGTTTGCAGACCGCAACAACCAGCGGCAAACCCGTTCTGCTGCGTGTCGATTACGACGCGGGACATGGATTCGGCTCGACTAAGCGCCAACGAAACGAGCAAAACGCAGACATCTACGCGTTCCTCTTCGACCAGCTGCGCTAAAACGTTCGGTTATCGTATTCGTTGTCAGGGGGATCGCGCCGACGACAATCAACGAATGCAATAGCTTCGGCATCGAACGTTATCCGAAGTGGAAGTTTCAGGTCTATGTTCCATCGAACTGCAATTAGACTTCTCTCATTCGCAATCATCTCGGTTTTTGCGAGCACTCTGGTAATCGCGCAACAGCCGCGAAAAGGCGACGTGCTGCGCACCAACACCGAACTGATTCAAACCTACGTCACTGTCGTCGACAGATCCGGAAAGTTCGTCGACGGCCTAAATCGCGATCAGTTTCAGTTGATGATTGATGGACAATCGCGCGAAATTAGTTTCTTCGAGCGGGTTTCTGGCGGGGTGGCCGCGTCACAGACAAACGCGCGGCGCGAAGACAGCCCGGCAACATCTACGAGTTTGGCAACTGCCGCGACGATCCGCGGACGCAGCATTGTCTTCTTTGTTGATGACCTGCACTTGTCTCTCGACAGTCTGAACCGCACACGCAAGATGCTGCGCGCCTTTCTCGAAGACGAAATGAACTCGCGCGACTCAGTCGCAATCGTTTCCGCCAGCGGACAGATTGGATTTCTGCAACAGTTCACCAATGACAAGGAAGTTCTGGCGGCAGCGATCGACAGATTGAATTATAAGACCGTGGGCACGCGCACGATGGGCATGGGGAATGTACCGATGTCTGATTACGTCGCGACTTTAATCGACAGCAAAGGCGACAGTCGTCAGAACGGCGTGATGAACGTTTATATCGAGGAATGCCAAAAACAATCTGCGGGCAGCAAGAAAGACCGGCGGGCCGCCGATATGATCCGCTTGAACTGTGAACAACTAGTCAAGAGTAACGCCCGGATGATCCTGACTGAGTCGGCGACGACCACGGCGAACACGTATGCGGCGTTGGAAGCCCTGATGCGATCGAACGCGCGCGCGCCCGGTCGCAAACTCGCTTTCTTCATCTCTGATGGTTTTCTGCTGGATACGGGACACGGCCCGGGACTGCGCGAACAACTCGAAGAAATCATCGACTCGGCACAGCGCGCCGGCGTCGTGATTTACACAATTGACGCCAAAGGGCTGACGTCAAACATGCTTGATGCGACAAACAACGTCGTGTCCGATGCCAACGGACGAATGGCCGGCGTCGCCACGGCCGAAATCGCGGCGACGCAGGATGCACTGAATGCACTGGCACGCGACACTGGCGGACGAGCTCTGCGCAATCAAAATTATTTTGACAAGTGGGTCGATAAAGCGCTCGACGAAACGTCGAACTACTATGTGCTCGCGTGGCGTCCATCGAATGAAGTCGAGACCGCAAAGAGATTTCGCAATGTCCAGGTGACCATAGTCGGAAGCACGCAATTCAGCGTGCGCGTCGCGCGCGGCTATCTCGAAGGCGGAAACGCAAAGCCACAAATTGTCGCCACGTCCGCTGAAAAACCTGTTACTAACAAGACGGCTGCGGATGCCGACCTACAGACAGCGCTCGCCGACTACTATCCAACTAACTCGCTACCCGTTGCCCTGTCATTAACTTACCTGAACACGCCGAACAATGGCATGGTGGTAACTTCGTCAATGCAAATCACCGGCAGCGGTCTCGATCCAGTTGGAAGTCAATCTGCTTCGAATTTTCTCATCGCTGGCATAATCCTTAACGACAAGGGGAAGATCGCGAACAGCTTCAAGACGGTGGTGAAAGGCTCCGCGGACGCCGCGCACCCAGCAATCATCTATAACCATCGTGCGACGCTGACGCCGGGGATTTATCAAGTGAGGGTGGCGGCACGCGACGATCAAACGGGTCGCGTCGGTAGCGCCCTGAAGTGGATCGTCATTCCTGACATCGCCGATCGGCGGCTGCACCTGAGCAGTTTGATGTTGATTGCGTCGGGCATGGAGAATCTGCGTGCGGCTGACGGGACGGGGCAGGTCCAACTCAGCGTCGACCAACGCTATTCGCGCGCGTCACATCTCGATTGGTGTGTCTTTATTTACAATGCCCAGCGGGACGGCGATTCGAAACCAGACCTGGGTGTTTCAGTGCAGGTGCTTCGTGATGGTCGGGTCGTTCAGGAATCGCGCAGTAAAGTTTCCGACGCGGGAACCGATCCGGCCCGCATCTTTTTTGGCCGTCAGTTGGCGCTGCAGTCTTTGTCCCCGGGACGGTACGATCTCCTGATTTCTGTTTTAGACAATCCCGGCGCAACTACGGCCACCCGGCGCATCGAATTTCAGATCGAATGACGCCCGGGTGGCAGGCCCAGGGCAATCCCATTCAAGATGAAAACTGTCGGACTGATCGGGGGCGTAGGTCCTGAATCTACGATCGAATACTACCGATTCATCATCGAAGCCTACCGCGAGCAAAAGCAGGATGACACCTATCCTTCGATCATCATTAATAGCGTTGACGTGAACAAATACGTGGGGCTGGCGACCGCAAATCAATTCGGCAAGTTTGCTGACGAACTTGTAGTTGAGATCGACAGACTCGCGCGTGCCGGCGCAGACTTCGGCGCTCTCGCCGCGAACACACCTCATATTGTCTTCGACGAATTGCAACGTCGTTCGAAACTTCCTCTGGTGAGTATTGTCGAAGCAACCTGTGACAAAGCTCGCAGTCTCGGACTAAAACGCGTGGCGTTGCTGGGAACTCGATTTACGATGACCGGCGGTTTCTATCAGGACGTTTTTGCGCGCGCGGGAATCGACCTCGTAGTCCCAAACGCGGAAGAACAGGAGTACATCCACGAAAAATATATTGGCGAACTGCTCAAGAACATTTTTGCCGACGACACGCGCGCGGGTTTGCTGGCAATCGTCGAGCGACTACGCGAACGCGAAGCAATTGAAGCCGTGATACTCGGCGGCACAGAACTTCCGCTGATTCTCCGCAATGCGGAACGGGACGACGTAAAGTTTCTCGATACCACCAGAATTCACGTCGAAAAGATTGTCGAACGGCTGCTTTCGTAGTTAGAATCCAGCGCCGTGAAATACCCGCCACCACGGGAGTTGCTGAAATTCCTGAAGCCATACGACAAAGCGACGCGTGATCTCGCTTTGCAACTGCGCGCCTTGCTGCTCGATGAGATGGCTCCGTGCTATGAAAACATCTACGACGCATATAGCGCGGTAGCGATCGGCTATGGCACAAGCGAGAAACTTGGTGACGGTATTTTCCACATCGCGGTTTATGCCAAGGGAGCAAATCTCGGTTTTAATGACGGCGCGACCCTGGACGATCCGAAACGCATTCTTGAAGGATCCGGCAATCGCATTCGGCACATCAAGATTAGAAAGCCCGAGGATCTAAGAAGGCCGGAGCTTCGCGCTTACATTCGGCGTGCGCGAAAGAAGGCCCTCGCCGAGGCGCGCAAATTGGGCGAAGCTCCCAAACAGAAACCAAACGGCGTCGTCTCTACAGTGAAAGCGATTTATCCAAAGAAGCGACGGCCGAAATGATGCAGCCCACAGATCATGTGGTGTACACGAGCGTCTTGCTCGCTGCTTTGAAAGGATGTTCTCAGATGACTAAAAGGGTTGTTGTTCTAATTGGTTTGATTGGGATTGCCGCGATCATCTGTGCCGCGCAGGCCCAACACGTTCCTACGCTTGACGATCTACTCACGCTGAAATCGGTCGGCGGAACGCAGATTTCGCCCGACGGGAAATGGGTCGCGTACACGGTCGGCTATGGCGATTTCAAGCAGGACGCGTTCGTCACACAAATTTGGTTGGCGAACACGGACACGGGAAAGAGCTTTCAATTGACGCGCGGCGAGAAGTCATCCACCAGCCCGCGCTGGTCGCCAGACGGTCGGGGGCTGGCATTTCTCAGCAATCGAGTCGAAGACAAAAACCAAATTTTTCTGATTAATCCTGAGGGCGGCGAGGCGCAACAACTCACTAAATCCGAAACGGCCATCAATAGTTTCGCGTGGTCTGAAGATGGAAAAATGATCGCCTATGCGGCGACTGAACCGACCGCGCAGCCCATGAAAGATCGCAAGGACTATTTCGGAGATTACGACGTGGTGCGCGAAGGATACAGTTACGTCCATCTGTGGACTTTCAACGTGGCAGATGCGATGAGTGCCCCGCTGGTCGGGAAGCAGCGGACGAAGAAGAAAGACTTCAGCATCGACTCGTTTTCCTGGTCGCCCGACGGATCGACGATCGCATTCAGCGCCACAATCAATCCGGATTTGATTCAGGGCGCAACCGATGACATCTACGTGTTAAAGCTGAGCGATGACTCAGTCCAGAAAGTCGTCGATCAACCCGGACCGGACAGCAACCCACGCTTCTCGCCGGACGGGAAGCAGATTGTGTTCGTCTCAGCGATGGGTGACAAACTCTATTTTGCGAGCAATTCGAAACTGGCCGTGGTCAACACTGACGGAGGAACGCCGCGCTCTATTACTGACTCGTTTGACGAAAACCCTGGCTTGATTGAATGGAATCGCAGCGGGATCTACTTCGCCGGCTCGCAAAAGACCGCGGCGCATCTGTTCCGGGTCGATCCCGCAACTGCGAAAGTTTCACGCGTGTCCCAACCCGACGACTTGATCGCCGGCTCGTTCTCGTTCGCGCGCTCGACTGATCGGATCGCTTTCGCGATTGCCTCTTCGACCAGCATTAATGAAGTCTTCGTCAGCGATCTTCGCCGGTTCACGCCGCGTAAGCTGTCCGACCTGAACGATCAAACCAAGGCGTTCACGCTCGGCACGCGTGAAGTCATCTCATGGAAGAGTCAGGACGGCGCGACTATCGAAGGCGTCCTGATCAAGCCCGCCAATTTTGATCCGACCAGGAGGTATCCGCTGCTTTGCATTATTCACGGTGGGCCAACCGGCATCGATCGGCCCGTGTTGCTGACTCCGGATGCGCGTTACTATCCATCGGATATTTGGGCGGCGCGTGGCGCGCTGATCTTGAAAGTGAACTATCGCGGCAGTAGCGGCTACGGCGAGAAGTTTCGGAAACTGAACATGCGCAATCTGGGAGTCGGCGACGCCTGGGACGTGCTATCCGGCATTGACTACCTGATTGCGAAGGGCTGGGTCGATAAGAACAAAGTTGCCTGCATGGGTTGGAGCCAGGGCGGATACATTTCGGCGTTCCTGACGACTTCAACCGATCGCTTCGTCGCGATTTCGGTTGGCGCGGGCATCTCGAATTGGGCGACCTATTACTACAACACCGACATCACGCCGTTTACGATCAATTATCTAGGCAACGATCCGGCGATGGACCCGGAGATCTATCAGAAGACTTCGCCCATGTCCTACATCAAGGGCGCCAAGACGCCGACACTGATTCAGCACGGTGAATTGGATCGTCGTGTCCCGATTGCCAATGCTTATGAATTGCGGCAAGGTTTGGAAGATCGCGGCGTCAAAGTTGAGATGGTTGTCTACAAAGGGTTCGGTCACGGCATCACCAAACCGAAATCCCAGCGCGCCGTGATGCAGCATAATCTCGCCTGGTTCAATCACTACGTTTGGGGAGATCCGTTGCCTGATTTCACCGCGCCGGATATGCCGAAGAAGGACACGAAGGACGAAAAGAAAGCGAACGAAAACTAGGATCGTGTTTAGTAGATGCTCAATGAACAGAAGGAAACGCCAATGCGATCGAAATTGATCGTTGTCAGTGCCGTGGTGTCTCTGCTGACGGCCGCCCCGGCCGAGGCGGTGAAGGTTTTCAGAGTGAAATCCGAAGGGCTCGCCGAGGTGAAGGTCTACGAGACAAACAGCGAAGGCTTGGCCGATTGCCATATTTACGTCACGAACAGCGAAGGTTTGGCGAGCGGCAACGCCAAATGGTTCTTCGTAAACAGTGAAGGCCTTGCTGACGTGAAAGTCTTCTTTACCGATAGTGAAGGCCTCGCGGACAAGAAGATCTATTTCACAAAGAGTGAAGGTCTCGCCAAGTGTGACGTGGACTGGAAGAGTTATCGAAAGACCATGTCAAGACGCTTTTGCCCTAACGATTCCAGGGCTTTCGCAAATTTGCTTATTCGAGATATGGTCTTCCCGTCGTGTGCTAATGACAAGCCTCAGGCAGGAGAGTCCGATTAGTGTCTTAGGCGGATGATTGCGCCGTTGCGCGCCCAACAGATCCTAGTTCGCGAGTCCCCGGCGTGCTATTCTTCGCAAGTCGGAAAAGTCTCCTCAGATTGAACGAGCTTATTCCTAAATTGAAAATAGCTCGACTCTTCCTTTTTCGTATCAGGCATTGTGAAAACTACTGCGGCCCTAACTGCGTTTCTCCTGCTGCTCTGCGCTTCGCCATCTCGCGCGCAAAATCCGAAAACTGAATCGCGGCCTCAATCTGAAGATGATCGAATAGTGGTCACTACCAGCCTCGTGCAGGTTGACGCCGTCGTCACCGACAAAAATGGAAAGCAGGTTGGCAATCTGGGGCCTGCGGATTTTGAACTAGGGGAAGGCGGACGCACGCGAGACATCGTGGCGTTTTCTTATGTTCCGTTGGGGGGTAAGGCCTTGGGCGCCCATAAGAACGCAAAGGTTCCCGCTAATGAAGCGGCGCCACCTCAACTGCATGGGCTGAACCCTGACAGTTATCGCCGCGCGATCGCGATTCTGGTCGATGATTTTGGACTGTCGGCAGAAAGCATCGCAAGACTGCGAAATGCGCTCGAAAAGTTTATCGCCGAACAAACGGATTCGACCGATGTGATCGCCGTGGTGCGATCGAGTGGCGGACCTGGCGCGATGGCGCAGTTCACGTCGAATCAGGCGCAGCTTCTGGCCACGGTTAGACGCATACGATGGTATGGGACAGGACGAGGCGGCTTGTTCGCCCTTAATTCCATGACGCCTTTCGATAACAACGAGAATGGAGTCGCCTTACCGGGCTACAGTTCGGGCGCTCCCCCCGACCTGTCGAGTAGAGAATTTTTCGGCGGCTCGCTGGGCGCGCTGGGCTTCGTAATCGAACGCCTCTCCAAGTTTCCCGGTCGCAAGTCGCTGGTCGTCGTCTCTGAAAACCTGCCGCTGACAACTCTCGCGGCCCAAACGTCGGGAGCAACGAACGTCCTGGACAAGTTGATCGAACTCGCCAATCAACATTCGATCGTAATTTCGACGATGGATGCGCGCGGTTTGTCGAAACCGGGTTTGACTGCTGATGACAGTCAATACAATCTGGCCGCCAATCAAGTTGAAAAGAAAGTGCGTGAGCGCAACATCGCGTTCAGGGTCGCGCAGGACACATTGAGCTATCTCGCCGAACAAACTGGTGGAACTTTCGTGCGCAACAATAACGATTTGAACAACGGACTCCGCCGCATCGTCGACAGCGAGCAAGGGTACTATTTGATGGCGTTTCGCCCTGACGATGCTGACAAGCAGCGTACTGATCGGGTGTACAAGGTTAGCGTCCGCTTAAAGCGTGCCGACCTGGTGCTGAGGAGTCGCTCGGATTTCCGGAGGTTCACCGCCCAGCCTGAAGCGATCGCGAATCCGACAAAGAGCGACGTGCTGCGCGATACCCTGGCCTCTCCCTTCGTGAGAGAGGATGTGAGGCTCAAAGTAACGGCGCTTTTTACGGGAAGATTGCAGAGTAAGGTGCTGGTGCATGTCGATGCGCGCGACCTCACACTCACGAAATCCAGCGAGGGCAGCTATCAGGGATCTTTCGACCTCGCCGTGGTCGCGTTCGATGACAACGGAAGGGTGAGCCAGGACTTTGCGCGCGTACAACCTTTGAGCGTGCCGGAGGAATATTACGAACAGGTTTTGCGTGAAGGACTCGTGTACACAATCGATATGCCTTTGCCAAAGGCTGGCCCGTATCAAGTGCGAGTGGCAGTGCGCGACGCGGAATCGGGGCGGTTGGGGTCTGACTCTCAATTCGTTGACGTGCCGGAAGCTCGCACGTCGCGCCTGTCGGTGGCGGGTTTAATAATGCAGGCCACGACAGAGTCAATCGGCGGCGGGCCGGTGGTGCGACGCTTCGCGAGCGGCGATACGCTGGAGTACTCCTATCTGGTTTACGGTGCGCGCGAGGACAGGAACAAGTCGGCTGACCTCACCAATGAGATCCGCCTCTTTCGCGGCACCGACGAAGTGCTAATTGGCAGCGCACCTGCTGCCGTTGTTACAAAAGCCGAAGGCAACGAAGCAATCGTCGTCGGAGGCACCTTTAAGTTGGCCAACTCACTCCCGCCCGGAGACTACTTTTTGCAGGTAATTGTGACGGATCAATTGGCGCCACGTGACCGGCAAATATCCAGCCAGTGGATTGATTTCGAGATCGTTAGGTAAGAACTCCGCGTCACTTGCGCCTTCCGTTTGACATCGCCTCAGCCGTTTGGCATAACGGGGCGCTACCTGAAAATCCGCAACGAAAGAATGGCAATCATGTCCAAAGTGAATCGGTGGCGTGTCGCCACGCCGCTACTCTTCGCTGTTTTGTTTCTGTCTCAATCAGCAGGCGCTCAATCATTCGATTCCAGCCTTTATTCCGGCCTTCATTGGCGGATGATTGGGCCGTTTCGCGCCGGTAGAACCAACGCAGTCACTGGTGTCGTGGGACATCCGGAAACTTTCTATATGGGCTCAGTCGGCGGAGGTGTTTGGAAGACCACAAACTCCGGGCGAACCTGGACGCCGATCTTTGACTCCGCTTCATCAGCATCGATCGGCGCCATTGCTGTCGCCCCCTCCAATCCGGACGTGATTTATGTCGGCACAGGTGAAGCCGACATGCGCGACTCAATTCAGTTTGGCGATGGCATGTGGAAATCGACTGATGCTGGCAAAACGTGGAAACACATCGGCCTTGAGACCACGAAACAGATTGGCCGCATCATTGTCGATCCAAGGAACCCTAACATCGTCTTTGTCGCCGTGCTCGGAAATGTATACGCCTCAAGTCCGGATCGTGGCATCTATCGTTCGAAAGACGGCGGCGCGACATGGCAGAAGGTGCTCTTCAAGAATGACGACGTCGGTGGCATCGATCTCAATTTCGACCCGATCAATTCACAAACTGTCTACGCCGCGCTGTGGAATGTGCGGCGTCCACCCTGGTTCATCTACACACCCGCGAATGGACCGGGCGGCGGCATTTTCAAATCCACTGATGGCGGATCGACCTGGAAAGAGATTGACGAAGGGATTCCGGTCGAAGGACGCGGACGCATCGGCATTTCGGTTTCTCCGGCCAACCACAATCGCATCTATGCGGTGGTCGATGGCTTTGTGAACGACAAAGAACATCCGGAGGATTCCACTAAGACCAAGAAATACGGCGGCGTGTTTCGATCCGACGATGCGGGCGCGACGTGGACGCGACTTTCGACTGACGAACGTCTCTGGGGTCGTGGCTGGTACTTTGAAAAGATCACTGCCGATCCAAAGAATGCCGATCAGGTCTATGTGATGAACACATCGATGTATCGCTCGATCGATGCCGGGAAAAACTGGAAAGCGATCAAGGGAGATCCGACGGGCGACGATTTTCATCAACTCTGGATCAATCCCGACGATCCGAAACGCATAATCATGGCGAGCGACCAGGGAACAATCGTCAGCGTTGACGGCGCGGAAACGTGGAGTTCCTGGTACAACCAGGCCACCGCCCAGATTTATCACGTCGCGCCGGATTATCGGTTTCCGTATTGGGTCACGGGCGCGCAACAAGACAGCGGCGCGGTTGGCTCGCCTTCACGCAGCCGCCACGCAGAAATTTCTCAACGCGATTGGGAAGGTCTCTGCGCCGGCGGCGAATCAGGATACACGGCGCCCGATCCGCTGCATCCTGAACTTCTTTTCGGCGGCACGGTCTCGCGCTGTAACGTGATCACCGGCGAGACAAAGAACGTTTCGCCGGAACGCGGTGGCGGTGGCGGGTTTGGCCAACCGTCCCCTTACCGTCACGCGTGGACGCAACCGCTGGTTTTCTCGCCAGCAGATCCGCGCGCGCTCTACTACGCGAATCAATTTCTCTATAAGACCACGAACGGCGGCGAGAGCTGGACGCAAATCAGTCAGGACCTCACGCGTGAAGATCCGGGGGTGCCCGCGAATCTGAACGCTGAGGCTGCGGCCGACGCGCCGGCAGACAAACGGCGCGGCGTGATTTATACGATTGCGCCTTCGCCCCTGCGCGCACCGCTGATCTGGATCGGCACCGACGACGGTTTGATTCAGATGACCAACGATGATGGGAAGACGTGGACGAACGTGACACCGCCTGAACTGACTTCATGGAGCAAGGTGACCATGATCGACGCGTCACACTTTGACGTGAACAAAGCGTTCGCATCGGTCGAGCGTCATCAACTGAGTGACTACGAGCCGCACATCTTCCGTACGCGTGACAGCGGCAAGACCTGGAGTGAAATCACGCGCGGCTTGCCGAAAGGCATCTATGTGCAAACAGTCAAGGAAGATCCGGAGCGCGCGGGCATGCTCTACGCCGGAACTGAGCGCGCGGTGTTTGTTTCGTTCGACGATGGCGATCACTGGCAGTCTTTGCAATTGAATTTGCCGGCAACGTCGATGCGCGACCTGGCGGTTCATAAGAACGACTTGATTGTAGCCACGCACGGTCGTAGCTTTTGGGTGCTCGACAACATCTCGGCGCTGCGACAACTCAGCGCGACCGTCGCGAACAGCTCGGTGCATCTCTTCGAGCCCGCCGAAGTCATTCAGCTTATTCCCGGTGCTGACTTTGTCGGTACGCCGATACCGCGTGACGAACCGATCGCTGAAAATCCACCAGCCGGAGCGATGATCGATTATTACCTGAAATCGAACGCGAGCGGCCCGGTGACGCTGGAAATAATCGATCCGTCGGGTGAAGTGATTCGCAAATACTCGAGCGAAGACAAGTTTCCACCAATCGATCCCGACAAGCTGAACTACCCACCCTTCTGGGCGCGCGTGCAAGAACCTCTGCCGGCCACAGCGGGCTTTCATCGCTGGATTTGGGATTTCCGTCCGACGCCAGCGGCGCAGACGGGACGTGGTGGCGGCGGTGGTGGTCGCGGCGGTGGTCAACTCGCGCTGCCCGGAAACTACACCGTGCGATTAACGGTGGGTGGCAAGAGTCAGACGCAGCCACTCCTGGTGAAGCCGGATCCGCGCACGAAGTAATACGTGCAACAAAAGAAGCCCGATAAAACCTTCACAATTCAGATTTTTCGCCGAGTTGATGCGATTCATGCTAGAATCCGCCGCCGTCGACCTTTCATACTGAAGAGCGGACGTCTCATTTCAAGGCTTCGCACCAACGAATTTGTTCATTGCTTCCTAAGATCGTTCATACAACTTCTTTATCCGGTCTTTTAGCAAATTCTACGTAAGTAGCGACTGCACATTGACAACAAGACCAGCAGTATCACGCCTCGCTCTAATTGTTGCTGCGCCTGTCGCCCTTGTTAGGTACCGGCTTTCCCAAATCCGTTAACCGGATCTCAATAATGCCGTTTTTCTCCAGAACCACATTTACGGCAGACGGTGGCAAAGCGTTTTTGTTTGGGCTGTACATTGGACTGTCGCTACTAATTTTTTTGTCGTGGCTTGATCCTGTCCACGATAGTTTCCTGCACAAGGCGAGCAACATCTACGGCGTCCAGGCTCTGGCCGGAGGCATATTGGGTCTATGGCTAACTTGGAGACGCGCTGATCAACCAAAGGCGAGTCCAGCTATTTCATCAGTTTGGATCTCAATCGGTTTGGTCGTATGGACGATTGGACAAGTCCTCTGGATCTGGGCGTCGTTTCGAATAGCCGCAGTACCTTATCCATGGTGGAGCGACGTTTTCTATCTGGCGTCAGATCTGTTTTGGCTCGTCGCGATTTATATGATCTATTCCTCTCTTGATCGGCCGCGACTGCCTGCCGTTAGTCCATTCACGAAAGTATTAATCCCGATAGGCATCAGCTTACTTCTGGCGGGGGTGCCAACTTGGATTGCGAAACGAGTTGGCGGAGACTGGCTCGACCCATGGGCCGTCGCAGTTGATTTCGTTTACATTCTGTTGACCTGTTCGAGTCTGATACTCGCAATTGGGTTGGTGACTGGCGACAATACCGAGATTCCATTCCCGCTCCACCAATGCCTTCGTTATCTCTGCGCTGCAACCGCGATCGACACGCTGGCCGTCCTCGCCTTTAGTATTACGGTCAAGCTTCCGCCAAGTCATCGCTGGGCGTATTACAACGGCAATTGGGTCGACTGGTTGTTCCTGACCGCGATGTATTTCTGGGGCGCTTCGGCACTAAAGTGGCCGGTGCGACAAGAACTTCTGCACTACACGTTTCAGACACGTCGAGCAGGCGCGCGTCTGGAGGATATTTATCGCGCAAGTCATATTGCTCAACGCTATTCGCCGGCAGAACCTCTGATTAAAGCTGAATCCATTGATTGGATTTTGGAGCATATACCGGCTTGCTTCAGAGTCGTGAAGTTGGGAAGTACCGTAGTCGGCAGCACATTTCTATTCCCAGTTCCCCCCGAGCTGCTTGAACCGCTGAACGATAACCCAATATTGAGCGGTGAGTTGCCGAGACAGATTCGAACTCTGGAGCGACAAGTATTCGAGGAAGCAAAAAAGCATCCCATCACCTGGGATTGCCTATATCTTGCGGACGCGAGTATTTCGCCGAAGCATCGCCGGCGCGGTCTGGCTTTCAGGAGTTTTCAAGAGACCATCGAAGGCATCGCAGCGCGACACCCGGAAGGCAAAATCAAAGTCTACTGCTGGCCAGTCACCCTTGAAACGACCGAACTCGCCAGGAAGATTAGTGAACATTTTGAAGGGCGCATCGCCGTCATCAAGGTTCAATAAACAGGCAGAGTGGCTGGAAATCGCGTATGCAGTTCAGTTTCACAGTCGGCATCAACGAACAGCATCGCGTTGATTTCTCGTTCGATCAATTCATCGGCAATCTCGAAATTAAGGTTGATGGTGAGACCGCCGTCAAAGACTTTCGCTTCGCCTCACTGAAGGTCACGAAGCGCTATGACTTGGTAGTCGGCGTCAATGAAAGACATCCCGTCGCAATTGAAAAGACGCGGAAGCTGTTCTTCGGCGGGCTGCGGCCCCAGCAGTATCGCGTCTTCATCGATGGTCAGTTAGCCCAAACCTACCAGGGCTAGCTCTTACAGAACCGCGAACAATAACGAGCGGGACAGAGACTCGAGTCTACGATGCGCGTCGGCGCCTGCTCCCGCTCACTATTGTTCGCGGTTCTGTAACCATTTCCGGAACAAACACCCGCGCAAGTTTGTCCAACCTGCACGTTCCTTCTATCGGTTGTTCGATTTGTTCAAGCGTCCGAAGGAGTCTGTTTGTCATGAAAAGCGATTTTCGACCCGCCCGGATTTTCGTGCTCTCCACGAGTTCTTTTGTCTTCTCCGCCACCCTGACTCTGTTGGTGGTGCTGGCCCTCGCAGCTTGCGTGGGCCGCTCGACTGCGTCTTCTCGCGGCGTCGGGAAGAAGCCGGCGAACAAAAACATGCGCGCCTTCGCTTCGGAAGACGAGATGAAAGCGTACTTTCGGAAGCTGGCGGAAGAACGAAAGAGGGTTGCGACCCGTCGGGGCCTCGTGGGGGATGTCGCGAGCTCGCCGGTAACAAGCAACCAGGCTGCTCCTGCCGAAGCCGCCAAGTCAGGAGCGGATGAGAAGCAGGAATCAATTACCAACACCCAACACGCCGGCGTCGATGAAGGCGGCATCGTCAAGCTGCATGGCGATCAACTTGTCGTGCTGCGACGCGGGCGTCTGTTCACGGTCGCGATTGGTGATGGCGCGTTGAAGCCGCTCTCGGCGGTGAATGCTTTCGGGCCGGAGATCGATCCGCGTTACACCTGGTACGACGAGATGCTTGTCTCCGACGACACAGTGGTGGTGATTGGCTACAGCTATGAACGCGGTGGCACGGAAGTCGGACTCTTCAACATCGATCGTGCGGGGAATCTATCGTATCGATCGACGTATCACCTGCGTTCGAACGACTACTACTCTTCGCGCAATTACGCGAGCCGTCTGATTGGCAACCGGCTCATCTTCTACACGCCGCTTTACATGAATCCTTACGCGGACGATCCGTTCGCCGAATTCCCCGCGGTGCGCAAGTGGCATAAAGGCGCAAAGCCGGAGGAGTTTCAGCGCATCGTGGCGGCCACGCATGTCTATCGTCCGGAACGAACAATCAATCCGGATTCAGGACTCGCGCTGCACACGGTGACGACGTGCGATCTGTCGAATGGCGATTTCAAGTGTGATGCGACGGCGGTGCTGGGACCTCCGGGACGCGTGTTCTATGTTTCGCCGGAATCGGTTTATGTCTGGACCACCGAATGGTCGTACAACGGTCAACACAGCACGCAGCACTCGATGGTCTATCGCATGCCGCTCGATGGCACGAGCCCAAGCGCGCTCGGCGTGTCCGGCAGTCCTGTTGATCAATTCTCTTTTCTCGAAAGCGAAGACAAGCATCTGAACGTGCTCGTGCGCTCGAATGGCTCGGGTGACGACATGTGGAGTGCCGAGCGGACGGCGGGCGATGTCGCGCTTTTGCGCGTGCCCATTTCTGAATTCAACGATGGCACGAACGATGCTTCGTCGTGGGACTATCATGGACTACCGAAGCCGCGCGGTTATACTTTTCAGAATCGGTTTGTCGGCGAGTATCTGCTGTACGGAACCGGCAGTGGTTGGGGTGCGCCCGAAAACAAGAGCGAATCGAATCTGTTCGTCGTGAATTGGAGCGATGGCGAAGTCACCCAATTGAAAGTTAATCACGGCGTCGATCGGATCGAAGCGCTCGGCTCAGACGCAATTGTGGTCGGCACCGACGGCAGCAATCTGCATTTCTCTTCGATCCAGCTCGCCGACGCGCCCGCGGTCGCTGACGAGTTCATTCGCAAAGGCGCTTCGCAGGGCGAATTGCGCAGTCACGGCTTCTTTTACAAACCTGACGGCCCGAATTCAGGCGTGCTTGGTTTGCCGATCAGCGTGCCGGGCCGTTCCGGTTACAAGCATTTGTTTGAAGACTCCGCCGCGATTCTCTTCCTGCGCAACGATGGTTTGCATTTTCAAGAAGTGGGCGAGCTAACGGCTCAATCCGAACGAGCAGTTGACGATGCGTGCCGCGCTTCGTGTATTGACTGGTATGGCAACTCGCGACCGCTCTTCATTCGCGGACGTATCATCGCGATGCTCGGATATGAATTAGTCGAAGGCACGATGAGGAACGGTCGCATGCAGGAGCTGCGGAGAGTTAACTACTCACCGCAAGCCGTGAAGATCGCCGTGCGCTAAACGTCGTCCAAGACCAACCGTCCAGTCTGCCTGATGGTGCATGATTTTCGGTCGCACAAATCGCAGCAGAACCGCACAAGCTCATTGACTTTTTGACTTAGCCGTCCTATCGTCCGCATACCCTCGCGCAAACACGGCTGGCTTTAGGCTGCGATCTGGGCAATTTCTCGCCTCCAGCCCCGCCAAATCGTCAGCAAAACAATCACGCCGGCGCGGCATGAGCTCTGCTCGTCATGGACGACTTGTCATCAAAAGTCCTGCTTCTCACCCATTCGCACGATACGTCTGCGGAGCGCCTGAAAAACCTTCTACAGACATCAGCCGAGCTGAGCGTAGACGTCTGTCAGATCCATGAATTCGACGCGAGTGTGATACGTCAACAACTCTCAGGCTCGAAAGATCCTGGTGTCATCATAATCGTGGTTGGTGCCAACGCAGATTGGCCTCCTGCTCGCTTTATCCGCGACTTGAAATCCAGCGCCAATGCGGCCGTCATGATGGCAATTCACAATTGTCCGCCAACCGCGATCATCGAGTTACTCGAGGCGGGCGTTGCCGATTTTGTCACTGCGCCCTGGAAAGAAATTGATCTGTTGCCGCGCGTCTGGCAAATGATCAGACAGCCTTCAGTTTCCCTCACGCTGAGTGACAGCTTTCGCGAAAGGATCGGACTAAGTCAACTCATCGGCAACAGCGAGGTATTTGTAAATGAAGTTCGAAAAATTCCCACCATCGCGAAATGCAATGCCAACGTATTGATCACTGGCGAGACCGGCACGGGCAAAGAGTTGTTTGCCCGGGCCGTACATTACCTCAGCCCGCGCGCGCACGCCCCGTTCGTGGCGATAAACTGCGGCGGCACTCCAATCGAACTGCTTGAGAACGAACTCTTCGGCCACGAGCGCGGCGCTTTTACCGGCGCAGATCGATCCGAGCGCGGACTGGTTCAAGAAGCCGACGGTGGTACCTTGTTTCTCGATGAGATTGATTGTCTGCCCCTGCCGGGCCAGGTAAAGCTTCTGCGCTTCCTTCAGGACAAAGAGTTTCGCCCACTCGGCTCAAAAAAGACCCACCGAGTAAACGCGCGCGTCGTCTCTGCCACCAACAGCGTGCTGGATTCGACAGTGCGCTCCGGACGATTCCGAGCCGACCTGTATTTTCGCTTGAATGTTATCCCGCTGCACATTCCACCACTTCGGCAGAGACGGGACGATATTCCGCTCCTCGTAAAGAACTTTCTTAACAAGTATGCGGTTGAATTCCAGAAACAGATTACGGATGTTTCGCCGCAGGTTCGGCAGACCCTTGTGCTGCACGACTGGCCCGGTAACGTTCGCGAACTGGAACACGTTATCGAGCGCGCCGTGGCGCTTTCGGAAAAGAAAATTATCGACGTGATTGATCTTGATAACGCCGCGAGAGTAGTCGACGCAGAAGACTCATTTCGGGAAGCCAAAGCCAAGGTCGTGAACAATTTTGAAGTCACTTACATAGAAAACTTGCTGCTAAAGCACAATGGGAACATTACTCAGGCGGCTCAGGTCGCACGCAAGAACCGCCGCGCATTTTGGGAATTGATTCGTAAGCACGGGATCGACGCCGATCGATTCAAGCTGGCCGCCACGCCCTCGTAGTGGACTTTTACCATCCTGCTCGTGGATAAAATTGTCCTCCCGCAAATGCGCGAGCGGTGCCCGCATATCCAACTTCAGTATCACAAATGAATCCGCCAACGCGGGACACAAATGTCCTGCGTCGACGCCGATGTTGTCGAAAACACCTGCAAATGCTCCTGGAATATTGTTTGCTGATTCCCCCGACGGTTGCGAATAAGAAGAGCGGACGTCGCGGAAAATCATGGACGAGTCTCAAATTGCGTATGAGATATTGGCCTATTTAGCGAAGAACCCCGACGCGCAGGACACCATCGATGGAATTGTCGAGTGGTGGCTCCTGGCGCAACACATCGAGCGCCACGTGGCCCGAGTCAAAAGCGCACTGGCTGAACTGGTGCAGCAGGGCCTGATAATCGAGAGGCGAAGCAGCGACTCTCATATCTATTACAGCCTTAACCGCAGCAGAGAAAAAGAGATCGCGGCGATTCTCACGCGGAAGGCGAGCGCCTGACAAAGACATTGAAGAACGCGGTTTTCGCTTGAGTTCGATTCCACTGAAGAATTACACGAAGGAACGTAACAAAAGGAGAGAGACAGTGCCGCAGTACGGAGAGATTCGCCAAGTCCTGGCAGTTCCTTACCGCAACATGTCGTCCGAGCAGATCGAACGGATGATGGAGATTTATGACGTCGATGCCGAGGACATGGAGAACTTTCTGTCGAGCCTCGGAAGTATCGGCAGAAGCGTGGTCAACGCGCTGCCGCAGGTCTTACCTGCCGCACTGCCACTTGTCGGGACGGCCATCGGCGGACCTGTAGGTGGAATGCTGGGCGGAGTTGCCGGTCAAGCGTTGGGATCGGTTCTCGGACCACGCCCAGCAACCGGCGCGCAGCCGCCCGCGCCGCAGCCTCAGCCTGCGATGCCCCTGCCTGCGCCGATGCCGGGCGCGTCCCCAGCGGCCGGACAGCTGCTGCAAACACTTTTTCAGCCGCAGACGATCCAGGCTTTGATCTCAATGCTGATGGGCCAGGTTGGACGCCAAAGCATTCCCGTTGGCAATACGCAGGTTCCACCGGCGGCTTTCACAAATCTTCTCGGAGTGCTCGCGAACCAGGCGGCGTCAGAAGCTAACGCTGCGGCGCAGAGCGCCGGCGACGAAAGCCTTCCTCCTTACCTCGAGAACTATGCCGGCGAGGCAGTCGGCGATCCAGCGATTCCTGAGCACCGCGCCTACGCGCTCCTGGGGTTGCTGCATGAAGCGCAAACCGAACAGGACGAGTCTTATGCACGCGAGTCGTGGCCGTCGGAGCCCGAGCTGGATGATGCGTACTTCGATGAATTGGAATTGCAGGAACTATACAGCGAATACGAATTTGCCTAGGAGCTTACATGAGCGCCGATTTGAGCAGCATTCTACAAACCATGGTTGCTAATCCCGGAGAGGGTATGAGCGCCGCCGCACGGCAAGCGCTCTTCTCTCAGTTTGCTGAAGACGATCCGACGGTAAGTTTGCTCGCCACCTACCTTTCGCAAAGAGATTCAAATGGAAACGGTGGAGCAGATGCCGACACAGAAAGCGCGAAAGAGGGAGCAGCTTGTGCGGCGGAATTAGACCGCGCGCGCGAGCAATCGGAAAAGTCGGCCGCCGCCGTGCGTGAACTCCGCGATCGGATTGAAAAGCTATTTGCTGAACTCGAAATACTGCGGGAACGAAATGACTCTTTGGCCCAGGCGTTGGGCGCATGTGCTTTGTGTTGGGGCGGCGATGTGGAATGCCCGATCTGTGGCGGCGAGGGGCAATCAGGTTTCACGATTCCTGATCAGCGACTCTTCGCGCAACTGATCGGTCCAGCAGTAAGTCGCCTTCGCAAGAGAAACGCGGATTTGCCGCCGTTTCGATCGACGGGTGCGCTCGCACCAAACGGCTATTGAATCGTTTGAAAGGAGAATGAAATGAACGGTAACGGAACAGAAACCCTGGAAGCTTTATTGAGTGAACTCGAGGGCTTTGAATGGGACGAAAGCGACGAGTCGGATGAGCGCAGTGGACGCGGACGCCGCGGGCGTCGGTCGCCACAAACTGCGTCCGGAACGGGGCTGTCAACACCTCGACCGAACAGCCAATACGTCACGCAGACTCAGTTGCAAACAGCGTTGGCGAAAGTGGGGGCGCAAATCAAGACGAACTCTGAGGCCATTAAGAGTATCTCAAGCCGCGTCAGCGCGCAGGCTGAGATGTTGAGCAAAGAGGTCGTGGCGCGGAAAAAGAAAACTGACGAGTTGGACAAGGGTCTGCGTCAGACACGCGAGATGACTGCAATCCTTCCGTTGCTTTCTAAGCCGTCCACGGTACAACTGGATCCGAACGCAGTGGCCGGCACGACCAAGCCCGCGACCGGTCCTAAAGTTCTGGTGGGCTCCGATGACACTCTTAGTACGTTATTACCCTTTATGCTGATGGGCGGCATGGGCGGTTCCGGTGGCTCAGGCGGCGGCATGTTTGGCGGCGGTGAAGACAACAGCATGATGATGATGATGATGGTGTTGGCGCTGGGTAAGTAAGGCCGGCTGGCTGATAGTCACACGCTGAGCGAAAGGAGATCTGACATGCCAGTTAATTTCATGTGGTTCATCCTCGGTGACGGCGCCGGGAAACAGAAATTTACGTCGCTCGGAGTTGAGCCGAACACAAACTCAACGCGGCGGGCGGGATTGCTCGCCGCAGTGGCGGGTCCGGTGGGACTCATTGTTGGCGTACGGGACGCTCAAAAAGATGCCGAAGCCGCGGCTGCGGCCGTCCAGGCTGCTCCGCCGACGAGAGTGCCGGATGTAAAGGGCGCAACTTTGGACGACGCTACAACTCGAATCAAGGCTGCGGGCCTGAAGCTTAGAGGCACATCGACAGAGCCTAGCGCGCCCGATGACAAGGACAAGGTTACGAGAACGGACCCGGTTGCCGGTTCAGCTTTCCCAACCGATCTTTTCGTTACGATCGTTCTTGGCACAGGAATTCCACCGGCTCCGGCGAAAGTGCCGGATGTAAAGGGCGCAACCTCGGGCGAAGCAACTACTCGACTCGAAGCTGTGGGCCTAACGATTAGCGCCATCTCGACAGAGCCTAGCGCGCCCGATGACAAGGACAAGGTTACGAGAACGGACCCGGTTGCCGGTTCAGACCTTCCAGCGGATCTTAACATCAAGATCTTTCTTGGTACCGGAACTCCGGCGACTGTGCCGGATGTGAAGGGCGCAACTTCGAGCGAAGCAACAAGACGAATCGAGGCTTCGGGCGGGAACGTGAACGAAACCTTGACAGAGCCTAGCCCGGCCGCAGACAAGGATAAAGTTACCAGAACAGAGCCGGCCGCCGGTTTGCCTCTGCCCGCGGATCGTAACATTACGATCTTTCTCGGTACGGGAAAGAGTTAATTTGCTGGGACCCGTGGACGATTAAACTTAAGGGCGACCGCGCTGCTGGCGGGCGCGGCCGCTAACCATTTTTACTGCAGCCCGCACTTTCTGATCGTGGCAACAGAATTCGCGATTCTGAAGAGGACAAGGTTCCGTCATGGATGCCGCGCTGTGGGAACTTCTCGAAGAAGGCGAAGGCCAGGATGAAGTCGCGGCCATCATTCGCTTAGGTCAGCCGGGCGTCGCGCCTTCAGGCGTTCGGCTGATCGCTGAGTTTGGCAACATCGCCACCTGCCGGCTGAAACGCGGCGACATAATTCCCACGCGCGAAGCCGAAACGGTGGCCAGCTTCAAAGCGCCGCGAATTCTCGGCCCTGAACCTGAGGTTGACGAACAACTCATCGCCGACCTTTCTGAGTCCGATGTCTTCGTCGACGAACGGCGACCGCTTGATGAGACTGCCACGGGTCGCGGTTGTATAGTCGGCGTGGTTGATTGGGGTTGCGACTTTGCCCATCCGGATTTCCGCAACGCCGACGGCAGCACACGGCTGCTGGCGCTTTGGGATCAGCGGCTCAATCAGACCCGGAAGCCTCCGGCTAGTTACGGTTACGGTGTCGTCCACACCCGCGAAGACATCAACCGCGCGTTAGCTGCTTCCAATCCGTACCAGGCGCTTGGTTATCATCCTGCTGATGCCGATACCGGTCAGGGCTCGCACGGAACGCACGTGCTGGGCATCGCCGCCGGCAACGGCCGCGGCGGCGGTCCCTCCGGTGTAGCTCCCGAAGCAGACCTCGTATTTGTTCACTCGGCGACACTGGCGCAGGAAGGGCCGGACCGGCTCGGCGATTCTGTGACCTTGCTCGAGGCGGTTGATTTCATCAAGAACATTGCCGGGGATCGACCGTGGGTCATCAACCTGAGCATGGGCAAGCATGGCGAGCAGCATGATGGCACTACGCTCGTCGAACAGGGCCTTGATCAAATTCTGAGCGCCGCTCCCGGACGCGCCATCGTTCAAAGCACCGGCAATTATTTTGATCGACGAATTCATAGTTGCGGGCAACTGCGACCCTCAGAGCGGCGCGAACTGATTTGGGAGATTGAGGAGGTTGATCCAACTCCGAACCAACTGGAGGTTTGGTACCCGGGGCCGGATACATTCGAAGTCGACATCACCGGTCCGCAAGAGAGCGTCCGGCAAAAAGCCGCGCTGGGTCAGCAAACCGCGATCAATTTCGCAGGGCGGGAAGTGGGAAGGATTTATCATCGGCGGGCCGAACCGAACAATCTGCAAAACCACGTCGAGGTTTTCCTTTATCGCGGTGCGCCGGCGGGCCGTTGGACCGTCGGGTTGAAAGGCGCAGATGTTGTCGACGGACGTTATCACGCATGGATCGAACGGGACGCTGCCTGTCCACGTTGCCAGTCGCGATTTGCCGAAACAGACGCGGTCTCTGCCTCGACTACCGGCACGATCTGCAATGGCTTTCGCTCGATTGCCGTTGGCGCTTACAACCCTCATTCAGATCGACACGAGCTGGCGTTCTTCAGTAGTTCGGGACCGACGCGCGACGGACGCGTAAAGCCGGATCTGTTGGCGCCGGGTGTGCGCATCCTGGCGGCGCGCTCCGCACCGCACGAAGCGACCGCGCAGGCCTCACTACTAACACGCATGTCGGGCACCAGCATGGCGTCGCCTTACGTCGCCGGCACGGTGGCCCTGATGTTCGAGGCAGCGGGACGGCCGCTGCGAATTGAAGAGACTCACAATTTGCTGCTCGCGAATACGCAGAAGGTGCATTCCCCGGGTGAAGACCTCGCGCGCGTGGGAAGCGGCTACTGCGACATCAGCAAAGCTGTGGAAGCGGCGCGTTCGGCAGGCGGGACAAGCCACGCGCTGAAAGTCAGTACGAACCGGGAGGCAATTATGGACTCGCCTTTTGAACACGCGCTCGGAGAAATCACGGAAGACGATGCCGGGAAAGAAACTGCCGCTACCGCTTTTGAAACTCAGGAAGATTTTGAACGCGAATATGACGGCCTGAATTTTGCTCGTCAGGAAAACGACGAAATTCTTTCGGATACGGAAGCCGCGATAGATGCTTCGATCTGGAAATCAGAAGGCGCGGATCGGACTGGAAGCCTGCCATTAATACTGGCGGGTCCTATCGTTCGTCGTGCGACCCCCGAACGGGTCTGGTTCTGGTTCGCTTGCAGTAAAGAGCCCAAAGGCTGCCAGCCGTCAATAACCGCCTACGATGAGAAAGGCCACGTGTGGCAGCATCTCGTTGATCCGACCTTCAAGGAGATCGTACTTGTGGTAGAGGAGGATCGCGTCGCCCGGCTGGGCGAAAATATCTGGGTCGTTCTCTGTTCAGCCGTGCCCAGCTCCGGCAAGTTTCCTACCGACATTATTCTCGGTTACGACCTTCTCATCCATACGCAAGAGAATGGCGAGAACAAGTCCACGAAGTTGGCGGATCTCGGTCTCGACATTACGTACGCCCCCTTTGCCAGGCCAACCTTCGTTATCGGCAAATTGAATCGAGTGATTGCTCAGGGTTCGTGTCGGCGCCCGGGGGCCTCGGGCGAGGATGCCAGTAACAAGTTCGACGAGTGGCTGGCAACAACCGCAGCGGATGCTTTCAAAAGACCAGCCAGCCTCATTCTCACTGGCGACCAAATTTACGCGGATGATGTCGCCGTTCCGCTCTTCGCAGCGGTTCATAAGATCGCCAAAGATGTGTTTGGTTATGTAGAGCAAATGCCTAACGCATCGGGCGGGGGCGTTACCTCAGTAGATAGCTACTCGTGGAAGAACACGGTGCCGGTACCAGGCGCCGGAGCTGGCTCCCGTGCTCCCATCCCTTCTGAAACGGACCTTTGGTCGGGCCGAAGAAAATTAACCCACCGCCGCACCAGTCCCTTCCACTTCACCACGGACGACGGCGAAGCGCATCTGCTCTCATTTCCAGAGTACGCCGCCATGTATCTCGCGGTCTGGAACCCGGAAATCTGCAAGAGTTATGGCGTGGACGACGGCTCAGATAAGAATTTGAAGGGATTCGATCGTGCGGTGAAGGCGTTCCGTCGCGTGATGGCTAATACGGCCACTTACATGCTTTGCGACGATCACGAAATTACCGATGACTGGAACCTTGACCAGGAATGGGAAGACGCTACGAAAAAGAATCCGATGGCCCGCCGGATCATTGCAAACGGTTTGGCCGCGTATTGGGGATTCCAGGCATGGGGCAACGACCCCGATATGTTTGATAAGAATTTTGTTCAAGTCCTCTCGTTATATTTCGAGCAATTGCGATCAAGCGGGGGCTACCCCAGAAACGTCGGGAGTCGTTCGCCTTACAACGCGGCTGGAAAATACGACGAGTTACTCCTGAACACGCATTGGTCATTCATGGCCCCCTCGAATCCCCAGGCGCTTTGCGTAGACACGCGCACGCGCCGGGAAACCCCGACAGGGAAAACTGCCATCTTGAGCGGCCAGCGTGTCTGGCCCTTCATGGAGAGCTTATTAAGGAAGCACAACTTTCGCAGAGGCGACACATTGCTGCTGGTTCTACCCACACCGTTCCTGCCGCATCGCAGCATGATGTACATCCAACACCACGAATTCAATTGGCCGGATCAGCGCTACGAGGGGGAATATGAGCTTTACGGCAACAACCCGCAACAGCGCGCCGAACTTATCCTGCGGCTTCAACACGATTTCGGACCATCGGCGCTAATCATCTTCTCGGGAGACGTTCATCACGGCTCTGTGGTCACCGGGCGTTATGGATACGGTTCTTCGCTCGACAAAATAAAAAACGGCAAGGCTGATTGGGCGATGCGCGTGGTTCAGATCACCAGTAGTCCGATCAAGAACGTTAAGTCGGAGGCTTATGAAAAGAAGCGATGGTGGACAGTGTGGCAAACGGACGCGGGAAATGCTGGCGAATCACTCATCCCGCAATGGGAGACGCAATACGCAAGTACGACCGCAAATACCTATATCGCGATGCAAGCGTTCATGCGTCAACTGAAAGGAGAGCTGGGACGAAAAACTTACATTTTTGAAAATCATTTCTGCGTCGCGACTTTGCCGGCGCAGCCAGGCGGTTCTGTGGACATACTTTTCGCAGGCGTAAAGAATGGCAAATTGGCGACCGCGTCCATCTCCGTGGACACAGATAACGATCCCGCGAAATTCCAAATACAGAAAATTATGGGCATAGAGCTGCCCATGGGCGTGAACTTCCCGGGGTTCGAAATGGTTGACGAACAGTTTACGCAACCGTTGACAACCGGCATATATGATCCGCACGAAGCTTTGGAGGATACGGTCGAGTGGCAACCGCAAGAGCGAACCGATTTCCGCGAGAGCCAGGCCGCTCCCACCCATGAAGCGCAATTGGTTGAAACTGCTGATGAGGTAATCGGTTCCGCGGGGCGCGTCCGCGTTTCTCACCGCGCGATGCTGGGTGAAACTCTCGAGCGTGTGGCGGGCGCCAATCCACTAAAGCCGACTGGCGAGTTTGCAGTTTCCCTGTCTCCCTCATCACTATTCGAGACATTTGCCCACGGTAAGCATCCTGATGCACGTCAACATCTTGAACAGTTTTTTGAAGTAGTGGCGCTGCCCCGCTCGCCCCTAACGAGCGTACGTCAGGGCGACATTTTGTTGAGACATCCTTTGGGAGAAGGCGGCTTTACGCACGCGGCAATTCTCGCCAACGGCGAAATATTCAGGGGGGAGGAATTGTCCTCAGTTGGCTTGAGGCCAGAGAGTTCGGCACGCGGCTACTACGCAAAAGTTGTCGAAACCGGCGCATTTCCACACGGCCTGCAAGATCATTTCGCCCGTCGCGTCGGCGATGAGAGCGGGCGACTGACGCACGACAGCTTAATTCTGCGAGTGCGACACCGTAGCGGGAATTCGTTTCGCTCCCTTCCTGAGAATCTGGAAGGACAGGAAACACAGCAGTACACGCCGGCACTCGTCGCACTTCCAAACGTTCTTACGCGTCTCGAGGGCATCGATATCTACGAGAAGAACACCGGGTTTCCGAGCTTCGCAGATATCGCTCGCGCGGGGTTTTCGTTTGTCTTTCACAAGGCGAGCCAATTCATTATCGACACCAAGCTCGCAACTCGATGGCCGCAGATTGCCCAGGCCGGAATGATTCGAGGTGTCTACCATCTCCTCAGCCATAACGCCGGCAGTGTCGCGATCCAGGCACAACGTTTCGCCACCGCGGTGGGAAGACTTGTTCCGGGTGATCTTGGACCCAGCCTGGATTTGGAGGATCGCGATCCCGCTCATCGCGCGAATTTTTGGGTCCCGCGTATCCAGGAATTTGCGGACTTGATGGAAGCGCGCCTTGGAAGACAGCCAATTTTCTACACCAGCCGCAGCTATTGGCAGGAATTTGCCAACGACGATCCGAGTTTCGGAAATTATCCTCTTTGGGTCGTCTGGGTGAATCCGGGCGCGCCGCGCCTTCCCGCCGGTTGGACCAACTGGAACTTCCAGCAATGGCACTGGGAACAGTCGACCACTCCCATGCCTCCGCCGTTCCTCAGTCCAAGAGATAAAGGCGTTGATCTAAATCATTTTAACGGCAGCATCTATCAGCTTCGTGGGATGGCTGACCTCGGCCATACCGCGCCGCATCTGGTGGGCAATCAGGAATGCGTTGCGTATTCAGAACCCAACGGCAAGGTTCATCTGCTCGAGCTAGTCGCCGGGACCTGGCGGGATCAAGACCTGTCTACCATCATCCCCTCTGCACCTCCTGCCGCAGGAGATCCGACGGCGATCGGTATTGGCAGCGACCAAGTAATCCTCTACCGCACCGCTGCCGGAGATATTCAGGCACTCACTCGCTCAGTAACGAACGTCAGCGCTCCGTGGTCTGTATTTTCAACGGGGCCGAACGCGATTGACGATCCCGTTATTACCGTAATTCAGAATGATCTTCATGCGGTGTATTGGAACCAATTCAATCGGCAAATTCATCTCTTCAGACAAGGCGGTACGTGGCACGCTGAACAAGCGGCGGATTTAGGAGCGAATCCACGCCCGCCGCTCGCTTCCGGCAGCGCCGTCGCCTATCTGCATCAGAACGCGATTCGCTTCGTCGCTCGCGGCGGCGATGATGGTCACCTCATTGACCATGCTCCTGGACCGGGAGGAGGCGTCGCCATTGACTTAACGGCCACAGCGCGCGACGGCGCCGGGCATTCCCCACCTGCCGCAACCTATCGGCCCGCCACCTACACTCCGGCCGGCAAGGCGCCGCGGGTCGTATTCCGCGCCGTGCGCGGAGACATTTGGCAGATCGAGCGCGACACGTTGTTGGCGAAGAATCTCAGCCTGAGTGCCGGCCATGCAGCTCCGGCAGCCGGGAGCCCGACAGCGATTGTTACAAACCAGGCCCACGTTTTTTATCGCACCGGCGATGGAACCATCATTGATATCTTCGAAGACGCTGGGGCGTGGCGTAGTCGAAACGTTTGCAGTGACGCCGCCGCGGACCCAACTGCTTATGTTGATAGCGGCGGCCATGCGGCTATCAGTTTTCGCGCTCGCGACGGCTCGATTCAGATCGCGCGATTCGTGAACTCCGCGTGGCAGTGTGAAAACGCGACGCGGCCGCAAACTACACGCGAGCATGAAAGCATCGTTGACGACATCAGCGTGTCGTCGACTGAACAAGTCCCTGGTTTCGATATGGGCTGTCTTCAGGCTGCTTTGGAAGCGGTTACCGAAGAGCAAATAGTCGACCTGTTGCGCGGACCCAGAGGGACCGGCGGAAACAGAGCCAGTTCTCAGGGCCTATACTTCCAGTACAACATTCCAGATTCAGCCGGAACATCAGGAACTAATTCGTGGCGTTCGTGGGAGCAGCACCGCTCTGGTGACGGTGTGGGCGGTGGATGGTTCCTGCGCAGAAGGCGGGACGGAAATTGGCTCGACTTTTATCGCTCACCCACGGACCGTCCGGGGCATGGCCACCCGCTGGTGTGGAGTCTGATCCAGGGCCTCAGGAGAGACCCCCACATCACAACGATAGTTCTTGAGCAGTATCAACGAGCGTGCAGCCAATATGCACTGGCGAGGCGATTAGTGAATCCCCCGGAAGAATGCGTGGACCTCAGTCTCGCCCTGGTTGCTGCTTACAGACAATTTGGCGACCAAATGTTCTCGGCAAGCACGGACGAAATAAATTCATTTGGAGATGGGGGTCTGGATGATATCGGAAGAGGGCTGCCGGGAACCGCAGGTCCGACTCGCCCAGACGTGCGCGAAGGACACGGAACGTTGCCCTTTATGCTGAATCGCGGATACATCGGACACGAAACGTTCACTCACATTCGTCCGGAACTCACAACTCGGTGGGAAAATGAGAATGAGAATGACCATCATGGTCACGAAGTTATTCCTGCCATGATTCGAAGAAACGAGATCTTCGAAATCTATACAGCGGTGCTCAACTGGAATAGAGACTCCATTTACTCTCGCTTGAGAGCTGGCGGAATCTATCCTGCGGAGTTTGACTCGCGGGCGAGGCGGATATGGACACGAGCCGCGATCTCAACAATCGGCAAAGTCAGAGATGCAATCTCCGCGTGGCGACGTTATTCGGCGGAAGATGCAAATAACGTTCGCGGCAATGACAGGCTACTTGACGTAAACCTGGCCGGCACTCACGCATTCCGCAAGGGACACGTGAGCGCTGCTGAGGCTGAGGTCTTAGACCGGCTTGTGTTCTCGAGAGCTCGCGCGTGCAGGGCAACCGCTGGTCACCACTCCAATCTTTCGCATGAATCTGATCAGGCAGTGACGACGCCGGAGACCCTCGAGGAACAGATATCGGTTGACGATGTGGCCAGCGAAATGAATGGCTTGCGCGTCCGCTTCTTGTCGATGTATCCGGCAACGCGCGCCGATAGCAGTACACGATTGTTTTCAGATGGCGCGTTGCTGCCCATCGATGAGTGGAACGGCACGAACGCCGAAGCCGTCGTCGCCGGATTTAACATACCGAAGATAATTCTCGACCCTGCGCCGGACAGTGTGACCGGGATGCGCCGCTACGAAGTCGCTCTCCACAGTCAGCGCAACGCCATCGGGCTCAATGCAACTCAACTGACTCACTGGGTTTCCCGCGAAAGCGAATTCAGCAGAAACCATGCGTCGTGGGAACGAGAACGAACTCGATTGGAAACTCTGCTTCACCGTCGTCAGGTCACTTACTCGCGTATGTGGGTACGCCAGATGATGTACAACCGCTTCGATGTGGATATCTCGCACTGGGTCGACCACTACAACGCGCAACTGCATCCGGCCAGTCTCCTCGATCCGAACATCGTCAAATCGATGATTTATCAAGAAACGCGAATGGGAACGTCGGGCGCGCATCTAATGCCGCCGCCGTCGGATTGGTCAAGCAGTGATCGCCATCCTATCCGCAGCCGCTTCAATCTGGGCCAAGCCATCGACTCGTGGGGTCCGCAGCAGTTTTTGATGATCCAGGAGATGGCGCCGCCGATCTATACCGCGAACGGTCTGAGTGCCTTCGAACGCACGTGGTATGGCATGTCCAACTCCGATTACGCGTCAAGTGCACCCTTCATGCGTGCGCTGCGTGAGTTTTTCGAATTTCGCGACGGCAGCAATCACAATTTGATGGGTACGAGCGGACGTGACTTGCACGAGGATTACGGCTTTTGGATTCGGACCGCCATTCGCTGGCTGTTCGTGAAGTACTCGCACCTCGGCACGCCGACGTGGGCTGAGGCTGTTCGTGCTTACAACGGCGGCGGTCATAGAGCCCGCGCCTACCGGGATGCCGTGATGGGTCGTGTCGGCAGCACAGACCCATTCCCAGCCGAGTCGCTCGAATCGACATTGAATGAAGTTGCCGGCGAAGATTTCGGTGAGCTGTGGAGCGAGGACGACGCGCCGCCAAGTGTCGCGGCGGGCCGGCACGACGACGAGATCATCGTAACGCGCGCGGACGGCACGCGTTACCACGTGCGCCGCAAGGTGCGTGTGCAGGTCCTCACGCGGCCCGGTCTTCCACGCGTCGGCTTCTGCGCAGACGATGAGCGTGTGTACGGCCGTGCCTCATGGTGCGAGGGCACGCAGGGCACCATTGATGTGGGCGCGAACCTTCCGGCCGCGGCGAGGCAACTGCTCGATACGCTGTCCGATCAGATCGCACGAAAGGAAAGACCGGAAGAGATCGCCCGGACCTTGGAGAACGCCCAGGTGCAGACGTTCGTTCAGCTCGCGATCACAAAGGACAGGAACTGGGCGTTCACCGGCGACTTCAAGCTCGAACTCAAACCGAGCGGCATCATCTCGAAGTCCGCAGCGGTGTCCTTCGACAAGGGGTGGGTCAGTGTCGGCGTCAAATACGAGGACGACGGCACCGGCAAGCAAGTCCGGGTGACGGTGGACATCCCGCTCGGTGCCCGCACGGTGAGCGGCAAGAAGTGCCAGGAGCAGGAAGTCGCGCTCTGGTGGGATGCCGAGTGTCTGCGGGAGGTGCCTACCACCGGCACGATCCAGTCCAGGCTTTTCCGCTCGGTCGACGAAACGCTCTACCTCTACTTCGAGCACGCGACGGATATCCTGCGCCGCGACCCGAAAGCCAACACCGAGCCCGTCGACGTGTTCGACAAGATCCTGCGCAGCAGTCCGAAGCTCGGCACGGCGCTGCTCAACAAGCGGACGCTCCAACGGCTCGACTACCTCGTCGGCCAAGGGTACTGGCTTGATTCGGTCAAAGGGTATACGTCGCCGGAAGGGCGGCGCGGGCCTCCGGGGCCGCGCGCCGTTGGCGCCGCCGCGAAATGGGAAGGCAACGACAAACTCTCCGAGGAGCGCGCCAAAAAGGTCCGCGACCTGATCGAGGCCCGCTACCTGCGCCGCAGCTTGCAGATGCGGGACCTGCTGCCGCTGCCGCCGCGGATGCGCTTCCCTTCCGGAAAAAGTATGCCCTCGGAAGTGGGCAAATCGGAATATCCAATGCTCGACGTGAGCCCAGGCGTCGAGTTGGAGGGTCCCAAGCTCGACCGTGTGATGATCCGTGGCGGGGTCAAGTTCAAGTGCAGCGAGCGTGACCCCGAAGTCCACAAGCAGGCGGCGGACACCGCAGACAAGCCGTTCCTCGAGCAGTGCCCCAAGGAACTGCCGCGTATGACAGAAGACGATCGCAAGTACGTCACCGATTCGCACAGGAGCGATCGTGATCGGGCAGAGCGACTGTTCGAGAATTTGCGCCGCGTCGAGATCCATCTCCGGCATGAAGAGAAGTTGCGCGATGTAGACGTCCCGGACACCCGTCTTGAGCACGAGCACAACTGCCCGCCGGACGTGATCGACGCTGCCGAGCGGAAGTGGGGTTCGCGGATTCCATTCGTTAAGCCCGATCCGCCGCTCTGCGGCTGAACACTGGCGTACGTGCAAGCCTGCGATCAGTTTTGAGGCTCGTCTTGATTTTCGAGACGAGCCTTGTTGTTGTAACCTTCCGCGGCCGGCGCACAAAGTGCGCCGTCTAAACTAAGAACTCAAAACCATCGATGGAAACTTTTGAATGTCCCAAGTGCGGCGCTCCCATTTCGTACGAACCAAATGCATTCGGCAGCGGCGCCGTGAAGTGTGCGTACTGCCAGAGTCAACTCTCGCTGCCGCATCACGGCCAGCCGGCACGCATCATTTCGCAAATCGACATCAATGTTGGACCACAGGTGACTGCCGGCGCGCGCAAACTCATTTGGTTTCTGGTGCTGGTGCCGCTGTTGATCGTGATTATCGTCGTCGCCGGCGTCTTTGGCGCGCTGGCGCCGTTGATGCGCTCAGTCGGCTCGGCGGTGGGCGGAGCTAACAGAAGTGTTGGCGGTGGCGGAATCGGCGGCAGCTCGAACAGTTTTGCGCAAGTCACGCAGACATTTGGCAGCGAAGGCATCGGCCCGGGCATGATGACGGACGCGCGCAGCATCGGCATTGACGGCCAGGGTCACATCTATGTCGGGGAGTACCAGGGCGGACGCGTTCAGGTTTTCGACGCGAATGGAAAGTTCATTACGCAATGGATGGTTGATCGGAAAATGCCTTTGCGCGGATTGGCGGCGGATCGCAACGGAACTGTTTACATCGCGCAACGCGGAAAGATAACGCGCTACCGCGGGGAGAACGGGGAAGCGTTGGGCGATATCACCTACAGCGGCGGCGATGGATTTGATGATGTGCGCGCGACGCCTGACGGCGGCCTGGTCTGCGCCTGGTATCGTGGCGACGACAACATCGTGAGATTCGACTCACAAGGCAAGGAAGTGAGAACGATTACCAAAGCCGTCAGCACCCCTGCCGATCGTTCGGAACTCGATACGCGCGTCGCGACGGACGGACTCGGCAACATTTATGCGCTCGGAACCTTTGCCGAGGCGGTTTTCAAATTCAACCCGGAAGGAAAATTCGTGAACCGCTTTGGTGGTTCAGGTCATCAACCCGGCCAGTTCAGCGCCGCGCATTCAATTGCCGTCGATGGCAAGGGCCGCGTCTTTGTTGGCGACATCCAGGGAATTCAGGTCTTTGATACTGACGGTCGATTTCTCACGGTGATCAAGGTCGACGGCCCGGCATTTGGAATGGTTTTCAACGATCACAATGAACTGCTGGTAGCTGCTCGCAGCAAAATTATCAAGTACACACTCAAACAATAGTTGAGCGGGCTCTGCCTCAAAAGTTCTTCGATTAGTTCTCTGAAGGATGTGAACTGAATCATCGCCGCAGAGCGGCGAAATGTTTATAGCTACGCGATTGCCTGTTCTGGTCTCCGCAAAGAGAGAAGGGCGTGCACTTTCTATAAACATTACGTGCCTACGGCACGTTTCTGTCCTAATTCGCTCGAGAGTTTACCTTTGCCGCAACTCTAGTTAACCGCTGAAACCGTAATTGAGCGCGTGGAAAACGAGATCGCCAGTTGAAACCGGCGACCTCGTTTTGTTTTGCTCCGAAGGACTTCCTTGCTCCGAGCGCACGCTCGAAGCGCTGTGTTGTTACGGCAGCGCTTCGATGTTGAAGAAGAACTTGAACGAGCCTGAGCTCTGCACGCCGAGGAGGAATTGCAGGTTAATGCTCTGTCCCGGCAGCAGAGGATTGGCCAGCGTTATCGTTCCGGCACCCATACTGCTGTTGAGCGCGCCACCCAAGTTCTGAGTCGGCGGTTGTTCGAGCGTTGTGCCGAACACCGTGACTGTACAAGGCGTGGTTGTTGGTGTACCGGTTGACGAGCAGGTACCTGAATCGGTAATGCCACTGACCGTGATGTTCGTTGAGCTCAACGCCCTCAGATCGGCAGCCGATCCAGATGGGAGACTGCTGAAGTCTACGAGCCGGAACCGCAACCGAGTAACCGGCGCGCCTGTGTTGTTCACAAAGCGCCGTCTGACCGAAATCGTTCCGTTCATCGCATTCGGAAACTGCGGCGTCATATCGCGTACCCGATTTGGCGCGACGGTTGAGCTCCTGGTCGAATCGAGCAACAGCGCCAGAATCGACTGATTCAGCCGGGGGCCGGCCAGGTTCTGAGGACCTGGAGCTCCCAAACGCTGACCAGCCGGTGTGACCGCCGCCGTCGTGTCGGCAAAGATAAAGTCATTGAGATTGACATTCGAATCCTGCTCGAACCCGTTCGTCGGACAAGGACCGAAGTTCGACGGATTACCCTTCTTGCCGCACTCATCACGGAAGTAGCTGTACTCGAGCACACTGCCGCTGACGGGTGGCAGGGTCGCACCTTCACGTAACAGGTCGCACGCCGCACCGGTATTGCTGTCGAAACCGACGGCATCCAGGCGCGTCAGAATCGAGAGATTCACCAGCGACGTCGTATTGAAGATCGCGACGTTGCGGTCGTCCTCGATGTCCTGAGCCAGAACCTGATCACCAGCGGCTGCTCCAGCACCTCCGTAGTTACCGAGGCTGTAAGTGGATCCAACGAACAGGTAATGTCCACGGCCCGGGATCACCGTGCCATTCGGAATGACACCGATCAGAATCGGGTTCGCGTTGCAGTCGGTGCCCATTTTGTACAAGCCATAGCCGTGAGCGGAGTCATTGATTCCGGAACCGTCGTTCACAGTGTGTGGCGAGTCAGAGTTGTTGTAAATCTCAACGAAGTCGTCGCCTGCACCATTTGGTCCACTGGTTCGCAACTCAGTAATCAGGATGGTGCCTGGATTATTCGTGATGAGTATCGTGCCAGTAGCAGTGCCATTGGTGATGGTGACGTTTACTGGATTCGATAGCACCACGAGGAACGTCTCGTTCACTTCGTTCTTCTTATTGTCAGACAGGATCGGCACCGAGATCGTCTTGATCTGTTGCCCCTGCCCGAAGTTAATCGTGCCTGACGTGGTGGTGTAATCCTGACCCGCGGTCGCGTGATCCACTGCCGCCGCCTGTTGCTGAGTGGTGAACTGAACCGTTGCACCGGCAGCAGAAGCTGGGGCGCTTAGCGTGACGGTGAACATCATGTTGGCAGAGCCCGACGTGGGTTCGGTCAACTGCGAATCCGCGATGCTGACGTTGGTGACGCCGACCTGAATGCTCACAGTGTCGGTATCGGAGAGCGGACCTCCAGTCCCAGTGTTGCCCTGGTCGTTCGTCGTGATCGTCAAACTGGCACTGCCGCTAAAGCCCGCAGTCGGCGTGAAGGTCATGCCGTCCATCGCGGCGTTGATATTGACGATGGTGCCGGTGAAGGTCATCGTCGCGTCGGCCGTGCCATCGCCGACTGTAAACGCCAGACCACTGGTGCCGTTGAGTGTCAACGTACCATTGGTGACCGTGAGCGTTACCCGGACGGCGTTTGTTCCGGCATCCACATCCGAAACCGAAACATGGTTACCACTGCCGCTCGAGAATGTCAGCGGCGTGTTCTGCGCCGTGCTCTGTGGACCGGGTACGGTGTTGACCGGCGCGTCATTGACGGCGGTGACTGTAATGCCTCGTGTGGCCGAACCCGGCGTAATGCCATCGTCGGCAGTAAAGGTCACGGTCCGTGCAGAAGTTGACGGGTTGTCGCTGGTGTTTTGGTAAGTCACTGAACGCAGCGCCGTCTGGTAATTCGCGACCGTGGTCGTACCGGTGAGTGTCAACACGCCGGTGCCGCCGTTGTAACTACCAGTAATACCCAACTGATTCACGAACGCCAGCACGTCCTGACCGCTAGCGAAGTTTCCGGTAATGGCAACCGTGGCTCCGACCAGGTTCGTAGTATCGGAATCGGTGAGCGTCAGGCCCGGATCAATCGCCGTCGCCGCCGCATTCTCGGTATAACTGAGATTGCCGGCCGTGGTCGTCACCACTGGCGCGGCATTGGGGGCGGTGACGGTGATGTTGACCGTGTCTGAATCCGTCAACGCGCCACCGGTTCCGGTGTTGCCCTGATCATCCGAGATGATCTGGAGCGACGCGGCCCCGTTGTAGCCGCTCGTCGGGTTGAACGACATCCCATTCAACGCGGCATTCACGTTCGCCAGTAAGCCGGTGAAGGTCATCGTCGCGTCGGCTGTGCCATCACCCACAGTAAACAACAAGCCTGCCGTCGTACTCAGAGTGATCGTGCCGTTTGTTGCCGTCAACGTAATCTTGATCGGATTTGCACCGAGGTCGACGTCAGCAACCGAGATCTGATTGCTGTTGAGGTTCGAGAACACCTTGGCGGTGTCTTGAGCCGTGGTTTGTGTACCGGGCACAGTATTGACCGGCGCATCGTTCACTGCCGTGATGGCGATACCGCGCGTGGCATTACCGGTGTCGGTACCGTCATTCGCGGTGAAGGTGATTGTGCGCGTCGCCGTCGGGTTATCGCTGCTGTTCGCATAAGTCACTGAACGCAGCGCCGTCTGGTAGTTGGCGACCGTAGTGGTACCGGTCAATGTCAGCACACCAGTACCGCTGTTGTAGTTGCCGGTGATGCCGAGTTGGTTCGTGAACGCCAGCGTGTCATCTGCACTCACGAAACCAGCAGTTATTGCTACCGTCGCTCCGGTCAGGTTTGAGCTGTCGACGTCCGTAACCGTCAAGCCCGGATCGATTGCTACCGCTCCAGCATTCTCAGTGTATGAGAGATTGCCGGCGGTGGCGGTAACCACCGGAGCGTCGTTTTGGGCGGTGACCGTAAGGTTGACGGTGTCCGTATCCGTTAACGGGCCACCGGTTCCCGTGTTGCCCTGATCGTCGGAAACGATCTGGAGCGACGCGGCGCCGTTGAAGTCCGCCGGCGGCTTAAAGGACATGCCGTTCAGCGCGGTGTTCACGGCGGACAGCGTGCCGGTGAACATCATGGTCGCGTCGTCGGTGCCGTCGCCGGTAATGAACGACAATCCAGCAGTCGTGCTCAGCGTCAACGTGCCGTTTGTGCCCGTCAACGTAATCTTGATCGGACTTGCGCCGAGGTCGACATCCGCGACGGAAATCTGATTTCCGTTCCCGCTCGAGAACACCTTGGCGGTGTCTTCGGTCGTGGTCTGAGCACCGGGTACGGTGTTCACTGGGGCATCGTTCACTGCCGTGATGGCTATGCCGCGGGTCGCTTGGCCGTTGCTGGTGCCATCGTTTGCACTGAAGGTAATTGTGCGCGACGCGGTCGGGTTATCGCTGCTGTTCTGATAAGTCACCGAACGCAGCGCTGTTTGGTAGTTAGCAACTGTAGTCGTACCGGTGAGTGTCAGCACACCGGTACCGCTGTTGTAGTTGCCGGTGATGCCGAGTTGGTTCGTGAACGCGAGCGTGTCATCTGCACTGACGAAACCAGCAGTGATCGCTACCGTTGCTCCCGTCAGGTTAGTGCTGTCGGCATCGGTTACCGTCAAGCCCGGATCGATTGCTACGCCGCCAGCATTTTCCGTGTAAGCGAGATTGCCGGCCGTGGTCGTCACCACCGGGGCTGCGCTAGGAGCGGTCACCGTGATGTTGACGCCGTCTGTATCGGTCAGCGGGCCACCACTTCCAGTGCTGCCCTGATCGTCGGAAACGATCTGGAGTGAAGCCGCACCGTTGAACCCGCTCGTTGGGTTGAACGACATGCCATTCAGCGCGGTGTTCACGCTTGTTAGTGTGCCGGTGAAGACCATCGTCGCGTCGCCAGTACCGTCGCCGGTCGTGAACGACAACCCCGCGATTGTGCTCAGCGTCAGCGTGCCATTTGCGGCCGTCAACGTGATCTTGATCGGATTTGCGCCGAGGTCGACATCCGCGACGGAAATCTGGTTGCTGTTGCCACTCGAAAAGACCTTCGGCGTGTCCTGAGCCGTGGTCTGTGGACCAGGCACAGTGTTCACCGGCGCATCATTAACGGCGGTAACGTTAATCGTCATCGTGTTCGGCGTCGGATCCAGATCCGATCCACCACCGTCATCCTGCACCTGGAAGGTGAAGGATGTGTACGGAGTGCCATTGGCATCGGGGGCCGGAGTGAATTTCAGCAGACCACCGTTTATGTTGGCGACGGGGATAAAGTCGCCGGCATTGACCGGAACATTGTTGTTAGTCAACGTGCCCAGACCCGGCAGCGTGGTGATCTTGACTGCCAGCAGGTTGTTCGCCGGACTGTCATTTGGATCTGAGAAGCCAAAGTCAAGCGCCGCAAACGTGTAAGCCGTGCCCTCAGCCGTGCTCACTGTGTTGTCAGTGCCGGACGGAGGATTGTTAACCGAACTTACGTTCAGATCGAACGTATCCGTCGCCGTGCGGCCGTTTGTCGCCGTTACAGTAACGGTGATCGTCGTGGTGCCGTTCTGGTTCGTAGCCGGCGTGATTTGCAAATTGCGCGAGCCGCCGGAGCCAGTGATAAGCAGGTTCGCATTCGGCACGAGCGTCGTATTCGAAGACGTCGCCTGCACCGAACCACCCGCACCAGTAATCAGCGTCCCCGTGTCGTCGCCGAGGTTGAAGCTGACATTCTTGACTGTGTTTTCACTCGTCGACTGGTTCGGAATGTCTTCGATCGTCGGATGTGCCTCATACGCGCCGATGTCCACCGTCTGAATTACGTTGGCATCAGCAGAATCAGCGACGCGTGGGAACACGCTGCCGCGCTGATCGACAGGTAGCGTTTCAGCAGTGTTCGCATCGCCGTCCAGATCGAATGTGTCTGTCGGGAGATTGGCATTGCTGCCAGTCTCGATGGCCACACTTGTCGACAAGAGTGCGTGTGTTTGCGTCGGACCACCATTGCTGGCAAGTGCAGCAAGTCCCGGATTGGCGACGCCAACTTGGTTGCTGTTGACGCCGTTGGTCAACCCACCAGCGCCGCCGGTTCCGATCAGGTTGAACGAGCTGGCTGCATCGACTGTACCGCCGATGTCGTCTGCGGCATCAGTCGTGCCGTCCTCGTTGAAGTTGCCCGCGACGATCGTGTTCTTGAGCGTGGTGGTGCCTGCCGAAGCAGAAATGCCGCCACCTGTGCCCGTCGAATTGTTGTCGTTGTCGGCCTTGTTATTGGTAATGGTGTTGTTGATGCTCGTCATCGTTCCGCCGAGTACAACCAAACCACCGCCATCGCCATTAGCGTTATTGCCGCTGATTGTGGTGTTGATGAGCGTCAAGCTGATGGCAGCCGCGGAGGTGGCGATCGCGCCGCCCTGCGTGTCCGAGTGGTTAGAGGTCAAAGTAGAGTTGACCACAGTCAGCGTGCCGTCGTTCAGAATAGCGCCACCGAAGCTGACGTTTTGACCGCCGCTGATCGTTAGGCCAATGACGGTCAACGAACTGCCGGAGTTGACATTGAACACACGGCTGGCGTTGTTGCCGCTGATCGTCACGGCGTTGGCCGCGGCACCTGGGCCAGTGATCCTCAGGTTCTTCGTGATCGCGATTTCACCACTGGTGAGCGTGATTGTTTGCGGGGTCGAGAACGCGCCGGCCGTATCGAAGGTAATCGTCGCGCCGTCGCAAGCATCGGCAATTATCTGCCGCAATGAACCCGCACCAGTGTCTGCGGTGCTGGTTACTAACGTGGCGCCACAGGCTGAGTGCGATTCAGTATCTGAGCTACCGGTGCTGTTAGCGTCGCCGTTATAGGTCGCAGTGATGGTCCGATTGGTGCCGGCGTTCGTCAAAAGCAGCGTACATTTGCCCGCCGCCACCGTGCCCGTGCAAGTTTCTGAGCCGCCACTTATGGTCACATCCACGTTGCCAGTTGGCGTTACGCCGCCCGCGATGCTCGGCACAACCGTAAAGAAGACATCGAATGCCACTCCCGGCGTGGACGGGTCAGGAGTGTCCTGCGTGATCGTTGTGGTGGTGTTGTTCTTGACTCCGCTCAGCGTCCAGGGTGAAAACTGAGGGACACCGGCAAGCTGGACCCAATTGTTTGTCGTGTCGGCGGCACTGCTGCCCTGTCGTGACCAACCAGCACCACCTAAGCGCCAGAGACCCAGACTGGCTTCCGAATTTCCATTCAACTCAGTATCAAGGTAATGGAGTCGTAACGTGGCTGAGAATCCGCTGCCGCCGGTCGGCGTGATCGTGTAGGTTCGCTGCACAGCAGGCGTCGGAAGCGCCACACCACTCACGGGTGCGGCCTTGACTAAATTAACTGTAATGTCGGTGGGCAATGTGCCGCCGACGGCGAATCCGATGCTGTTGAATGGATTACCAAAGCTCAGGGCTGCACCACCGCCGGTGAATCCTAAGCGCTTCACATTGCCGATTACGTCTGCTGTTCCTGCCGACGTGCCGGTGCCCGGCATCGTAAGAACGTTCGCGCCGGTGGTGAGATCGTTCGTCAGAGTGAGCACGCCATTTACGGTTGCGTTCTGACCAAGGCTTACTCCTGAACCGGCATTGGCAATCGTCAGGTTATTGAAAGTCGTCGCATTGGAGCCGCCGATAACTTGAGCGCCTGAACCGTTAAAGTTGACCGTGTTGTTATTCGCGGTGAACGTGCCGTTGTTGGTCCAATTACCGCTCACATTGATCGTAGTGGCAGCTACTCCGGCCAACGTCGCGCCACTATCAATCTGCACGTTGTTGTAGGTACTGCTGCTGGTGAATGTTCCTGCCTGTATGCGCAGCAATCCCTGGACGGTCAAACCAGCAAATCCTGATACTCCGGCCACGTTATTGAGTGTCAGGTTGTTATAAGTTAGGAAAGTGTTAGGCAACGTTTGCGCGCTGGTCCCGTTAAAGATGACCGTGCTGCCGGTGACGGTATAAGCGTTGGTTCCCGGCGTGAACGCGCCAGTGATACCTATGTTCCCGCTATTCGCCAGCGTACGCGCGCCAGTATTGCTGCTTGTCAGGTTGTTGTAATTGAATGCCGGGATTGTTTGAGCGCCGCTGCCGTTAAAGTTGATGGTGTTACCCGTAATGATGTAGTTGCCACTCGTGAAAGTAGCAGTTGGGCTGAAAACACCGGCAATGCCGATTGTGCTTCCGTTGACCAACGTGATGCTGTTGGTAGTACGAGCCTGGCTGATCGTGAGGTTGTTGTAGTTAAAGGCCGCGATAGTTTGGGCACCCGTGCCGTTGAAGTCGACGGTGCTGCCGGTGACGGTGAACGTGCCGGCGCCTGGCGTGAATGTTCCAGCGATTCCGATCGTGCCAGTGTTAGCAAGAGTGCGGGCGACCGCACCGGTGCTCGTCAAGTTGGAATAATTGAACGCTGGAATTGTTTGAGCACCGGCGCCGTTGAAGTTAACG
>Ga0207675_100000348_pt1 | contig 44204 bp, 42 predicted proteins | sample KBSSwiS42_FD_184305 | JGI IMG/M metagenome (GOLD analysis project Ga0207675, IMG submission 184305) | Switchgrass rhizosphere microbial communities from Kellogg Biological Station, Michigan, USA - KBS Switchgrass S4-2 (SPAdes) (version 2) | ecosystem: Host-associated > Plants > Roots >...
TCGCGTCACTCGCGTTGAGAAACATTGTGACCAACATCGAGCGTTCGGTAAAAGAGCCAACGACGAGAATTAGCCACCTCAGCGAAATCGCCGCGGCGGCCGAAGAGTTTAAGCCTGATGCGGTCGTGCTCAGCGGCACGCTTAGAGATTTCGACTACTATCGCCGAGACATTCTTGACAACTTTACTTCGTTCATCAAAAAGACACGCATTCCGGTGCTGGGAATCTGTGGTGGCCATCAGCTGATCGGCCTGAGTTTCGGCGCCCGCGTTTTGACGCTCGATCAGCAGGAGCAGGAAGAGCGTCGCACAGATCGTGTTGTTGAATATCAGTACCGGTTTGTCCGAATTGTCGAGCCGGACGATCCAATCTTCCGCGGGATAGACAATCCGGAATCGCGCCGCTGGCACGATTACACCCGCGACGGCCGCGTGCTGCGCGTGTGGCAAAACCACGGTCTGCAGTTGGATCGAGTTCCGGAAGGATTCACGCTGCTCGCGACTTCATACCTGTGCCGCAATCAGATGATGGCGAAACGTTCGGACGATCAGCTGATTTATTCTGTGCAGTTCCATTTGGAGAAATCTTTCGAAGACTGGCACAAGAACCCGACGCGCTGGGAGCATCCAAACGAATCGCGCGACGGGCGCATTCTTTTTGAGAATTTCCTGCGACTGGCGTTGCAATCCTCAGCGAATTGAGGTTCGCGTGGTCACCGCACAAGGGTCGCCTGTTCCGATTTCACAAGCCACCTTCCATCTCTTTTCACGAACGTATCAGTAATGCGCGCGCTGAAAGTGCGGCCGTCCTTGAGTGTCTGATGTTGGGTATAATTCAGGACGGCGGAATCAGCGTCGCTACTTACCAGTTGACCATCGGTGATTTTCCATGATTTGGTCACTTTGTCCGGCTTGGTTGAAGCCAATAACTCATTCTTGTTTTGGGTCACGCCATCGGCAGTGGTGCCACTGTAGTCATCAGCAACATACGTAGCCAGGGTCGAAATGTCGCCCGCATAACTCGCAGTGGTGACGATGTACTCCAGCTTCATCAATTCAACGGTTAATTCCGCACGAGCTTGCTGAGGATCGGTCTTTGGTGACTCATTTTGCGGGGCAGCCGGCTTTGTGTCGCCGGCGTTCGAGTTATTGCCTTGCTTCGATTTGTCGGTAAGATTGCAAAACGAGAGTACGGCGATCAGTGCCACTAAACCGAGAGCTGATTTCATCTGGATTACTGGTCCCTTCGCGTTTTATCGATCGATTAGCTTGTACGTCATGGATTGGTCACTGTCAATCAGGCGTTTCACAATTGATGGGTGGTGATGTCGCAAAGCTGTTCGAACTCCGCTACCAGGCTGACCCGCGAAAAGCTCGCCGCGGCCGCCGCCGAGCTTGCCGCGAGAGATCCGCACCTCGGTTCAATCTACATTGTTCATGGCGCTCCGCCCATGTGGGGTCGTCGACCCGGTTTTGAAACCCTTCTGCGCATTGTTCTCGAGCAACAGGTTTCGCTCGTCTCTGCGCGTTCAATGTTCGCGCGACTGAGCAACAATGTTCAGCCTTTTACTCCGGAAGGATTCATCGCAGCGGGCGAAACGCGATTGCGATCACTCGGCGTAACGCGGCAGAAGTCTCATTACTGCGTTCAAGTCGCACAAGCCTTCACGAACGGCGACCTGCAACACATCAGCAGGATGAGCGATGAGGACGCGCACGCGACACTGATGCGAATCAAAGGAGTCGGTCCCTGGACCGCAAACATCTACTTGCTGATGGCTTTGAAGCGCCCGGACATTTGGCCGGATGGCGATGTCGCTTTAGCGAGCGCAGTTGGCAAGATTCGCCGGATGAAAACGCGGCCATCGTTCATCGAACTGGCAAAGATCGCTCACGATTGGCGTCCGTATCGCTCGGTGGCGGCGCGGATGCTGTGGCAGTTCTATCTAGCGGAACGGAATGCGATATGAGCGGTTTGACGACGGCGCCTACTTCGCAATCACCGACGGCGCCACGGCGGTCTTGCCGACGCTTATGTTCACGTCGCGTGGAACATGCTCCATCGTCAGCTCCATTAGCCGATCGACGACGGCGGTCAAGTCGTTCGTCTCGCGATAGACGCGGAGCTGTTCCTCTGCCGAGGTTCCGCGTTGCAGGATTGTGTGGATGTGTTCGACTTCCTTGCGTGAGCCGAGATCGTCAAGCACGTCATCAACAAACTCCAAAAGCTCAAGCACCAAATCTCGCGTCGGCACTTCTTTCTGTTTTCCGAAGTCGATCATCTTGCCTTCCAGCCCCCAACGCACCGCGCGCCATTTGTTTTCCTGAATCAACATGCGTCGGTAGAGACGGAAGCCCAGGTTTTTTTCAATTAATCTGGTGAGCTTCGCCACAATCGCCTGGAAGAGCGCAGCAATCGCGACAGTGTCGTCCACGCGCGTAGGAATATCGCAAATGCGAAACTCCAGCGTCGGAAAGACGGGGTGTGGCCGGCAGTCCCACCAAATCTTCTTACCGTCGTTGATGCAGTTCGTTTTTACCAGCAACTCGACGTAACGCTGAAACCCAGGATAAGAATCAAAGTGATCGGGAATGTCAGTGCGCGGAAACTGTTTGAAGATTTCCGACCGGTAACTCTTCAAGCCCGTGTTATGACCCATCCAGAACGGCGACGATGTGGTGAGCGCAAGGATGTGTGGCAGAAAATAGCGCGAGGCATTCATGATGTGAATTTGGCGCTCGCGGTCTGGAATACCGACATGAACGTGCAAGCCAAAGATCAAGAGCGATCTCGCGACAGTTTGCAGCTCCTGCACCAGCAGTTCATATCTTTCATCATCAAAAATCTTCTGATCTTGCCAGCGCGAAATCGGGTGCGTGGACGCGGCTACGATCCTAAGTCCATTCTTCTCGGCCAGTGACGCAATGACCCCCCGCAGGTTCGATATGTCAGCACGCGCTTCCTGAATGTTCTTGCAAATACCGGTGCCCACTTCGATCATCGACTGAATCATCTCAGGCTTGATCTGTTCGCCGAGCAGCATCCGGCCTTCATCGAGAAACTCTGTGACGTGCGAACGCAACTCGCGCGTGACCGGATCTACGATCTGAAATTCTTCTTCGATGCCCAGTGTGAATTGATCGAACATGCAATGTGGCGGGCGGTAGCCCGCCTCTAAACGACTATTCTTCTGCCCACGGCTTCATTATCTGCCAATCGGGTCGGAACTTTCGCCAACGCTCCCAGTACAGGTGCTGCACCGCTGTCTTTACCGAACCCCAGCCGCCGTACAGATCCAAGTGCACATGCCACTCACGCTCACGGTTGGGCGGATCGATGTAGAGAAAATGGAGTGACGCGTGCGCACGTCCTATCTCGAGAAACCCGCCGGTGTTGTCGTGATGGCGCGCGAACCAGCGTGTGAATTCTCTTCTCCGGCTCAACTCCGAGTCCAAATCGCCGGCGGGACTGAAATACATCCCAACGCCGCCGACGCCGTAGACGTTCACGATTCTGCCAACGTATTGCCAAAGATCCGATTGGACCAATCTCAGCGAAATCAGCTTCAGCGCTTCGTGCTTGTCGTTAGTCAGCGCATTGTACGCTTCTTCGTCGCCCTCATGGCCGTAGATTCCGCTGAGCTTACCTCCGTAACGTTGTCTTTCCTGCTCGCTCAGGTCGGCCCATGTCGATCCGCGCGGCTGCATTCACGCCTGCGGCAGCTCCTGTTCCAAAGACTTGCGAGCTTCATCCGACAAATCGCGAAATTTAACGCCGACGCCTTTGCCCGGATTCGTGTAGACGACCTCGCCCTTCACGACCAGATGATCATCGGCGAGCGGAATTCGCAAAGCTAACATCGCGCCAACGGGAATCTCGGTACGGGTCGACATATAGAGTCCGCCTAAGCTGATGTCCTTACTGCTGGCGACGCCAATCGACTCGCCACCATCGAAATGGACATCTACGATCAGTCGCGACCGATCGTGCTGCCGACGGTCGTCACTGGAAAACGGCTCTACTTGTTCGTCATCGGTCATGAGTACGGTCGCTGGTGCGAAGTGACCTGCTAAATATCGCTGGTGAACTTTCGGGAACGACTGATGATACTCGATCCTGCAAGATTAAAGAAGATTAATGATTGCGATTAGAATCAGTTGAATTCACCGCAGATTGACACTAAAAACGCGCGCACGATACTATCCGATCTCGCAATCCAGCTCCCGAAATTCTGCGTTCCGAGCTTCGACTATGGGCTTTGCAACAACGGCAATTCACGCCGGACAAGAACCGGACTCGGCCACCGGCGCGGTAACGGTTCCGATCTATCAAACATCGACTTACGCTCAGGAAGGCCTTGGAAAACACAAGGGGTTTGAGTACGCACGGACTTCAAACCCTACCCGCCTGGCGCTCGAGCGGAATATTGCCGCACTTGAAGGCGCCCAATTCGGCTATGCGTTTGCATCCGGCATGGCGGCGATTGACGCGACGCTGCGACTAATCAAGGCCAATGAGCACGTCATCGTTTCCGATAATACCTACGGCGGCACCTTCCGACTATTCAATCGAATCCTGTCGAACTACTGCATCGAGTTCGATTTTGTCGACACATCAGACGTCAACAATGTCGAAGCGGCACTTAAGGACAACACGCGCATGGTCTTCGTCGAGACGCCAACGAACCCGGTGATGATGGTCACGGATTTGAAGGCCGTCTCAGACCTGGCTCACGCCCACGGCGTGCGTGTTGTTTGCGATAACACATTCATGTCGCCTTACTTGCAGCGGCCTATGGAGTTCGGCGTGGACATCGTCGTGCATTCGACCACGAAATTTCTGAATGGTCACTCGGACGGGGTCGGCGGTGCGGTTGTGCTGAACAACGAAGACGACGCCGCGTGGATTGCGTTCGTTCAAAACGGCGCGGGCGCGATCCTCTCGCCGTTTGATTCGTGGCTGGTGCTGCGCGGCACTAAGACGCTTGCGCTTCGCATGGAGCAGCACGATAAGTCCGGCCGAGCGGTCGCGGCATTTCTCGAAGACCATCCGAAGGTGCAGAAGATCTACTATCCGGGATCGAAGTCGCACAAGCAGCACGAACTTGCCGCGCGCCAACAGAAGGGTTTTGGCAGCATGGTCTCGTTCGACGTCGGGTCGTTAGCGGCCGCACAAAAAGTGCTCGAATCGACAAAACTCTGCACGCTGGCGGAGAGTTTAGGCGGTGTCGAAACCCTGGTTTGTCATCCGGCGACAATGACGCATGCGTCGGTCACACCGGAGGCGCGCCAGCGACTCGGTATCACTGATGGATTGGTGCGAATCTCAGTCGGTATCGAAGACACTGAGGACATTATTGCCGACCTCGATCAGGCGCTCGCCGCAATTTAGCGCGCTGCTTGCCGTCTGATTATCTGGTGTTCAGCCGTGATTGTGAGTGACAAGACAACGAGACCAATATAAAATCCTGACGAACTATCGGCTTCATATTTCGTCCTAACGCTCCTCAAATGCTCGTCGAGCTACACGCAAAATCCGATGTCGGCCGCGTCCGCCGTGGCAACGAAGACAACTTCCTCCTGCTCGATTTGACTACTCAAAAAGCGTGGACCGGCTCTGACGGCAGCGAGAATCCCGAAGAGATGAGGCGGTTGGAAATTGGCGACGAAGGGCTGGTGCTCGTCGTTTCGGACGGCATGGGCGGCGCGCTCGCCGGTGACGTTGCCAGTCGCATGGCCATCGACTCTGTGCGCGAAGTTATGATCGGTGACAACGGCCAGGGTTGCGATCCTGAAGCTTCGCTGGTTGATTGCCTTAAGCACGCGACCCTGCAAGCCAACCGCGCGATTCACTTCAAAAGTTTGGAAGATAGTCGTTGCAGCGGCATGGGCGCGACGCTGACCGGAGCGGCGATCAGGCATGACAAGCTTGATTTGGTGCAAGTCGGGGACAGTCGCGCGTACGTCATGCGCGGCGAACAAATCCGGCTGGCCACCAAGGATCAGTCGCTGGTGCAGCAGCTTGTCGACGTCGGCCAGATCAGCGAAGAAGAAGCTGAGACGCACATGTTTCGGAACGTGATCTTGCAGGCGCTCGGCGCGCAAACGGAGCTCACACCGGCAACCGGGCGTATCCAGCTTCGACAGGGCGACATGCTCCTGCTTTGCAGCGACGGGTTGTCGGGCAAGCTTCGTAATGAAGAGATTCGCCAGATCGTCGCCGAATCAGGTGAAGATCTAGGCGCGGCCTGTGCGGCTCTGGTGGCCGCCGCGAACGATCGCGGCGGTGAAGACAACATCACTGTCGTGCTGGCGAGATTCTCTGGCGACGAATTAGCAGATGGTGCGGCCGATAGAATTACGGTTGAGTTACCGGCGGCAGAAGATGATCGAACGTTAGACGAAACCGACGTTGACTCCCAGCATCAAACACCGAGCCTTTAATCCCAGTTTCAGGAATCCAATTCTTTAGCGCGCCAATCCGGCACCTGGCCCACGCGCCGAACGTAAATCGACGCGCCCTGGACACGTTCTACTTGTACGCGGTCGCCGGCTTCGAGCGGTTCTTCGCCATCTGCCGGATAGGCAGTCCATGTCGAGCCGAAAACCTTAACGGCGCCTTCGTGCAATGCGCCCTGGCTTGACGTAACCACAGTTCCTACCTTCCCGGGCAATGCATCCGCACCGGTTTTCAAATCGCCGCCCGATTTCTCGCGTGAGAAGTAGTTAACGAAGATTGTGCGCGAGGCAGCGGTCAACCCGATCGAGACAACGGCAAAAATCAGAAACTGAAGCGGAATGCTCGTGACCCCGGCAAGATTCGCCAGCGCTGCCGCCAGCGCGCCGATGCCAAACCAAAGCAGCACGAAGCCGGTCGTGAAAATCTCAGCAACGATCAAAATCGCGCCGAGAATCGTCCAGAAAATCCAGAGGTAACTTTCCATGGGTTAGCGGCTAACTTCGTGAGCGGTCAACAAATCATTTTCCATTTGTCATTTGACACTTGTCATTCGTCATCTGCAATTCGTTTACTCGCAGTCGCAATCTATTCGCATGCGTCCATATCGAACCAGAAATACAAATGATAAATATCCAATGACAAATGGGTAAATGATCTCTTCTACTTCCAAAGATTCTTCATGACAAACCAGATGTTCGCAGGCCGCTCGGCCAAGCGCCGCATGAAGTACGGATACCAGTGTTTTCCGTATGGCACATAGACGCGCATATTATATCCATCGCGAGCAAGTTGTTCCTGCAAATCTCGACGGATGCCATAGAGCATCTGAAACTCAAACGCTTTCTGGCCGATGCCTTCCTTCTGCGCGAAATCGATCGTCGCGTCGATCATTTTTGGATCGTGCGTGGCGATGCCGTGGTACGTGCCGCTGGCCAGCAAAAGCTTCATCACCCGTACGTAGTTGTCGTCGACATCTTTTTTATCCGGATAAGCAACGGCGGCGGGCTCGTCGTAGGCTCCTTTGCATAAACGAATGCGCGCGGGAATCTTCAACAGCTCGCGCGCGTCTTCTTCCGTTCGATAGAGATATGACTGCACGACGATACCGACATCGTTCAGTCCGAACTCGCTGCGCAGCCGCTTGAAGATGTCGATCGTCAGCTGCGTAACGGCTGATCCCTCCATGTCAACGCGAACGAAGTTGCCACGACGTGCCCCATCTTCGACGACTTTACGCGCGTTCCGATAAGTCAATTCCGGATCGATATCCAGTCCGAACTGCGTCAGCTTAATCGAAACGTTCGAATTAATACCCGACTCGTCAATCTTCGCGAGCACATTCAGGTACTCGCGCACTTCGCCTTCGGTCTCGGCGACGCTGCTGACAGATTCATTCAGATGGTCGAACGAGGCTGAACATCTGCGGGCGTTGAGGTCTTTAATCGCGGCGACCGCTTCATCGATTGTTTCGCCGGCGATGAAACGGGCTGTGATTTTTCTGAAAGTACTGAAACGGGCGGCGACATCTTTGAGTTTTTCCTGACGTGCGAGGTAGAGCAGCGCGGTTCGGCTAAGCATTATGTTTTAGTGAATACCCGCTGTGTTATTCTTTTGAAGTTCAGCCCCAAACAGCTCGCGCGAAACGACGGATTAGTTCTGTGCGTTGGAAACTGCTTCTCGTAGTGTCAGTGGCCAGTGGCTTACTCGCTGTCGGCCTCTGGGCGTTTTTGGTGGTTGCGATATTTGGCTCGGCCCGAGTAATGGCGCAGGAAGACTGGCGATTGCTCTGCAGCCTTGTAGTCCCACTCGCGATCACGGCTACAGCATCAGTTTTTGTTTACCGTCACACTTCGAGACGTAGAAAACTGCAAGCGTTCCTCACGGTAATACTTGTTCTAATCGCAACTCTCGTTCTTTACCTCGCCGGCAGCACCTTGTTTGTTTCGCGTCTCTACATTCCAACGACTTATGAGGTTCGTCACGCACGATAACGTTAAGCGTTCGTGGCTTCCTCTCGAGGTCCAAGTCCAATTTCTTTCTGCACCGGCTTCAATGAATCGATCACAAACTGAATGTGCTCGTCGAGCGTAACGCCTAGTTCTTCGACGCCCTGGTGAATGTCATCGCGATTAACTGAGCGCGCGAACGCTTTGTCCTTCAATTTCTTCTTCACCGACTTCACTTCGAGATCGTCAAGGCTGCGCGTAGGACGCACCAGCGCGCACGCGACCAGGAAACCGCAGAGTTCATCAGTTGCGAACAGCGCTTTCGCCATCTGCGTGTCGCGCGCTACGCCGGTGTACGTCGCGTGACCAAGGATTGCTTTGATAATTCGATCGGAATAACCGCGCCCGCACAATATATTTGAGCCCGTGAATGGATGCTGATCCGCCGACGGAAACATCTCGTAGTCAAAGTCGTGCAGCAATCCAACCAGGCCCCACTCGTCAACGTCGGCGTCGGCGCCGCCATAGCGTGGTGCGCACGCGCGCATCGCCGTTTCGACCGCGAGCGCATGCTTGCGAAGGCTATCGCCCTTGGTGTACTCGCAGAGCAGTTCCCAGGCTTCTTCGCGATTAGGCATACGTCAGGTTTGAAATGCGAAAGGCAAAACTATCATGCGGGCACAACAGCGAACAAGTGAGCGTTAAGACGCCGTCGAGAGCAAGACGCCGACACCAGTCTTCACGGTGTGGTGATGAATCTGCTCAAGCGTGCGCAACGCCAGCGCCAGCGCTCGCTTGCCATCTTCACCTGACACAAGCGGTCGCGAATGATTTGCCGCGGCATCCAGAAATGACTCGATTTCCGCCCGCAACGGCTCGACGTTTTGTACTTCGAGAACTTGAGTGCGCACACCCGGCCATGCACCGCCGGCTGAAGGCGCGAGACTGCTAATCGAAGCGTGATTCGTGACGTAATCGACCGTCACGTAGTCCCGGGGCTGAAAGAAACGCATCTTGCGAATCTTCTCCGTGCCGACGCGCGAAGCGGTGATGTTCGCCACCGCGCCACTGGCAAACTCGAGCCTCGCGTTGGCCGCATCGACTCTTTCGGTAAGAATTGGGATGCCGACAGCGTGCAGTTCCGTCACGTCAACTTCTTCACCGACCAGCCACTGCACGATATCGAGATCGTGAATCATCAAATCGAGCACGACGTCGATGTCGAGCGACCGGGCCGTGAATTGTCCGACGCGATGTATCTCGAAATAAACCGGATTGCGGACGTGTGGGCGCAGGGACACGAGCGCGGGATTGAAGCGTTCGGCGTGGCCCACCTGCAGAATCGCATTGCTCTTTTTCGCGGCAGCGATCATTAGATCAGCCTCGTCCAGAGTGCGCGCGATGGGCTTTTCAACCAGCACATGCACGCCGGCGTCAAGCAAACCGCAGGCAATGGCGCAATGAGATTCGGTGGGCACGGCGAGGCTAACAGCGTCAACTTTGCCGAGTAACGTGGTCCAATCGGTAGTTACTTGCGTATTTCTTTCCGCGGCAACCTTACGCGCGCGTGCTTCATCGAGATCGCACACGCTAACGAAATTGCAGACACCCTCAGTTGTCAGTGCCGCGTGCAAACGCGCGTGCTGCGTGCCGAGGTGCCCAACTCCAATAACTGCGGTTCGTAGTGCCATGTGATAAGTTTACGCGCGGAGCGAATATACTTGCCGCGAGCAACACTTGCCAAACGCGTCTGGAAACTGACGTTTCTCGCCATCGCATTTTTTTATCTATTCGGTCTGGGTGCACTGCCCTTGCTCGGCCCTGACGAGCCGCGTTACGCGGAAGTCGGCCGCGAGATGTTGACGCGGCAAGATCTGATCACGCCGACGCTCGGCGGTTATCCCTGGTTTGAGAAGCCTGCGCTGCTTTACTGGCTGATGATCGCGAGCTACCGCATGCTGGGCGTCACTGAGTATGCGGCGCGGCTCGGGCCGGCGATTTGCGGCCTGTTGACGGCCGCTTTCGTTTTTTGGCTCGGGCGGAGCGTCGCACGAACGAGTGCCGTTACTGAACCTGAGAGGACATCATATCTTGGCGAATGGAGCGCACTTGTATTTCTGTCCAGCTTCGGCGCGATCGCATTCTCACGCGCCGCCAGTTTTGACATCGTGCTGACCATGACGGTGACCGGCGCCCTCTGTTGTTTTTTCATCTGGCATATCGCGAACAAAGATCGTCAAAGGCGGTCGTGGTTGCTGGTTGGTTTTTATTTCTGCGTAGGGCTCTCGCTGCTTGCCAAGGGTCTGGTTGGAATTGTCCTGCCCATTGGAATCATCGCCGTGTACTTCGTCCTGCGGCGCGAATCGCCGACCAGGAGTTTTCGCCTAAGTCTTCTCTGGGGCCTTCCATTTGCGCTAATTGTCGCCACCTGTTGGTACGGCCCGATGATTTACCGACACGGCGGGACGTTCATCGATCAGTTCATCGTTCAGCATCATTTCGCGCGATTTCTTTCCAACAAGTATCACCACCCGCAGCCGTTTTATTTTTACGTGCCGGTGATGTTGCTGATGGCGTTGCCGTGGACAGTGGTCTTGCTTGCTGGATTCGCGTCGTCGCGACGTTGGAGTTGGCGGGGAAGAGGCGCAGTTGACCTTATGCGGGTGTTTGCTCTCGCATGGGTGGTCGTTCCTCTTGTCTTCTTCTCACTTTCGAAATCAAAGATTCCTGGTTACATCTTGCCCGCGCTCCCGGCCGCGGCCCTTCTGATCGGCGAGCGCATCAGTTTTTTCCTTCATGTGAATCGAGGGAGACTGGTGATTCGACTGACGGGTGTAGTGCTTTTGCTCGGAGCTGCGGGCGGTGCGTGGTACTCAGCGCGGGAGGTAGGCGCGCCAGGATGGTTGATGAGTACCGCAGTCGCCGGCGTCGCAGTCGCTGTGATTATCGCGATGATCGCAGCTCGGCCGCACATCGCCTTTCCGCTATTCGCGGCGATTCCATTTGTTGCCTGCCTTTGCGTGTTGAAGCCTGCTGCCTCGGTTGCAAGACGCGATTCAGTTCGCGATTTAATCCAAACAGCTGATGCTCGCGGTTACTCCTCCACGCCGGTTTTGTATCTGCTTTGTGATGATCGCACTGCTGAGTTTTACGCAAGTGGCCGTCTGACGTACGACGCAACCGGCGAACCAACGCGGTTCGAAGGCGCGCAGGATGTCGCGGCGTCCATTCGTCAAAAAGGCGGGGTTGGACTGGTGCTAATCGAAACGCGTTGGGAAAAGCAACTCACCGACTATCGCGCCGTCGCGACGGAGAAGATTGCTGACAATGGCTGGATCAGCATCTTTGTGGTGCGGTTGCGCTAGGTCGCGACAAGGCTCACGACTTCATCTGATAGAACCGAATCCTAAACTTCAGATTCACGAGTTCACAGTCATCGCGTCTGACTGCGTGTCTCGCCAGCCAATCTCTACCCTCCGCAGTAATTTCAAGTTGATCGATTAAGGTCGTGTCCAGCCAGGCGGAGCGCGCACTTGGAGGAAGTTGCTCGATCTGCTTCATGAAGTCCCCGGGCGCGACTTGCACCCAGACCGTTCCGGGATTGAAATAACGAATTAATGAATCATCCGTGTTAACTGATGCGAAATAAATCACCGTCCCGACCGGCCAAACTCGATTTAGCTTCTGCGCCAACCCAAGCGGGGGATTGGCTCGCACCTGCGTGTAGGGATACTGCGAGAACGTCAAATTAGCGAAAAAAACCGCGCCCGCCAACAACGCCGCCCGATAACGCCGCACATGACCTGGCGAGTCTACGATTGTCGCCAGCGTCGAACCCACGAGGAGTAAGATAGCCGGCAGATAGAACAATCGATAGAAAACATTCTGCGGAATAAAAAAGAAAAGAAATAGGACGTACGGAAGAATCCAAAGCGCAGACAAAATGGTTAACGGCCTGAAGTGTGAGAAGCTCGCTGCCGTTGCTGCGAATGCCTCTTTCAGGTCTTTCCAGTGCCGCAGCAGCACAAAGACAAACACCAGAGTCGCAAGCGCGGTCAACACAGCCAGCGCAATGATCACCACCCCGCCGAACTCCCGGACAAAAGCTGCGCGGCCTCCGAGGAAAACGCGCACTTGCGAACGTAAGGTGTAACCAAGATTGCCGGCGGCGTTGAATGAAAATCCGTTCTCCGGTGAAAAATAAGTAATCCAGGCGCCGAAACGCGTTAACGACCAACTGCCTGCAGCGGCATGAAACACCAAATAGTAAATGCCTACAGTCAGCGCAGTCGCCGACAGAGCATATTTCAAAGCGGCGCGCGCGCCATTTTTTGATCCATGTTTCTTTGCCTGAAGAACCAGACCGACGATGGCAACGGGAAAGAAAAAGACGCACAACTGATGAAGCAACATCGCAAAAGCGTGGGCGAGCGCCATCGCGAAAGGCCGTGTCTTCTGGCCGGGCCGCAGGAAATAAAATGCGACGAGCAAGAGCAGGACTGCGCCGATATAAGTGTCGGCGTCGGTCGCGAACCTCCACCAGGTTGCTGAGAAAGCGAACAAGGCGGCGACTACGAGCGAAACATAGAGCGACTTGAACCAATCAAGGCAGATGCGAAAAAACAGCGCGACCGCTGCCGCGGCCAGGACGCAGTTGCTGAGTTGCAGGACCGTCAATGCTCGCGCCTGGAAACCCAGCAGTCGCACAGTTCGAAACAGCACGTACTCGAAAATCAAGTCAAGCAGATGATTTGGATGAATCAGCGTAGCGTTGATTCGCGGCGCATCTTCGATCACTTGTGCAAAGAAAATGCCGTCCCAGTAATAATTCTTAGTCAGCAGTAGAAGGTAGGCGAGAAAAGAAACCGCCAACACGATCGGCACGATCGTTCGTACACTCGCGGGACTTTGGCGGCTGGAAATGTGTTTGAGTTTGGTGTCCGACTCGTACATTCGAAACGACGAGTAGCTAACCGCTCGCATGCGGTCTGGAACAGCTCGTTCGTTACTTCAGAGCAGTCTTGAAAAACTCAATGATGGGCCGGTCGTACGCTTCTTCCTGTTCACCAGTGGCTGCGTCGAGGCTTCCGCCTGTGATTGGCAGATCTTTCTTGACATCGACGACCCCGCCGGTGAAGCAGGCGGCCAACGCTAAAGTGGGATCTCGCCACCGATCGCTGGTTGTTCCGGTCAGCAACAAGACCTTCTCGTTGCGCGTTGCACGTGCCAACTCGCACGCCGAGATGTTCTGATACTTGCCCGCTCCATAAACTTTCATTCCCCAAACCGCGAGCCAGTGGAACACCGGGTTGTTCATTCCAATTTGCCGGTCGGTGGCAGCCTGCATCATTTGATCAGGAGATGCCGGCACTGAATCCAGAGCCAGGGCACGCACTTCCGCGTAACGTTTCGCGCCGTCAAGGGCCGCGTACGCGCCAAGTTCCACGCCGTAAACCCCAACGAATCCAGTCTGCGGTTTTCCGGCAACCGTCTTTAGTGTATGCAGATAGTCAATCGCCGCCGTGACATCGTCACCTTCGATCGCGCCGAAAAGTGTCCACTTCACCGGCGGTTGCTGACCGTGCCCACGGAGATCCGGCCAGAGCACATTGAAGCCTGTGCTCTCGTTGAGTTTCACGGCCATATTCAGCAACCACGACCGATCGGCGCCGTAACGATGTAAGAGGATCACGGCGGGGGCGCCTTCGTCACCTTTGATCAACCAGCCACGCGCTTGTGTGCCATCGTGATTTGACCAGGTAACGTCTGACGCTTTGGCGATCGGTCCGCTGGGAAAACTTTGCGGCGTTATTAAATATTTGGCGCTTGGTGGTCGCGTCGTGCTGTAGACAATCCACGCGCTCACCGATACTGCGGCAACCAGGATAACCAGAAGAATCGGCAGGAACGTTCGCATGAGGCGCTTGATCACTCGGCGTTGGGATGCCATCTCAAGCAATTATGCGGCAAGGGGCCGGAATTGCAACCAAAAATTTCTTGCAGGGTTTCTGTGCGATTTCGTGCATTGTCCAGCTACTGCCGAGGCAATATTGCCTGTGCCTTCTTCAAATCTGCCGGGCTGTTCACGTTAAAAAAGAAATGCTCAGCGGCGGGCAAATCGCAAAGTTCCACGAACTCGACATACCGGGTTCGGACATTCGCCAGCAGCGCCCGTGGAGTGTGTTCTCCAGCGGCGACGAGGTTGTCGATTTCAGGGAGACAGGTACCGCGCCGGTACAGAGCACAGACGGGCTGTGGCCGGCCGTCAGCCTGAATCGGAACGACCGCATCGAGAGTGTCGTCGGCGTAATTCTTGAGATGGTCAAATAATTGGATCGTGACAAATGGAAGGTCGCAGGCAACAACGACCACCCAGTCAGTTTCTGCCGCCGTCAGCGCCGCGTGTATTCCGCCGAGCGCGCCCCAATGTTCGTGCACGTCCGGGATATTCTTGAGTGACGGAAAATCATTTCGCGCACCTACCAGCGACACTGAAGACGCGACGAATGACAATTCATTCGCAATCCGCTCAACGAACGTCCAGCCGCCCAGAACCAATTGCGCTTTGTCGCGTCCCATCCGCCGCGACGCCCCGCCAACCAGAATGTAACCTTCGACATCGAACATGTGCGATTAGCAATTGACACGAGATTTACGCAAAGACGCACGGGCGCAAAGATACGCAAAGCGAGATCTCAGCGCGATAACAGGCTAGCAGCCCGTCCCCAGTTAGGCTAATATTGGTTCGCACGGCCCGGCCCAAGAGTTATGAAGATAAGACAACTGATTTCCATCGCTTCCCTCACCTTCCTCGCTTTAGTCGCAGCGCCGCTCTGCGGGCAAGCTCAGGAAAAAACCAGCGTCATTTCGGCGCGATCGGCCACTGGCAGCAAAGCGATTCTGCCCGTCGACGATTTGCGTCCGGGCATGAAAGGGATCGCCCGCAGCGTTTTCTCGGGAAGCGCCCCCGAAGAGTTTGGCGTTGAAATCATCGGGGTCCTGCCAGGCTTCACGGGTCCGCGGCAGTCCACCATCATCGCCAGGCTCAGCGGCAAGAACGTCGACCGCACAGGAGTGTTCGCGGGCATGTCGGGCTCACCGGTTTTTATCGACGGTCGTCTGGTTGGCGCAGTCGCTTATAGTTTTCCCTTTGCGAAGGAACCGATCTGCGGCATCACGCCGATCGAGCAAATGATCGACATCTTCGAATCGGGCACGCCGAGAATTGCACGACAACCGCGCGCCGTATCTATGGCACAACTGGCGCGTGCGGACTGGAAAACCGTTTTGCCGAAACAGACGGTTGCTGGCGGGCCACTTATTGCCTCGGTCGCCGCGGGCTCTCCGCTTGCGCCTTACATAGGTCAGACGATTCAGCCGATCGCGACGCCGGTAGTTTTCAGCGGCATCAATCAGGAAACGCTTTCGGTTTTCTCAGACGAACTCACGAAGGCCGGCTTATTACCAGTGTCCGGCGTCGGTGGTGCGTCGCCGATTACACCGCTCAGTTCGTTTGATGAGAACACTCTAACTCCGGGCACCTCAGTCAGCGTCCAGCTCGTTCGCGGTGATTACTCGATCGCCGCTTCCGGCACAGTCACTTTCCGAAACGGCGAAAGTATCTACGCCTTCGGGCATCCGTTTCTCGGCTTGGGCGGCGCAGACCTCCCGATGACCGAAAGCTCGGTCATCACGGTAATTCCGAACGCATTCAACTCGTTCAAGCTTGCCGTCCCCGGCAACATGGTCGGAAATATCTCGCAGGATCGGGCGACAGGAGTCTACGGGCAACTCGGACACGCGGCGAAAATGATTCCGGTCACACTTAATTTGCACACGAGCCGCAATCATGATGAGAAGTTCTCTTTTGAGATGGTCAGCGACGAGTACCTCACGCCGCTGCTCCTGACGATTAGCGTTTTTAACAGCATCAATGCGCGTGAACGTTCGTTGGGCGAGTCGACTGTCTCTGTGCGCGGCTCAATCAACGTTGACGGCCAGCCGCCGATTCAATTGGAGCGCCGCTTTTCCGCAGCCCAGGCCTCGTTGCTGGCCGCAGGCGCTGTCGCAAATCCGATTTCCGATCTTCTAAACAGCGGTTTTGATGACGTTACCATCCGCGGCATCACGCTGGATGTGTCCGCGAGCGAAGACGTGCAGGGCGCGACTCTCGAACGCATTTCACTTGATCGTACTGAAGTTAGCAGTGGCGACACCGTTGAATTACAGGCATACATTCGCACCGACGCGGGCAAGCTGTTCGTGCAGCGCATTCCAGTACAGATTCCGGCTGAGGCTTCCGCCGGTCAGCTTATGATTACGGTTGGTGACGGAGCCGCCTTGCAAGAGTCTTCCGCCGCGAAATCCTTTGTCCCGGTAAATCTGGGTCAGTTGGTAAGCGCAATGAACAGGGTCAAGAAGAATGACCGGCTGTACCTGCGTTTGCAGCGCCCGACACCAGGCGTCGTAATCGGGACCAGCGAACTTCCCAATCTACCGCCCTCGACGGTGGCTACTCTAAACAGCGATCGCTCTTCTGGCGGCTATTCTCCACTGACGACGTCGTTGGTTTACGAACGGGAGCTGGCGCCTGCTGAATACGTAATAACTGGTCAACAGACAATCACTGTCACAATTAAGTAAGCTCACCCGGCAAGGATTTGCCGAGTTTGCGAATTCACCGACTCCGACCGGTCACGAGAAATCGCTTCTCAGATTGGGCTACTCTTTCGACGCGTGTGTTAGTGAGAATCTTTTCGATTCTGTCTTTCAGCGGCTCGCTGACAAAGAAAAGGAAAGTCGCGCCGCGCGGCGCCCACGCGATTATCGACGGCAATAGTTCCGTAAATTTGTCCAAGGCACGACACGTAACAAACTGAACATCTGGCGCAGCCGCAGTTTCAAAACGAACGTTAAGGACGGTTGCGCGCTCCTCCCGCTGAACCACGCGCAGCGCCTCTTTCAAGAACACGCATTTCTTTTGCACGCCCTCAAACAGGTTGGCACAAAGATCATCGCGTACAATCAGACTCGGAATGATCGGTAATCCGCCACCCGAGCCGATGTCTGCGACGGAGCTGTTCGGAGGCAAGTGCTTCAGGAGCAAGAGGGCCTCAAGCACATGGCGCGTCGCAAACTCTTCCGGGGTGCAGGGCGCCACCAAATGCAAACGAGGATTCCATTTGAGCAACAGAGAGTAGTAATCCTGAAGCTTCGCGATATGCTCCGCAGCCAGCTCAACTCCAAAGTCGTGTTCATTAAGTTTCAGCGCGGCCGCAAACTGTTCGGTGGGCGTTGGCATTTCGCGTATGACTCTGCTTAGATCAGTCCGCTCGCGAAGATAACATGACCACCGATGAACTAAGAGACCAACACGCCGAGATTGGCCGCGCCGTCACGAAATTGATTAGTGAGCGGGCCGCGTCGCTGGAATCATTGCCAGTGGCGCCCTCGGCTACGCCGGATGAGTTGAAGACACTGTTCGAGCAGCGCTTACCGCAGGATGGTCTGCCGGCAAAGACGATTCTTGAAGAGTACGCGCGCGACGTAGCCCCGTACGCGATGCAGGTGCCGAGCCCTCGTTACTTCGGTCAGTTCAATCCGACACCTTTAGCGATCGGCGTGTGGGCTGACGCACTGTGCTCGTCACTAAATCAAAACGCAGGCGCATGGCGCAATGGCCCGACTTCGGCAATGGTCGAATCTCAGGTCATACGCTGGCTATGCGAGTTGATTGGCTACGGTCGAGAAGCATTCGGCGTTTTGGCGAGCGGGGGCTCTGAAGCCAATTTGATCGCTCTGAAGTGCGCTCGCGATCGCGTCTCAACCGAAATAGCAAGAATAGGCGCGCGCGCCGGCAGTAACTTTACTGTTTATACATCTGAGCAGTGCCACTACTCCGTTGAGAAGAGCTTGGACATCCTGGGGCTCGGTCGCGACTCACTGCGCAAGATCGAAACGGACGAACGATTTCACATTCGGCTCGACAAGCTGCGCGATACCATAGCTTCGGACATTGATGCAGGCCGGCGACCTTTTTGTATTGTAGGCGTGGCCGGCACGACGTCGACTGGCGTGATTGATGATTTGCCGGCGCTCGCCGATATTGCGCGCGAACGCGACTGCTGGTTCCACGTCGACGCGGCCTACGGCGGCGCGCTCGCGTTTTCAGACAAGCACAAATCAAAGTTGCAGGGCCTCGAGAGCGCGGACTCGGTCACCTTCGATCCTCACAAATGGATGTTTGTGCCGTTCTCTTGCGGCGCGACACTCGTGCGCGACGGTGCACAAGTCCTGCGAAACTCTTTCGATATGTCGCCCGAGTACCTGGCAGAAGATAGAGGATTCGACGATGCCCAATACGACTTCTTTCGTTATGGCCAGATGGGCACGCGGCGGTTCAACTCGCTCAAACTGTGGATGTGTTTCAAATTCATGGGACAGCGCGGATACAGCGAAAGCGTCAACCGGCACATCGAACTGACTGAATATCTGGCGGCGCGATTGGATGCGTTGGCGGATTTTGAGCGCGTCGGCGAAGTGGAAACCGCGGTATGTTGCTTTCGTTATTTGCCCGAGCGAGTTCGCGCAATGTCACCTGAACAGCAAGATGACGTGCAGCAGCGATTACAGCAGCGAATTGAAAAGAGCGGGAGAGCATTCTTTCCTTCTACAATTCTGCACGGCCGCCGCGCGTTGCGCGTGAACATCAACAGCTACTTAACCGAACAGCGGCACGTTGATGATCTGGTAGAATTACTGGTCACGGAAGGGACAGCGCTCACATAGAAAGTCATGTATGGTCGCCGCGCCGCCGCTGTTTGTTTTCTCGTCACCACCGTCCTCACGTCCGTTTTCGCTCAGCAAGATAAGCCGCAGACGACGCATGCTGAGGCGGTGCGTTCTCTACCGGCAATTCAGTCGCAAATCGAATTCGACACCCTCGCCGTCGTTTACGATCCTAATACGCCGTACGCTTTGCCACACGCGCTTTTCGTCATCGACCGGCAAAACAAGAATCGGATTTATTACGTCAACACGAAGCTCTACAAGTTTCACAAGGACTTCGTAAACGGGACATATCTCTCGCTCGAGCGCGGTCAGGTCTTTTTCGAAAACAACTATCTGAAGGCAAATCGCCGCTTCATTATGGGCACGATTGCCTATCAGACACCGGTGCGAAAGTGGACGTTCGAGTTTTGGGAAGGCGACCTGATTCCGGCCGATCAAATTAAGCTCACGTCAGATATCATCAACAAGAGCTTCTTCACTCCCGTCGCTTACAAACCAAATTCGTCACGCCAGGATGCAGCGTCGATGAACATCGGCGTTGCGCGCGTGTTGCAGACCGAAATCTCGAAAGAACAGGATTATCAACCGCTGAATATCGCGCGCGGGCTGGGTCGCATTCATATCATCCCCAAGCTCGATGACCATGTGGAAATCGGTTCGAACGAGATCGTCGTGCTCGACGAAGTACCCGTGCAACTTCCACCCGTGGCCGGAATTATCACAACAAAACCTTCGACGCCGCTCTCGCACATCAACCTGCTCGCCAAAGGCTGGGGTATTCCAAATGTCTACATCAAGAACGCACAGGAACTGTTGAAGCAGTACAACGGCTGGTGGGTACAGTTCGATGCGAAGCGCGATACTTATACGATTGAGCGCGCGGATAATACGACGCTCGACGAATATCAAAGGCGTCTGAAGCAGCGGCTGGACGTCATGACGCCGCGATCCGATTTATCGGTAACAAAGATCGCCGGACTGAACGAGCAGCGCGCTGCTTCAGTCATTGCGTACGGCGCAAAATCTGCAAACCTTGGCGAATTGATTCACGCGCGACCTGCAGGTTTCATTGTGCCGCCCGGCTTCACAATTCCGTTCTTCTATTACGATCAATTTCTAAAAGACAGCAATCTCGATGATGCGATTTACGCGATGCTGAACGATCAAAAGTTCGTTCACGATCCGGCGTATCGCCGCTCATTCCTCACGCGTTTGCGCCAAGATTTTCAGAAGGCACCCATGAACCCGGAGCTTCGCAGCGAGATTCTGCGTCGCTGGCATGCGGAGTTCGGTAATCGCGGGGTGTTTGCGCGCAGCTCCACGAACAGCGAGGATCTGCCTAATTTCAACGGCGCCGGAATCTACACTTCGATGCCCAATCTGAAAACGGACGAACAATTGATCGAAGGAATTAAGACGGTTTGGGCGTCAGTGTGGAACTTCGAAGCGTACGAAGCGCGCGAGCGCGCCGGCATCGATCACACAAAAGTCTTCATGGCAGTATTGATTCAGGAAGGAATCAATTCTGAGAGTTCGGGCGTGATGATCACCACGGATCCATTCAATCGCGATAAGAATCCAGTCAACAAGGGGTCAATCTATATCAGCGCGAAGCGCGGTCTGGGTATGAAAGTGGTCGAAGGACAAAAAGTGGCGGAGCAGGTAATCTATCGCCCGATAGCCAATGCGGTGCAGGTTCTGACACGTTCGGAAGAAGATAGCCTGCTGACTTTCGACGAAAATGGTGGCATTAAGGAAATCCCGATTAGCGGCGAGCGTGCTGTGCTGACAGACGACGTCGTACGCCGGCTGGCCGCCGCCGCGGCGAAAACTAAAGTTGTGTTTCGCGAACGTGATCAGGACATCGAGTGGGCCTACATGAAAGGCCAAATCTACATCGTCCAGGCAAGGCCTTTTATTTCCGGAAACTAATGAACTCAATCTTCGCTGAGGGAATTCTGAAAGGACATGTCGCCTTCGTCACTGGTGGCGGTACGGGTATCACGGGTGGCGTCGCGCGTGCGCTCGCCGAAGCAGGCGCAAATGTGGCGCTGGTCAGTCGCAGCATTGAACATCTGGAACCGGCCGCAAAAACAATTAACAAAATTTATGCCAAGCAGGCAGGGATGCCCGCGGTCCCCGGTGAAGCATTCGCCGTCGCGGCGGACGTCCGCAATCCCGAAGATGTTCAACGTGCAATCGCCGCCACCGTGGAGCGTTTCGGAAAGGTCGACATCGTCGTAAACGGCGCTGCCGGAAATTTTCTTTGCAAGCCTGAAGAACTCTCACCAAACGGATTCGGCACGGTGGTCGATATCGATCTGAAGGGAACGTTCAATGTCTGCCGCGCCGCATTCGAACAACTGAAAGAACATCGCGGTCAGATTCTGAACATTAGCGCGACGCTGCACTATCTCGGCACCCCAATGCAGATCCACGTCTCAGCCGCAAAAGCGGGTGTCGACGCGCTCACTCGCAATCTCGCCGTTGAATGGGGACGCTATGGCATTCGCGCAAATGCAATCGCGCCCGGCCCCATCGAAGACACTGAAGGCATGAAGCGTCTCGTCCCGGAGCCAATCAAGGAAAAACTTAGGCAGCGTGTCCCGCTCGGTCGCTTCGGCTTGATCAAGGACATCGAAGCCGCCGCCGTATTTCTCTGCTCAGATGCGGCCAGTTACATCAACGGCGCCGTGCTGGTCGTGGACGGTGGACATTGGCTCGCGGCCAATCGTTTGCTTTAATCCTTTCCATCTATTGCTGCTCGAAACTCCAGCCGTGTTATAAACCTCAACTATAACCATGCTTTCACTGACGCCTCCGACATTTGAAGACTTCGTGCGTGAAACCGTGCGTGGCAATGTTGTCCCGGTGACGCGCGTGGTGCTTGCGGATCTGCAGACGCCGCTTGGTGCTTTCATCCGCATCGCGGGCGATACGCCGCACGCATTCCTGCTCGAATCAATTGAAGGAGCCGAGCGGCTAGCTCGTTATTCGTTCATCGGCGCTAACCCGTCGATGATTGTGCGGGCGCGCGGAAACAAGACGGCAATTCAGCAGGACGATCGGGAAGAGCTAATCGATCAAAACGCGATCGATTTTATTCGCACGTACTTTCGCGGAAAGACGCTCGCACGTCGCCCGGGGCTGGCGCCGTTTTGCGGTGGCGCAGTCGGTTATCTCGGTTACGACGCGGCGCGCTGGTTCGAACCCGTGTTGGCGCGCAACGCGTCAGGAGCCTCACAAAGCAGCGATGCCGCCTGGATGTTCTTTCGAACCGTGCTGGCATTCGATCGCGTGCAACAGCAGATCGAAATCACCTCTGTCGTATTCGTCGATGAGGCCGCCGGTAACCAGAAGCGTCTGCGCGACCTTTACGATCAAGCGCTTCACGAGACTGATTCGATCGCGGCCCGCCTCAGTGAGCTTGCGCAAGCCCCGGCGAACAAGGCGACTCTCGGTCAAACAACCGTCCACTTTCAATCGAGCTGGCCACGCGCGCAGTTTGAAGCCGCGGTTGAAACGGTCAAGGATCACATCTCGGCCGGCGACTGTTACCAGGTAGTAATCGCGCAGAAGTTCACCAAACCAACGGCCGCAGATCCACTCGCGATCTATCGCGCTCTGCGCGCGACAAATCCGTCGCCTTACATGTTCTTTCTACGGATGGGCAGCGAAGCGATTGTCGGTTCATCGCCGGAAATGCTTGTGCGCTGTCATGGGCAACGGTTGGATTACCGGCCAATCGCCGGCACGCGACAACGTGGTGCGACTGAGGCAGAAGACTGGATGCTCGGCGAGGAGATGCGTCACGATGAAAAGGAAGTCGCCGAGCATACGATGCTGGTCGACCTCGGCCGCAACGATCTGGGCCGCGTGTCAGACTACGGCACAGTCAAAGTCGATGAGCTGATGAAGGTCGAGCGTTATTCTCATGTTCAGCACCTTGTGACCAGTCTGCGTTCACGTCTCCGTGACGACCTCGATCGATTCGACGCGTTGGCGTCCTGTTTTCCGGCGGGAACTGTGACCGGCGCACCCAAGATTCGTGCAATGCAAATCGTCGATGAGCTCGAGCCGGGGAAACGCGGGATTTATGCGGGCGCCGTGCTCTACGTTGATTACGCAGATAACCTGGATTCATGCATCGCGATTAGGACGATTCATTTGCGCGACGAAATCGCAACTGTGCAGGCTGGCGCCGGCATCGTCGCGGATTCTGTTCCGGAACGAGAGTACGAAGAATGCGTGAACAAAGCGCGGGCGCTGTTTCGCGCGATTGAGCTGGCGGAAAAAGGCTTGTGATGCGCGTCGGTTTAAAGCATTTTCTTACGATCGCCATTTTGGTACTCGCTGCGTCATCGATAGCAGCGCAGAGTCCGACGCCGAGTTCCGACAATCTTAAGAAGACTAATGCGCGACCGTCGGCCTCGCCATCACCTTCGGCAAATGTCGAGGCATTCAATACTGCGACAGTACCGCAAATGTCCGGTCAGTGCGTGACACTCGATACGGAACAAGGCGCAATCGTCATTGAAATGCTGCCGGAAAAGGCGCCTCAGACCGTACGAAACTTTCTGAATCTGGCCGCGTCGGGCGCCCTCGACACGACCACATTCAGTCGCGTGGTCAAAGGTTTCGTGATTCAGGGAGGCAATCTTTCGACCAGCGAACACTGGGGTGACGAACTCGCGACACGAATGCAGAAAACGCTGGCGGACGAGCCCAATGACATGAAGCACGTGCGCGGAATTGTTTCCATGGCGCGTGGAGATGAACCGAATACTGCGACCACGCACTTCTTCATTTTGGTCGGCGATGGGCCGCATCTCGACGGTAAGTTCGCAGCCTTCGGTCGCGTGCTTCGCGGAATGGAAGTCGCCGACGCGATTAACCGCGCCGAAAGTGCAGACGAGAAACCTGTTGTCCCAGTGCGGATCAAGCACGCGAGTGTTTCACCCTGTGAAAAATAGAAGGCTCTGCAAATCTATTTCGCTTTGCATCGGCTTGGCGGCTTGTTTTGTCGCGATCGCCTGTGACGATTCTGGAGTGCCGCCTACGCCTGAGGCAGCGAAACGATTTTTGAAACTCCGTGGTTACGATTTTAACGAAGAGTCCTTCTTCCAGGCCGCCAGCGACGGTGACGTGATGGCTGTCAACGGTTTCATCAGCGCCGGAATGAACGTCAACGTTAAGAACAAGGACGACGACACGGCGCTAACGGCGATGGCGGCGCAAGGAAATGCAAAAGTGATCGACACGCTGCTGCGTGATGGCGCGGATCTTAACGCCAAAGGGAGAAATGGCTGGACAGCGCTATTGCTCGCTCTACAGGAAGAACACACCGACGTCGTGGATCTCTTGCTTGCTCAACGGAACCTGGATTTGAAGGCGGAGACACCAGACAAAATGACGGCGCTGATGGTCGCTGTTTGGCATCAGCAAGACGTCGCTGTTCGCGCGTTGTTAAAACGGGACATGGACGTGAACCATCAGGACAACGACGGGGACACCGCCTTGCATGGCGCCGCTCTGTACCGAAACGCGAAGATACTCGGCATGTTGCTCGACGCCGGAGCGAATCCGAATCTGAAGAATAAGTTAGGTGGCACTGCGTTAATGTGGGCAGCTGCGTATGGCCACGATGACATCGTCCGCGATCTGTTGAATCGTGGAGCTGATCCAAAGATTCGCGATGTCGACGGCGTGACCGCCGCAGGCTGGGCGGCAAAGAACGGACGAACCAATATTCTGCTGATGCTGCGGCAGGCGGAAAAGGAGCAAAGCGCCAAGCGCTAAGAGCGAAGTGGTTGCATCGGCGCGACCTCTTTGCTCTTAGCTCTTTGTTCTTAGCACTATGCTCTTAGTGATAGACAACTACGATTCGTTTACTTACAACCTCGTGCAATACCTTGGCGAGTTAGGCGAAGGAATCGAAGTGCGGCGTAACAACGAAATCTCCGTCAATGAGATCGAAACGATGTCGCCTGGTCGAATTGTGATCTCGCCTGGGCCTGGCACACCCAACGACGCTGGCGTGTCCTTGCAGGTGATTGAAGAATTCGGCGGCAAGGTGCCGATTCTTGGTGTTTGCCTGGGTCATCAGGTTATTGGTCAGGCGTTCGGTGGGCGCGTGGTGCGGGCCGTCCATCTGTTTCACGGCAAGTCCTCAACTGTTCAGCACGATGGTAAGACAATCTTCGCAGGCCTCGCGGACAACTTCACTGCCGGCCGCTACCATTCGCTCGTGGTCGACAACGCGAGCGTTCCGGAATGTCTCGAAGTTTCCGCCAGGACACCAAACGGCACGATCATGGGTTTACGTCATCGGAAGATGAAGATCGAAGGCGTGCAGTTTCATCCGGAATCAATCATGACAGATGAAGGCAAGAAGCTACTCGCGAATTTTCTAAAGCTGTGACCACAAGCTCGCTCCAAACTTTTCTGCCGCGACTGATGCGAAGAGAAAATCTTTCGCGTCGTGAGGCCGGCGCGTTGCTTGAAAGCCTCCTGAACGGCAATTCGACCGACGGACAAATCGCCGCGGCGCTCATCGCACTCAAGCTGAAGGGCGAGACTGTCGAGGAACTTGCCGGCTTGGCTGAGGGCATGCGCGCGCGCGCAGTGCTTATCAAATCTCGTCACGAGCGGTTCATCGACACGGCTGGAACAGGATCGAGTTGCGCCAAGACGTTCAACGTCTCGACAGCAGCCGCCTTTGTCATCGCCGGCGCCGGTTTGCCGGTGGCCAAACACGGAAATCGCGCGGCAAGTAGCAGGTGCGGCAGCGCCGACGTGCTGACGGCGCTGGGCGTGAATATATCGGTGGCCCCCGAAGTTTCTGAAAGATGCCTGAACGAGTTGGGGATCTGTTTCATGTTCGCGCCGATGTATCACTCAGCGACGGCGCGCGTCGCGGCGATTCGGCGCGAACTCGGCGTGCAGACTACATTCAACTTTCTGGGTCCGCTCACCAACCCGGCCGGTGCGCCGCGACAAATCATCGGCGTTTCGGATCGCGAGAAAGTCGAACCGCTGGCGCGCGCACTGTCGCTGCTGGGAACTGAGCGCGCCTGGGTGGTACACGGAGCTGACGGGCTCGATGAAATCACTATTGCTGAAAAAACCTTCGTCGCCGAAGCACTCAAGAGCGCCGTTCGCACATTCGAGGTTTCCACAGAGGACTTTGGTGTCGACAGTACACCTCTCGATGGGTTAAGCGGTGGCGACGCTGAGGCCAATGCGAAGATAATTCGCGAGGTGCTGAAAGGAAACCGTCGGGACGCGGGGCGGCTCTTGGTATTAGTCAACGCGGCGGCAGCGTTGCATGTGGGCGGAATCGCTGCTGACGTTAAGGAAGGAATGAAACTCGCAGAAGAAAGCATCGATAGCGGCTTAGCAGCTGAGAAACTGAACGAGTTGATTAGAGTTACTACGGGCGAAGCGTGAGTGTTGTCGGCAATGGATTTTCTGTCGGAGATTATCGAGGTTAAGCGACAACGCGTAGCGGCGGCAATGGCGCGCTTGCCGATAGAGCTTGTGCGCGCAGAAGCCCTCGCCCGCGTCAAAGGCCCGCGTCGGCTGGTCTCCGCGTTAAGTGATCGAAGCCGCCCGAACATTATTGCAGAATTCAAGCGACGCTCACCGTCCAAGGGGAAAATCAACGAACACGCTGAGCCCGAAACGGTCGCGGCGATGTACGAATCAGGTGGCGCTGCCGCGATCTCCGTATTGACCGAAGAAGATTACTTCGACGGATCGTTGCACGACTTGCGAAGGATCCGCATGACGACTTCCCTCCCCATCCTGCGCAAGGATTTCATTTTCGACGAGTATCAGGTTTACGAAACGGCAGTCGCGCACGCGGACGCGCTGCTGCTGATCGTGGCTGCGCTTAACGATGAAACGCTGACGCGACTGCGTGCGATTGCGGAGGACGAATTGGGTCTCGACGCGCTGGTTGAGGTCCATACAAAGCCGGAACTCGATCGCGCGATCAAATGCGGCGCGCGATTGATCGGCGTTAATAATCGGAACCTGCACACATTTGAGGTCTCAACCGACACATCAACGCTCCTCGCGCGCGGTGCGCCGCCTGATGCGATTCTCATTAGCGAAAGCGGCCTAACACCGGAAGAAGTTTGCCGGCTTCGCGGAGTTGGATACAAAGGCTTTTTAGTAGGTGAAGCTTTCATGCGCGCCGCAGATCCGATTCAGGCCGTGCGTGATTTCATCGGCACACCTGAGCCGTTGGCGTCTCGGACGGTGTTCACAAAGATTTGTGGGATCACGAATCTCGACGATGCGCGCGCAGCGATCGACGCCGGCGCCGACATGCTCGGATTCAACTTTTATGACCGCAGTCCGAGATTCATCGAACCCGATGCGGCGCGGGACATCATTGACACGATTCGCACAACCGGCGACTCTCAATCGGCGAAACTCGTCGGCGTATTTGTCAACGAATCGATCAAACACGTCGTTCGCGTCGCTACCGAGAATGAGTTGGACGGAATTCAGCTTCACGGTGACGAAGGCGTTGAGTTTTGTGCCGAGCTCAAAAGCGGATCATTCAAGCCTTTTGTGATAAAGGCCATCAACGGCCAGCAATCGTTCGACCTTGCTAGTTTTGAGCAATACGCCGTCGATGCGTTTATGTTTGATGCGTACGATCCAAAATTGCGCGGCGGCACGGGTCGAACGTCCGACTGGACGATGGCGCGTAAAGCAGCGAGGAAACTACCGCGCGTCTTTCTCGCCGGCGGACTCTCGCCGGAAAATGTGGGCGACGCAATTGCAACCGTGAGGCCGTACGCCGTCGATGCATGCAGCCGCCTCGAAAGTTCGCCGGGGAAAAAGGACCGTGCGCTAGTGAGACAGTTTGTCGCGGCGGTACGGGCGAGTAAACTGCAGCCTGAATCTGAGGCCAAGTAGCGCAGTAGGAAAACCTTGTCACAGCTTATAGACGCACCACCAACCAAGTCTGCACCCGCCAGGATGCCCAGCGAGGTTGCGGAAGCTCCGTCTGCGCGTGCACTTGCGGCTTTCAGTTTGAGAAAGTCGTATGGTCGTCGACGCGTGGTCGACGATGTCACCTTGCACGTTGAGCCCGGCGAAGTCGTTGGGTTGCTTGGAGCGAATGGCGCCGGTAAGACGACGACCTTTTACATGATCGTCGGCTTGGAAGCTCCCGAAGCTGGGCGTATCCGGCTCGCGGATGAAGACATTACTCGGCTGCCGATGTATCTGCGCGCGCGACTGGGCGTTGGTTACCTGCCGCAAGAGCCCTCGGTATTTCGCAAGCTAACGGTCGCCGAGAATCTGCTCGCTGTCCTGGAGACGATGGGACTGCGTCGCCGCGAACAATTGAAACGTGTTGAAGAATTGCTTCAGGAGTTCGGCATCGAGCAAGTGCGCAACACGCGCGGAGAATCTTTGTCCGGCGGTGAACGCCGCCGTACCGAAATCGCGCGCGCCCTGGCGACCGAACCGCAATTCATTCTGCTTGACGAACCGTTTGCCGGAATTGACCCGAAAGCGATAGATGACATTCAGAATGTCATTCTCTACCTGCGCAACCGCGGCATTGGAATCCTGGTCACCGATCACAATGTGCGCGAAACACTGGGCGTCACGAATCGAGCCTACATCATGGCTGACGGAAGAATATTTCGCTCGGGCGCACCACGCGACTTGACAGAAGATACTGAAGTGCGCAGGCTTTATCTCGGTGAAAAATTTCGCATGTAACTTAACGCGCCTTTGTTGCACGATTGAGTTATAATCCCTCCACGCGGGAATCCCGCAACGCAACCCCCGGCAGTTAGTGAGCAAATTCACCGACTATGTCAGTTAGGTTAACCACCAGTCTTTCACAACGTCTCGTACTGACGCCTCAGTTGCGCCAACGCATCGAGATGTTGCAGATGACTTCGCTCGAACTGACCGATTTGATTCAGCAGCAACTTAACGAAAACCCAGTGCTCGAAGAAGTCGCGACGCAGGAGGAGGCGCGCGAGCTGGCCGAGAAGATTCTCGATCACATGGCGAGCGGCGGCGACTTGGACAATTTGCCCGCGCAACCAGTCGAAGGCTCCGCTCCAGAGCCGGGATCGCCAGCGTCGAATGGCGCGGGCGAAGCAGAAGCTACATTCGCCGAAACCGAAACTGAATTCACTGCGGGCAACGAAGCTGACGGAGATGTGGAAGTAGCTGCTAATGAAAGCGGCGAAGAAGCGACCACAGACGCGGCGCGCGACTCATTTGAAGAAGTCGACTTTGGTCGCGAGTTTCAAGACTATCTCGACCCTGGGTACAAGACGCAGGAATTCGAATACAAAGAAGACGCGCCGACGTTCGAACAGTTTCTTACCAGGCCACCTTCACTGACCGACCATCTTGAGTGGCAACTTCACATGGACTGCGCGGAAGGTGAAGTATGCGACGCGGCCCAAGCGGTTATCGGAAATCTCGACCAGGATGGCCGGCTGAACGCGACGAATGAAGAGATCGCCGCGCAAAGCGGCTGGTCCGAAGAAGTTGTCGAACGAGCGCGGCAACTCGTCATGAGGCTCGAGCCCGTCGGTTGTGGCGCCCGCGATGTGCGCGAATCCCTCCTCGTGCAACTTGAAATTCGCGGCGAGAGTGAGCGTTTGGCGACACGCTTGATCAGCGAACATCTCGAGAGCTTACAGCAGCACAAACTGCCACATTTGGCGAAACAAACCGGCGTCGACATCGAGACGTTGGCCGCTGAACTCCAATTCATTCGCACGCTTGACCCTTATCCGGGTCGGCGGTATTCATCGGAAGAACCGATTCTCATCTCTCCGGAGATTTACATTGAAAAGCTGGATGAGAACGGTGATTACGTAATTTATTTTGCCGATGACGGTAGTCCGCGTCTGCGCATTAGCCCGAGCTACCAGCAGATGCTTTCGCAAGGGGTGACGAAAGAGACGCGCGACTTCATCAAGGACAAAATGCGTTCGGCCGTCGATCTTCTCCGCAACATCGAACATCGCCGGCAAACGATCTATCGCGTGGTTGAATCGATCGTGCAACGCCAGAAGGAATTTCTCGATCACGGCGTGCAATATATCAAGCCGATGATGCTGAAAGACATCGCCGAAGACATCGGTATGCACCTGTCGACCGTCTCGCGCGTGGTCAATCGCAAATACGCGCACACGCCTCAAGGTGTGATTGAACTGCGCCGCTTCTTCACCGAAGGCATGTTGAATGAAGAAGGCGAAGAGGTTTCAACCCGAATTATCAAGCTTAAGATCAAAAAATTGATAGAAGAAGAAGACTCTCACAACCCAATTACCGACGATCAAGTGGTAAAAATTCTTGTGAAAGATGGAATTAAACTTTCACGCAGAACAGTCGCAAAATATCGCGATCAGATGAACATCCCGGGTTCGCGGGAACGCCGGGCGGTTGTTTGATAAAAATCCGTCGACGCTTCCACGGCCGGAACCCTCCCATCCGTTCTAGCGTGCGATGTCAGGAGGACCGAAACAGCATGACGTTTGAATACACCGGACGCCACGTTGAGGTAACCCCAGCAATTCGTCGCCATGTCGAGGAGCAATTCACAAAACTAGACAACATTTTCAATGGCACAGAACCGCGCGTGCATGTGATTCTCGAAGTCGAGAAAAACCGTCAAATCGGCGAAATCATTGTGCACTGGCGTGATCATACCTTGACCGCTACTGACACGAATGCCGATATGTACATGGCATTGACGCGGGCGGTCGACAAGATCCAAAAACAGGCGGTCAAGCTTAAGAAACGAATCATCGACCGCAAACAACACGCGCGCAAGACTTCCGCCGTCGCGCCAAATCCCGACGGCCACCTTGAAGCCACGCCACCGCCGGTGCGCATCATTCCCGCGCGGCGTTACTCAGTGAAACCGATGACTGCGGAAGAGGCGGCGCTCGATTTGACCGATAAGACCGACCAATTCGTCGTCTTCCGCGACTCTGACACAAATCGACTCGGAGTGCTGTATAAGCGTCACGACGGAAACTTTGGGTTGATCGAGCCGTAATGGCCCCTTAATTGAATTCATAGAAGGAGCGAATCAAGAGGATCTCGCTCCTTTTTTTTGTGCTTGAGTTGGATGGCAGTTCGAACTACATTGGTCGCTCTGGTCGCGAATGAGACGCAAAAGCGCTAAACAATCTCACGGCAGTTCTCCTGATGTGGTGATCATCACGGGCCTAAGCGGTTCCGGCATGACGTCGGCGACAAACGCGTTTGAAGACCTCGGCTACTTTTGCGTCGACAACATTCCGCTGACGTTGCTTCCGACGTTTGCTCGACTCGTTCAAGCCCGCGATGGCGATAGTAGCCGAATCGATCGTGCCGCTTTAGTCATCAGTTTTCGCGAGGGCCGCTTTCTTGACGACTTTGCCAAACAACTGCGCAGTCTGCGCAAACGCGGATTGACTGTGTCTGTTCTTTTCTTCGAAGCCGCTGACGAAATTCTTGCACGGCGATTCCGGGAAACCAGGCGCCCGCATCCCGCTGAACGCGGCAAAGGGCTTGCTGACGCGATCCGCAAGGAACGAGCAGCAATGAAACGAATGCGCGCGCTCGCTGATGAAGTCATCGACACGTCCGATCATAATGTTCATTCGCTTCGTAAACTCCTGTTGGACCGATTTAAGGCATCCGATGGCGACGTACCAATGCGCGTGCAGGTCCTCAGCTTCGGGCACAAGTTCGGACCGCCGCGAGAGATGGAACTCCTCTTCGATGTTCGTCATTTGCCGAACCCGTATTTCATCGCAGAGTTGAAAGATCTGCCCGGGAACGACCAGCGCGTCGTAACCTATTTGAAGTCACAACCGGAAGTCGAAGAGACCGTTAAGCGTTTCACCGACCTCCTCAACTATCTTTTGCCGCAATACCGGCGCGAAGGAAAATCGTATCTCACGGTTGGAATCGGTTGTACCGGTGGGCGCCATCGATCGGTCATGATTGCGAACGAACTCACGTCCCGGCTGCGGCGCGCAGGGTTCGACGCCCGCGCAGTACATCGCGATGTCGGCCACGCCAAATCTTAGCGCTCGATGAAAGTAATCGATTCGAAGAATCAACCACCGCCGCCTTTAGTTGGAGGCGTGATTGTGTCGCACGCACATCTGGGAAGTGAGTTTCTCGCCGCTGCTGAGATGATCCTCGGCAGGCACCTTCCCCATATCACCTCTGCGTCGATCGACTGGCATGACGATGTCGATGCTGCCCGTCATGAGTTGGAGCGCGCCATCGCGCGAGTGTCACAGGGCCAGGGAGTGCTGCTGATTACCGACATGTTCGGCGGCGCTCCGACGGATGTTGCTTCGATGTTCCTCGACGATGCATCGGTAGAGGTTGTCTCCGGTGTCAATCTCCCAATGGTGCTCAAACTTGCAGAGCAGGAACCCGGCGCCTCTTTGACAGCGGTAGCGAAAGCTGTTCGCGATAGTGGCACTGATGGAATTCAACTCGCAGGTGAACTGCTGCCGCGTTCACGCGTTTAATTCACCGCCTCTATCTCCCAAAAAGAATCGGTCTTATTTTCTGAAATCGTCCCGTTTTCGACATTTATCCACCTTGAGAAGCCCGTAAACTATGCAGGCGGCCGATTCGTCATCGTTGCCCGACGCCGAATCTGGCTTCAGGTCAGTGGATTGAGTGTCACCATGAAAAAGCTCTCTTTCGCCTTACCTTTTCTTCTAGCCGTTGTTTCAGCGGCCGCCCAAAATCAAGTACGACCTCGAATTGCCAGCGCGATCCCACGCGCTGAAGAGAATCAGAGCACGCCATCACGCGTTCGGACCGTAACGCCGCGCGGCTCCGACGGCAGCGATTCGCAAAGCGCGAATACATCAAAGTCGACATGGGGAGATTCGGCCATCGCACCGAAAGTAACACCGCCAGTTGTCGCTCAAGGGCCTGCGCCAGGGATAACGAATATTCAGAAGGGCACACAGCCGCTGCGGCTTGTGAAACCAACGAGCTTGAATCTCAACCCTGGCAACTCGCCTGATCTGCGTTCGGCGCATGCTGCGGCGCCAACGCAAATCTATCGAGTCGGAGCAGGTGATGTTCTGGACATTCGACTGACGAACATGGTGACGCACGAGTCGACCTTGTTCACAGTCATGAAGAACGGCCAACTCGAATATCCGTTATTGTCGGCTCCCATACCGGTTGCCGGACTCACGGCAGACGAAGTGGCGCGACGCCTAAGCACCGCAATCCGCGTTCTGCAAAATCCGCGCGTAAGCGTCAACGTGCGGGATTATGCAAGTCACACCATACTCATCAATGGCGCGGTTGATAATCCCGGTCGCAAAGCTTTGCGAAGCGAAGCGATACCGCTGTTCGCATTGTTGGCCGAAGCGTTGCCACGTGCGGATGCAACAACCGCGACGCTCAATCGAAACGGGAAAGAGACCACCTTCTCGCTGGCAAATAACAGTGACCTGTCTACGCTGGTGATGTCTGGCGACGTCGTCAAAATCTCTTCGCCGGCGAAAGAATTTATCTACGTTGGCGGAGACGTCGCCGCGCCTGGCGAAAAAGAATTTCGCGCCGGCATTACCTTGACTCAGGTGTTGCTGGCATCAGGCGGCGCAAGAAACCCGAAAGTTACGATCGCCAAACGCAGTGCCGACGGATTACTCAACACGCGCGAATACGACTTACAGCAAATCAATCAAGGGAAAGCTCCGGATCCGATCCTTGAGGCTGGCGACCGAATCGAGGTAAGGCGTGCCTTATGATAATCTTGCGCCGCATGCGAGCTGGTTAAGAGGTGGCACGCGCGCGTGTCACCTTTTTTGTGCGCGCTCGCGCCGCAAGATTCAATGAGTCGCCTTTCGCGGACAACATTCGTACAACTGCTAATCGGGAAATCGATCTGCGAGGCTTTAGTGGTCACCGCGGTTGCTGCCGGATTGTTTCTGGCGACGACGAATCCCGCGCTGCGCGGTTGGTTGGATCGTGCCGACGGGCAGACGATTTCCGGATGGGCCGTTGACAACAATAATCCGGGCCGGCGCGTAGAGGTGCAACTCTTTATCGATGACAGGTTCGTCGAGCAAAGAAGCGCCAACCAGCCGCGACCTGATGTCCATCAAGCGAATCGCGCCGCGGATGATTGGCACGGATTCGTCTTCGCCACGCCGCAACTAGCCGCCGGAGAACATGAGGCGAAGGTTTATGTTCTCCACAGCGGCGCTTCTTCGTCCCGGCGCACGTTACAAATCATCGGCAATCCGATCAGATTCAGGAGTGATGTTTCCCAGTGACAGTGGACGTGACAACCCGACCTGGTGAGACTGCCGACAGAAATCAATTGCGGTTCACTGACCGGTCGTTGGCGGGTTGGGAGATTGCGTCTGTAGTCTCATCGATCGTGATTGCTGAGTGGATGGCGGCGACCGCTGCCGGATACAGCAAGGCAATCATTGCGGTTCCAGTCGCGCTCGCAATTGTCGTAGTCATTCTTTCGCAGCGCCTCAGAAGCGAGTCGTTGCGCGAGATTGGCTTTCGATTCGATAATTTTTGGCGAGCGCTTTCCCTGCTGGCCGCACCCGTAGTCGTGACTGCTTTCCTGTGTGTGGTCGTAGGTTGGAAGTTAGGCACACCGGTTAACTTTCTGCGGTGGCATCCAAATCGGTATCTGGCGCTGCAGTTCGCCGTCGGTTTTGGTTGGGCACTGGCTCAGCAATATGTTCTCCAGGGATTTGTAAATCGTCGAGCGATGGTCTTAATGGGACGCGGGTGGCAGAGCGTATTGATCGTGGCAGCGGTCTTTGGCCTGCTTCATCTTCCCAACATCACGATTGCCGCTATTACCTTCGTGGGCGGCCTCATCTGGGCGGCCGTCTATCAACGTGTGCCAAACCTGTTTGCGCTGGCGATCACGCATTCGGTGATGACTTGGTTCATTGTTTCCACTCTTCCAGCAACGGCTCTGCACCATCTGCGTGTGGGATTGGGCTATTTCTTCTGAATAATTCCGCGAGCAAAGAGACTTGGACTGACGACAAACGCGCTGTCGTGTTGAACAATGGTTTGCTATAATCCTTTCGGCCTTGCAAGGAGAGCAAGTCGGGCGGTCGCTGCTTTGTTCTTGGATTTCAAATCTCAAATTTGAGATCTCAGACGAAGGAGAGGAAAGTCCGAACACCACAGGGCAGCGAGCCCGCTAACGGCGGGGCGCCAGTTTCAAATCTCGAGTTTCAAATTTGAAATTTCAGAGGAGAAACGCGGCGACGACAAGTGCAACAGAAAACAAACCAGCCTCGGTTTGTTTTGAGATTTCGGATTGAGATCTCAGATTCAAACCAGGTGATGGGTGAAACGGTGCGGCCGAAAGGCTAATCTCAGATTTGAAATTTCAGATTTGAGACGAGTAAGAGCGCACCGGCGCGCGTGGCGACATGCGCGGCCAGGCAAACTCCTCGCGGTGCAAGACCAAATAGGAAGGCATGAGATCTCAGATTTGAGATTTCAAAAGAGCTGCCCGCTCGAAGCCTTCGGGTAGGTCGCTTGATCCAATCGGTAACGGTTGGGCTAGAGGAATGATCGCCACTCCGATTAAATCGGAGGACAAAATTCGGCTTACAGACTTGCTCTCATTGCGCGGCCCTTAAAATTCTCATCGAATGCTTTAGTGCGGTTTCCAACGTTCCATTAACCCCCTAAAGGAGCTGAAAAGAAAAATGGCGAATCGCAAAGGCGTCTTCATCGGAGCTTACGTTCCCAACGACCTAAAAGAGTCTCTGCGCCGAAAAGCAGCCGCCGAGCATCGGACGCTTTCGCAGGAGATCACGCGAATTCTCACCGAAGCGGTTCACGGTAAGACGCTTCCGCCGGGCAGTATCGATCGTCGCGCGCCAAATTCGCCGTCACGACGGCGGACGACAGATCCCCACCCGCGCCGGCGAAAGGACGATTTGCCGTAGGTTCCGCTCAACGCTGCTGCATCCAGGACCTTTGCTTAAAGTCGTCTTAATTCTCGGACTACTCATCATCCTCGCCCTGCTGGTGTACCGAGCGCTCCGGCCGTACCTCAAACTAATTTGGCAATTCGTTCAAGCCGTTCGCTATTTTCAACAGCCTCATCCAAAACCACCTTCTCGTAGCGAAGGTGAAAGACTCGTAAAGTGCGCAGCATGCGACACATGGATTCCTGAGGGCCGCGCGCTCCATGCGAATATGAATGATTATTGTTCTCGAGCGTGTCTGGAACAGGACGGAGCTCGAGCGCGCAAGGCGGGATGATGAGGCCTTCAGCTTTTTGTCGCAGCTTCTTCGGGTAACAGATTCCCCGAATCGTGAATTGCGCGTGTCGTATCTGTGAGAAGCAATATGATCGTCCCAATGACGAAGAATACGATTAGTGAAAGTATGGCCTGTCGATACGAGTCCGTGTAAGCAACGACTTCAGCAAAGACAATCGGCCCGAGCCACGACGTTCCACGTTCAGAGATTTCGTAGAGTCCAAAGAATGAAGACTCTCGACCACGCGGAACCATCTGCGAAAACAAGGAACGAGACAACGCTTGTGATCCTCCCAACACCAGCGCAATGAAAACAGCGAGCACCCAGGCTTCCGAAACCTTGTGCAGGAACGCGTAAGAATACGTGACGACGCCGAGCCAGCCGACCAGGGAAACCAGGATCGCCCGTTTCGTTCCAATAACGCGCGCCAGGCGTTCGAATCCCAGCGCACCGAAAAAGGCAATGAACTGAACTGTGAGAAGGATTCCGAGCAGGAACGCCGGCGGTGTTTCCAGACCACGCGCCGCGAATAATTCCTGCCCAAGAAACACCCCTGAGACAGAAATGACTGTCTGAATCCCGTCGTTGTAAAAAAGGTAACCAATCAGGTACTTGAAGGTTTCACGCAGACGCCGCAATTCTTTGAACGTCGATCCCAGCTCAGTAAGCGCCGCCGTCACATAATTTTTCTCGGCCGGCAACGAGCGCGTCGCTGGTCGAGTTCGCAAGCGTTGGAATGTGATGATCGCAAAGCCGCCCCACCAGATTCCTGCCGACAACAAAGACAAGCGCACGGCCATTGCGGTCGAGATTCCGATTCGCTCAGCCAGAAACACAAGCGCAAGATTTACCGCCAGCAACAATCCGCCTCCCATATAACCCCACGCGTAACCGCGGCTGGAAACTTTGTCGCGTTGATCTTCGGTGGCGATGTCCGGCAGGAACGAATTATAGAAGACGATGCTTGCGCCGAAGCACACGTTCGCAATTACAAATACCGCCGCTCCGAAGATGTGTCGTCCGGTGGTAAGGAAAAAGAGCACGCACGTCGCGGCTGCTCCGCCATAGCAAAAGAGCAGCATCAACTTCTTTTTCAGAATGGAGTAGTCACCGAGCGCGCCCAGCACCGGCAGCAGAAATACCTGCAGAAAGACGGACGTCCCCACGGTGAAGGGCGCGAGCGATTTGGCGGTGAGAAGAAAGGGCCCAATCGAAAGGATGACACCGTTGTCGCCCAGTTGCGCCTGCGCCAGTCGTGTTAAGTAGTCACCAAACAGGGCCGCGACGACCGTGGTGTAGAAACCGGAGTTCGCCCAATCGTAAACGATCCACCCGAAGATTTCGCGCGGATCGTTCTTGAGATCGGCAGATATCCGGTGTTGCGGCAATTAAGCGTCGCGCGTCAGCAACGAAACAATCGCGGGAGTGATGTCGGCGAGCGATGATATTCGATTCGCGACCTGCTGGCTACCTGCGCCCCAAATTATCGTCGGCACCGCGTTGAGCGTGTGGCTCCGCGTAGAAATGTCCTCGATATTTCCGTGATCGCTCGTGAGCATCATTACAGTTGAGTTCAGATCGAGGTTCGCCAGGACGCGACGAATCATTCGCGCAAGGTTCTGCAAGACGGAACGAGCGGCTTCCCTGTCCTGCGCGTGCCCGACTTTGTCGGTAATGAAGTATTCGTACAGGGTGAAGCGGTGATTCGCGGCAATTGAAGCGAGCACGTCGCCGGCCTCTTCAGCCGTGCGCGGCTCAACTTGCTCACCACGTTCAATCAACATTTGGTTCGTGAAGTCCTGATAAACCGCACGTGCCGCCTTTAAATCTTCGATTCTGTTGAATTGCAGACCAGCTGCTTCAACCGCCGCCGTCGTAGCAGAAATCCATCGCGGCCGCGTTTCAAAGAACCTCTCCGTGTAGGTGTTCGCGAACGTGATCGGCGCGACGCCGGCCTCTTTTAGTTGCAGGAAGATTGAGTGCTCGTTGATAACGTCGAGCAGCGCGCGGTTCGGAAAGCCCTGCTTGTGATAACCGACGGTTGCCGGCGCATTGATGCCGGTTAAGATCGTCGTCTGGCCGGATGCGCTTTGGGGCCGCCCTTCGACGCCAAGTCGTGGGTCGGTTTCAACCAGGACACCATCAAACGGAATCTCGGACTGCTCGCTCTGAAAATGCGCAAGCGGCGCCGCGGCTTCCAATCCATCCAGCGGATTGTGCGAACCGCGCGTGCCGATGCCCAGACCGTCTATGAAAAAGAGCAGGACACGCGTCATTGCTCTATTCGTGCAGAAGTCCCTTGGCGCGGTACGCGTTCAGTTTGTTATGCAGAGTCTTGAGACTGATGCCAAGTAATTCCGCCGCCCGCGTCTTGTTATTGCCCGTCTTGTCGAGCGTGCGCAAGATCATCTGGCGCTCGATGTCCTCGAGCGGGGCGCCGACCGGGAAACTTATTGTGTCCTCGGCCCGCAGCCGCTGACGCTGATCAAATGGATAGGGAGCGAAGTGATGCCGCTCAATTTGTTCACCCGAGCAAATCACGACCGCGCGTTCAATGACATTGCGCAACTCGCGCACATTGCCAGGCCATGAATGAAACCGCAATGCATCAAGCGCCGCAGGACTGATGAATCGCGCTGGACGATCGTGTTTCGCCGCCAGGGTCGTGACGAGGTGTTGCGCGAGCAAAGGCAAATCCTCCAGGCGATCGGAGAGCAGAGGCAGATGAATAGTAATGACGTTCAAGCGATACAGAAGATCCTCGCGCAGGGTGCGATCGCGCACAGCCGTCTGCGGATCGCGATTCGTCGCCGCGAGAAGTCGCACATCAACCGCGATTTCTTTGCGGCTGCCGAGACGATGCACCACTCGTTCTTCGATCACGCGCAGCAGTTTTGCCTGGAGGAGTGAGGGCATTTCGGCAACCTCATCCAGCAGAAGCGTGCCCGTGTTGGCGAGCTCGAAACATCCGTGCCGCCGCGCCACGGCTCCGGTGAAGGCACCTTTTTCATGGCCAAACAGCTCCGACTCCATCAACGTGTCGGGAATGGCCGAGCAATTGATCGCGAGGAACGGTCCATCACGCCGCGAACTCAGGGTGTGAATCGTGCGCGCGACCAATTCCTTTCCCGTTCCGGATTCGCCCGTAATCAGTACCGAAGCTGACGAGGTTGCCACCTGCTCAATCAGGCGATACACCTGCTGCATCGCGTCGGAACTGCCTACCAGCTCACCGAAAGCGCCGCGGTCACGCAACTGCCGCCGCAACAATTCGTTCTCACGCCGCGCTTCCGCCAATTCGACCGCACGCTCGAGGACGACGTTCAGCTTTTCGATATCGAGAGGTTTGTCAAAATAGTGATATGCGCCTTCTTCCTGGATTGCGCGCAGTGCCGTTTCAACTGAACTTTGCTCTCCCGCCAGAATGATGGGCGTGTGTGGCTGACTAGTACGAATTTCTCGCAGTGCGCGAAAGGCGTCGTGTCCGCTCGGCAGCGTGTCCGTGATGATTACCGACGGCGCAAATGTTTCCGCCACCCTCATGCCGGACGCGCTGCTTTGCTCGGTGATAACTTCGTACCCGAGAGCACGCAACTGCTCGCGAAGCCGCTGCGAGTAATCGCTGTCGTTGTCGATGATAAGAACGCGACCCTTCATCAATTTTGAGTGTAGCACAGCGTAGAAAGTTGCGGGTCGCGACGCAGTTCAGATCGAGAATCGTTCGATCAGCGCTTCAAGCATCCCCTTTTGCGATGACGATTCAGAGATCAGCGATGTTACCCCCAGTTGGGCGGCCATAATCGCAGCATGCTGATCCGCGACAAACACGGTGAGGTTCTTCAGCAATCGACCCAAGTCATTCGCATCGAAGACCCGCGCAAAGTCCCACACATCGCGCTGGTCAGCAAACGCGACCGCATCGACACTTCCCGTGAGTAGAAGGCTCTGCAGCACAGACAGTCGCGTTGCATCATTGGTTCCAACCGTTTGGTAAGCGATTACCACATCAGCGCGCGCGTCGGCGGCTTCCAATTCATTTTTCGGATACCCGCGAGCGATCGAAGCCTGTGGAATCAAAAAGTTAAGGCGCCTGAGAGATTCGCGTCCACCCGTGTAGTTGGCAATCTGTTCGACCACCCAAGCCGCCGTGCCGTGCGTCGCGATCACATCGACATGCGCCTGTGATTGTTCAAGCGCGGCGGCTGTTCCTTCACCGATGGCGCACATGCGCAACGAATCGAGTTCGCTAACATCATGCCCTTGCCTGATGAATCGTCCCAGAAAAAAGCGCGCAGCATCTTCGTTAATGAAGATCAACCAGTCGTAACCAAACAAGTTCTCAATTGCTTCATCAAGCGCGGCAAAGCTCTGAGGGGGCTGAATTGCGAGCGGCGGGCACGTCATCACGTCCAGCCCGTGACCTCGCAAAACCGCTTCGATTTCTTGCAGACGTGGAGTGATCAGGATCGTGCGACCAATTCCCTCGTCGCCTGTACCTGTATTCGCCATCGGTTATTTGTCTCGCCGATGTCGCCTGATTTTCCAAACTATTACGGCGACCACGACGATCGAAATCAGGAGGATTGTTCCCGTTCGACCAACCCATTTCACGAGGAGCGGCAGACTCTGGCCGAACAAGTAACCCAGCAACGTGATGACAATTGCCCAAAGCAGTGCGCCGGCTACGTTATAGGCAAGAAACACACGCCACGGCATCTTGCGCGACGCGCCGGCCAGCAACGCCGCGAAAACTCTCAGTCCGGTGATGAATCGCGCCACGAGAATCGTCTTGTTGCCATGCCGCTCAAAGAAATTCTCCATTTGCTCAAACCGCTTCGGCGTGAGGAAAAAGAAGCGGCCAATCCGCAGCAGAAATCCTCGACCATAGTGATGACCGATCGCGAAACCGATGTTGTCGCCAACCACCGCACCAATCGCCGCGGTCGCCATTACGCGAAACAGGTTGAACTCGTCTGAGTGACTCGCGGCAAAGTAACCACCCACCAGAAGAATCGTCTCACCGGGTATTGGCAGGCCGGCATTTTCCAGCATCACGCCGAAGAAAACGGCCCAATAACCGTAAATCAGCATGTAATGTTCGATGAGGTCGAGCGAGTTGTGAAGGAAATCCATTATTGGCAGGCAGCGCGAAACGTACTGGGCGATTCTAATTGGGCAGCGAGAGACGAGCAAGGTTGGTTTCGGATGCGAACGCGTCTAAGATGTGAATCGTCTCTCCTCAAGTGATCACCATTTATTGGTTGATCAACCGACGACAGTCCGAAGGCATCGCTTGAAAAATATTCTCATTCTGCTTCTTGCTTTGAGTGTCTTTGCGTCAGCGACTGCGCAATCAAGACGACAGCCGGCGGGAAATCCACCGCGGCAGAAGCCTGTTCCTGCTCAGCAGAAGGAGCCAATACCTGAGCCTACTCCTCCCGATCAGGATGTCGAGACGCTTAAAACTGACACCGATTTAGTGACGGTGCCCGTCATTGCCAGCTCGCGCAGCGGCAACTACATTGCCGACCTAACCAAAGAAGAATTCAAACTCAACGAAGATGGCGTGCCGCAGGAGATCGCCTTTCTCGCGACGGTAAACGCACCCTTTCATGTGGTACTTCTGCTCGACACCAGCGCCAGCACGAAAGAGAAGCTTCCGATGATTCAACGTGCGGCCGTAACCTTCGTCGAGCAGCTCAACACGAACGACAAAGTGAAAGTGATTGCGTTTGACGATGCAGTGCGTGACTTAAACGACTTCACTTCAGACAAAGCGTTGCTGCGCAGCATAATATCCAGGACGACTTCGGGCGAGGGCACAAAGGTGTACGACGCGTTTGAGCGCGGACTGAACAGCCTGCGGCCGATCACTGGCCGCCGCGCGATCGTCATCTTCACTGACGGCGTTGATTGGCACAGCGATTCGGCGACGTTCGAGGGTACTCTCAAGAACCTGGACGAACTCGGCGTAATTGTGTATCCGATTCGTTTCGATACTCGCGCAGAAACCGAGCGGCTGTTGCGTGACCAGGACGCGCAAACAAACGGTGTTGGCTTGCCAACCAGCGATGTCATTCGCGGCACGGGCACACGTCCGACCACCACGCCCCCCACATTTCCGGGCGGCGATCCCGACTCAGTCCCCAGCGGCGGACAACGTCGGGGCACGTCGCTGCCAGAAATAATTCTCAGCCGGCCCGTGCGTCGCCAGCCGACGGAGCCACAGGGCTCGCCGAGTGATCCGTTTCCCGATCCGTCGGGCGGTTCTCCGCCCCCAATCGATCGCACCGGCGGCACGCGCAGACGTGACCCGGCTAACGATCAAATCAAAGCGATTCTCGATCAGGCATATTTCACGGCTGATAGTTATTTGCGAGAGTTGGCCGATCGCTCGGGCGGCCAATTGCAGCGCGCCGACTCGCTCGCCATGCTGCCGCGAGCCTTCGCGGCGATCGCTGCTGAGTTGCGCACGCAATACCTGCTTGGCTACTACCCAACGAATCGGACCAAAGACGGCAAGTATCGAAAAATCCAGGTCAAGACTACGCGCAAGGACGTCGCGGTCCGCGCGCGGCCGGGTTACAGCGCCGTCGGCGGTAGCAGCAGCCGTTAGTTTCGCACGCGTAAGTTGTGTTATACGGTTGCCGTGCCCAGCGGTCTTCACGCCAATCCACAGTCAGACGTAACCACCTTTCTAAAAAGCCGAATTGCGGCCGGTGACTTTCCTTCCGCGGTTTATTCCGTTGCGGAAAATGGGGACGCCGTTTTCGCCGACGCAACCGGCGATGCTTCACGAGAACCGGAGTCTCATCCGGCAACCCTGGAAACAGTTTATGATCTTGCGTCGCTCACAAAGCCGCTGGTCACGGGTCTCCTGTGCGCGCGAATGATCGAAACTGGAGCGCTGCACCCGGATGACTTTGTTTCTACCCAACTCGCTGAATTCGGTCGCGAAGACAAGCGAAGCATCACGGTCCGCCACCTCGTCACACATACTTCTGGACTTCCGGCGTGGCGACCACTTTATTTGTTGGCGGATGATCCAAATGACGCGTTAGAAGCGATTGCCGAGCAACCGCTCGACTACAAGCCGGGCGAGCACGTGATTTACAGCGACCTGGGGTTTGTCGCACTCGGCTTTTTGTTACAGCGAATTGCTTCATGTACCTTGGTGGAGTTGGCAACAAAAGAGATCTTTGAACCCTTAACACTGAAACACACCTTCTTTAACCCGAACGCAGCGATACGCACAGGAATTGCCGCGTGCGAAAACGGCAACGCCTATGAGCGCGACATGTGTGAACGCGACTTTACCGAAACGAAATATCCCGGATGGCGAAAGGAGATCATCTGGGGCGAAGTTCACGACGGCAATGCGCATTTTCTTGGAGGCGCTGCTGGTCACGCTGGTCTTTTTTCAACCGTAGATGAAACACAGCGAATCGCGAACCAGTTTGTCGGTACGTCGTCGGAGTTGCTTTCGCCACGGACGTGCGAGATGTTTCGGCGCAACATGACGGAAGGATTGAACGAAGCGCGCTCTTTCGCGTGGCAACTTGCAGCGACAAAGGACTCAAGTGCTGGCCCAAGCTTGCCGCCGGATGCCTTCGGACACACGGGTTTTACGGGAACAAGTTGCTGGATCGATGCCGAGCGTAAACGCGTTTTCATTCTCCTAACGAATCGCACACACGCTAGAAAGCTGCCTTT
>Ga0207675_100000351_pt1 | contig 43897 bp, 58 predicted proteins | sample KBSSwiS42_FD_184305 | JGI IMG/M metagenome (GOLD analysis project Ga0207675, IMG submission 184305) | Switchgrass rhizosphere microbial communities from Kellogg Biological Station, Michigan, USA - KBS Switchgrass S4-2 (SPAdes) (version 2) | ecosystem: Host-associated > Plants > Roots >...
TGGCCCGACTGGACCCCAGGGCGCTCAGGGCAATCCTGGCCCGACCGGCCCGCAAGGTACTCAGGGCGCCCAGGGCGTGCCTGGTCCGACCGGTTCGCAGGGCGCCCAGGGCGTGCCGGGTCCGACCGGACCTCAGGGCACCCAGGGGGCGCAAGGCGTCCAGGGGCCACAGGGCACCCCCGGCACGGGCATCACGATGCGCGGCAGCGTAGCCACCCCAGGCGACCTACCGCCGACCGGGAACACCCAGGGCGATGCGTACATCGTCCAGGCCGACGACTCGCTCTGGATTTGGGACGGCACCAAGTGGGTCAGCGGCGGCTCGATTCAGGGGCCAGCCGGCCCGCAGGGCGTGCAGGGCGCGCAAGGTCCACAGGGCGTCAAGGGTGACACGGGCGCGACAGGATCCCAGGGGCCGGCCGGTCCGCAGGGCCTGACAGGGGCGCAGGGTCCACAGGGCGTCAAGGGTGACCCCGGCGCGACAGGATCCCAGGGTCCAGCCGGCCCACAGGGCGTCAAGGGCGACACGGGTGCCACTGGGCCACAAGGTCCGCAGGGTGCTACGTCACCACCAAGCGGGCCAGCCGGCGGCGACCTGGCTGGAAGCTACCCCAGTCCGACCCTGGCTCCAGGCGCGGCGGCCGGCAACGTCGGCCCACTCGGTGGCGTGCTCAAGGGCACGCTGCCCAACCCCGCGCACGCCGACATCGTCCACGCCTTCCCGCTCGATGTCACCGTCAACGGCAACCTGTCGATCCTGGGCAGCGCCCGGCGGATCCTGAGCGACTTCTCCGGGACGTTCTCCAATCGCACGCTGCTCCAGAGCAGCACGGTGAACGGCGCAACCGAGGTCGGACTGCTGCCCAACGGAACTGCCCAAGCTAGCTGGCTGGAGCTACTCAACAGATCGAATCCTGCTTCGAACGGCAGCATGCTGTACATCGGCATCGACAACGCAACAGCCCAAATCAGCCCCGGACAGCTTGGTGCGAGCGGCACCTTCTTGCCGCTGGTGCTCTACACCAGTGCCACGGAGCGGATCCGGATTGCGACCGATGGGATCATCACGCTCACGCCGGGCGTCATCGTCGGCACCAGCAACCTCAGTCTGCGTACCGCAGGCGACATCTACATGACCGACGTGGCCGGTTCCTCGTTCACGCCGAATGTGCGCACCGGGAACATCATCGACAGTGGCACCTTGAGTGTGGCTGGCGCGACGACGCTCAGCAGCACGCTCAGCGTCAGCAATCACACGATCATGTCGCAGGCGACCCCCGGTATTGCTTCGACCGGCGGTAGCGAGGGTCAGCTTGAGTTGCAAAACGCGAGCAGCGGCTCGTCGAAGATCGCGTTCCACCGGATTGGCGTGTTTGCCGCGTACCTGGGCCTTGATACGGACAACGTCTTCCGCATCGGTGGCTGGAGCATGGGCGGGTCAGCGTACCGCCTAATCCTGGGCGATGGCTATACGAGCAATGGCGACATCAGGGGTCGGTGGTTGTACTTGACCGATGGCGCTAATGGCCTGGTTCAAGCGGTGAACGGCGATCTGTACCACCGTGCTGCGGCTCACCACTTCCAGACCACCGCCGGTGGGTTCAACACGATCAACGTCGGTCAATGCAGCGTGGCGACTGCGGGCTATGCGGTCAACTGCGTCAACAACAGCAACCACATGTACTGGGATAACTCAACACTCGGGCAGTGGGGCACGGTCGGCAATACATTTCGTCACTACTCGAACAACGGCTACTACTTCGACCTGCAGCCTCAGTCCGGGACTGGGTTTACGCGGACGGGCGGCAATGCTCCAAGCATCCAATACCCCACGAAAGACAATCAGCTTGGCTGGCCGAACGGCTCGTACATCAGCGGCAACGCGGGCTATGTCCAGGGGTCGAAGCGTGCGCTCAAACGCGCCGTCGAGATCGTCCCTGATAGTCACTTGCTCACCCTGGTGGCGGACCAGCGCATGCCCGTGTCGAGCTTCCGCTGGAACGAGAGCGACCACACTCACCACGTCAATCGGCGCGACCTGGGCTTCATGGCCGATGACATCGCCGTGGTCCTGCCCGATCAGGTCGTTCGGAACGAGGGCGGCGAGCCATCGGGCTACAACCCGCAGGAGCTAACCGCGATCTTGTGGGGTGCGGTGCGCGCCCTGAGCAGCAGAGTCCAAGCACTGGAGAACGCAGCATGACCATGCCCCCAACCCCGCCACAGACCGTTGGTACGCAGCCGCGCACTGCCGACGAGGTGAACAACTTGGTCGGCACCCATCTGCGCACCTTCTGCAACAGCAAGGTCACGGTCAATCAGGACCATGAGTGGCTGGCGACTACTGATTTGAAGGCGGCGCCGTACTACTTCAGCGCCGATCAGGAGACGCTGATCAAGTCGGCCATTGCCGATCTCGACACTGCCCTGGACGCGATCGATATGACCTTCATCAGCCGCATCGTGGGGATGTTCTGAGTGCAGACCTACCCGATCCCGCCCGCCAGCTTGCAGCGCCTGCAAACCGCCTACTCGCAGTTTGAGCAGCTAGTGATGGTGGTGGCCGAGGCGATGGGCCTGGACCCGAATGCCAAGATGCGTCTGGATCTGCAGGGCAAGCAGTTCGTGATTGAAGACGAGGCGTCGAACGGGCTGGTCCCGCACGCGGAAGTGGAAAACCTAGCGTAGATGTCGCGCCTCTCGTCGCACCGCCGCCCCTGGCCGTACCACATCCGCCTCGGCTCCGTACTTGGTGACACTCAGGACCGGGTCGGGCTGATGCTGCTCGTCAAGAACGGCGAGCTTGCCCTGGGCAAGAAGCAGCAGATGCTCGATCAGGTGGTTCCAAGTCAGCAGGAGTACGGGTCTGCGCCCGTGTACCGCGAGCGCACGTGGACGGGCAAACCCACCGGCGGCTACGGCGAGCGCGTGCAGTCCAGCTACGGCGATCACCGCTACTACTGGGGCATGGATGTCACGGTCAGCGGCGGGCTGTTCGGCAAGGGGCCGCTGCTGCACCCGATCGCTCCGAGCACGGCGGCTGGCGGCGCTACCTATAGGTTCATCGATGGGTTCGACACGGCGTCGAACACGCCAACTCAGTTCATCCTGGCAGGCACCAAGGTCTACAAGCGCACCAACGACACCAACGCTGGCCAGGTCGTGGACCGCGATTTCCCTGGCGCGCAGGCGCAGGACGGCGTGGTGTTCAAGGGCGGGTTCGCTGGAGCCGCGAACAGTCTCTATGTCGCGTTCTCAAACGGAGCGATGTGGGAGCGCACCCCGAGTGGGACATGGACGAATTGCGCCATGCCAGCAGGGTTTGCACCGAGCCGTGTGGAAGTGGTCGGGACCGAGTTGTGGGCAGCCGACATGTACAACGCGGTTGTTCGCAAGGTGACCTCCGACCCAAAGGTCGCAGCCAACTGGTCGGGTCCGATTTTCATTGGCGACCCGAGCGCGTACATCACGGCGATCCGTCAGAGCAACAACACCCTGGTCATCTTCAAGTCCGATGGCACGCTCTGGACGCTCAACTCGGATGGCACGGTCAACGACCTGTTCCCTGGACTGGCGGGCACGCAGAGCGGCGACAACGGCTTCCGCGCGCAGGCGTGGCTAGGCAGCCTCTGGTTCCATGCCGGGCCGAGCTTCTACCGCCTGGATTTGCCCGGCGCGGAACTGACGCCGATGGGGCCAGGGCGCCTGCTCGACAATGCCTCACCCGTTCGGGGTGAGGCGCGCGTGTTCTGTGGGTGGGGCGGTTACCAGGGCTACCTCGCCTTGTACAACGCGCAGGACACCCCGCCGACCAGCTACCTGCTCAGCTACGGCAGTTGGGAGATGAAGCAGACCGAGGACGGCGCCCAGGCCGTGTTCGATGATCAGTGGGATGGCAGCTTGGCCCACTGGCCGAACAAGATCGCCTCGGCCCTGGGCGTATCGGGCGTGAGCGGCACCGATCGTCTGTACATCGGCTTCCACGACGGCACCTGGGACTGGATCAAGCTCGTCCAGAACCCGCTCGCCACGGGCAGCGGCGCGGAGTTCAACCTCGGCCCCTCCGAAATTGTGTTTCCGCTGCATACGGGCATGTTCCAGGCCGATATCAAGCACTTCATGGGCTTCAGCATCTTTGGGCCGGTCATGCGCGTGGGCGACGAGGCGAACCTGTGGTATCGAATCATGGCCCCGGCAGGCGCGCCGCCGACCGACCCGACCGGCAACTGGTTGTCACTCGGTGAGTTCACGCAGAACGGCCAGAGAATCGATGCACCGCCCAACCTGGCCGGCAACGCCCTGTCGCTCAAGGTGGCGCTGAGCAACTCGACGACGGCCGATACGCCGGTGATCGAGGTCGTGGCGATCCATGAGCGGGTGGTGCCCGCGTTCCGCAGGGACATCTCGGGCACCGTTGACGGCCGGTGGGTGATCAGCCGCCTGGACGGCGCCGCGTACCGCCCAAGCTCCGAGCAGGTCCACAAGGTGATGATGGACGCGGCGGCGCTGCCGGGCAGCCTGACCATCGAGCTACCCGACGAGACGGTGTCGGAGGTCGCATTCTTCGATTACACCGAGCACTGGCTGCCGATGCAGGCCGGTGGTGGGCACAGTTGGCTGATCGACTTCCAGGCCACGCAGTTCAGAACGCTCACCCAGTACGGCACCATCGGGCGCCTGGGCGGCACCGAGATCGGAGAGTTGAAGGGCTACACGATCGGGAGCTTGAAGTTTCTATGACCACCCTGACCCCCGAGTTGAACCTCATCCGAGGCGAAACCAGCGACGACACCAGCGATTACCTGACGATCAGCCTGGCCAACAGCCTGGCCATTCTGGACGGCCTGTTCAACAACAGCACCGGCCACACGCATGGTGGCTCGCACCAGGGCGGGGTACTCGGCCCGAACTCGCTGGTCGATAACACCGTCCCTGGCGCCAAGCTGGTCGATGGGTCGGTCACGCTGGCCAAGCTCGCGGCGAACATGCTGGAGTCGCTCTACGCCAGCAGCCTGACTATCCAGGGCGCGAACTACACGGTGCCGCAAGCGAGTCCCGTGCTGTTCGTGTGGTGTACCGCAGCGGTGACGGTGACGTTGACATCGGGCACCAATCGCCCGATCACCGTGCGCGCTAACAGCGGCAACGTTACGGTTGCAGCCACCAGCGGCAGCGTCGTTGGCGGGTCGGTCGACACCACGACGGGGGCCGTGATCAATGGGCGGGTCAATCAGGGAGATGCCATGACCTACAAGTGGGATGGCACCAACTGGGCGGTCGTATGACCTACGCCGCATCGCAGGTCGCCTACTGGGTCGGGCAGGCCAACGACACGTCCACCGGCGCGCACCCGCCGGGCTGGTCGAACGCGCAGCGGTGGAGTGAAACCGCGAGCGAGTGGAACGCGGCGTACAACACCTCGCAGTCCAACCTGGGCAGCATGACTAGCGACCGCGACTACTGGAAGACCACGGTCGCGCACGACGACCCGAACGTCTGGACCAACCGCTACAACGCGGGCGTCTCGGCCGCGAACGCGGCGCTGCCGGCTGCCTACCAACTCACGGCGGCCGTCAATAACAACTCCTATACCACGACCGAGACGACGCTCAGGACCATCACGGTCAACCGCACTGGCTACTGGTGGGCCGCGTGCTCTGTGATCAATGCCGATGGCGGCACGACGGCAAACTGCACGGCGCGCCTGCGGTTCGCCGGCGGCCAGATCGCTGTTGTTACGTTCTTCAACTTCGTGAACGGCGGCGCCGGGAGCGGTCTGATTTCGACCAGCACGCCCGTGCTGATCAGTAACGGGCAGACGATCACCCTCACGGGCCAACAATCGACCGGAAGCATCCCCTCGGTATCGAGTGCGCTTCTGGTGGCGGGCTTCGTGCCCACGCCGAGCTATCCACAGTAGGAGGGCGCGATGCCGAGTCTGATCAAGGAAATCACCCAGGGCAAGCCAGTCGCAGGCACGCCGCGCCGCTCGCAGCGCATGTCTGACGAGAAGCTCCAGTCGCGCTACCTGGCCGCGCTGCCCAAGTACTTCACGGTCAGCGCCGCGCTCACCTCGGCGGGCGCCTCGGCCGAACAACTCCGACGCTGGCGCGAGCGCGACGGCGCCTTCTGCGTCCGGGAGCAGGACGCGCGCAACGAGATGGCCGACCGGCTCGAGGCCGAGGCGGTGCGCCGCGCGTTCAAGGGGGTCCGCACGCCGGTCTACCAGGGCGGCCTGCTGGCGGGGCACGTCACGCAGTATTCAGACGCCCTTCTAACACTCTTGCTCAAGGCCATGCGGCCCGAGAAGTACCGCGAGCGCAGCGAGGTCAGTGTGACGCAGCCGATCATCAAGGTGGTGGCGGGCTTCGACCCCGCCCAGGCGCTCTGATGGCCGATTACGTGATCGGGCCGGGTGTGGCCCAGGCCATCGCTGATGCGGGCGACGAGCCAAGGTCCGACGAGCAATTCATCATTCTTCAGGAGGGGCGCAAGGTCAGCCAGACGTTCGCCAGGGACGCCGTCTACTACTGGCTGCAGGAGGACAACCGGACAAACCGGGTGCCCTTTCGGTGACGACGCTGAGGGCATCTGGGACGAGGAGTCCGACTGGGACGCCAGCACCACGCAGATCCCGCAGGTCTACGGCTGGACGTGCAGTAGCTGCTCGCTGGAGTGGGTCAAACGGGCGATTGGCCTCATCGCGCCGCAGGACATCTACGCCAGCCGCGAGGCCACGGTGTACGAGATCGGTTACCCCCACAACATCAACCCGGCCGTGGGCCTCATGGACGCCAGCGGCGCGGCCCTGCGCGCGGTGCTCGATAGCTACGGGATCCCGAGTGAGCAGGGCTGGCTGGACTTCGACACCGTGTACGCCCTGGCCCAGGAAACCACGGGCCTGATGTCCGGGGCCGCCTGGTATCACTGGGTCGCGCTGCGCGGCGTCTCAGGGGATGCGTTGTGGATCGCCAATTCGGCGCCGAACTACAAGGGCGTCTACGACATCCTGACGCGCGCGGACTTCAACCGCCTGGGCGGCTTCAGCGTGGTCTGGCTGACGTGAGGGTGGCGTGCCGTGGGTCGCAGTTCCCATCTGGCACGGCGACCTGGCCGAGGCGTACCAGTTGACCAACGCCATCGAGCACAACTGCGACTGCGCACAGGTCCACCGCCGCTGCAGCGCACACACGGCGATGCTGGATCAGCGGTTCATTGACGGGATTCTGTTCGCCCGATATCTGCTGCCTCAATTGAGGAGAGGGGAGCATCGATGCAAGTCACCACGATCGGAAGCATGGCGATCACTATTGGATGGCTGATAGCCCTACTGGTCCTGATTCTCGCGATCCTCGGGCTGGTGGGGGCGCTGCCGACGAGTCCAACGGTGGTGTTCGGCCTGATCGCGGCCCTGGCGGTAGCCCGATTGACCTAGCCCAGGAGGAGTACCACGAACCGGCGACGGTGGCGATCACGCGCCTGGTGTGCTCGACACTCCTGGCCTTGACCGTGCTCGTCGGCGCAGGGGCGATGCTGCTGGTTCACCCGGAGTTCGCCAACGTGTGTGTGGCGTTCATCGGCGTAGTGGTCGGCGCGTCATTCGGCTACGTCCGGTCGCAAGTCTTCCGCCCAATCGTGCGGAGGCGTGACTGACCGAATGAAGGATCGGGGCGGGTCCGGACCCGCCCACGTCCTTATTCACGGGTTGTCCAGCCAGGTGAGAGGACTCCTTATGGGGGTTTCCTACCTCCAGCCGCGCATCTGCTTTGGTAGCTTTATCGGCACTTAGTTCTGATCGAGCACTGAGCATGCCTGGCGGATGTACTCGAAAACCAGTGCCGCCTCGCCCATGTTGCTTGGCAGTTTGCCGACCCAGTTCTCGATCTGCACCAGCGCATCCCGCTGCCGCTTGTTCTCGGTGTAGAGATCGTGCTCGTTTTGGGTCGGTTCATCCAGTGCCCTAACGATTTCCGCCCGCAGCCGGTCGATCTCGGCAAACAGCCCCCTGTCGATCAGGGCATCCAGCCTCGTGTTCTCGTCCCGCAGCCGCTCGACCTCGGCGCGCAGTTCGTCGCGCTCGCGTATCGCTGCCGCGTAGCGCCCAAGCCAACTGTCGTTCAGGTGCTTGCTCTTGTCAGTCATTAGACCTGAGCCACAGGCTCGTCCTCGAATCGCGAGGCGATCAGTTTGATCAGTTCCGCGTAGCACTCAAGGCAGATGCGGTCAACGCTCTTGCGGTGAAAGCCGTCCGGCTCATGGGTCACTTCGACCATCGCCGGTGGCGCGACGAAGTTGATCACCTCGCGCCTGCACCAGCCACACAACGTCGAGTAGTACTCGGGCTGTTCGTCCGACATGTCACCCGCCAAGCGTCACCACGATAAGGCGCCCGAACCACTCGTCCAGGGCGGCCACGTCTTCGTCGGTCAGGTCCACGAACTCCGGCTCCTCTGAGCGGGCGATGATGACCGTGCCCACGATCTGCCGGCCCAGGAGTGGGGAGTAGGCGTTGTATGGCAAGTCCTTGAACAGCCCGTCCTCGTCGCATAGTGCCCACAGGCTGCGCTCAGCCAGGTGCGACGGCAGTGGGAAGCTCTCCATGTAGCCACGCAGCAGGTTGTGCATGGCGTAGGGGTCTTCCACGTTCACATCGAGGTAGCTCATGCCGCCCAGGGCGTCCAGCTTGCACACGCGGGTCATATCCGGTGCGCCTCTCTCCTCGCCTGCTTGGCGCGGCGAGTCTGGCTGCGCTGGTGGCTGGCGGCTGCCTCTCTGAGCAGATACACGGCAAACGACTCGACATCATCTGGATAGCCGCATTGGGCGGCCATTGCTGCCAGGTGCTCGATCACCGAGAGCGGGAGGAGTATGTCCAGCGTGACGTACTCATTGTCGGTCACTTGCTGACCTGAATCAGCAGGGCGGCCATGATGCTATAGATCGGCAGCAGCAGCGCCAGCAGCGCGACGACCTGCATCCAGCGGGACGGCAGCGCCTCCAGGCGCGTCTTGATGATGGCCATGTCGCGCTCGATCGCGCCGAGCCGATCTTCGATGCTGCGTAGGCGGGCGTCCATCGGGAAATCGATCGTTGCCAAGGCTCTACTCCCCTTGTGCGGTGATACTTTTTAGGATACTTCTGGCGCCGTCGCGACGACAGGCCCGAGCAGGCTATGACCGAGATCCACCGTGATTCTGAGATGCAGTTGAGCCGAGCCGCACATCCTGAGATTGGTTCTGTACATCCTGAGGGTGACATATTTCGTTCTCGGCGCTACTCGCAGCAAGGCGGGTGATACTCACAAATGGTACGTCCAGGCTGCAGCCCGCCGAATCGGGTCATAACCTGCTGCAGCGGACTGTTTACTCAAGTCCAACTCAACTCTAACGTTCCCCACAGGTCCGGGCGCCTTAGCCTTGGGCTATGCGGAGCGAAGTGCGCTGGTGCGACTGGTGTGCCCGTCGTGTTGTGGGCCTCAACAAGAAGCCTTCGATGCACGGGGTCACTTGAACGTGCCCCGACGGAAGCCGCCAGGTCTGGACGGTGTGCAGTGATTGTCACAAGCAGTGGGGGCGTCTGATAGCTCGCCTCGGCCAGGTGCCTGATCGAAGTCGCCTCGTAGCCAACGGAACCAGCGGCTCATCGCCCAGGTAGCCAGGCCGCACAGGCCCAACCAGCCCAGGGCGATGAGCAGCCACGGGTTCACGGGTGCTCTTTGAAATCCCGCAGTTCGTCGCGTAGTTGCTGGTTGATGGTGACGGTGATGTTGAGCAGCTTCACGTCGCTCACGTGCTGACGGCGCAGGCGCAGCACCTCCCGGCGCAGTGACTGGACCTCCATCTCCAGCATCACGCCTTTGAGCGACGGCAATTGGCTAGCCATGCTCCCTAGCTCTCCTTCTGAGCCGTTGCATCAGAATTTTGATGACATGGCGCGGCACGGCGGCGGCCTCGGTACTGAGGCCGTAGCGCCGCCCTGTTTCCCAAAGTTGGATCGTTTCTGTCGCAACCCCGGCCGCTTCAGCAACCTCGCGCATCGACAGGCCAAGCTCCCGTCGCAGGCGGCGCATCTTCTGGCCGTAGGTTTCGCCCTCGCTGGTCATTCAGCGGTCGGGAATGGCTCAGCGCCACGGCCCTCGTTACGCCAGGACAACTGGTAGATCTCCTCGTCATGGCGCCAGGCATTCCACGCCTTGATCGCCGTTGCCACCAGCCGTTCGCGATTCTCGTTATCGGCCGCCCAGGTACGCGCGCGGCCCTGGTACATGTTGCGCAGGCGCAGGATGGGGCTGCCGCGCTCCAGGCCAGCGCCCTCGATCAGCTTGTCCACGAACACCTTCGTCTGCTCAGGCGAGACGTGCAGGAACAGGGTGATCGGGATGGCCCACAGGCCAGCGCCGCCGACGAAGCCGCCGGTGTTGCGCAACGATTCGGCCAAATTGACGGCATCGCTGATCTCGGGGTGCGCCTCAACGTAGGCCAGGATGCTCGCGTTTGACGGCATGGCGGTGGCCTGGTTGGCGCCCAGCGTCTGGTAGCGCCCGTTGCGCTCGATGAGCAGCAGGCCGCGCGCACAGGCCGACTTGGCCACGGTGCTGGTGTGGCCGTGGATGGCGAGCACGTCGGAGGCATTGCGCGTCTTGCCTGTGTCGATCACGTCGAACGCTGACTCAGTGACGTTGCGCACCACCAGGGCCTGGACGGGCGTGTTGCTGCGATAGATCGCCTCCAGGCGATGCTGCCCGTCGCGCACGCGGCCCTCTTCATCGAGCTTGATCGTGTCGCCCGTTAGCCGCCACTCGCCCCTCTCGATGTCCATCACCAGGCGGGCCACGCGGCGTTCGACGAGCCGGCGGTTGGCGCCGCCTCGATCGAGCCAGGTGCGCGCCATCTCGGGCGTGATGGTCATGATGCTGATGGCCAGGCCGGTGTCGGCCTGATCGTGGAACTCGGTGCCGTTACGCGCGGCTGCCCGCTTGGTGGTTTCGGCCACTACCGGCTTCTCCTTTGGCACGTTGTGTTGGCGGAAAGGGCGCTGCGTCTGCCCGTGCTTCTGGTACATCGCCGGCTGATAGAGCGTGAGGAACTGGTCGGCCGCCTTGGTGTGGACGCGACCGTCGTCGTCCTCGCTTGCCGTGCCGGTGCTGCGGCCCTTCTCAACGATGTGGTACTTGACGCTGCCGGCCGGGGTGAGGCCATCGACCTCGATGACGGTGCCAGAATGGACACCGCGACGTAGAACCCACTGCGTACCTGGCTCGATGCGAGCCATCGTTTGACTCCTTTCAGGGCGCTTAAATGCAAAAAGCCCCCGACCGTTGGCACCGGCCGGGGGCGTTGCAACTAGACCGCCTTGTCCTGGGCCTCCAGCGAGGCCCACAGAGCGTCGAATGTGTCGGCGCCCATCCTCGCCTGCTCCTCCAGCAAGTGCGAGTAGACGTCGGCGGTGATGGCTGGCGTCGAGTGCCGCAAGTGGGCCGACACCACGGTGAGCGGTACGCCACGGCTCAACAGGAATGAGCCGCAGTCGTGGCGCATGCCGTGGAAGGTCTTGGTCACCCCCGCGCGGCGGCAGACGCCCTGGAACCAGGCGTACATCTCGGTTGTCCAGAGCGGCAGGCCGCTGGTGCGCGGGAAGACCAGCGCATCCTCGGCACCAGGGTCGGTCGGCACCACGTAGGGCTTGCCGGTGCGCGCGCCACTGTGGACGACCTCGACGTAGACGGACGCCTTGCCCGTCTTCCAGCCCGGCCCCTGCAGCGTGCGCAGTCGCTCGCGATGCTGGCGCAGCACCTCCATCGTGCGCCGCGAAAGTTGCACCGCCTTGACCTTGCCGCCACTGGTCTTGCTGCCCGGTACGAACGCGGCCAGCAGGTCACCCTTGCGCAGCGAGCCGGTCTTGATCGTGTGCCACGTGACCGACACGCGGTTATTCAGCCAGTCGACGTCCGACCAGCGGAGCGCGACCAACTCGGAGCAGCGCAGCCCCGAGTCGACGGCAAGCTGGATGGCGGCGGCCAGGTGGTGGTCGCCCGCCGCCGCGATCAGACGCGGGTACTCGGACGGGCTGCCCTGGTAGTCGTCATCCTTGCGCCCGATGCGCACGTTGTCGACGTCGCGCGCCGGGTTCTCCTCCAGCCCGGTCGTGCGCTTCGACTCGACGGCCGCCTTGAGCATCGTCTTGAGCCGTTTCATGGCGTAGCGGACGGTGGGCAAGCCGTGCTTGGCCTTCATGTCCTCACGCCACCGCTTGATGCGGTCACTGCTCAGCAGCGCGATTGGCTCGTCGCCCAGGGTGGGCAGGATGTAGGCGTCCAGGGCGTGCTGGTACTTGTACGCCGTGGATGCCGCGCTCTTGTTGGCGATGTCGGCCGACCACGTGATCGACCACTCGCGCACGGTCATCGGCTTGGCCGCGCGGCCGACCGGGATCGACTCGACGGCGACGATGGCCTTGAGGTGGTTGTCGCGCGCGTCGATGGCGCGCTGCCGATCGGCGTAAGGCCCGTAGACCTTGTGCTTCAGGCTGCCGTCAGCGTTGCGGCCGTTGGGCATGACGGCCTTGAACTTGCCCTTGTGCTCCCCGCTCTTGATCTCGGTGATGTTGGTGAGATCGACCTTGCTAGAGCGCGAGCGGCGCGTGGTAGAACTGACACGAACTGTCATCTGAGGGACTACTCCTCTGAGGTGACCAGTTCCGCGCCCAGGGCCGTTGTCGCGGCGCCTGGGCTTTCCCTGGTCCCTTGATTGGTGATTACCCGGATCCGCCGGGCGACGGTTACCTACTCTAGCCCTAGGTATCAGGGAGACAACAAGTAAAGGTGGCCTGCATTGGGCAGCCATCGGTACTTCAGAGCGGCGGCCAGGGCACGGGCGCCCCGGTCCCAGGGGTGATGCCGTAGTGCGCCCAAAGCACGCGGTACAGGGTCATGCGCGACACCGCGACGGCTTTCATGACGGCTTGCTTGCTGATTGGCCTGTCACCCTCCTTGCGCAGCGCGTTCAGCTTCTGCCACTTCACCTGAATGTGGCTGAACGTAATGCCTGCTGCCGAGCCAGGGCCGCCGGTGGCGGGTCGCCCACGGCCGGGTCGGTTTCTACGATGACGCACGTCCTCGCGTAGCACCCGTTCGACTTCTTGCCACAGGGCCTCCCGATCCCATATCGACCCGTCGCTAATCACGACGTAGTCGGCTGCAGCGAGTGTCTCCTGCGCGCTACTGGCGCCACGAAAACGGTAAATCGCTTGGTCAGAATCCCCAGTTAGTGAAGTAGACACCCGCCCTCAGATGCCCCCTGAATCGCCTAATGCCTGCCCTGGGTGCAGCCAGGACGCAACTAACTTATACGCCCGCCCTGCGCCTACTGCCAAGATAGCCGGATTCGTGATACGTCACTCAAATTCGCGTTGCAATCGCGCACATTTTGAGTGACGTCCCTTCTTTAGCCGCCCTCTTGGTGGTTCCGGCCGGCCGGCTGCAGGATCTTGCACATGGCCAGATCCATCTACGTGCCCCTGGAGGCAGAGACGCTGGCTCTGCTCCATGCGATGGGCAAAGCGGAACACCGTGATACCCACCAGCAGGCTGGCTGGCTGATCAGCCAGGCCGTCGATCGATGGCGTGCTGAGCGTGTGTTGGAGGGCACGCTGCAGGGCGAAGACGAACTAGAGGAGGTCGCGTAGATGACGATGCCCGACGACTCCGAGGGATCCGTTGGGGTACTGCTGCTGACGGCGCCGCAAGCGGCTGCGATGTGCCAGATCAGCGTCGACAAACTGTACGAGTGGACGCGCGAGCCGGGCTTCCCGGTCATCGCCGGCCCACACCAGCTACGCATCCACGCCCGCCTCTTTGAGGAGTGGCTGGAGCGGCGCGCTTCGCAGGGCCGAGATGGTGACGGCCAGGAGGACGCGGCATGAGCATCGCAGAGCGCGACCTGTTGGACGAGGCGGTGGTCCATCTCGGGCACATCGCGGTCCTGCTGCAGAGCATCGAGGAGAAGCTCAACAGCACCGCCAACGGGCAGAGCAGCGTGGAGGTCAAGACCAGCACGCGCGGCGTGGACATCACCACAAAGGCATATGCAGGCAGCCCGATCACCAGTGCGGGCGATGCCGCGATGGACGAGTTCATCAGGGTCGGCCGCGAGATCGAGAAGCGGCTGATGGGCCAGGCGTGAGACGCCTCGGTGCTGCCCAGGCGCGGCGCTGCGAGACGGGCGAACGCCCGCGTTGCCGCTGCCGCTGTGGTGGCGAGTACCACGGGTCGGCGCGCTCGCAGCTACCCGAGTATTTCGAGGATCTACCCGAGGACGACCCGCACCAGACGCGGCGGCGCTCAAGGCAGCTTCCACTGCCACCGCCGATGACCAAGATCCGCATGGACGACGGGGTGTTCGTGTGATGGACAAGCACACCGTGACCGATGGCTACACCACGCTGACGCGCGAGAGCGCCACGCCTGGCGAGTTGTTCGACCTCGCGCACGATCTGCTGGACCGGCTGGACGGCCTGGAGTGGGCGTTCATGTGTGCGGTGTTGCTGACGCTGCGCCACATGGAGGTCATCAGCGACCCCGACGATCCCCGTGCTGCCGACGACACGCTGGCCGAACTGCATAACTGGCTGCGCAGATACCAGCACGATCGTGAACGCATCGAGCGGGACCACCAGTTCTTGGAGTCGCCCGAATAATGGCACCCAATTTGGTACTGCCGCCGCCTAGCTGCGCTCGCTGCGGCAAGCCCATCCTTGAACCCAGGCGCCGCACGTACTGCAGCGAGGGCTGCGCCGACGTGGTCGCCCATCAAAAGCGGCTGGTCCGGCTGAGCAAAGGGACGATGCGCCCGGCCAAGTTCCGCTTCTACCCAAAGGAGAGCGCGTGATTGAGTCGAAACAGAAGCGCAAGGTCACCGTTGGCTACCGCCGTGCCGTGAGCGACGGCAACTACGGCACCGAGTCGGCCGAGGTGAGCCTGGAGTGGTTCGTCGATGAGGACGACGCTGCCGAGTTGGATCAGGAGTGCGCGGCCGAGATGCTGCGCAACGCTCGCGACCTCGTCCTCCAGCAGCTTCGCGGTTCTCTATCTGAGAACGTCAGGCGGTCGCTCAAGCCCAGGACGACGGCACCGCCTGCGATGGCGCCGACGAGCACCGCTGCAACGGTGCCCGCCGACGATGAGGATCCGTTCTGATGGCCGTTGCATTGGCCCTGGCCCTCACCGTGTTCGCCATCGGTGACGACGGCGGACCGCTCGCACCAGACGAGCGCATCGAGACTACGCCCGAGGAGGTCATCGCAGAACCACCGTCGTCGGAACCAGCCTACGGCGTGTGGGATCGGTTGGCTATGTGCGAAAGCACACTGCGCTGGTCTGCTAACACTGGCAACGGCTATTTCGGTGGCGTCCAGATGGACATGGTCTTCTGGCGCCGCCACGGGGGGCTGAGCTTCGCGGCTCGCCCCGACCTGGCGCCCAGGGCGGCTCAGATCGCGGTTGCACAGCGCGGTCTGGCCGTCCAGGGTTGGGCGGCCTGGCCGTCCTGCAGTCGGAGGCTTGGCCTCCGATGAAACGCAAGCGGTCCAAGAAGAACGAGCAGTCTGCGATGTGGACGTGCCCGACGTGCCTCGCGCAGATGGTCGGTGGCGTGCGCTGCCTGCAGCACAACCCGACGCCCGAGGAGCGCGCGCAGCACCCCGAGATGTACCAGCGGGCGAAGCTCGCGCCGCACGTTTCGAGTCGCACGGTGGACGACTGATGTCCGACGACGACGACGAGTTCGACGGTCGCGACACGACATGGATGCCGCCGGGCCTGACGCGCGAGGAGCAACTCGCGTTGTGGGAGGCCAGCGGTGATGGCATCGACCAGGCATTCTGGTCGTTCCACCGTGCGAACCCGCGCATCTACGACCTGCTGCGGGCGTATGCGCGGCAGGCGCACAAGGCCGGGCGCGGGCATTTCGGCATCGGCATGATCTACGAGCGGCTGCGCTGGTACGTGCTGGTGGAAACGTCCGACCCGACCGGCATCAAGCTCAACAACAACTTCCGCTCGCGCTACGCCAGGCTGCTGATGTTGCGCGAGCCGGACCTGTCGCACCTGTTTGAGACGCGCCTGCTCAAGACGCCCTCCAGATTGCCAAAGGTGATTGCATGAGCACTGACATGAAGCGCGCACCGCAGGGCGGGCTGAGCGTGCAGATGGTGTCGGAGATGACGGGCTACTCGCCCGCACAGATTGCCCTAGTGGCGCGCACCGTGGCGGTGGGCGCCGACCTGCAGGAGCTTGCGGTGTTCCTGCATTCGACGAGGGCACTCGGCCTGGACCCGCTGCTGCGCCAGGCGTACTGGATCCGGCGCGGCAACCCGCCACGCGGCACGCTGCAGGTTGGCATCGACGGCTTCCGCGCCATCGCTGAAACCAGCGGCACCTACGCCGGCGCCGAGGCCATCGAATTCAAGGGCAGCATCGAGTGGACGTACAAGGGCGCCAAGGTGATCGTGCCCGAGCTTGCGCGCGCCACGGTGTGGAAGCTCGTCGGCGGTCGCAAGAATGCCTTCGTCGGTGAGGCGTACTGGCATGAGTTCGCGCCGGCCACCGAGCGTGAGGCGCACATGTGGGCGAAGATGCCGCGCCACATGTTGGGCAAGGTGGCCGAGGCGCAGGCGTTGCGGCGCGCGTTCCCGGCGCAGCTTGGCTCGCTGGCCATGAGTGCCGACGAGCCGGTCGACGAGGTGGCCGAGGATCCGGTGGCCAAGCGGGAGCGGCTGAGCCGGCGCTACGTCGAGATCTACGGCACCCCGGACATGAAGGCGCCGCCGCCCGAGGACAAGGCGCTGCCCGACGCCCAGGGCGACCAGCCTGACGAGGAGGTCGCAGACGATGACGACTGAGGGGGTGGTGGTGCGGCTGGAGGGCAAGCTGGCGACCGTCACTCGCCACGGCCGCAGCGCGATGGTGTGCTTCCTTGTGCGCGGCAGCGAAGACGACATCGCTGCGCTCGCCAAGGTGGACGGTGACGTGATCGTCGGCATCGTGGCCACACACGACGTGGCCACCACCGACTCCAGTCCAGCGGACTAGTTCCCGTGACGGCCGATCAACGGGCGAAGCATGCCCTGCGTTGCCCGCGCTGCCGCAGCTATGCGCGCCGCGACGGGCGCTGCACACGCTGCGACAACCTCCGACCACTGTTGCCGCCAATGAGGGTGGAGGAGACGCGCTACTGCGTCCACTGCGGGCGCCGTTACACGGTCTACAGCGGCTCGCCCAGGCTGACCTGCAGCAACTCCTGCAACAACCGTCGCTGGCGTGCGATCGGCATGCTGGCCGGCACGCACGGCTATGTCGACCATCGGTTCACTCGGATTGCGTGGTCGGCCGATGTCTGAGCAGAGCCGCCAGCGTTACCTGCACGTCAAGAACCGGCTGGAGGAGTTGGCCCGGAAGTACGGGCCGCTGGACGAGGCGCCCATGCCGGAGTGGCTCGACAGTCTGGAGGGGTGGCACGCCTGGAGGGCACGCCAGGCTGCACAGGACGCGGCCCAGGCCGCACCGCCGCCGCCGCCCGCGCAACCAGCCGTCCGGCCCCGGCCTGCACAGGACGCGGCCCAGGCCGCACCGCCGCCGCCGCCCGCGCAACCAGCCGTCCGGCCCCGGCCTGCACAGAAGGGGCTACCAGCCACGCCAGAGCACGTCGTATGAGGGCGCGCTTTGAGCGGGTCGGCCTGGACTTTCGGTTCAACCCGAGCGAGGTGCCGATCAGCCTGTACTTCTATCGGGTCAAGGATGAGCGCGAGTTCACGGCGCGGGTGGACGTGTTCAACGGTGAGGGCGCGCGGTTTGTCACCCGCCCGCTCAACCTGCTGGCCTCGCCCACGGCGCGCGGCTCCGTCAAGGAATTGATCGAGGAGCTTGCGTCCAAGTTCCCACACCCGTCCTGGGCCGACCTGATCCGCGAGGCGTGTCAGTCGGTGATAGCTTCGATGCAGGCCGGCCGCCCGGTACAGGTGATTCAGGGCGCCATCGAACGGCCGCCGCCGCCAGCCTGGTTGTGCCAGGGGCTGCTGCTCAAGAACAAACCCAACGTGTGGCTAGGCGCGGCCAGCACGGGTAAATCGACGTTGGCCAAGGCGATCTGCGCGTACTACGCAAGCGGCTACCGCTTCTGCGAGCGCGAGATGGAGCAGGGTGTGCCGCTCTATCTGGATTGGGAAGACGACCGCGCCGACTTTGAGCGGGTGGTCCACGACGTGTGCCGCAACCTGGGCGCCTGGCCGCTGCCGCGCATGCTCTGGCAGGACATGCACGGCTACCGGCTGCGCGACCAGATCACGTCGCTATCGCAGACCATCGACCGCGAGCACGTCGGGCTGGTCGTGATGGACGCGATTGCGGCGGCAGGCGGCTCACCGAGTGAGCACATCGGCTACGAGGCGATTGCGCTTGAGTTGGAGGGCTGCCTGGGCGTGCTGCCGCCGGTGACGGTGCTTGGGCTGGACCATGTCACGTCCGAGGAGCACAAGATCAAGGGCTACGTGCCGCTCAAGGCGCGCGGCGCGGTACGCAAGGTGGAATTCTTCCGCAACCAGTGGTCGCTGGTAGCCGACGAGGCGGCGGCCCAGGTCGGGCGGCATGTCGTGGAGTGGCATCACACCAAGGTCAACGTGATCGTCAAAGAGGCGCCGTTCGCGACCGAGATCGTGCATCGGGACTCGGAGATCTCGATCAACGTGCGACCGATGGAGGTGCGCGACGACAACGGTGCCACGGTGGAGATGCAGCTACTGCGCGCCCTGGCCAGCATGCCTGGTGGCCGCGACGTGCGCGAGCTATGCCTGGAGGTGGATGGCAAAGAGCCGGACAAGCGGCGCTACAACAGCGTCAAGACGACGCTGGAGCGCGCGGTCGACAAGGGCTTGGCGAACAGACAGACGTCGGGTCGGCGGGTCCGCTACACGGTCACCAGCCTGCCCGACCAGGGCCTGCTGATCCCCTTTCCGGGGGCGTAAATGGCGAACAGACAAACAGACAACCCCTTAAGTAAACCTGTATGTCTGTTCACACCCGCTTGGTTGGCGGGGTGTGTGAACAAACCGGGATAACAGACACATGTCTGTCATGTCTGTTCGCGAGGGAGGACAGGGTGTTTATTGAGGTTCACGTCAGGAAGACGGGCGAAGCATTCCTGCTCAACGCCGACGCCATCGAGACGGTCGGAGACTACGTGATCTACTCGCGCCACGATAGCCGGTCGTATGACGTGCGCGAGACGCTGGCCGACCTGGCCGCGCTGCTGGACCCCAGGCGCATGGCCGAGGTGAACGCAGCGCGGGCCGTAGCTGCGGGCCGTGTGCGGGTGCCGAGGGTCAAGGTCGGCTAGCGGCGCGCCTGGCGGCCTGGGCAGCACGTGCCTTGCGCACGTTTTCAAGCAGCTTGAGGTAGTGTTCGGGGTGCTGGTCGGCAAACTTGATGCGGCGACGGGCGAGGATCTCAGCCCTCTTTGCGTTCAGCTTGCGGACCAGCACGGCGCGCTGCTGAGCGATGGCCTCCAGGGCGAGTTCCACATGGCCGGGCATGCGGTGGACGCCGCGTTCCCAGTAGGCGACGGTGTTGTAGTGGCAGTTGAGCAGTTGAGCCAGGGCGGTCTGGCTCAGGTGCTGCTTCTGGCGCCACTGCTTGAGTTCGCGTGGTTTCATGGCTGCTTCCTTGGACGCTTGAGCCGGGCGCGCAGGGCGCCGAGCTTGCGGGTGGCGAAGATGATCAGGGCGAGCACGCCCAGGTTGGCCGCGACCAGCAGTATCTGAAGTACCCAATCGGGCAGCATGCCCAGGTAGCTCACGGCTGCGCCTCCGACACGCCCGCTTTCCAGAGGATGCGGCACGGCGCACACATGGGCGCGCCGACGTTGTTGGTGTCGCGCACCCAGGTGTACTGCCCCTTGGGGAAAGTCTCGCCGCACAGGTAGCAGCGGCGGCAGTCGGCCGGGCACTCGGGGCGCCCGAGCGTGTTGTACTGCTGCTCAGTGCGCCCGCAGGATGGGCATCGACTCATGGCTGGCACTCCGCACACAGGCCGAGGTCGGCGCAACCGGGGCGATCGTCATCGTGTGAAGCGAAGTTGTGGCCACAGTTGCAGCGGTCGTCCAGCGCAGTAGGTTGCGCTGGTACGCGCAGCAGGTTGCGTGCTTCGACGAGCAGGCTGACGGCGAATCCGAGCGCGTCGTCGGCGTGTGCGATGTCGTCGTTACCGCGATAGACGTTGGACTCGGTGATGGCCAGCAGCGCATCACCGATGAGCGAAAAGGCGTCTTGGTTCAAGGAACTACTCTCCTCTGCGTGTTGCCTGCATGGGCGGCAGGCTGGCGGCATCGAGGACCACTGCCCATAGGCGGTCCAGTTCGCTGGAGTCGACCCATGACTGGTTCATGAGTCCGTAGGCGCGCAGCGCCTTGTCGTAGGCGGCCACCGCCTCGCGCAGCCGCTGGTACTTGAGTTCGTATGTCCTCACGCCACACTTGCCTCTGCGAATGCGGTGCAGTCGCACGTGCGGCAGGCGGTGCGGCCACTGGTGTGGTAGTGCCGACTCGAGCCGTGCCCACACTGGCAGCGCGCGGTAGTGCCGATGGCGGCGGTTGCGAGCGCGGCCTGGGCTGCGTCGAGTGCGTCCTGGGCGCGGTTGTCCGCGTCCCAGGCAGCCTGTAAGCGTGCGGCGGTCTGCTCCTTGCGCCGCTGCGCGGTCTGCAGCTTCTGCTGCAGGCGAACGAGGTTCATGCGTCGACCTCCTCGACGCGGGCGCCGCTGCCGACCCAGTCCTGGGCGATGCCAACAGCGGTGAAGCGGGAGCCGGTGGCGCGGCGGCGCAGCAGCTTGGTGCCGAGGTCCGGGCGCTGCGGGTGGACGACGGTGAACAAGTCAACCGAGTAGCCGTCGTCACCCAGGTTGGTGACCACGGCGTGGCGGGTGCGGGCGGTGAACGTGATGGTGGCGGCCATTTACTCGGCCGCCCTTTTCTTGGCCAGGGCGAACTCGACCTGACGGCGCAGTTGCAGCAGGTCGGAGTAGACGACCGGGTGCTTCAGCCCGGACGTCCAGAACTTGCCGCTGGTGCGGTCGATGAAGATGCGCACCACGGTGAGGCCGAGCGTGTGCTGCTCGACGAGCACGCTGTTTTCTTTGTCGATCAAGGAACTACTCTCCTGTGACTAGGCGGCCGTGGCCTGGGCGATGAGTCTGCCCAGGCCCACGAACGCGGGGCTGATGACGCTCTGGCCGAGCACTTCGTGAGCCTTTTTCTCACTCAGTCCGGCGACCAGCTTGGGCGGTATGCCCTTGATAGCGGCGTGTTCTGCTGCGGTGAAGAGGCGGGCTTGACCCGCTTTGGTCGGGTGTGCCAGGCGCACGTCGCAGCTACCTCCCTTTTGGTAGCCGCGCCGCAGCGTGGGTACGGAGGTGGCGGTGGCGTCGAGCAGGCGGCGACCACGTGAGAAGCCGTTGCCATTGGCCTTGTCGCGCGCTGCCTTGCGCTCGACGGTGTCCAGGCTGCGCCACCCATCGGCGGACGGATCGATGACGTCGGCCAGGGTTGCCTCCGCACGCTGCGGCTGGAGGTCATCGAGGCTGACGTCCAGGCCGCGCGTGGTGGCGAGTAGGATCCACCGCTGGCGTGCTTCCAGCGACCACTCGGCGCCCTGGACGATGGTTTCGTGCAGGTTGTAGCCAAAGCGGCGCAGCCGAGCGCGGATGATGCTGGCGGTAGCCGAGTCGGCATACTCGGGCACGTTTTCGAGCAGCACGACGGCCGGCTGCGTAGCGCGGATGATCTCAAGGAACGCGACGACCAAGTCGGCCAGCTTTTCCTCGTCCTCTTGGACGACCAGCCCCTTTTTGGCCTTGCCGGCGCGGCTGGCGGCGGTGCATGGCAGCCCGGCCTCCAGCACGTCGACCTGTTCCAGGCTACGCGGGTCGACGTTGCCCAGGTCGGCCTCGATCGACGCGCCGCACACGCTGAGCGCGCCACGTGTGAGCGACTGCTCAAGGTACGTTGCGTCCTGCTCGATAGCCCACTGCATCTCAGCGTTGCCCAGGCCGCGCAGCAGCGCATCGCTGGCCACTCCACCGCCGTGGCAGATGCTGCCCAGGCGCAGCGGCTGACCGGCGGCCAGCTTGGCGTTGATACGTGCCAGGCGGGCGGCACTGGCGGCATCGATGCTATGCACGCTGACGAACACGGCGCCCTCGGTCATGCGCACCTCGACGCGCTCGACGTTGCCGAGTTCGCGCGTCAGCAGGTCGACCACGGGCCGGCCGTGCTTGTGACTGACCGTGTGGCTGCCCTGGGCGCTCAGCTTGAGCGTGAGCACACCGTCGGCCACGGCTTTCTGGTAGCGCACGCCGGCATCGAATCCGATATCGGTCAGGCGCTGACCCTCCAGCCAGAGGCGGCGGGCGCCCTTATGAGTGCCGAGCTTGCGCTCGACGGCGTGTATGGTTTGCACCGGAGACTACTCCTCCGAGTTGTGGATTAGCGTCCGGAGTTGTCGCTCCGGGTCCGGGCTTGTGACCGGACTGCCGCATTGATCCGGGCTACTGCCCGGCCACTCTGCGATTCAGTCTCCGTTGTTCATGCCGTAGTGCTTGGGGCACCACGGCGTGTCGCGCACTGCGACTAGCTCGCAGATGCCGACGGTGCAGCGCGGGTTAGGCGCGAACTGGACTTTGTCCAACTCGCGGATGGCGGCATCGATGGCCGGCCGGGCTTGCTTGCAGGCTGCGCACGGGCAGCCCCAGGTGCCGGTGACGTGTGGGCGGAACATGGTTAGACGACCTCCCGGACAATCTGCCATCCCTTTTCGCGGGACACGCGGAGCATGTGCGCGGCGCTGTTGGTGCCATTGCGCTTGAGGCTGCTCCACGGGCCGAGGTACGTGCTATCGGCGTAGCGGCCACGATGGCTGACGGTGCCATCCTTGCGAACGACGATGTCGACGATGACATCGGTGCCGGTGAGGGCGATTGCGTAGTGCGTGTTCATGCGACGGCGGCCTTTTCAAACGCGCGGTAGCAGCGCGTGCAGTCGACAAACTCCAACTCGGCGGCCTTGTCGGCGGCCTCGATTTCGTTTGACAGTGTCGTGATGCCGCCGTTCCACCGCTTGCTGCAGAGCGACCGGTAGAACGGGTCGCCGGACGTGAGCGTCAGAACGTGAATGCGGTTGCTGCGGCCGAGATAGCCGGTGCGATAGACGGTGTTCATGGAACTACTCTCCGTGCCGGAATGCGACCGGACTTTCAGGATGTCGACCGGGCTTGCAACCGGTCTGCCGCATTACGCCCGGAGGGTCCGGGCGTGCTCTGCGAGTTAGGCGGCGACGGTGACTTGCGCATCGGTGCGCAAGTCGACCACGAAGCCGGAGGTATCCTTTTTGGCCGGACCCTTAGCCTTGAGTCCGACGACGACGTTCGGCGGATCCATAAAGCGCAAGTCGTCCCGGTCGCCATTGATCACCGGGCGGCCCATGTACGTGTAGACACCCTCCGGGATTTCGTGCTTGCACGGCCGCTTGCAGTCGCAGATTTTGAACACGACTGCGACACTGCCGCCGGCCTCAAGCACGGCCTGGCAATCGGTCGCGTTGACTTCCGAGCGCGAGAATGTCAGGTGATAGTTCGCCGGCATCTCACCGCGAGCATGCTTGAGCGCCCGGCGGGCCGACTTTGTGTAGTCGTAGAACTGGACGTCCGGGAATGTTTCCATGAGCGTCCGGCCATCGTTCATGTGCCGGTTTTCCCACGGTAGATCGGACGTCCCGTTGAGTCGCTCAGCGCACGCCATGCCTTTACGGCCGGCGCGTTTGCGATGCGACTCTGTGCCTTTGACAAGCTTTGCGTTGAAATCGAAGCCGTCGAATTTCATGTGTTTGGTGCGCTCGATGCGAGCAGCCGGCACGGCCGGATCAAAGCCGCCTCGCCCGGCCTTGTAAAGGCATGACGAGATGCAGCCATCGGACGCATCGGTGCAGGTATTGGCCACACCGGACGCCTTGCTAGGCGCCAGATAGAGGATGGCCGTTGCGACGTTGCGAGCATGACCTTTGTCTGTCTTAGGTGAATACCCGTCGGGTGTGAGCAGACTTGCGTACTTGTAAGTCTGCGGTACGTAATGAGCCATTGGACTACTCCCAAGGCGCCCAGGGCGCGGACTTCCCTTGTCGATGGGCTGGTGTTTTCTCCGGGCTTGTGACCGGAGCGCCGCATTAGTCCCGGCGTGAGCCGGGCCACTCTGCGATGTGCGATGCAAACGAGCGTAGCGCCAAGCGTTGCGACAGTGATCTACGTTGGGTTGCGGTTGGACGGAGGCACCCGGATTCTTTCACCTGCCATCGGTCCAATACATCGCTCATACTGCTAGGCTGCCGCCGGTGAACATTGGCCACCCGCGTCATATCGTCGCGCTTGCTCGTTTGCGAGCACTTGAGTACGTATCGGACAGTCTTTCCGGCAGGGCCGGCGTTTCCCCTAGCTTGAGTGGCGGGCGACAGAGTCGCACTGTGACCTTACTGGCGCCGCTCTGGCATTAGCTCTGTCTAGGCTTGGGTCGATACGTTGGTTGGATTGTCAATCGTGAGTGGCGAGCTACTTACTCGGCCGACGTTTCTGTCGGATCCGGTGTGCTCTAGCCGGTTGCGGACCCTCACTAGGTCCGGCGCAGTGTGCTGCTCGCGACCTACTCGCTTCGCCCGCTCAAGCATCCCCACTACGGCAGGGATGCGAGCAAGCTCGCTTTCCGTTCTGAGCGCCTATTCTGCGCTACCCGCTTGAACTAGCCTCCACCCTAGATCCGCGTTAGGTGAGCACTGGGCGCCGTAGCGTCCGTTCTGTTTGCTCGCCCCGCGTTACTCGTCAGGCGTCGACCTCTTGGTCGGGTGGTGTCGTTCGTTTCCGTCGACAAACACATCATGTAGAACAAGTGTAAAAAGGATGTTGGGGAAAATGTAAAAGATTCACACGTTTCTTTCGGGATTTCGTGAAATCCGACGGCATCCTGAGATTGGCCGAGAGGCGAGTTTACGTAAGTCGACCGGGGCTACTGCTCAGAGTGGGCGCCCTGGACGTCGACCGCTCACCAGGGATTCACCAGGGATGCAGCCACCAGGGGAAAGGCTAGCCCCGGCGTCGACAGAGACGGCGGCTACTCGCACGTGAGCGTACCCTGGTCGCTTGACATAACCTGGCAGGCATATCGTGAGCGCCAGGGTCGGGAGTATCAAGCCAGGTATCAGGCAGAGCATGCCTGAGATGCGCCCATCTCAGCCGCCATCTCAGCATGATGTCACCCCCGTGGTGTCCAAGGAACGCCCCCATGCCCGAGCGCGCGCCTCAATGAACGCGCGTCATGCGCACATACCCACACCCCACGAAGTGGGGTATGGGTAGCACCATCGGGGGTCGCCCGCGCGTCCCAGGGATACCTAAAGCTCGTCTCTGAAAAAATTCTCTATTGCCGTAGAGATGGACTCCGGAGGCTACGTCCTGGGAATTACGCGGCCCCGGTGTCGATCACGGCACTCCGGAGTCAGGTGACAGGGTAGGGCTGGTGGGGGCAACAGGGCCACCGCTGCACGCTCGCGATTATGGGTGGACCCTCCTGGTGGTTCCCGAAACGCAACACCACTTTTGGGGGTGGTGTCAAGGCACAGTTGGCCGGGGAAAACGACTGATGCGCCGTGGGGTGTTATGCTGCCGCGCAGCCGTGGGGTGGCTCAGGTAAGTGGCGCAGGCCCTACGCGCGCAGCGATCAGGTGCGCAGCGTGGGGAGTCGTTGGCGGGTGACACACTCCGCATAGAAGCGGATTCTGCACCGATTCGTCCGGAGCAGGCCGCGTACAGGCCGTATGGCACGTGTGCGGAGTTAATGAGCTATCGCGGGCGGGAGGTGCTGCTGGCCGGGCCGGCGGGCACGGGCAAGTCCAGGGCGGCGCTAGAGAAGGTGTCGTTCGTGGCGTACCACGTACCGATTCGGGCGGCGATCGTCAGGAAGGTCAGGAAGTCGCTCACGCAGGCGGCGCTGGTGACCTACGAGAAGAAGGTGCTGCCCGAGCCATCGGGGGTCAGGTTCTGGACGGAGGATCAGGAGTACAGGTATCCGAACGGGGCGGTGGTGGCGCTAGCGGGGCTGGACGATCCCGAGAAGGTCAAGTCGACCGAGTTCGACATGATCTACGTACAGGAGGCGACCGAGCTTGACCAACTCGACTGGGAACTGCTGGTGTCGCGCCTCCGCAACGGAGTGCTCAGCTATCAGCAGATTATTGCCGACTGCAACCCCGCCGATCCCTACCACTGGCTTAAGCAGCGTTGTGATCGAGGTGAGTGCCTACTGCTCGATACACGGCATGAGGATAACCCTCTCCTCTTTGATCATGCCGCTGGAGGCTGGACCGAGTTCGGAGAGCAGTACCTGAAGACGCTCGATACCTTGACCGGGTATCTGTACCAGCGCCTGCGATTGGGCCAGTGGGTGGCCGCCGATGGGATGTTCTTCACCGAGTGGAACCCCGAGGTGCATGTCACTGAGCCGTTCGACATCCCCGACCACTGGCCGAGGTGGACGAGCACCGACTATGGGTTCGCGGCGCCGTGGTGTACGTTGTGGTTCACGCGCGACCCCGAGGGCGAGCGGCCGATTTATGTCTACCGCGAGCGGTACGCGGCCGGGCTGCGGGACGAGGAGCAGGCGCAACAGATCTTGGGCGCCGAGCAGGACGAGCACGTCATTGCCAGGGTGTTGGACCCCTCGATGTTCAACGCGCGGACCGAGCAGAACCGGCCGTCGATCGCCACGGTGTACGCGAATGCCGGGCTACTGGGCATCGTGCCGGGCTTCAACAACCGCCGTACGGGGTGGGCGGTGGTGCGCCGAGCGATGGCCATCCCGGAGGTGAAATTGGGCCAGCTAGTGCGGTCGCCTCGGTTGCGCCTGTTTCGCGGCCACTGCCCCAACCTTGAGCGGACGCTACCGGCGATGGTCCACGACCCGCTCGATCCCGAGGACGTGGCCGACAAGCTGCACGGCCAGAAGACCGAGGACCACGCGCCCGATGCCTTGAGGTATGGGTTGTGTGCCGAGGCCGGGCCAGCCCAGGACGAGACGGTCATGGAGGTGGCCTGGGGCTGATGGCCGTCGTTACGACCAGCGGCAGCCGTCAGCAGGAAACCGATGGGTCGTGGGTGCACCACGGCAAGTTCAGCGCCGGCCGCCCTGGGCAGGGTGATGCGCCCAACCAGCCCGGCGACATCAACGCCAACCGTGGCGACGGCACCGGCGTGTACTACTTCGGCGGCCTGGACCGGGTTGGCGGCGGCGGCAAGTACCTGTACTGGGACGGGGCCAGGTTCAACCTCGTCGGCGGCCAACTGTACATCCCGGCTGGACTCGCGCCAGGCACGCTGCCCCTAGGCACCGTCACCGCGCAGTTGGGGGTGTACCGCGCCGTCGCCGCGTGGTACGTGCCGGCGATCAACGCCTGGTACGAGTCGAACGCCCAGGTCAGCGTGACCACCACGGGTGGACGCATCCGCGCCTCGGCGTGCGGGGCCGTCATCGGTGGCCAGGTCGGCACGATCGTCTATCTCGGCTTGATGACCGATACCAGTGTGACCTTCGACTCGCTGACGGCTGCGCAAGTGACGGTTGCCAATGCACCGATACCGTTCGCGTACACCTGTTATTCCACGCCCTCGGCTGCGGCGCACCGCTTCGCCATCTGCATCTATGCCAATGGCAGCGCCGGGAGCGCCGGCTTTTGGGGCGGTGCGTTCACCAACCTGTGGATCCATGAGGAGAAGGCATGAGCATGTCCTCGTCGCCCCCATCGGGCTGGTTCAAAGCCAGCAAGGCCAGCGACGAGGTCGCGATGGAGCGCGCCACCCTGGAGCTTGCCGAGGATCTGCAGTACCAGTTCGCGGACCGCGACGAGCTTTACCGCGACATCGACGCCGTGCTCTTTGGCGAACTGCCCGTCGATATCCCCGAGGCGTACCGCAAGACCGCTATCGAGGTGCGCTCGCCGCTGGCTATCCATATCGCCACCACGGTCACCGCCGCGTTATCGGTCAACCCGGCCACGTGCATCTTCAAGCCGGTCGGCTTTGGCGACATCTACCAGCAGAACAGCACGCTCCGGGAGAAGTTCTTTGAGGCGTCATGGATCCGCCAGCAGCAGGAGGCCCGCCGCCAGTTGCTCAGGCTGTTCATGTGGTCGATGGCCGTCAAGGGTGAGGGCGTCATCAAGACCGTCGAGCGTACCCGCGCCGCCTGGTCCAGCTACGACGAGAAGAGCGCCTCGCTCAAGAAGCTGCTGGAGGACCAGAAGGAGTACGACCAGCAGGCGCGCGATGCCATGTACGACCACCAGACCGAGGAGTACAAGCTCGCCCTGCCGTACCCCGTCGCCTCGACCGACGTGCCGCCCGAAACCTTCTACTACACCAAGAACGAAAACGGCTTCACCGCCGTCGTCGAGATCAAGGAACTGCCCTACCTCGATGCCCTGGAGCGGTTCGGCGCCGGGCTGAACTCTAGCGGCGAGGTCGTCGACCCCAAGACGTGGAGCGGCATGGACCCGCGCGCCGCCGAGCTAGCTCGCGCCGAGTGGGGCAGCATGATGCACGGCCGGGGCGGCCATACCAGCTATAGCAGCACGCGCGGCGAGCAGACCATCAGGTGCATCGAGGCGTGGGATTACCAGACCCAGGTCATCGTGCTCAGCGGCCCAGGCCAGCGGGACAAGAAGGACGGCACCCTGTGCCGCGTGCTCAAGCACAGTTACGGCGACCCGATCCTCAAGACCCTCAACGGCCCGTACTTCCACGCCCTGGGCATCACCACCGCCAGCCGCTTACCGGAACACGCGGGGTTGTCGATCCTGTTCGGGTTCCTGCGGCTGTTCCCGCTGCTCGATTCGCTGCTGACCATGCAGGGCAATAGCGCCTACATGACCGGTTACCCGGCGTTCAAAAAGACCACCCCGCCGGGTGTGCTGCCCGGGCTGCCGGCCATGCCCTACGGAAGTGATGGCCGCGAGACGGCGACCAAGATCGAGCCAGGCAAGCTCTTCCCGTTCGACGTCAGCCCGATCGACCAGCCCCGCGCAGGGGTGGACTCGGACAAGCTGATCGGCAACATCAAGGACATGCTGGAGTGGGCGCTGCCGAGCGTCGTCCAGGGCATGGTCGCGAGTGATCAGTCCGGCTATGCCCTGAATCAGGCCGCGTATTTGGCGCGTTTGGGGTGGGATCCGATCGTCGCCAACGCCGAGGTCGCCCTGGGCGAGCGGATCGGCTTTGAGTCGTGGCTGATCGAAAAGCGCATTGGCGAAAAGGTGTACGCCTGGGGCGAACAGGAAGCCAAGAAAGGTAAGAAGACCATTGGTGGCATGACGAAGGCCACTTGGTTAGGCATCGGCCCGGACGATTTGAAGGGTGTACACCGCTACGAGGTCAAACTTGCGCCTTCGACGCCATCGAATGAGATCATTGAAACTCGAGCGATTGGCGAGAAGATGCAGTTGAAGTTGATCACCTACGAAGACGCGGTTGAAAGAGCAGGCGCGAATCCAGATGAGGTGGAGAAGTCGTGGCTGCTGCACGATTTGAAGAATAGCCAGGAGATTCAGCAGGAACTGAAGACGCAGATCTTCCAGAAGGTCGCGACCATCAGGTCCGCGCGTCAGGCGCAGATGGGCATCCCGCCCGAGGCGCTCACTGGCGCGCCGGCCGGTGCCCCGCCGCCAGGTCCGCCCGGCGCGGCAGCCACGGGTGTGCCTGGGGGCACGCCGGGTGCGCCTCCTGCACCCGGCCCTGGCGGTATGCCGCCCAACCCTGTGCCGTCACCCGGCCAGGGGATGCCCATCGCCCCACCTCCTCCAGGGGGCGGCGGTGCAGGCGGCATGCCACCGGGCGGCATCCCCGGTACGCCGGCCGTGCCCATGCCGCGTGGCGGTATGCCCATCTAGCCCATGCCCGGCACCGCGAACCCGCTCGACGAGATCGCCAGCGACCTGGCCATCTGGATCGACCAGACCAGTTCCGAGATCGCGCTCGCCTTCGCCCCCACGCGCGCGCCCTTTAGTGCCAACGTGACCGAGGAGCAGAAGCTGCAGTACTACCGCACCCAGTTCTTTCACCCGGACGGCACGCCCAACGTGGAGGGGCGGAATGCGCAGCTTCAGCGGTTGGGCGTGGAGGGCTTCGGGCTGGTCTACAAGGCGATCATTCGTCGCTGGCCGGACCTCCGGATTCCGACTCCAGAACCGATCGAAGTGCCAGCGGAGTGGCCGACTGCGGGTCAAGCTGGGCCACCAGGGCCTCCAGGCGGGCCACCAGGGCCTCCTGGCGCACCAGCACCTGGGCCTGCCGTCGCAGCAGGATCGCCAGGTCCACCGATCCTTCCGCCACGCCCAGGAGGGTAGCCCACCATGAGCATGAACCCCTACGAGTTGTACGCAAACCTGGCCCAGTCGGGCGACATCCGCGCGTGGGCCAGCCAGAACGCGCAGAGCGCCTACTACGACTCGATCGCCAAGGGCAACGACGCCGCGACGGCGCTCAAGGCCGCCCAGTTTGAGTGGACCAAGAAGCTCGACGAGGCCGGCCAAACGGGCATGTGGAACGGCCAGTACAACATGCCCTCGCAGCAGTGGTTCACCGGCCAGTTCGGCACGTGGATGCCCGGCGGCCCGCAGGCTGGCCAGCAGACCACCGCCTACCAGAACCAACTGTTCAACCAGGGCCAGGGCCTGGGCAGCATGTACGGCGAGTACTACGCGCCGGGCACCGGTCCGGCCGCTGGCACGCAGACCCTGGCCGCCACCGGTCAGGCGCAGCAGAGCGCGCTCGCCCAGGCCGGCCTCACCGGCTGGTACACGCCGACCGTCAGCAACACCGTCAGCCCGTCGCGTTTCAGCTACGACGCCAGCGCCGAGGAGCAGCAGCAGTACCTGGCCGCCGCTGGCAACGACCCGGCCAAGGCCGCGCAGAACTGGGCGGCTAACGCCAGCAACGCCGTCGCGCAGTTCAACAAAGACCACCCGCAGCAGGCGCAGCAGACCCTCGCCGGCCAGGGCCAGCAGTGGGGCCAGCAGTTCCAGCAGCAGGGCTACGAGGCGCAGCAGCGCCAACTCGCGCAGACCAACACACTCGACTACATGAAGCTGCTGGCCAGCTTGCGCGGCCCGGCCGATTGGGCCAAGTACCAGCAGGTACTGGGCAGCACGCCGCAGGGTATGCGTGACCTGTACGCCGCAGCGGCTGGCCAGTACGTGCCGGGCGGCGGCGCCACGACCGGCATGCAGCCCACGGCGGCCGACCTGGGCACTATGCAGCAGCAGATCGCCGGCGGCGGGCAGGCGAACCCGAACCTGATCGCCCAGTACGGCCAGAGCACGGGCATGGGCGGCTACAACCCGCAGGCCCAGGCCGCCGGTGGCAACGTGTGGGGCGGCTCAGCCCCGCCGCCAGGTGGCGCGGCCAACCCGCAGGCGCTCTACAACCAGTACTGGTCGCAGGCCAACCCGGAATCACGCGGCAACCTGTACACGCCACAGGGCCAGACGCAGCCCAACTGGTACGCCAGCCAGTACGCCAACCAGGGCAAGCTTGGGGCAGGCCAGCCCAACGGCCAGCAGGCCGCCACCGACCAGCAGAATGCGGCCATGATGCAGGGCGGCGGCCAGGAGGTATGGGGCAGCGGGATTGATGCCGCCCAAAGCGCCACGCAGAACAGCTACCAGCAGGCGCGCAACGCAATGGGCGGCGGCGCCAACATGTACGGCGCGCAGCAGCAGCAGAACCGTCTGCCCGCCCCGAACCAGATCGCCGCGCAGAGTTGGAACAACATGGCGCCCTCGCAACAGCAGATGCTGCTAGGCGAGTACGAGTCGCAGGGGTGGGACAAGAACGACGTGCAGGCGCTCTACAACCAGAGCCTGCCCAAGTACGGCAGCACCAACCAGTCGACTGCCGGCACGTGGCGCATGAAGTGATCAGGCCGAGCCTGCGCCACTCGCGCTTCTACTACTGGTTCGTGGTCCTGGCCGGCATCGCCGGCGGCTACTGCATCTCTGACCATCAGCGGAGACGCCACCGATGACCATGCTCCCCGACATCGACCAGGCGTCCTGGGACGAGTACCAGCAGCAGAACCTGCAGCAGCAGATCGCGGACAAGATCTCCGGGTTCGGGGTGGAGCGCATGATTGGCGACAAGATCGCCGGGCTGCAGGACGTGCTTGGCGCCCACCAGGCCGCGCCGCCCGCGCCGCCGCCTGAGCCACCACCGCCACCTCCACCGGCGCCCGAGCCACCACCCCCGCCGCCCATGCCGGAGCCGGCCCCGGAGCCGCCGCCGGCGATGCAGTACGAGCCGCCGCCGCTGCCCACCCCACCACCCGCAGCAGCGCCACCAGTAGAGCCTGAGGCTCCGGCGCCTCTACCTAGTACGTCGCCGGCTCTCACACCAGCCCCAACCCCCGCCCCAACGCCGGCGCCGGCCGCCTCACCCCAATCGGGTGATTGGTTCGGCAGCGCGCTCAATGCCGTGCAGAACGCGGGGGGCGATGCACGAACGTTCGCCAGCAACTTCACCTCAGGCGCCGGCGACATGTTCGGTAACGCCCTCAATGCGGCCAGTCAGGCGGGCGCGGACATCCAGCAGTTCGCGTCCGCCCTGCCTGCGCCGCCGCCACCACCGGCTCCCCCTGCGCCGCAGGCACTTTCCCCAGGTGTGACACCCGCTGCGGCGCGGGGTGGAGGCTCCGTTGGCGGTATCCCGGACTGGCTGACCGACCTCATCCAGCGCAACGCGCCCGGCGACCTGGCCTCTGACCCCGAGTTCATCCGCACCGTCGCGGCCGGCGCCAAGGCCGAGAGCGGATGGGATCCGAACCGCGTCCAGAACGGCTTTCAGATGGGGTCGGGCGCGGGCGCGCGCGGGCTGTTCCAGTTCGATATGGGCGGCATGGGCGCGGGCATCCCCGAGGAGCAACTCCTTGGCCAGACCGGCGCCGAGCTTCAGGCGAGCAAGATCATCCCGCTCTACGCCAAGGCGTACCAGAGCGCGCCGACCGCACTCAGCGGCGCCGAGAAGGCGTCCTGGGTGGCCGCCCAGGCCGAGCGTCCGGCCGGCTTCACTGACCCGACCTCGGCCGCCCGGCGCAACTACGCGCAGGCGTTCGGTGAGATCGGCGGCGAGGGCGGGGCGAACCTGCTTGGCCGGGTCGGTGAGTGGGCGCAGCAGGGCGCGCAGCGCAAGATCAGCGACATCTCGCAGTTCGGCAACGCGCAGCTCTCTTCAGATGAGGCATACGCCGCGTGCGGCCCCGCTGCCGCCGTCAGGTTCGCGCAGATGTACGGCCGCAACCCGAGCCTCCGCGAGGCGACCGACCTGGCCGCGTCCGTTGGCTGGACGAGTGCCCAGGGCATGGCCGGCCTCGGCTCCGAGAAGGCGCTCATGGACAAGCTTGGCGTGGCCACGCGCATGGTCGGCGCCGATTGGACGGGCATCGCCGGCGAGGCATCCACGGGCAACCCGGTCACCATCTCGACGCCCGGCCACTACTTCTTTGCCGACGGCTACGACTCGCAGAGCGGTGCGTTTCACGTCGGACAGAGCGGCCTGGACCTCAAGGGTGGCAGCGAGTGGATGACCCCGCAGCAGATCGAGGCGCGCATGGGCAAGCTGCAGGGCGCGCTGTTCGCAGATAACCCGCGCACACCAGCCCCATCGACGGCCGAGCAGACGACCGCCCCTGGCAACTTCCTCGATCGCGTCAGGAGCACCATCGGGGATAGCTTCAGCGGCCTGGGCACCGCCGCCCAGGGCACGCTCAAGACGCTTGGCGCGACCAACGACCAGGCGGTGCAGGAGCTTGACCAGGCCATCGCCTCGGCGCAGAAGCCGCGCATCGCACCCGGCATGGTCGGCGCGCCCGAGGTGGCCGGCGTGCAGGACGAGGTGGGCGGTTTCTTCGACCGCCTCGGGACCGGCGTGCGCGGCGCGCTCGACGAACGCGGCCAGGATGTGGGGAACATCGCCAGTAGCGTCGGCCGGCTCAACGAGGACATCATGGCTACCCCACCTGGCGCGCCGGCCGAGACGCTCGCGCGCGGGGTGAGCGGGCGCCTGGCGGACCTGCAGACCTCGGGCGAGTTGCCGACCTCGATCGATGACTACCTCGGCCGCGTGCAGGAGCCGGACATGGCGCTCCTCGGCGGCGGCCCGGCCAGCGAGCAGGCCAAGCTGGTCGGCCGAGGCGCTTCGCTCCTGGGCACCACGGCCAAGGCGTTTGGTGACGTAACCAACGAACTCAGCCCGGCGACGGCCGTCGCGCGCATCCAGGCCGGCGAAGAGAACCGCCTGTGGGCCGACCCCGACTACCGCTCGCTCATGCAGCAGGCCGGCATCACCGACGGCATGGGCGCCCAGGAGCGGCTGCTGGCAATGGAGCGCGCGGGTCCGGAGTGGCAGCGCCAGGCGGCTGCCGTGCGCCAGGACGTGCTGGGCGGCATGGCACCAGAAGCGGTGTCGCGGGCCGCCTTCGACGACAACGAACGCCGTCAGGATCTGGAGACGCGCTACAACCTGGCCGCTGGCATCACCGGTGGCGTCCTCGCGCCGGAGGGCCTGGCCAGCGGTCTACCGCGCGCCGCCGCCTCGGTCGCGCTCGATCCGACCGGCGCGCCGCTGGTTGCCGCCCAGGGCCTGGGCAAACTCGGCCGCCTGGCTGGCCGGGGCGCCGATGAAGCCGCTGCCGTGCGCGACCTCGATCTCGGGGTGCGCGAACTGACCAACGAGGAAGCCAGAAGGCTGGTCGGTGGCGCCTGGGATCCGAGCGGCCGGGTGACTGACGTCATCAATCGCGCGCGCGGCGCACCGGGTACGCGGGCCAGCGGCGCCACGGCGAGCGGGAATGTGTCGGCGCAGTTCGGCCCGGACATGCCCTACGAGAGCGTCATGCCGGACGCCTTCCGCCCGCCCGACATCACCAAGCCGCCCAACATCGGGGAGCGCGTGAAGGGCACCTGGGACGCGATCAATCGCGGCTTCTTCGACAACAAGGCGGCCCTGGCCGATTGGGACAAGACCACCTACAACCTGTCGCGGTTGGCCGCCGACCCGGCCGCCGAGGTGCGTATCCAGCAGGGGCTGCGCCCGGCCGTTCAGTCGGTGGGCAACGACTACGAGGCGCTGCGCGACTACGTCACCCTGCGCCACAACGTGCAGGTCGCCAATGGCGTGGCCGAGGACATCCTGCGCACCCAGGCCGACAATCAGGTGCCGCAGGTTCTGCGCGATGCCCACATGCAGGCCGAGGCCCGACTCAAGCAGACGCAGCAGACGCTCCAGAACTACAGGGACATGAACGAGCCGCAGAAGGTGATCGACACGGCAGAGCGCGCCGTCGCCCGTGCGGAGAACTCGCTCAACCTGCACCGTGGGCGCGTTGAGGCGGCGCGCCAGGAGCTACTGAACCAGGCTTCGCGCGAGGGCGCCGAGAAGGGCGCGGCGCGCATGTTCAGCGGTGACGAGACGCGCGAGACGAGCCTCAAGAAGATGTCCGACATCGTCACCCGCCTCGGCCCGGAGCGGTTCGCCAAGGTGCAGGAGGCGGCCGATCAGATCTCCGACTACGGCAAGAACGTGCGCAACCGGCTGGTCGAAGCGGGCGTGCTCAGCGAGGACCAGGCCGCGCAGATGGAGGCCAAGTACCCCGATTGGGTCAAGACGCGCGTCCTCGACTACATGAGCGGCGAGCAGACCGGCCAGGGGGCTGGTAGCAAGATCGGCCTCGGCTCGCGCGACGTCCACGCCTACACCCAGGCTGGCACCAAGCTGGCGCGCGAGGATCCGGTCGCCTCGATGATCCACTACACCCACCAGGCCGAACGCATGGCGCGCAAGAACGAAGCGTTCAACGCCATGCTCGCCGCCGACTCGGCCACCGGCAAGCCGCAGTTCAGGGAGGTCGCCCAGGACTTCAAGCCGACCAACAAGCAGGTCACCGTGACCGGCTTCGTGGACGGCGAGAAGAAACGCTACGTGACCGACAACAAGGCCCTGGGCGAAGCGGTCAACCAGGCCGGCGTGACGCAGCTACCCGAGTGGGCAAGCGCCTGGGCGACCGTGTTCCGCAACGCGGCCACCTCGCGCAACCCGGTCTTCCTGGCCGGTAACGTGGCGCGCGACATCCCCGAGTACATCCTGCGCAGCAGCGTGCGCGAGGGCGGGCCGCACAAGATCGTGCCGGTCATCAAGGAACTCGCCAAGGGCTACATGGACGCCTTTGAGGGCCTGCGCACCGGGACGTTTGAGGGCGAGTCGACCAAGCGGTTCCTGCAGGGTGGCGGTGGTCAGTCGGGCGTGTTCGGGGAACGCAGGGGCCTGACGACCTCCGAGGACATGTCGGAGAACGCGCGCAAGCTGGCCGAGGAGCTTCAGAAGAAGCACGTCTTTGAGATCAAGAACAAAGACGACGCGCTCAACCTGATGAAGGATCTGGCGCTGTTCAAGCCGGTTGAAAAACTGGGCGAACGGTTGGAGCTTGGGCCGCGCGTGGCTGCCATGCGGCTGGCCGAGCAGCGTGGCCTCTCGCCCGCCCAGGCCGTCATCCAGGGTCGTGATGTAACCGTCGACTTCAGCCAGGGCGGCAACTTCACCAAGCTGATCAACCAGACCGTGCCGTTTTTCAACGTCGGGTTCCAGGGACCAGCCCAGGTCGCGCGCTCCTTTGGCGACAATCGCGGCGCCTTCGCCGCCACCGTGGGCAGCCTGATCGGCCTGCCGACCGTGGCCGGCGAGTTGTGGAACAACCGCGACGAGCAGACCTCGCGCGACTACGCCGACGTGCCGCAGTACATCAAGGACCAGGGCATCGTGTACATGCTGCCGGGCGAGGCGCCGGTCGATCCCGAGGGCAACCGCCACCCGAACTACGCCTTCGCCAACCTGATGAACTGGGCGCCCTTCGCCAACCTGACGCGCCAGGCAGTCGACCACGCGCTCAACATGCCCGGCCAGCAGGATCTGCGCGATCTCGCGGGCACCACGGCTAAAGGATTCAGCCCGCTCCAGTCGGGTGGTCCGGCCGAACTCATGCAGCGCATCGCCCAGGGCGTGCCGGGGCTGAGCGCGTGGGCGCAACTCCAGATGAACCACGACATCTTCCGCGACCGCTACATCGTCACCGAGCGCAACGACGAGAACGCTTCTGCCCTGGCCAAGGATCTGACGCCTGCGCTGCAGAAGGTGGTCGATGCCTCGGGCAGTCGCGACATGGTCCGCCCGTCGGCCGTGGACTTCGCCATCCGCGATCAGCTAGCCGGCCTGGGCGGCGCCGCACTGAGCGGCTACGACCTCGCGCGCCGAGGCGCTGGTGCCGGACTGCGCGCCCTGGGCAGTGACGCAATCAAGGACTACGCGCCGCCACCCGGCAAGGCCGGCCTGAGCGAGGTGCCGGTCGTGGGCGGCCTGGCCGGTCGGTTCATCCGCAACCAGGGCGGCGAGATGCTGCGCCAGTACCAGGGCGCGGGGCTGACCGACGAGACGGTGCAGGCGCTGCGCGGCGCGGGCAGCACCTACGTGCCCGGCCCGGTGCCGCGCGAAGTCAGCAACATACCGCTCAAGTACGACGAGCAGGTACTCGCCCAGGCCCTGGCCAATAAGTACATGGACGAGCACATACGCGGCCTGCTCTCCTCGCCCACCTGGCGTGACGCGCCCAACAAGGACGTGCGCGACCGCCTGGTGGAGTCGGCTGCCAGTGCTGGTCGCCGCCGCGCCGAGGCCGAGGTGATGGCCAGGGTGGGCGATGAGGAGATCCAACGCAGACTAGCTAAAGCCAGGAGCACCGCCTGATGCCACCCACGATGCCCGATCCCACCGCACCGCCCCCGCCGCCCTGGTGGCAGAACCTGCCTGGGTTCAACCAGCAGCCCGCTCCAGCCGCGCCGCCCGCCGCAGCACCCGCCGCGCCGGCGCCGCCCGCCGCCAATGCACCCGTGCCGATGACGGCCGAGCAGCAGCAGCAGATCCTGCAGCAGGTCGGACGGACCGGCTGGACGACCTCGCCGTATGCGGTGCCCGACGTCCAGTACGTCGCGGCGCCGGGCGGGTACGGCCCACCGGTGCCCCAGGTGCGCGGCTACGTCCTGACCGTCAGCGACGGCAAGGGCAATAACCAGCAGATCAAGCTGAACCGCGCGCCCGGCAGCGATCAGGAGTGGACCGTCACTGACGCGCCCGACGCCTTGCCCAAGCCGGCGACGGCGACCGTCCCGCACATTGGCGACGAGAAGACCGGCTACTACGTGCAGACCGGCCCGCCCAACGCCCAGGGCCAGCCAACCTGGGTGCAGGTCGTTCCGCCGGGCACGCCCAACGCCGACGACGAGATGGAGAAGGCGCTCAAGCGCATCGAGCACTCGGCCGAGATGACCGAGAAGCAGGCCAACCAGGCCGCCGGGCGTGGCTACCAGACCAACGCCGACTTCCAGAAGATGGCCCTGGACGCGCAGAAGTTCGGGCTATCGCAGGCGGAATTCCAGCAGAAGGTCGCGCAGTTCAACGCCGAGCAGGGCGAAAAGACCCGCCAGTTCGACATCGAGCGCGCGGCCAAGGACAAGACAGAAGCGCAGAACATCCTGCAGTCGCAGGCGCAGACCGGGCTGATCGGCGCGCAGACCGCCCAGGCCGCGTCGACCACCGACATCGCGCAGAAGAAGCTGCCCGGCGAGCTTGCTCTGCAGGGCCTGGACGTTACGGCCAAGGGGATCGCCAACCAGCAGGCGCAGCAGAACCTGCAGATCGGCAAGGCGCCGACCACCGTTCAGACGACCCTCGGCACGGCCACCCCGTATGCCACGCAGGTCAACCCCGTCACCGGCGAGATCACCTATCAGGACAACCGCAACTTTCAGCCCAAGACGTTTGCCGACATCGCCGCGCGCACCGGCCAGATCCAGCAGCTAGCGCAGGCCAAGCAGCAGGAGGTGCAGGCCAAGGTCGGGCAGAACGGCTACACGGCCGATCAGGCGCTCAACGAGTTCAACACGTGGTGGGACAAGAACGTCGCCCCGGCGCAGTCGCAACTCCAGGCCGCGACCGAGGAGGCGCAGTTCGCGCGCGCCAAGGACCAGTCGTCGATGCGCCAGGCGGCCATGCAGACCTCGCTGGCGGCCGGCACGCAGCAACTGACGGCGCTCAAGAACTACTCCGAGATGAACCCGGTCGGCAACAAGGACGCCCTGGCCGCCGCCTACGCCAAGGCGGGCGCGCCGTCCACGCTGGTCGACGCCATCACCTACAAGGCGCCCAATCCGATGCAGGCCGCGCAGCAGGGCACGATGGAGGCGCTCAAGTACATCGATCCCACCGCCGCTCAGGCCACCGGCGCGCCACCACCCAACTACGGCCAGATGAACCCGGCCGCTGCCCTGGACCGCATCAACTACATGCCGCCCGGCCTGCCGCCCCCGCCTGGTCCGCCCGGCCCGCCAGGCCAACCGCCAGGGCCGCCAGGAGCACCGCCAGGACCGCCACGACCGCCGATGCCGCCCGGTCCGTTCGGGGCCATTGGGGCTGGTGGCATGTCCGACATGATGCCCGAGTGGCTGCGCGGCGGAACGCCCCCACCGCCCTCGCCGCAGGGGTGGTCGCAACCGATGCCCAACTTTGGCAGTCCCACGAACCCGTGGGAGCAGGCGCCGAATTACGCCCCTGCTGGTATGTGGGGCTAGAAGGGAACTATGATGGCCGACGAACAACCAAACACCCCTTCGGAGGGCGCGCAGTCGCCCGATGCAGCACCGCCGGAACCGGCTTCCGACGAGTCACGCGAGGGATCTTCACCAGGCTGGTGGCAGCGGCTGTTCAACCGCAGGCCAGCACAGGAGAGCACCAGCGAGGACGAGGAGTCGGCCAAACCGAGCGCGAGCGCGTCGAAGCTGCCGCAGACCCAGGAGGAGTTAGAGCGTCGGGTCCAGGCCGAGACTGATCGCCGCGAGGCGCAGCGTGCCGCCCGTCAACGCATGGAGGAGCGCAAGAAGCTCCGCGACACTGACCCCTGGGCGTATGCCGAGGAGGACCGTCAGGCCGAACAGGCCCAGGAGCAGACGGCAGGACTCCAGCAGTTTTTCGGGACTGTCGGGTTGCAGCACGATCGCATCGCCATCGACCCACTCATGGAGATGCTGCCCATCCCCGAGCGGCAGCGGATCATGAACATCGAGGGCGCCGGGCGAGGGCTGGAAGGACGCAAGTTGGTTGTCAACGAGGCTCTCAAGAGCCTGGAAAAGCACTGGAAGGCTGAGGCTGAGCGGGAGGCCGAGGCAAACCTGCGGCGGAACCAGGCGTTTCGCAAGCAGATCCTCTCGGAGTCACGCGGGCAGATCGTCGAGCCAGACCTCCTGCCGGCCTATAGCAGTTCAGGTGCGGACAAGAAGGTGTCGGACATCCTGCGCAACTTCTACGGCGTGGGCCGACACAACGAATACAAGGGCTGACGCCACGCTGAGCTAATCGCGGGAGTTGGCCCCCGTTCTCAGAGGGCCACTCCCATTCCGTACAACTCCATCGCTACCAGGGCGACCCCCGGCACGGGGCCGCTCATCCCTGAAGAAGTTTCCAGGGAGATCGTCCAGTCGATCGAGGTCAAGAGTGCGGCGATGCAGCTAATGCCGCACGTCCGCATGAAGCGCGCCCAACAAAGAATTCCGGTCATGTCGCAGCTACCGCTGGCGTACTGGATCACCGGCGCCAGCCTCGACGCGCGTGACATCGGCACCAAGCAAACGACAAGTTTGCAGTGGGACAACGTGTATTTGAACGCGGAAGAAATGGCCGTGATCGTGCCGATCAGCAAGAACTTGCTGGACGACATGGACTACGACTTTTGGGCGCAGACCAAGCCGCGCATCACCGAGGCGTTCGGCATTGCCCTGGACGACGCCATCTTCTTTGGCACCAACGCCCCGACCACATTCCCGCCATCGATCGTCTCGGGCGCCAACAGCGCGGGCAACCTCGTCATCGCGGGCACGTCCACGGTCGACTTTTTGGATGACGTCAATAGCGGCATGGCGACCGTTGAAAGTGACGGTTTCGACGTCACCGGCTTTTGGGCACGTCGACAGGTGAAGGCCAAGCTGCGCGGCATGCGCGACACGACCAAGGGCTTCATCTACTTCCCGGACGACGCGCCGACGGCAGCGGCAAACGTGGGCACGTTGTTCGGTGAGCCGATCGTGTTCAGCAACGCTGGCCTGACGAGCTTCGCCACGGGCGCCACGGGCTACTCGATGATTGGCGGCCAGTGGGACCAGAGCATGCTCGCGATCCGCGACGACATTTCCATGGAAATGTTCGATACGGGCGTCATCAACGACAACGGCTCGCCACCGCAGATCATCTTCAACCTGCTCCAGCAGGACATGGTCGCGCTGCGCGTGACGGCGCGCTTCGCGTGGGCCGTGCCGAACCCGATCAACCGCCAACAGCCGACCAAGGCCAGCCGCTATCCGTTCTTCGTGATCCAGCAGAAGGCAGCTACAGGCGGCGAGGGTTAGATGACCGTCCCGAATCCCAACCCGCCGCAGCCCGATCCGCCACCAGCCCCGCCGCAGCCTCAGCCGCAGCCCGAGCCGGACGAACCAGAGCACCCGCCCAGGGGGTGAGCTATGCCGCTCAAGAAGGGCAGCAGCAAGAAGACGATCAGCCAGAACATCCGCAATGAAATGCGCGCCGGTCGACCGCAGAAGCAGGCCATCGCAATGGCCATGCGGTCGGCCGGCAAGTCTCGGAGGAAGAGGTAATGGTCAAGATTCGCACGCTGGTGCCGCTGACTCACCCCAAGACCGGCGAGGTGTTTGCGGCGGGCGCCGAGGTCGACGTGGCCGAGGACGTGTTCAACGACTGGCGCGCCGATGGCAAGGTGTTGTCGGTCGACGACGAGAAGGCCCAGGCCGACAAGCTGGCCAAGGAGGGCGTCTACAACGCGCGCACCGGGCGCGAGGACGTAGCCGGCACCAAGGCCGAGGAGAAGCCTGCGGCCAAGGAGAAGAAGTAATGCCCAGGCTGCGCTTCCTGGCCACCGCCACCGATCCGCGCCCCGACCACCCGACGACCAGCTACGGCCCAGGGCATGAGACGGACTATGTGGTGGAGGACTACGACTTCATCAAGTCGCTGCTGCTCGACGGCAAGGCCGAACTGCTCGACGGTCCGCCCGCAGCGTTGTTCGCGGCGCCGCCCCAGGAGGCGTAGCCGTGTCGAACATCGTCTTCCTGGCGCCAGCGGTGGACTCGGTCACGCCGACCACCATTCACGGGGCTGGTCACGCCGCGAGCATCACCGACGAGGCGTATGTCGCGCGACTGATCAATGACGGCAAGGCTGCCTACCAGGGCGCCGCCATCCGCAGCGTCCGGCTGATCACGCGCGCGGCCACGACGGCGCAACTGGGCTTCACGGTCGATCAGCCGTGTACGGCGATGGCAGCCAACTACGGCACCACCACCGCCTATGGCAGCACCCAGGCGGCTACGCCCGCGTCCGGCCAGGGCGACGTGGTGGTGAACCTGACCGGGCTGACCACGGCCACGCTCTACCACTACCGCATCACCGTCACCGTGGGCACGTTCGTCACGCTCACCGGCGACTACACCTTCACCACCGCATGATCACCCTGGCGCAGCTTGAGCAGGAGGTCGCCCGCCGGACCGGGCCGTTCTACCAGGCTGCCCAGGACTCGGGCACGCCAACGTCGTCCACCACGACCAGCGCAATCATGCCCACGCTCAAGAGCAACGCCATCCTGGGCGGCCCCGAGAACCTGTGGCTCATGCGGCGCGGCAAGCTGGCCACCGGCGCGACCACGCCGATCCCCGTCCAGAGCGTGGACCGCGAGCGTCAGGTCCAGGCATTCGACTCGGGCGCCGGCCGCGTGCTGATCGACCGCAACTGGCGCGACCCGATGCAGCCCAACGAGCTAGCCGACTTCACCCATCTGCAGCCGACGCAGCAACTGCGCGTGGCCGTCCTGGCCGGGCTGCGCCGCTGCTTTATCGAGGACGTAGAGGAGGTCGATCCGAACGTCCAGTACGGCCCGATCGACATCACCGCGCAGCTACCGTGGGTGACCGAGCCGAGCCAGGTCTTGGGCGCGCAGTACGGCTGGCTGCAGCCGGGTGGCCAGGTGCCGTTCGGCACCCTGATGCAGCAGGGCCACGTGCTGCTCAGCGGCGCCTGGAACGGCAGCGCGGCGACGAGCTTGTGGTGTACGTTCCGCCGCCCGGCGTGGTCGATCGTCAACGACCTCGACTCCACGACCGGGCCAACCCTCGACGACGATCGGCTGGCGGTCGATCTCGACTACGCGGCCAGTGCTGGCCACATCGAGGCGTGGCATCTGTTCCCGGCGCAGTGTTTCGCCGCCGCTGCGGGCAACCTTCAGGCGTCTCAGGAGATGGCCGCGCGCGAGTTCACCCGCCAGGCGCTCATGCGGCTACCCAGGATCAACGACACGTTCGCGTTCAGCGAGGTGGTCAGCCTGCCGCTATGAGCCGCGCGCTCGCGCTCAACAAGAACGCCGTACCTGGCGAGCCGCTGCCGCCAAGCTGGAGCCAGGGGCCAGTCGGGCCACCGGGGCCGCAAGGGCCAGTCGGGCCACAGGGACCGCAAAGCACGGTGCCTGGGCCGCCGGGGCCGCCGGGGCCGACTGGTAACACCGGGGCGCAGGGCGACCCTGGCCCGACTGGACCCCAGGGCGCTCAGGGCAATCCTGGCCCGACCGGCCCGCAAGGTACTCAGGGCGCCCAGGGCGTGCCTGGTCCGACCGGTTCGCA